>Ga0247837_1001368_pt1 | contig 50701 bp, 31 predicted proteins | sample LaCtaG_2_FD_187115 | JGI IMG/M metagenome (GOLD analysis project Ga0247837, IMG submission 187115) | Freshwater microbial communities from meromictic Lake La Cruz, Castile-La Mancha, Spain - LaCruzMarch2015_14.5m | ecosystem: Environmental > Aquatic > Freshwater > Lake | place: Spain: Castile-La... | reverse complement strand
AAAGTGGGAAGTTGGGACAGGAAACTGGCTGATTGGCGGACTCTTGGGCAGTTAGGTATGGGCAGAAGCAGTCTTTGGAGCAAAAACAGTGTATTGTTGGCACACAGGGTATAGCTTGTGGTAGTTCTCCTCTATAATACACGCGCAGTAATCAATATAACAACTTCCACATCTTCACTGGTATACTATTAGGGGGAAGGTTTCGGGAATTGCTGTCTTTAGCCTGCTAAATTGTTAGTTTGTATAGTTTTTGCGACTATCTGCAAACTTCCCCTCAGCGAGGCAATACTAACGATACTAACGCTAAGTCAGGCCTGACAATGTTACCAGCCCCCACCCCTAAGCCTAAATCACTGCTGCAGCGAGGCAAGCCCCATATTAAATGCCGCTTTTACACGTGTGTTTTCTGCCAGTTCTGCTGGTGTCGGCCGCACTCTACGACCCTCAGCGCACAAGTGTGCACTCTCTCAACAGCTTCAACTTCGACAAGCAGGTCAGCAAGCAGAGGACCAAACTGGCCGCCCTCGTCCATTTCTACAGAGAGAACGACAGCAAGTCCCATCACTTCGTGGAAGAGCTGAACTCCCTCGCCAAGGACTGGCAGGGCGCTTTCGTGATCTGCGCTGTGAACTGCGACACCAACGAAAGTCTCTGCGAGACTCAGGACATCCGCACAGTGCCCGTGATTAAAATCTACCCGCCCCTGCCTTCGCCTATCTTCGAGTACGAGGGCGACAAGACTGCCAAGCGGCTTATTAGCAAACTCGCCAATTATTTGGCTCCGAAGGTGTCGGAAATCACTACTGAGTCGGCGAAAGCCTTTGTGGAGGCGAAGGCTGGCACGCCCAAGGTGTTGCTGTTCACAGAGCGATATGACACGCCCACTATCTACAAAGCCCTCAGCAACGTCCTCTCCGATACACTGGACTTCGGCATCATCCGCAAGGACCAAAGCGCTCTCGTGAGTCAGTACAAAATCACCTCTTTCCCCCAACTCCTTCTCGTCAAATCCGACAGCCGCATTCAGCCCTACGAAGGAGAAATGAAGTACCGCCCCATCTTCGAGTTCCTCAACATCTACTCAGAAGTGTTCATAGTGGGCGACTCAGACGGCAGCCAGGCTGTCCCCAAGTCGTGGAGGAACGACCCTGTGCCAGAACTCACAGCTGCCTCGGCCAGTGAGGTCTGCTTCGGCAAAGAAGGTCTCACGTGTGTTGTGTTCATCTCCAACGGGAAAATGAACGTCGACCAAGGGGAGCTGTTTAAGACTTTGAGAGGGAAGTTCGATAGTCAGAAATCAGGCAGAGGCGCGGAAGTGGCCTTTATGTGGCTGGACAGTCGGGAAAACCGGAAATTCGTAGAGGCGCTGGAGGGCGTATCAGCGCCTTCACTAGTCTTCATCATGCACGGAGCCAAGAACCGCTTCATGAAGCATACAGGCTCCCTCACTCAGGCAGGCGTGGAGGCTGCTATTGGCAAACTCGCGGGAGGAGACGCCAAGTTCACCCCTATCAATGGGAAGTTCCCGCAGTTCGGCAAGTCCTAAGTTAGGTAAATGGACAGAATGCTACCTCTGCCCAAACTACTGGTGCTCAGGTCGCCTGCACAGGGGGAAACGCCCTCGGAAGTGGTGGCTGGGCAGAAACTGCTGCAACTGGGAGTCAGAGTGGTGCAGTACCCTGCAGCAAGGCCTGGCAAAAGCAGGAAATCTGCTCGAGACAGCGGAGCTGTGCTGCATCAGGTCGACTACTTGCCCCAATTCAGCGAAAGCCCTATACCGCGAGTCCCCCACACGAATCCGCGCAGACAATTCACAGAAATCCGCGACTTCACTGAAGCTGATTCCCAGTCTTCCAAACTGTCCACTATCCAAGAAAGCAGCTTGGAAGAGACCAAAGGCTCCCCTCTAACGGTGGAGGAACTGACCTCCAGTCTGCCGCAAACTACTGGGCACAGGGACGAGTTCAGGGACTTGAAGCAGTTTCGACTGGAAGTCACGCAGTCTTTGCCGGATTTGGTGCCTTGGGAGCAAAGGTACCAGTTAGCGAATGAACAGTTGAGGGACTACTCAGACCAAATAGGAGCACTGAGGTCGGAGCTGGCAGCCAAGGACCAGGAACTGGAAAGCGCCCGCGCCCAATTATCAGCAGAAATAAGGGATCGAGAGACCATGTCCGCTCTACAGAAACTCGCGGATCTAGACAGAGCACTATCCCGCCACCCTCCAGCACACAGGCCTGGCGCCAAAGCTGTGGTGGGGAGGAGACAAGTGGGACTCAGATATAAAGTACCGAGAGACTGACACAAAAGCTGACCTAATGCGGAAATTAGTTTGATATAAAGTTCTTCGCACTGCTTTCAGCCATGTTTTCGTGGTTTCCACGCTGCAGTGTGTCGGAAAAGACACTCATCAGCGTCTCTAGCTGCAGCCCTCTGGCTCTCAGACTCCCCAGTTGAGACTGTAAGTCCTGACTGTGCGCTGCTATTAGGAAGCTGTCCCCTGTCAGTAGCCCTACCGTGTGTTGTAAGGCTTGGTGTTCCTGCTGCACATTCTTCACCTTTGTTAACAGACAAGCCAGGTTGCCACGTGGCGTTTCTCCTCTTCTGTGTATTCCCCGCAGCAAGGCTCGGTTGCTTCTCTGGAAGAGAGGATGTGTGAAGGTCGGCAGTGCGCAGTCCTGCTTATTGAACTCATACCAGCCCAATTGCCTCACGAAACTGGGGTAATTGCCATGCCGGAAGTACCTGGGTAGTACTCTTTCAGTGAATTCAGCTACATTGTGGATGCAAAACCCGTCTCCAGCAGCAGTCCACCCCACAGAGTCGCTGTTGGCTGGGTTGGTAAGCATGTCGAAGGTCTTGCGCAGGAAGGAAGCTTGTCTCTGGATGCCTGGGGTAACTGCTGGGCGGCTGGACACGGAAGACTTGGGAAGACGCTTGTTTGCCATTATCCTTTTTGTATAGGCCGTGGAAATAGAGGGGACTGTTGGCGAAAAGTATTAGGAACGCTGCCTACGTTCTTTGGACTATTTCACTATGCATCTAGTATGTGGTTCGATAGATACAGATCTACGGTTTAGAAATAACAGTTTTAACCAGAGATACCAGCCAATTACGTACCGAAGTCAAAATCCTTGGCTTCCTCTTGCTGGTTAGAGGGCTGTTCGAGTGGGGACGCCAGTTGCCTCCTCAGCAGTACCAGGGCTTCAGTGGCTGTAACCCGCTGAATGTAGTCCCAGGCCAGCATAGCTAGCAGGACTGGCTGCAGTGGGGAGTAGCCGAGACGACTGAATTGGATTTCCACCTCTTGATGCAGGATATCCATGGGCTTGCAGTTGAGGTAGCGGTAGGACTTGAAGGTGGCTAACTCGTACAGGACCTTTCCCAGTGCCCACACATCCTCCTTGAAAGGGTTGTTTTCCGTACTTTCACGGCACCTTGCGCTTTGGACGGTGTCTGGACTGGTGTTCGCTTTAGTGTTGCAGAGTGTATGTGCGCCTACGGTCTTATCCTTCTGGATCAACTTGGCTTTGCTGAAGTCTATCAGCTTTACACGGTTCCCTGCCAGCACCCAGTGCTTCAAGCTAATTTGCCTATGTGCAATGCGACTAGCATGCAGAGTAGCCAGCGTTTCCAGCATCTGTTGAGTCACACTATAGAGCCAATCAGCTGGGAGGTATAGTTGCTCTCTGGCTGATTCTCGGACTCTGGCTTCCAACATAGTCTGCAGGTCCCCGTCTGGACACCACTCCACATCCACACTCAGCTGGCCTGATGTCAGCGTTTGGCTGCTGAACTGCGCCACTCCCGGACAGACTTGGGAGGCTGTTCGATGCAAGTCCACTTCGAGAAAGGCTTCTGCGCAGGCTTTCTGGAAGTGCTTGCGTAGGAGATAGCCAGAGGGACAGCCGGGGTCAGGGTGGAAAGTAAAGAAGCAGTTGAGACCAGGAGCAATAGGAGCAGGTGCAGAGTTCATTAATTACAAGGAAGCACTAGCTGTGGTCAACACTAGTTCTCTACGCTATTTCTCGTAGTCGCATGCGTCTCCACTCACTTTCAATTTTGCGCATAGCTTCGTTGCAGGCGTGTTCTGAGGCCTCCAGCTTGCTGCGGGCTGTGGCCTGCGCCACCAATCTGCCTTGAAAGTGCACCTCCACTGTGTACTGGTCCAGTCCCGAGGCTGTGTGTTCGAGTCTGCGCTTTACCTTCACTCCAGTGAGTTTGTTTTTCTGCGCCCATTCGAAGAACTGAGTGTGGGGGTTGGTGCGCACTGTTGCCGGGGAAGCCATGGCTTCGAGCAGGTCGCCAGCTACTGAGAAAAACACATTGCGGGCGGTTTCATAGTCGTAATCAAGCAAAATCGCTCCGAATAGAGATTCGAGTAAGTCTGCGGATACCTTTAAGCCTTGCTCCGGCAGTGTGTGAATGTCCAAACTGCCGCGCTGCAGTAGTGCCCTGGCTGCAGCTTCGAACTGCCTCAAAACCCCTGTAAGTTCCTGATTTTGATAGGAAAGATACCCCAGCAGACCCAGTTTCACAGACAAAAAGGCCTGCACTCGGTTATTCACAGCCGCGGATTTGAGCTTGCTGAGCAGTCCAGGGCTAGCGAAGGGGTATTTCTGGTACAAATACTCCATCGCTATCAGGTCAATCAGAGCATCGCCCAGTATTTCCAAGCGCTGGTAGTCCCTGGGCCCGCCTGCAGACCCGTGCAGAAAGGCCTCACAGTACCAACCCTGCGTTTTAAAGCGAATTCCCAGCCGCTTTTCCAAACTCTCGAAATCGCGAGATAGGCCCAAAGCCGTGACTTTCCGCTTGCCGTCTGGGAGGATTTCCAAGCCTCGAATCAGCCTTTCGGCTGCTGGAAAGCCGCCATCCAGGTAAGCAGCCCCTATCAAAGCCTCCACTACGTCTGCAAGCTGCTTGTTGGAAATGTCCGCTTTGGAGTCGGAGAAGTCCAGTTCCAACACGCTTTCTTCCCTTTTGAGGTCTATTAGGTCTTCCAAATCGCGGACTTTCGGGGCGTCTTCGTCATCGCTGCCTTCGTCATCCTCCGCTTTTGCCTTGAAATGCAGGCCTGGAGGCAGCCAAGACTTGAGAGTAACAGGGGTGACTTGCATGTACAGGTACAACTTGTACCTCATAGCCACGCTGTAAAGCGCCTTATTGCAAGTGCAGTTTTCCCGCTCTTGGCTGATTATGCCTTCATGAGCCTCTGGTAAAGTCAAGAAAAAGAACTTGGTGACTCGAAATTTGAGCACAGTGTCCCCCAAGGTCTCCAGTCTTTGGTAGTCAAAGGCTTCGTTTGCGGCAGTGCAAGTCAGGGCCTGCTGCAGCATTTTACTGGAAATCCCTAAATCTCGCTCCAACTTGTCACAAACGAATCGCCGCTGGAAGTGGGAATAAATAGTGGGCATGACGCGGGCGAGGTTGACAATAGACGGGGGAATGGGGTAGAGGGAAATCATGTCGGCAGGCAGGAGAATAGGGTCTTTGGACTTGTGGGATTCACTACGGAGCGGCCAGAATGCGTTTTTGAACTTGCCCAAAGGCTTGACTTGCAGCACTTCCTGGGGCTGCAAGTGGAGTTCGTACTTAGAGAAGTAGTAGTCTTTCACAGATATGGAGCAGTTGACTCGACTGGGGATGAGAGTGTCGATTCCCTGGTCTCCTCGGCCCAACACTGAGAACAAAGCAGTAGTGACGTTAGACTGCACTAGGTACTGTGCATATGCACCAGTGGAGACTGAACCGGCTGGTGGCTTCCAGGGCGCTCCGCGCAGCCAGCTCTGCAAGCACATTGCTACACTGTAAAGTATGCCCCAGTCCACTTCTTGGGTTGACAAGTCCCAGGGTACCACAGCCAGTGGCACTGCCAAGTCTCCTCCGCTCTGTTCCATGCAGGACCCTAAGTACAGGTCTCCACTGCCTACGGCTTGCACTAACTCAGGCACTTGCTGCATGATACTCGAAAACACGTAGAAGTGGAAAGTCTTGAAGAGTGATAACTCGGCTTCCTGGAAGGGCTTTTGGAGGACTAATTCAGGAGTGGCCCAGTGACAGGACTTGGCACAAGCAGAACAGAGGCCAGGGTGGTATCTCTCAGGGAGAGTGTGTTGGTCACAACTCGAATATCGGTAGTTCTTTACCAAGTTCGCAGGATAAAAGCGGAAATCGCCGTCTATCAGACCTGGAGGACTGATAATTGCCAAGCCTTTGCCAGCGAATTCGTAGGTGTCAGGCTGAATGCGAAGCACATACAGGCCTAGCATTTGTCCCGGCTGACACGTAGTTTGGTAGATAGTTTGGTCTTGGGGCAGTGCTGCTACTGACTGTTTCCCCAGTTTAAGCCTCGGCAGTGAGGCCACACCTAGCTCTTCCACTCCTCTAAGTCCAGCCTCTGGCACACTTGCAGGGTCGATTTCTCGCTTGGCCAGCCACGAAGGCCGGAGAGTGTCAGTCAGGAATTTGAGTGAATGGAGCCGAGCAATGGCCTTTAGCGCTACTGCAGCTTTGGCCTCAGCCGCTGAAGGCTGAAGCCTATCCGCGAACTCCTCCAGATCTTTCAGCTCCCTGGGCAGACGAATAATCCCTAAATACCCCCCATGACTCGGGTTCAAGACTTGGATTTGACAAGCGTTCTTGGGGAAGAACTCAGTAGCGTACAGCGGCTCTTTCTTCACAGTAAAAGGGTCAGCAGGCAAAGAGGCGCATACATCCGCCAAGTACTGGCAACTCCAGTTCATAGACACTCTCGCACCTGTGTCCGCCACCACATAGCTTTCCATGGGCTGGAAGTGAGGAGACAGCAGCGGGGCTCCATAGTCCGCCAGCAGCTTCAGGAACTCAATAGCTTGGTTGAAATCTTCGATTTTCTGCAAGTCCATAGCGTCGTCTTTCTCTTCCAACAACAGGTAAAATTTGGAGTTGATTTGCCGGGCTCTGCCTCGGGACTGGACATAGGAGCGGAGGTTGGAGGAAAAGGACTCGAAGCGGATCACTAGGTCGCAGGAAGGGATGTCCAGTCCTTCCTCGGCTACACTAGTGGCCACGAGCACGTTTATTTCCTCTTCTCGGAAGCGTCGGATTACGCTTTCTTGCTGCGCGTCTCGCATCTTTACCATGTCGAATCGGCTCTTTTCAGAGTTGAGTCCGACGACGACGTCACACTGATAGGCACTAAACTCGGGGTCCAGGCGTAAAATCATGCTTAGGTAATAGGCTGTAATGCGTCGCTCAGTGAATATAATCGCTCTCGTCTGTCTGACCTGAATCCCAACAAAATGCTGCTTCAAAATAGCCACAAGTCGTTTAATCCTGCTCGACTTGAAGACTGGCTTATACAGTTCCTCCGCTAGAAACAGTAACCCCCTTTGCAGAGTCAAACCACTGACCTTAGTGGCCAGGTCACTGAGGTACAGAGAAAACCCCAGGCCTCCGAGCAGGTCATATACATAGGGCTGGTTTTTCCGCAGGATTTCCTCTAGTTCGGGCAATTCCCCCTCTGTGTCACTTTCTCGAAGTCTGGCGAGGACCTCGCTTTCCAGGTGAAGTGGCGTTTGGATCTCTTTGAATCGCTCGATTTGGACCTGAGGCTTGTTCGCGACTTGGTCAACACTCGCTCTGTCCACAGGTGCGTAAGTGCAGTAAAGGTTATTCGCCAGTTCAGCCACTTTGTCCACTAGGGAAATGCTGGAAGTTACTTTTGACGTCACTGGGGAGGCGGTCATACCGAATATTTTGGGGCGGACTGGGAGGGGGTCTACGAATTCTCTCAGGATGTTGTTGTAGGGGTGCTGTCCGAAGCACCAGTGACACTCGTCAAAGATAAGGAGGGAGAAGTCCTCGATGCGCAGATAGCCGAAGCGGAGTACGTTAAGGAATAGTTGCGGAGTGAAAAAGAAGGCAGAGTGCTGTTCTAGCTTCTTCTGCCACTTGAGTCTTCCCATCGCCTCGCATTTCCTCCCCTGGAAAATGCCTGCATTAATGTTAAATCTCTGCGCCACAAGACCCTGCTGCAGCACTAAAGCCCTTGTAGGCGCCACAAACACTGCCTTTCCCTGTGTCTCCTGCAGCAGCATAATAGCGATAAAGGTCTTTCCTGTGCCTGTGTCTAGGAATGCAATGCAGTTCTGAAGGCGGGCTTGGGCCAGTATCTGCAACTGGTACTCCCTGGGCTGGAACCCTTGCATTGCCTCTGTCTGTTCCTGTGCTTCTTGCTCGATGTCGGAAATGTGTTCGTCCAAGTTTTCATCCATCATTCCTATATATACTGTAAATTCAGACTCAGATGGCAGGTAAATCAAGGCTGCAGCCCAGGCAATGGCTGTATTGGAGGACTTTCAGAGTTGCCTGCAGGTTCGTAATAAAATGGGAAATGCCTGCTGCGGAGCAGAACCGGCGATTGCTGTGCAGCCGGGACTCACTCGTCCAGGCCTGCCCCAGTGCACCATTGAGAAAGTCTTCGAGTTCGTAGACATTGCTCAGACTGCAGATCCGCTCAGAGAGTTGGAAGCCACTATAGCGTCTCTGCAAGTGGAAATCGGCACTCTTGAGGACGTCCTTGCGCAGGCAATGACAGCAGCTGAAGCGGATCTAGGAGCTATGAAGCGGGAACTCGAAAGCCTCAAGGCGTTTGTGCCGCTGGCAGACCCGCTTCACCCAGTGGACTACACGTCCGAGCAAATTTCCTATTGCAAGGACCGCATCGAAGACCTGGAGATGTGGCGACATCAGATGGATGATCAAAACGCCAACCTGGGCGATGCCTTCGACAAGGCTCGTGAAAGCGCGGAAGCCGAACTTTCCCCAGAGTTCCAAATACTGAAAGGCATGGTAGCGGGCTTTCAAAAGCGAATGCTGAAGTGGAAGGCCAGAAAACTGCCCAGCCCTGAGACTATGACGCATATAGCTCTGCTGGAACAGAAGTTCAACGGTATGCTGGGAGTCGTGGGAGGCATTGAGCGCAGAATCCAAATGCTGAAAGACGCTAATACGGGCTCAACCCTAGCCGACCAAAGCAAAGCCTTCCTCGAAGCAGTACTGCACTACCAGAGTGTCTCCGATCGAGTGGTGACGGAAGTAATGGAGGAAGAGATAGTGATGGAAACAGCGCAGTTCGATGGAGTGGAGGAGAAGGAAGTGGCAAGTGCAGTGCTGGAAGGCAACTCAGACCCCAACCCCAGACCTGTCAGTAGGGATATCGACACTCCGCTGAGTCTGCATAGGTCCATTACCTTTGACAACAGTCCTGGCAAGGCTGGCTTTGCTTTTCCTCCGCTGATCATGGAGGCTGAGTGGGAGGAGGGACGGCTGGAGGTGTCCGGACTATACAATGAGCTGCAGGAGCTGATAACTACTCAGGAACACAGTCTACTGCGCAGGATATGTCTGGAGAACTCGCAGATGGAATGCCAGGCTAAAGACAAGGACGAAGTCACGAAAGTGTTCCTTGACATAATGCTAAAGAAGTGGGAAAACGACAAGGAGCAGAGAGGAATGGACGCTATGCCGCTCAGTATGGATGTATTCGTGGTGAAGTTCTTCCAGAAAGAGTCGACAGAGGAGACTTTGAAGGCGTTGCTAGGCTTTTTGAAGGGGGTTCTGGCCTTGCAAGCCGCAAATAAGCCCGGCAGCCAGCTAATCTGCAAAGTGCTGAATGTGTTCACAGCCAAGCCCTACCCTCTCTCAGTCGCTCAACTGCTTCCAGGCTTCATGCAGTCCCTGTCTACGCCTGCAGACCAGATTCCAGTGCTGTTGGTGATGGATAAGCTGTATGCAGCTTTGAACCCTGCGGAAGCACTGGCAGTCCTACGCATCTGCAGGCCGGAGTCACTGTCAGAAGGGGAGTTCCTCGTACTGCTTTGCTGTCACCGGATCCAAGCACTGAAGCGAGAGAGCCTGTTCAGGCTGATTGCAGGCGACTCTGGCAGCATTGCCAGTGAAGCAGTGTCTACTGGCATTGCCACTCACCTCGAACTGCTGCTCAGCCCCTCGGAACAAGCTGCTCTGCTGGCCGCCGTCAACCCTGCGCAGGCGAAATCCATCCCCCGCATGATCTTCAACAAGGCGTTCAACCCGAAGCAACTCCTGGACTCCAGTAGACAAGCCACTCTGACTCTCTCACCAATGCTCTATGCTGAGAACATGCTGGAGCACTGTGTCAGCAGTCGTCGAGCAGTCCTCCAAAGCTTAGCAGAGCAGTTCGAAAGTGCAGGTCGGGATATGCAGGCAGTAGTGCAGGGAGAAGAGAGTGAGGTGCTGGGCGAAGTGGAAGGCAAGAGCTTTGCAGCAGCTGTCAGTGTGCTGGAAGCTCGTCTCGTCGGTCCCTTCAGAAAGGCCTACTTGGGACCTGCGAGTCAGCTGGGACTGAGTGAAGCGACGGAACTCCCAGAATACGTACAGGAACTGGTTTCCACTAGTTTCTAACCACTCCCTCTCATCTATTTAGGACAAAGCTATCGCGGACCGAAGCCTTCCGGGGCTGTGAGCGGCCAGGGAAAGCTGGGCGGAGTACTAAGCACTGCCAGTCGCCCTGACTCCTGACACTCCCGGTCACTGCCTTTCGTCACTTCCTGCAAAGCTTCGAAGGCTGCCTGCACCTCCATGCAGTCGCTGAGGTCTGTAGACACTGTAGTGAGTCGCGGAGCTTCGAGAACTTGGGTGAGGAGATGACGACTCTGGTTGGAAAGCCAGGTGGAGTAGAGCTCTTGTCTGCTTTTGCTGAGCAGCACTTGTCTGGACTTCAGTGTCAGCGGCGGCTCGATTGCTTTCTTTCGAGGCTTTTTCGAGGTCTTCTTCGGACTTTCGGACATTTACTAAGGATAAAATGTGTGTGGATTTAAGGCAAAAAGCCACTATGTCTAGACATCAGTCAGTTTCACTGCTTCAGCTGCATATGTGTGCTCAGACCCTGGGACGTCTCCACTATGGAGGCGTTCCAGGACGCGAACATTCGAGAGCGAATATGCGCTAGAAAGAGGTCTGTTCCCCCCTCGCTGCAGTGGTCCCATTCCTCCTTCGCCACCCTAAAGAAGTGCAGCGCAGGCTTGAACAGCGACTCCCTCCAAGCACTCCCCAGTCCTTCCTTTATGTGTGTAAGGTAAGGCTGCAGTGTGGTGTTGTCTCCCAACTCCACCCATACTTCTAGTGCCCGCTCGTAGAACAGTCTGGACGGCTGGATCACTCGAACGTTTAGGTTGGAACTGGTGGGGCGGAACTCCACTATTTGGGTGACGAAGTCTTTAGTGACTTGGAACCTGGAAGCCACACCGTGAGACAGTCTAGTAGTGCAGGAGGTGAGTTTGTCCAGGAGCTCCGTCCCGAAAAGCGCTTCGAATGGAGTTGAAACTCGCTGCAGGACTTTGTATAGTTGCTCCGAAAGGCGGGTTTCCACCTCCTTCGCCAAGAGCAACGGCTGCACTACTGGAGCCTGCTGACTGGGCAGATTGAAGCGTAGAGCTTCCAAGTCCACCAGTCCGTCGCTCCAGCAGTCCGCCGCAGCCTGCAGGAACTCCCCTACAAGTCTCTGCAGCACTGCTCCATCTGGATGCTGCGGAGTCAAAATGTCCTGCAGTTGTAACTCTCCCATCAACTGTGTCCAGTACCTTTCTTCATCCACTGCATAGTGTGCTTTATACAGCCACAGCCATAGCTCTGTCAACAAGTGTAAAGCCGGGAAATCCAACTGCACATTTAGAAACTCCAAGGTCTGCTGCAGCCCTGCGACCCAGGCTTCGCCTAGCACTGTGAGTAGCCTGTTAAGGAAAGGCACGAGCTGCTCGGTGTATGCCTTCGTCTGGGTGTTCCCTAGACTGAAAGAAGAGCAATAAAGCACATAGCTGTCCGGGGAACTCAGATCCACTGACGTCATCTTTTATTACGGAAGGAGTGTCAGTCTGACAGAGGAACGGCTGGCGGAGTAGGACTGGGAAATCGACCTGTTTGCACAGACATTGATATAGCAACCATTACTATTACAGTCCGCTGTGTCCATATCCTTCCTATCCCCCTCTTCCTGTCTACTCTTTCTCAGTGCTTAGGCAGAGGCTCTAGTCCTTCTGCACCAACCAGTCTCCTACAAATATGTCCCAGACCACTCTAAGCGGCTTCAGCATCAACTCCATCAAGATGAAGGACGCAGAGACTGGGCGACTGGTGTGGGTGAGTGATGGACACTGGAATTTGCACGCTCCCATGGTCGCTCACCTGCCCCGGAGCATCCTGCAGTGCTCTGCCGTCGCAAGAGAAATAGTCTTTTCCTCCCTGCGAGCTATCTCCGACTTCCACCTGAAGCAGAAGATACTGCTGCACGGACAGGTGATAGAGGAGTGGGTGTTTCACTTCGGCTTCGTGATTCCCAACAGCACCAATACCTGGGAACAGACCATCTCAGCAGAGAGGCCTGAGAACATGCTGGCAGCGGAGGTCCTTTCCGGTAACACTGTCATCGAAACGCTCTTTTACGACGGCTCCAACCTAGTTCACCGGTCCGAAGTCACTCTCTTTTACGACTAAGCAGCTATAAGCCTAAAGCAGCTCCCCAGACTAGAGAAAGACGTGATTAATAGGGAACTAGAGAAGGAAGGACTGGATAGTGGTCTGGGAGCGGCCTTGGTGGCGCAGCAGGGCTCTGAGTACTTCCGTCTTCGTGACTTTCGCCCGAGTTTGAGCCTGGCACCGCTCCACTAGTTGGTCAAACAGACCAATCACCTCCGGCCCCCACACAGGACTCTCTACATTCAGCAGGAAACAAGGGGACTCCACAGGCTTCTCTACTGCACAGTATTCGCGAATTTCCACTGGGGGTGAGGACTGAGTGGGCTTTTCCCTGGGCAGGAAGCCTTGTCTGCGCAGTGCACTGATGTGCTTGAGATATGTCTTTTGCAGGAGTTTGGCGGAACTAGCAAAGGACAGCTGGACACTCACCCAGTCCCAATACCCAGCCCCGTGCTCCTTTTCCGGGTGCTCCTTCACAAATCTCACCACTTCATTTACCTCCTTTTGACTCAATTTCCCACATCTCCGTCTCGCCTTCCGCTCAGAAAACACTTGGAAGTCGCACAATGGCAGTATTTCCCCGCTGTCAATGCAAGCCTGTACAAATGCTTCTGCGTACACAGGGCCCTCGTAGCTGTTATTGGTAAGGGAATTGGGCGCGTTGGGGATCAGGTGAAGGGAGTGAGGGACTGAGAGGGGGACTACTTGGCCTCCGTGGGCTTCGATTTGGGCCTTGAGAGGGGGGTTTGAGGACAGGGAGAAGTAGAGCGGCTCACCGAAGTCGGTGTGGAAGAGTCGGTTGGACATATTAGGGAGTTATAGGTCTAATGGACTTGCGGACATATGGACAATTGCAGGAAAGCCTGGCTGGAAAGGAAATCACCTCTGTTATTGCCCAGAAAAGTCAAATTCAAAGGCATTACGGCTGTTTTCCTCAATTTATTGCCATTACCATAAGACTATAAGCTGAAAGTAGGTTACTTCCAACTTTCCACCTGCTTGAACGGCACTTCCTGCGGCTTGGGACTGAGCGACTTCTCTCTATACGGCAGTGCAAAGCGATACCTCAGCAAATCCGCCGCTCCAGACTGCCTCACAGGCACCGACTTCCTGCCCACCGGCGATACTTCCCTTTGTACGGTATCTTCCAAGGCTGCAAATATGCGACTTTCAGTGCGGTTGATGCTAGGAGGCGTCCTGCGGCCTAAGTCAGCAGGCAAAAGGTGTCTTTTGTTGTTCTCTGCTTCCATCTGGTGGGAGGGGGTCCAGTGCGGAGAGACTGGTCTGGGCGCAGTAGTGAACTCGGCACTGTCCTGTAGAATGGGGTTACGACGAGAGGGAGTGGAGTGGGCGGGTGTAACGGACAGAGGGGGGGAAGTGTCTCTGGGCTTGAGAGTGATCACTTGCTTGCGCCAGGGCTTGTAGGGCAGTTCTGGGTCTCTTCCTACGAAAAATGAGCCTTGCAGTAGTTCTGAAAACTGGCCTTTGGCGAGACCGCGGGGCTTTTCACTGGCCAGGTGGCTTTCAGGCATATGCTGAGGCCGGCCTTTGGAAGACTTGGAAGGGGAGAGATGTACGTCCTCTTGCAGTATAGGGTTCCTTGCAGTTTTACTCCCTCTGAGTGGAGATATAGCCAAGCGAGTATTCGCCTTCATTGGCAATTCCTTTTATACGGAGTCAGTGCAGCGGGGCAGTGCGGGTCTGAGAAGGGAAATATAGAGTGGTAATAATGGACGTGCTGGGGACTGCGATCTCTATCCCAGAGAGCTTGGCAGACCTGCGGGGCAATCAGCGCTTCACCTTTTTGCGCCATATCTGTGCCGCCGACTTGGATTGCTATGGATTTCTGGCCTTTCTGATGGGAGTCATTGACACCGGAGACATTGAACAACTGAATCCGCAGGTACGCGATGGACTGATGGCGGATCAGAGGTGTGCGGCACTACTGGAACACTGTAGAGTCAATGGGAATGGGATTTTGCAGCATCATCGCTTACGGTTCTTCAAGGACATGAAAGAAACATTGAGGCTGGCAGCAGTCAAAATGAGGGATATTACGAAAAACCAATATGACAATTTGGGCGTTCCCTTCGAACATGAACAGAGTGGTCTCCTTCCTGGAGCCAAGTTCGGTATATTTACCAAGGAAAATCAGATCTTTACTGTGTACAAGCTTGACACTGTTAGCTCTGATACTATGCTCTGCTGTGGCTGTCGCTACAAAACTACAATATACCAGGAATGCACCGAGTTGACTTTTCCGGATTTTTGTCCTCATCATGACCGAGAAGTGCTGAGAAGGATGCTGTGGGACCTGACTCCAGAGCCTTGCGAAGAAGTGCTTGAGGGCTATATTCTGAGTGGACAGCCCTTGCCCTCCTGCCAAATGTGCCAGCGCAAATCTCATACAGCGGTGCTAGCTGATGTCTGTGGGAATGGGTGTTCTTTCTGTCTGAACTGTCTGGACAAGAAAAAAGAACAATATAAGCAGATGTGTCCGAATTGTGGCACAGCGATGAGAAGAGATAAATTGGAAAATATCCCAGAGCGAATAGCTCCGAAACTAGGAGAACTGCAAGTGAATGTATGCAGTGTCTTTGCTTGTCAATACTGCGGAACTGCTACTTTCTACCCACTGCTTTTCCTCGAGTCTCCACACGCTTTCTGCTACTGGTGCACTGCCTGCTATTACCAAGCACCTAGCAATTGCCGGGCTTGTGGAGGACCCTATAGCGAAGAGGAAACTGCTGTTTTGGCCGATGTAAGTCAAGGGGATTGTCCATTTTGCTTTTCATGTCATACTTGCGAAACTACTTGTTTTCTCTGTAACTCAGTGGAAAAAAAGTACAAGGAGTATTTTAGAAGGCAGGATTGTGGGTTGTGCAGAGCTGATATTACTACTGCGCCCTGTCAAGCCTGTAATAACCGGATCAGACTGAAAAACTTGCAGCCACTTGATGGTTATCAAATGTGTAAAAGCTGCTTTGGAAAGTATCAACAGCCTCCAGTCTCTGTTGAGCTCCCTCCTCCCGATCCCCAGCCTGTTGAGGAACAGAAAGAAGAGGAAATGAAAGATCAATTGCCAGATGAGGATATGCCAAGTGCACCAGTTGTCCCAGTACTTGAAACTCCAGGATACGAGGAATTACCGTATGGCTGTCAGAAATGCGGCTCTAAAGTGAATGCCGAGCTTTACCATGCTTGTGTCAAGCAGGAAGGACAGTGCTGTCTGTGGTGCTTCACAAAGTCGATGTTGAGGCAGCCTAACAAGGACTACTGTCCCTCCTGCTTCACACCTACTTGCAAAGTGCTGAACTCAGCAAACCCGAACTTAGAGTTCTCTCTGTTTTGCGAGGGGTGCAAAGAGTCATCGAATTGGAAACACTTTTTCTATAGATCTCGCTGTGATGAGCACACTATTTGTATGAAATGTGCTTGCAAGAGATTGGGAGAAACCAATGGTATCAATGCCTGTCCTCAATGCGAATCGTCTGTTGATTCTTTCGAGCGGAAAACGTGCACGAACTGCGGAAATGTGAGTTCTTCCTTTCTACATGCTGAACAAACAGACCACTTTCTTTGCTGGAATTGTGCGCTGCAAGAAACTTCAGAAATTGCTGCTATATGCATATGCAAGGGTCGCTTTACAGACTCTTTCAGAGAAGCTCTGCTAATAATGAAAGGAATCGAGTGTAATCTCTGCAAGCGATATAGGCCGCTATACGGGTATCGCTGCAGTTGTCAGATCAAGATATGTGCTGAATGCACCCCAGATGACAGAAAATGTCCTAAGTGCGGCGTGGCTAAGAGTCCTCCAGAAGATTGGATGGGAAATCAGAAGACCAATTGTGTGGGTTGTCTCGATATCTCCTCAGCTCTTCGCATGCAATGTGGACACTACTGTCATCCAAAGTGCTACCTGAAAGCCGGAGGCTGTCCCTACTGCTCGACCAGACCTGCAGATCAGCCAGTTAACCCCTAGATAGCATTGGAAGGCGTAAGTACTGTTTTGTTGCATATTCGAAATGGACTTACGGAGGACGAAGACAGACTTCACCGAAAAGTGGCACCTATCTCTTCTGCAGCGTACTGCCACTTGGAACCAGGCCGCCTGTCCCTCTGTGAGCAAGAACGTGCTGCTGGCCCAGCCCGACACAGTCCTGGCCAGTAGTCGCTCCCGACCTACCAAACTGCGCTGCATAGACCTCTGGTCCAAACGCATGAAGAAAGAAGCTGTCCATGTCCTTTGGGAAACCCGCAATCAGCAAGTCCTTCGCCGCTTCCATGTCTCCAAAGCCTTGAGTGAGATTCCTGAACTAAAGAATGACAATGAATACCTGCGAATTCAGCGCTTTGTGCAAGGCAGAGGAAGAAGCCAGGTAAAAGTTGCAGAGCCAATGGACTTAGGCAGCACTATGCAACTATGCACCCAGCTCCAGTCTGATGTCCGTACATTCAAGCACTCGCTCAGTCCTATCAGACAAATAGGCCGGAAACTCGAGCCCATTGACTTCGTAAAGACTGAAGTCAAGCGCTACCTTGAGGACCGCAAATCACCGTACTTAGCCCGTAAGGCTTCAGGCGCCAGTCTGGCCAAGCGTTTAGACCGTCTGGGAGTTTCCTTCTACAAAGCCCAGCGCAAGCACAAGGTAGATGATTTGTAAACTAGTCAAATGAAGCCCGCTTCACTAACGCTCCAAGCTGTTTTGCTGGTCTCCGCCCTGCCTTCCTTCGACGTATCTGTGGGGCAGACTCACTACGAACGTCTCAAACGGGAAGGGTCCTGCTGGGACTCTGTGGTGCAGGCCTTAGAGACCCAGTGCAATGAGTTAGGGGAGCAGGGGAGAGCTCGCTTGGCACTCGCACTGGCCAATTGTCATCTGAGGAGGTCTGGCTTGCAGCAGGTGGAGTGCGTGGGGAAAAGCTTTGAGGACTGCACGAGGGATTTGGACTGGAAGGGGTGGACTGCTTATACGGAGTTCTTTACGCATGTTTACGATATATGTGCGTACTTGACAGCTCAGCTATGGCAGCAGCGCACCTCAGAGACTGTGGACAGCCTGGCCAAAGGCGCTCAAGAGACTCTCCAAGCTCTCAACCAAACCCTCGCTGCAGCGGACTCCATCCAAACTGACCAACACCGACTGAGGATCGACATCGAAGCCAGTCGTAGTGAAGTGAACGCTATGGCCTCACAGCTCTTGGCACTGTCCACGACACTTACAGACTGGCTCGCTACTATACACGCTAGTTTGAACGATGTTGTTCGCCTACAGGAGCTGCTCTTTGGGGAACTGCTGGATCTCAAGTCAATGCTGTACTACTTGACACATGCATGTGCAGTGTTCCTGGCTACTAGCATTACGGAAACTGCACGCTGTCGTAGTCGGTTACTGCTATTGTTGGGGGGATTACTTGTGGCGGAGCGCTGTGTCCTGCGTCCAGAGCAGCGCTTAGGCAGTACAGTACCAAGTCTGCGACTTAGCGTGATACTGGTGTCACTCGTGATGGTACTGAGAAGCTACAGAGACTACAAAGATGTGGGCGAACTCAACCATGAACTGCTAATGCAGTTGCTGCACCGCCTTTCAGCCAGGACCAAGGAACTCCTCACCTCTAGCAGACCCAAGCATCTGTCCAGACGCATCTTCTACCCTCTCTCTCGCATCCGCGAAACCCTACCAGAACTCGAGATTTCCCCTCGCAGACAACTTCGCTTTTAACAAGGTTTTTCTCTATCCATTATGCGGCTCACTATTTCCTGGTTCCGCCGCAGGGCTTCTTTTAGTCGAAAGGCCATGTCATCTCGTGGGTCTTCGCAAGGAGGAGGGGCAGGGGCAGCGGCCTTGCTAGCTAGGAAGAAGTCCTTGCGAGACTGAGCGGTTTCAGCTTGGTAGCGGCGTTGAGCCCTACTGGCGGCGGCCTTGGAGTTCTCACTGAGGGCTAACTTCGCTGCAGAGCGGGTCAGTTCGTCTCTGGTGTCCGACCTCTTGGCTTTGGAGGCCTGGCGGGCAGCTTCCTTGGCAGCCATCCAGTCCGCTTCTCTGCGCCTTTTCTCCTCCTCTCGCTGCCGCTTGCTCTCCGCCTCTCTCCACCGCTTAAACTCCACTTCCAACTTCGCTGTATGTCTCAAGTCCATTAGCGTCTTTTCCTTTTCCTCCCTCCGCACTACTTCTCTGGCCTGCTTCGAGTCCACCCAGTCTGCCTTCCGTTCCAAACTCGAGCAGTACGCTGTCATTCTCTTCACCCGCTCAGTTTCCAACCTCAAGCAGCACACACTTGACTGAGAAAAGAGACTCACAGTGCTGCTGGGTCGCAGCAGTTTCAGTGGAGAAGGCCGGGAGCCGGAGGAACTGCGAGAGCCTTCTGTAGCTATCCTTCTGCAGTGCTGGGAGGGAGAGCGTCTGAGGAGGACAGGGGAAAAGCGGCCGGAGTACTTGAGCAGTCGTCGGAGCACTTGAAAGACTGGCTCAGGGGAAAAGCGCAGTGCCAAGGGCCACCGCTTCTTGTCTATAGGGAGCAGCCTCAGTGCCAGTGCGGCTGCCAATAGCGCTCTGGCCACGACTTCCATACTATCTAGGGTTATCCTCTAGAAGTCCAGGGAGCTGTCGTAAATGTCGTACTGGGGCACTTCCTGAGAACTAGCCGTAGTGGTGCGGCTAGACTGGGCCAGTGTGAGTCCCTTGCCACGGGGAATGGGGGAGACTTCAGGAGAGGTCAGACTCGAGCCCTTGCTCTGACCTTGACTTCTCTCATCCTCACTGATCCAGGGAATGTCAAGTGTGGAGTTGGAACTGCTCTCTGAGAAGTCAGGAAACTGGGCAGTGGTAGCTTCGTGTAGGGGAGAAATGGCGGGACTGCGCAGGAACTCGACTGGCAAATCCTTGGCAGAACTCGTCACAAGAGTGCTGAATTCGAGGGATTCCCAGCGAGCGCCACTGCTGATAGTGACTTCAGCGAACTGCACCTTCGGGAACTTGACCAGTAGAAACTGAGAGTCGCCCGGAGCCAATCTTTGCGCAACATACAGGGAGGTAAGATAGCGCACACAGGCCGCCCAGATCAGCCCCTTGTGAGTAAACTCACTTTCATCCCCAGACCTAGATAGAACTCATACCGTGGCGCCTGCTATCCATATACCCACTAGTGGGTAGGTCTGTGCTCCTTGCTCGCTTGCTCGCATGGGAAGTAATCGATGGCTTTGGTCCATTGTAAGGAAGCCGGAGCTGAAGTGATCTTGGTCTTGTGCACAGAGCTGTTGGGCTAGAGGAGAATTTACCACTTTCAGACGCTTTTCCAGTCTGCGCAATTGAAAAGTGCAAAGTGGGTAGACGACTGCTAACCGCAGGTGCAGTGCTTCGTCCTCTGCAGTGTACGTGCCCACGTAGCGAAAGAAGTCGGAGACTTCGGGAGTTTGGTGGGTAGGAGAGTGGGGGAGGACTTTGTCTCGAGCATGTGAAAGGTCTGCAGAGGTCAGCAGGCGCTTGGGATGCAGAGTGATGAGCAGGTCAGCCTTTGGCAGTTGTAGCCATTGAACGTCCTCCACAGTGAAATCAGCATCAGTCTGATGATAGGCCTGCAAGTAGCCTGTCTCCAGGGTCTTCAGCCTTGCTTTCCTTCTAATGTCGTGCAGCACGTCTGAGGCCACTGTTAGTCTCGGCATGAAGGTCTTCGCCTCCAGTAGGTAACTCACGCTGGCTTGGGACTGCGGCCATAGTCCGGCCTGCACGATATGAGGCTCAATAGGCGAACTCCAGACTGATAGGTGCATTATAGCGACCAATGTCCAGCAATCAGTGGCTAATACTGGGGGGAAAGACCCAATGGTAACTCAGGACGGGGGAGTGAGGTGGGTGGCAGAGGACAGAGGGGAGTGTCTAACAGTAACTAGGCCCTGTTAGCTAGGCTGCTCACTGGGCCACACCTGCACCACGACCCGCTCCTTGAGCTTGAGCACCGCACAGACCACCGCCATACTCAAGCCTCGGTCAAACAGCCACACCACTCGCTCCCCCGCCTTCTTCTCATCCAGAGCCTCTTGCATGCGATGGTCAGCGGCTCCTGTCGAACCATGTAGGTAGTCACGTCGAAGCTGAAGCCGTGGCGAGGCCCGAGGTCCAGCCACAAGTTACCAGTGCAGGCGCGAAGAATAGGCTCAGGCAGGCCGATGATATCCGCCAATACAGAGGTACCGTAGCCGAAGCGTCTCAGCACGAGCAGAGTGTACAGCAGCGCTTCTAACTGGGCTTTGGGACAGCTGTCCAGGACTGGCTGCCACAGTCTCGCCATAGTAGTGAAGTCCACTTCTCTGCGTTCGCAGGCCTGTTGCAAGTTCACAGTGTCGCTCAAGTCATAAATTACTCGCAACTGCAGCTTGGGCGGGAGGTAGTTCGGCAGGTCTTCTGTGAGTCTGGGGTCCAAGTCGTCCATCATGTCCAGGGTCTGTTCAGGGATGCTCAGTTCCCTCTTGTGCTGACGAGGCGCCGGGTCTTCACTCTGCACTCCTGACACTCTCTCGACCTTCATTTTGGCCTGTGCATGAGTGGACGACCTGGTGGTGCGCTGTCGAGGCTCCCTGGTGCAGTACTCCTCGTCCGAAGTCTCTGAGTCCGAACTGGAGTCAGAGTCCGAATAGCGCTGTTTCCTGGCCTTCTTGGGAGGGTGGCGTCCACTGAGTTGGTTCTGTGCTTGTTTGAGCGAGCCCCCGCAGTGCGGCATCATCCTGTGCGCGAGGTTCAGCTTCGTCCTGCGGTGCGCGTCCTCAGGCCTGACTTTCAACTTGCTCACAATGGAGCGAATGGTGCTGTGCGTGTACCCCAGCTCTGCAGCCATATCCGACACACTGGCATTGTGCATGTGTTTCCGCACGTTGGCGATTTTCTCAAGCAGCTCCCCAGGGTCGTTGTGTCGCAGCAAACTGACCCAGCGGTCTTTGAAGTCGTACTGGTCCACACCCACTTCGCGACACACGTCCGCCATGGAGTCCTGACCCATGCGCACTTTGAGCTGCTCCAGCACCTTTAACTCCGCAGTGTAGAAGTCAACGTCGCTCAGGGTCAGCAGTCCACTGGTGGTGGGCGCGTCTTCAGAGGAAATTGAGGACATTATAAGGCTGCGCAACGCTCCATAGGGCTCTAGCTGGCATTGTAAGGAGGGTGTTGCTGGTATACTTCTCACAGCTGGGCACCGTTATGCCTTTTAAAGTATGAAGAGGGAGGACAAGTCTGTGCTTGCCACTGATGTGATTCCCACTCTCACTACAGAGCCCAACATCAAGGACCAGACAGCACTGCTGTTCGGCCTTCGCCTTGACTTCCACGGGGACGAATCCATCCAGTACCGTCTGGCCCACTCCCACACCTTCCAAGACACCTCCAAACCCTGCGAAAGCGACAAAGAAAGGCCTCAAAAGCAGCCCCGAGACCTGCCCCTAGGCATCCTGCAGCTCGACGACCGTTTCCTAGTCGTGTGGGGCCTGCTGAAAGACAGTGCCATCATCTACTCCCTACTGACCACCATGTTCTTCCTAGCCTTCGAAGAGCCAGGCCAGGGCATGTTCATAGTGGATGTGATTGTGTGGGCTTTCTTTGTGGTGGATATCCCTGTGTGTTTCTTCACTGCGTATGAAGACGTTAGGGGCCGTTTGGTCACTAGTAGACAGCGGATTGCGAGTCACTATGTGCATTCTTGGTTTCTGTTGGATTTGCTGGCGATTGTGCCGCTTCAATTTGCGGATTGGGCGGAAATTGAGTACTATTTCCGGCTAGTGCGTCTCCTTAAGGTGAGTTCCGCCGTCAACCTCCTGGACGGCAACGGCATCGGCATGGTAATTCCTTACTTCATGACTCGCGTAATGAAGTTGAGCAGCTTCATGACTCTCAAACAAAAGCAGTTCACGATGATATTCAACACTCTTCTTTTCATGCTGTTTTTGAGCTATTCCCTGGCTTGTCTGTGGTTTTGGTACTCGGAGAAAACGAGGGGCTTAGCGGCTAATTTGCCTGGACTGGTGAGTGTTGCTGATAAAATGCCAGGTACTTCGTCGTGGGAGAAAATGGAGAGATCTTGGTACTTCATGATAACTACGCTCACTTCCATCGGCTACGGGGACTTCGGCGCCTATAACATCTGCGAAATGATGCTGCTGATGCTAATATTGTTGGTAGGCGTGTCGACCTACTCCTACATTATCAGCAACTTCGGGATGCTGGCGAACGAGTTGAATGAATTGGAGGGAGACCGAGTGAGTGGGTTTGTGCTGTGGCTGAAACAGCTGGAAGCAGTGCAGGGCAAACTCCACGCAGACTTCAAAATCGACCTGATCCGCACTTTCACGCTCTATGACAGGGACGACCGACTCAAACTCATGGCAAACCAGTGGTGGAAAGGCAAGGATAGTGACCAGTATGTGGCCGCGGAAGATCCCTACCTGGCAGCATTGCCAGAGGAGCTAGTGGCGGAGGTGAAAAGCCACCTGTTTTCTGATGTGTTTGGCCTGTACAGAGGCTATTTCGGCTCCAGTGGCTTTGCACAGGAAGTGAGTCTGCACTTCCACCCCAGACACTTCCTGGTGGGCGAGCTGCTTCTCGAGGAAGGAGAAAGTGTGTCTGAAGTGCTGTTCCAGCTCCAAGGCCACATTGGAGTGGGGCCACGGCTAGACGACGAAGTGTCCATTGCAGTGATCTACGAACAGCGCTGTGTAGTGGGGGACTACGCAGCCCTGCGAGGAGTGCCTTCCTTCACCAACTACAAAGCGGTGGGGAACCGGCCAGTCCTTGCTGCAGCACTGCCTGCCCTGGTGTTTGTCAGAGTACTGGCAGAAAAGTACCCAGACTTGACCGCAGACATGCACATTCAGTCCACTCAGCGCTTTAATGCACTCACTGAACTCATAAGGGACCACTTTTCCTTAACCCAGCGCAGAAACCCTACCAAGATTCTGCATCTGGACACCAAGTACTGGGTGCCGAGAGTGGAGAAGATCTTGGACTTGCACCGGAGCAATGCACGGAAAGAGCGAGACTTCGTAAGTTCCACATAGCGCAACTTACTCAAGTCCAAGATGCCTAAAAGTATGGAGCAAGTCCTTGTCCAGGGACTGAGCACGACTCTACTGTGGCGCCAAGCAATGGGTGAGGCGTTGAAGTCCCTGCACACTGTGGCTCTGCATCTTTCTTCTAGTTAAATGTCAGTGGCTGTGACTAGTGGAAGTCGACTATACGTGTTCTTGTCAATACATACTCCCTCGCAGGCGGTGTATCTCAAGGTAAGGGCAGCCTTTAGACTGGCGGTAGTGCTGGTGTGTTTGGCAGCAGTGTCGCTGGTAGCTGGACTAGTGGGCAAGCGATATACCTACGCTCTCACAGCGAACTTGGCGCCTGTGCTGCTGCCGCTGGTAGTGCTGGAGGGGGTGCAGCAGAGACTGTGGGGCAAGGAGCTGCTCAAGACGCAGTGTCTGCTGGTCACTGTCTACGGCCTCACGATGGTCATTCTTGACTCAATCATTCTGGCCTTCGTCGTCACTAACTTCAGATACTGCTACGGAGGCTGGAACGACCAATGTGAACCCTACGACGGAACTGGGTCTGTCTCTCTCATCTGCCGCAGCTCTACCGCACCTTCCACCTCCAGTGGACTCTTCGTCACTTGCGACTCTCGAGAGAACTACATCTTGCAACTGATTTCCCTGAGTCTGAACCTCATCCACTCCCTCGGCATTGCCCCGTACCTGCTGCTTTGCCACGCACTAAAAACAGCACTCAACAGTTCACTGCCGACCTGGGAAGACGGATCCATCTTAGTCCTCGACCCTCTTCCAGAAGCACATGAAGTGGCGGCCTCTCGAGTTCTCGTGATTGCAGGACGTGAGGAAGTGTTAGAGGAAGATGAAGCAGTGGAAGGACTGCCTGTGGCTTTCAAAAGCGTGGGGGACGTCACTGATGAGTCTAGAGAGGAAATTGCACCTCCGCGAGTACGCATGAAGATGCAGAATTAGTAACTGTTCTCAATGCTCGCTGTCGCTGTCGGAGAGACTAACAGGGGCCAGGGCTCCGTTGGCGAAGACAGGCTTTTCAATGCGCCGCATGAAGGCGGCACGAATGCCTCTTTCTCGGAAGGTGATAAAGGCCCGCTGGAGCTTTTTCTTCCCTACATGTCTGAGCGACGCCATCGTTCTCTTGTAGCGGTAGGAAATCGTCACTGCCGAAGCCCCTTTCCACTTATAGAACCCACACTTGACCATAAGGCGCTGCACAGTTCTGACTACAGGCAGTAGACGCAACTGAAGTGAAATCAAAGCCAGGTGCTGCATACGTCTAGCACGCAGGAGCGCTTGTTGAAGCCGGGTAATGTCCTTCGCGTACTTGAACTCAGACAGGGCCAGCACGCTTTCCAGACGACTGGACTCGTTGCGCTGTGAAAGCAGAGGAGAGGGCAGGGAAGGCTCGGGACTGTGGCTTCTTTCCATTTGAATACTAAGAACTAATAGAGCTGTAGGGACTGGCAGTCAACTACACGGAAATATAGCCTTTCTCGCTTAGTTCCCACTATGCAAATCAGTTGATTGGGTATTTAGACCAGTCTACTTGTGTTAATGTAAGCTTGATCTCAGACATATCTTGGAAGACTTGCTACTGTTCCGCTCGCTTGCACCGCAGTGCATTACCAGAATACGCAAGGATCCCTGCACAATTGTGCTGGGTCTTTTATACTTGGAAGATTTCACTTTTAATAGTTTCTATATTGCCCTATAGCAGTTGTGCACTAGATGCCCATCAGATCGGGAGTTTGTGGAGTTAAATGAACTAGTGAATCTGTGTATTACCTGTTAATCCAAGAGTTTTACTGAACAGAAGTTCGAAAGTGTTATAGAAATAAAGAGCCTTATACTAAATTCTGTGCTTTATAGCTAGGTGTAACTCAGTAGAGGGTATGCTAGTTATATAAGAGCAAAGACAGGTACTGATATCTAAGTTGAACACACCTGGGCTCGGCCTTCTTATAGAGCAAATTTGCACAGCTACCACCCATTACTCAGACTTCATTCAAGTCTACTCATCAAAATGCCACTTGACTCGCACGAGTCTGTGTATCAGTGGGTTTAGTGCACCACTTTCGACTGTTGATTGAAGGCGTGTTGGTGCAGATGTACGCTTAAAGGAACTATCAGTGAGTATTAGTGACTGGTGGTATACCAAACAACTCGTACAAGGGCAGGACTTATACCCATTTTCAGCTTGCAAACAGCATCATTCCTTCGCTTAAACTGCAATTTTGCAGATTTCCATTCTGCATCCATATCGCTATTTCCAATCAAATCCCAGCAGTTTCCCAGGTATTTCCATGTAATCGAGCCCAGAGTCCCGCAACGCAATCTCCACCACAATTTGGGCGTTAGTCAAAATACCCCCTTGACTCGTAGGCATCTCTCAGCCTTATAATGGACGCCGACGTGTCTGACCTGACCAACACAGAAATCGCCAATCGCACCAAAATGCTGGACGGCAACATCCGCGCTATGAAGCAAGACACCAAGCGCCTGCAGAGCGAAATCAACTCTCAAAAGCAGCATCTCAATGAAAACCTCGAGAAGGTCAAGATGAACAAGCAACTGCCCTACCTGGTCAGCAATGTGATCGAAGTCCTGGAACTGCCTGAAGAAGCTGATGACGACGAAATCGAAAAGCCGCCTTCGGGCAAGACCGTCTCCATCAAAACGAGTACTCGCCAGATCGTCTTTCTGCCCGTGCCCGGACTAGTGGACGTGAATCAACTGAAACCAGGCGAGTTAGTGGGTGTCAACAAGGACACGTACTTGATTCTGGACACACTGCCAGCGGAGTACGACTCGAGAGTCAAGGCGATGGAGCTGGACGAGCGTCCGAGTGAGGAATATGGAGACATTGGTGGGCTGGATAAGCAGATCGAGGAACTGATCGAGGCGATTGTGCTGCCAATGACTCACCGTGAGAAGTTCGTGAAGATTGGCATTAAGCCGCCCAAGGGCTTGCTGATGTTCGGACCTCCAGGCACTGGAAAGACACTGCTGGCCCGCGCCTGTGCTGCTCAGACCAAAGCTACGTTCCTCAAACTCGCTGGACCTCAACTCGTGCAGATGTTCATTGGCGATGGGGCCAAGATGGTCAGAGACGCGTTTGCCATGGCGAAGGAAAAAGCCCCGGCCATCATCTTCATAGACGAGTTGGACGCTGTGGGCGCCCGCAGACACGATGCAGACTCAGCAGGAGGCCGCGAAGTCCAGCGGACCATGTTGGAACTACTGAACCAAATGGACGGCTTTAGTAGCAATGATGAAATCAAGATCATTGCAGCCACCAATCGCCCTGATATCCTGGACCCTGCGCTACTTCGCTCTGGCCGTCTTGACCGCAAAATTGAGTTTCCCATGCCGAATGAGGAGTCTCGCATTCGCATTATGCAAATTCATTCCAGAAAAATGAACTTCAACCGTGAGGAAGTCAACTTCGAGGAAATCGCCCGCAGCACTGACGACTTCAACGGCGCCATGCTGAAGGCAGTATGTGTGGAGGCAGGAATGAACGCTTTGAAGCGCAACGCAAGCACGATACAGCACGAAGACTACGTCGAGGGCATTGCCCAGGTGCAAGCGAAGAAGAAGACCAACCTTAACTACTACGCTTAGGACTAGTCATCAGACGGTCTCAGCGTTTCCAACTCCCGCCGTAGTTCTTCCACCTGTCTCTCCAACTCTGCATTGCGCTCCTTCAAAGCCTCGTGCTCTGCCCGCAGTGTCTCCACGTCTACGTCACTGGGCGCTCCCAGGTACTTCTTGATGAAGCTGGGTGGACGTTACTCGATAGCATTGGCGGGCTTCTCTGGCTCTTCGTAAAGTCCGACTAGTACTCTGGTCAGCTGGTCAATAACTCCGCTTTTCTCAAGGTACTTGCGGAACTCCTCTTTCTTGGAATCTGTGGTTTGAAAACTCATCTTTATAGGAACGTCGACATTAGTCCAAGTACACCGAGTTCAGCTAAAGCCAGGAGAGCTAGCGCAGTGGTGCTAACATAGTAATGGCGAGCACAGTGACTATCGACCAAGTGCTTGCCTTGACCCAAGCCACCAGCGACTTCCTATGTCCACTCTCTGCTAATGAGTACGGGGTGGAGTTCCTGTACTTCCGTGTGAGGGACATGGACTCAGGCTTAGTGCTATTCGAGGTAAAGAGAGAAGAGGGAGACGAGCAGGTGCAGGGAGAGGAAGAAGTCCGCCAAATACGCTACCACTTCGGTCCGGACTTCCTCAAGCTGAGAGCCCTGGGCAGCACTCTGCAGTTCAAGGTGGGGGCGAAGGAGGTCCGCAACTTTCGAATGATCGAGCGGCATTATTTCGGCCCTATTTTACTCAAAAGCTTCGACTTCAACCTGGACTTCTGCATCCCAAACAGCGTCAATAACTGGGAAATCATCTACGAACTGCCTCCGCTGGACCCAGAATTAGAGCAGCAGATGATCGCCAGTCCCTTTGAAACCAAGAGCGACAGCTTCTACTTCGTAGACGGCAACCTAATCATGCACAACAAGGCGGAATACAACTACGCACCCTTCTCCTAACTATAGTGCTAGCGTTAAGCAGTTAGATAGTGAATTCCGGCTTAAAACAGGACAGGGAGGTACATATTTCGGAGTGCTTTCCTAATACTAGCTTGTAACAGGCGTTTATTGGATTTACAGAAGTTAAAAGTTCGTCTTCCGTCATAATCGAGAACTAAGAGATTCTGCATCCTAGGACAGACCAGCACTAGAACCCACTATGCCTTGTCTGCTGCATATCCCACACTTCAATCCTTCCCTCAGATTCAGTACATTGCAGTAGGACTAGTCCCTATACCCAAAATATGGAGCAGCGAGGCCTAGTCCGCAACCAAGAGCTTTACCAAAATAGCGCTAAAAGCGTCCAAGTACACTCCGGCTTCGACTACATTCACAACCGCAAGGTAGTAATCAAGACCTTGCAATGCGCAAACGTCAAAGAAGTAAATTCCACATTGGAAGAAGGCCTCACCCACATCAAACTCGAACACCCCAACATCTGCAAGATATACGACTGCTTCTTAGAAGAGAACCAGCACACCTTTCAGGTCATTTTCGTCATAGAGTTCCAATCTACGGACCTGTATAAGGAAATTGAGAGTCGGAGACAGAGCCGCAGGAGGTGGACGGAGTCGGAACTGCTGGATGTGATGGAAAAGCTGGTGGGTGTGTTTGCATTTCTGCAGGCCAAAGGAGCTTGTCACAGGGATATCAAGCCTCAGAACATCTTCTTATCTGCGACGGGGCAGCTGAAGGTTGGGGACTTCGGCTCTGCTAGTCGGAGTTTAGAGGATGGGGAGGAAGGTAATACCCTGGTCGGCACGCCCTTATACCTAAGTCCTGCACTTCGAGCAGAGTTCCTCAAGAAAATTATCGGCTTTCCTGTCACTAGAGTGGTTCACAACCCTTATAAGTCAGACGTGTACTCACTCGGATTGACGCTGCTGCACATGGCTCAGCTGCAGGCTCCTACAGAGCTGGCGAGTTTGGACGATGTGGAGTCCAAGCGGAGAATAGTACTCGAGCAAGTGCCCTACTCAGCCAGAGTGAAGGAAATACTGGGCCGAATGCTGGAGCTCGAGGAACCAGTGAGGCCTGATTTCATGCAACTGAAGGGACTGTTTTGCGGCAGTGAAAAGGACCCTCTAGCGGACTGGGTCAGGGAGCTAAACGGCAGTTTGAAGACAAGAGGAACAGACGTGTGGACGGAGCTGCAAAGAGTAGTCCGGCGTGGAGGCGCAGTGGCCTCCGTCTCTTTCCCTTGTCTGCAGTGTAGTCGCGAGCAAAGGGTTATCCTGGGGCTGTTCCTAGGCTGCGGCAAGGTCCACGGCTTCTGCAGTCCAGAGTGCTCACAGGCCAGCCGAATGTGGAGATGTCCGCTGTGTGAAGAGTACTCAGCCCCAAAGCGCTGTTTCTTCTGTGCGGAGTCGCTGGATAGCAGTGCACTCACTCTGCCTTGCAGTGCAGGCAAACAGATCTGCTCCAGGAGCTGCTTTTCCGCGATGTCTGCAGATGGAGTCTGTCCGATGTGTGGACTGCCACATGTTCTGTAGGCTTTTACTTAGCTAGTGCACTAGACTAAGAGCGGACTGGGTGGGGTCCAGCGTCTTTCTGCGCTGCAGCAGTCTTTCTCCGCTTCCCGGAGGCTGCAGGGAGCCAGACCTGGACAACTGCTGCGGAGACTCGCATTCCAGCAAATAACCACAGTTGTCTCTCGTACTTTGCTCCAACTCTCTGAGACTTGCAGGCACTCCACGGCAGCCTCGCACCAAACTATGACAGCGGAGAGCTGCAGCCTGGCTTTCCCAAGATTCACACGCCTCTTCAGCTACGATGTCAGGGTTGGCGTGCTGCAGGAAGCACACAGATTCGTCCAGATCCAGCGGCTTCAGACGAAGGCGAGTCACCCAGGCCGGAGAACTGCACATGTCACTCACACTCGCAAATACGATAGACAGATTTAACTCTTGGGTGTAGGTGTGGAGGGCGAACTCGAGAGACGAGGAAGCCAAAATCAGACTGTCACAGTCGTCTAGGAGCAGTAGCACTCGCTGGTCCTGCTGGGGAAATATGTGGCCCCGGGCGAGCGCTTCACTCAGGGAGTTCTCCACATTCAGTAAAAAGACTCCGTCTGGGAAGGCACCACGAGAATGCAGGAAGCCGCCTAGGTACCTGAGGAAGGCAGTTTTCCCCAGACCCTCTGCACCAATCACGTGCACGCATCTTTGGGTCTGGAGCGCCTGCAAGGCATGCAGCATTTCCAAGTGGCGGCCTGCTAGCCAGGGCTCCTCGCCACTCAGGTTCGTAGGGGCGAGCTGAGGGGATAAGTCCACTGGAGCGTTGGCAAGATTGCACTGAGAGTAGCTTCGCTTCATTCTGTGAGTGGCCAATAGCTCCTGGGGAATTGGGCTGTCTTCAGCCTTGCCTATCAAGTCCTTCGCGACTTCGTACGCCTCAGCAGGCTGCTTGCAAGCCTCGAGCTCTTTCGCCAGAGCCACTCCGAACCGTTCCACTGCCAGGTCAAAGTCATGCGTGCGACTAGGCTCCGGCTGAGTAGGGAAGTAGACGAGCAGCACTGCTTTCCACAGCCTAGCAATAGTCTGCGCCAGTTCCTCCTGCACAGCTCCGAGAACCACTACATCCACTGCCTGTGTAGACTCTTGGGGCGTGTAGAAGTCCACGGCTCCGTCACTCCCTTCCAGCCACAGATGGTGTTGGTCTCCGGAGCAAATTAAGACCATAAAGCGACTTCCGTTGGCTAGCGTTTCCTCCAAATTAGTTCTGGTGCTCGGACAGCACTTGAAGTGGACTTCTCGCTGCATAGTCCTTAAATGTTCTCTGGCGTATTGGAAATTGGAGAAGTAGCACTGCAGGCCTAGGCGCTGAGGCCTGTCGTTAGTGATTAGAGCGAAGGGACTGGCCTGAAGGAAGGTCAACTGGTCTCGGACTTCCTCTTGTATGCAGGTTTGGACCACTGCCAGTTTGTCCTTCACGCTTTTCTCGAGACGGTGACTGCGCAGAGAGTGGCAAATGGCCAAGGCTTCCTCACAAATCCCCTTCGCTTGCTGGTACTTGCCTTGGTCAATGTGACACTGGCAGAGGGCCAGGAGCGTCCGCACAACGAAGAAAGGCTGGTTGAGCTTCGTGAAATCCTCCTTTGCGGAAGTCAGCATAGGGTAAATGTCGCTTTCTCTGCGGATTAGATACCACTCCGCAAGTGCTAAACTGGCTCTACCGGCGCCTAGACGACTTCCACAGGCCTGGAACTTCTCCAAAGCAGTTTGAAAGTGAGTTTCCAGCGCGCCGGGACTGATGGAGAAGTCGTGCGGCTTGAGATGCAGCAGCCCCAGCAACAGCTCACATTCCCCCTGATACTCCACATGCTCAGACTCACTTAGCAGTGCAGCAGCATGCTCCACTCTGGATCTATAGCTCTGATCCACACTCGCTACGAACATGTCAATGAGGTAGCAAAACGGGGAAATGCTGAATCGCTCACATAGGGAGGAAATACTGCCGAGGGCGAGTTCTAACGCCTGAGAGGACTGATCCAGTAGGATTAGGTTTGTAAGCGTGCAAATCATCAACTCTTCGACTGATGATTTTAACTCGGCAGACAGACTTTCGTAGTGCACTGCTTCGAAGTAATATACGAAGTTGGACCGATAACTTTCGAACTCCTTCCTAGGGTTGGCAATCTGCTGGGCCAGGTCGTTACTAGCCTCTGGAAAGCGACTGGCCCAGAGACCATGGTCCAGAACAGCGTTGAAGAGCAGCAAATTGCTGAGGTCCACTGATAAAGACTCAGCTTGCAGTCGCAGAGTGATGGCCCTGGCCAAAGTGGCCAAGTGCTGGACTGCGGCTTCTATGTTTTCTCGAAAAGGCTGCAAACTGCCAATGAAGCTGCAGAGGCCCACTTGGGCCCGTATCAGCGACTCGTCCTCTTCATTTAGCCGCAAAAAGCCGAAGTTGGATGGCTCTCCGCCTTTCAGTTGCTCTAGCCCACTTTCCCAGTCCACCGCCACCTTCTCCCCTAGTCTCCGCAAATCTCTCATATTCACTCCATGCGGGAAATGTCCAATCAGGCGAAAAACCGCGAGTGCATTTGGGTGACTGGACAAGTAGCTAAAGGCAATGCGGTGAGCGGCAGTTTCGTTGTTCCGGGCTTGGTTCTGCGAGACGATGTCTTGCACTATCTGGTCTAAGTCCTTAGCCACGAGGCTTTGGGCGAGTTCTTGCACTTGCTCGGGAGTGTGCTGGATCACTTCCCAGATCTTGTGTCTGATGAGGCTTTTGGAGTTGCGGACTATGTCGGCGGGGAGGAAGGAGTGGGCGAGTCTGACGAGCATTTTGGAGGCTTTTTCCTTGGATAGCGGCTGCAAGTGGAAACTTTCGAAGTAGTCACAGCGGAAGTCAGTCCTCGTGACTGCCACAAACCTAGCACAATGTGTGTTTTCCACTAAGTCCTTTAGTTTCCTCTTCACCTCAGTCACGTTCTGTTCAATTAACGTGTCGATACCGTCCAGTATGACCATGACTGAAAAGTCCTTGATAAGGCGGCACAGGGCTTTGTCACTGAGTTCCGGAACTCCAAAGGTAGAGGCGACTTGCTCACTTAGAGAGGCGAAGGAGGTCCGGCCTTCTAGGTCCACATACACTACTCCTTGCTTGAACTTGCGCCGCTCGAATAGGTACTGCGCTGCTCGCTTCACTACTGTGGTTTTGCCTACCCCGGGAAGTCCCCACACCACAGCTCCTCGCACTCCCGCCGTGTTGAGCAAGTTCGCAAGAGTCTGAATTTCCAAATGTCGATACAGCGTTTTCTTCTGCACTAAGGGCGGCTCAGCCAGCGGCAGTGGGTCTCGCTCTATGAGAGTCTTACCCAGGGAACTGAAAAGCACACACTGGCCTCCCCGCTCCGGCAGCAGTACGTACTTGCTTCCCTCGTCATGTGGCAATTCAGGCCGACAGCAGCACACCACGAATTGGCCGTTTTCTTCATTGGCGGTCAGTGGACAGTACTGCTCTCTAAAAGTACGGGCCCAGGTGCAGTTTGCTTTGTGCGTTCCCACTGGTAACTCACAGGAACAGGTCTCGGTGTCGGGAGTGTGCTGTTGATGTCCTAGTTTCAGATTTTTACTGCATAGCCATGCGTGTTTGTACCAAGTGCAAGTAGGTGTGTGGAAGTGGGCACAGCAGCAAACATGTTCCTTGACTTTGCACATTGTCACTCTGCTCTTGGCTTGGTTAAATGCTTCTTCGACAGTAGCGCCTAAGCATAGTGCCTTGTAGAGTTCTAAAGCGAAGGGACGTGTGGACTGTCCCAGCACTCTGCAGTCTCGGTGCACTGCTATTGCGCAGCGGACTCCAGCTTGCAGAAACACGTGTGCGATAGCTTCGGAGTGGCAGGCGTTGATGAGTACTACCATCTCGTGTGTTACTTCCAAACTGGACTGCAGCCTTCCGGCTGTCACTTTCTCTAGCAGACCTAGAGACGTGGAGTCTTCAAAGGCAAGGTGAAAGTCCACAGGAGTTTTTGAAACTCCGTGACATTCTATTTGCAAGACCTTTGGCTTGCGAGACAGCACGTCCACCAGGTTGTACATAGTCGCTGCATCGAAGTGAATACTCACTCCCATACCTTCCTTCCTCAAGAAGGCTAGCATTTCCCCGCGCTCTCTCTCAAAATTGAAGTCTGAGTCACTCACAGACCTGAGAGTGACTCCAGTCTTCACCAGAGGAGCAGCGAAAAGGACAGCGATATCCAATTCATAAGGCAGAGGAAAGGCAGGCCGGTCACTCAGTGAGTTCCTGAGAGTCCTCATTTCCTCCTCCACTGTCTGCACTCTGTGTTGCAGTGCCTGACATTCACACTGCTTGGGCACCCGAATCACCACTTCCAAGGACTCTGCCATTTGCACGTCATGACACAGAGACACGTAGCAGTCCCCTACTTGCACGAAGGCCTCGCCTGCAGGCAGAGAGGCCAGCAGAGTAGGCAGGTCTGAGACCTCGAGTTGGTACTTGGAGGGCTGCAGCACTCCACCGACTTCGAAGCTGTAGCGCACTTTCATTATCTGCTTACACTATTGTCTAGACCTGCGGCCGTCTCTCTTCATCGGTGACGCGAGTCGGAAGTTCATCACTTGGTCCCTACTCCCCCGCACTGCAGGCAGTTCCGATTTCCTCTCCGTCGTCCGCATAAACATCTGCGAAATACTTGCATTTTCATCCTCAAGCTGAGTCACCCGTCTCTGCAGCTCCGCATTCAGTTGTCTCAGCCTTGCAACTTCCTGGCCTGGCGACTGCGTGCCTGCAAGCAGTTCAAGCTGCTCCTTCAACTCTCCGTTGTCTATCTGCAGCTGGCTGTAGTACGAGGTACACATGGCGGTAGTCTTCCTCTAGCCGGGTCTTGTCTTGGTGCAGCACTGAAGCAGAGTCGCGCAGTTGTCTGTTCTGTCCGATTAGTTCGCGGACGAGTTGGACACTGTCTTGCAGCTTCTCAGTGAGCAGTTCTGGAGAAAGAGCGAAGTCGGAGAAACTGACATCGAAGGAGCGCGCAATAGTCGCAGGCCGGGCACTGTCCTGTGTGGGGAGATGTCTCGAGGCTTGGGAGCGAGCGCGTTCCTCTCGAGGCGCGGACAACAGATCCACTTGGCGGTAAGCAGCGGCGAGTTCCCGCTTCAGCTCCACCACTTCTCTCTGCATACTGCTCACTTTCAGTCCCTTCACGAGTCGAGTTCTCGGGTCGAGGTTCTTCACAGGCTTGTTGGCAATAGAGGCGGCCTTGGTAGCGTAGGTTAGGGTACTCACGTTTTCCTCCCAGTAGGCATCTGCAGGGGTGAGACAAGCCACCATTAAGCAGTACGAATTCCCTCCAAGACTTTGCTTCAGCAGACTCGTCAACTTCGAGTCTCGATAGGGAATGTGCTCCGCTGGCTTCCCTGAGGACAGCTGAGTGATGACCTGTCTCAGAGTAAACAGCGACTTGTTGATATCGATACTTTCCTTCAACGCTTCTCCCTCGTTCCCTGTCAAAGCCGCTCTTTCCGACCCTGCTAAATCGACAAGGTGCAGTCTACTTACCACAACCGCGCCTTCCTCACTATCCTCCGCTTCGAAAGTCAGCGTTAGTAGACTGTGTGACCGGGAAGAAGCCGCATTCATCATATGAGAAGCCATGATTTTGCTCTTCAGCCCAGTTGTATAGAGTCTTTGCACGTCATTGGCGCTTTCACAGCGGTGCACGCTCAGGTCTTCCACGTAGAACTGGTCACTTTTGTTCCAGCGCAGCTTGAGTCCTGGGCCGCCACTCTGCATGGCCTCTGCAGGGTTCAGTAGGTCGTAGATTCGCTCCTTGTAGAGCTGGAGGAAGGTGAGCGACACTGAGCAGTCTGCGCGTAGCTCACTGAAAAGTGACTGAATGGCTCTCGGAATGACGCCCAACCGCTCATTCCCGCCCTGCAACTGCACTCTGGGCGCCTTCCCCTCCGTCACATATTCATACCCCTCCATCGTATGCGTCTTCCCCGAGCCAGTCTGTCCATACGCGAATATCGTCACATTGAATCCTTGCACAAACTTCTTAATCAAGAACTCCACTCCACACCTCTTGAAGACTTCTTCCTGCGTACTTTGCTCCCCGAACACCAAATCAAACTGGAACTTCCTGGTCACATTGCGGTCAGAAACAGCCACGATTTGCCTCTGTGGGTCCACAGAAACCAGGGAGTTGCTGTGACCTTGTCGAAGTTCGTCTGCTAGGAGCGGCCGTAGACGCACAGCCACACCTACCCGGGTGCCTTCCATGTTAGCTATTAGTCTCGCAGTTCGTGACTTGTGCTCACTGCCTAGGGATTACTTTTGCGCACGTCGAATCGCTTGGACGCTTTGGGAAAGGAGAACTTGGCTCGCTGGGAAGTCGGAGACAGAGTGTCGTATCTGCCGACTGTAGGAGTGTCGAGACAGTGAGTGAGGAGGAGAGGCTGGTGGCCTGAGTTGGACATGACAGCAGAGCAGGGAGGGAGAGGTTGAGTCAAGTGGCCATTGAAAACACCCCCAGTGCCTTTGAAGGCTCGGTCGCCCCCGGGGAAGTACTCCTTGATGGTGTGCCCGCGGATGCTTTTCGTGAAGCGGCCATTGGGTCTGCGGCCTAGACGCTGAGGGTCATACTGCTGAGGAGATGGGTTGGAATTGAGGACGAAGGCAGCATATGTGTCTCGCTTCGATATAGATATGCGCCCGCCTTTGAGGACAGGACTTTGCTGTAAATACACAGGCCCTGGAGACCTCACTTTCATTTCAGCCAGGTAGGGGAGTCGACTCAGGTCTGCCTGTGAGAAGGAGATGGCTGGGTTGCCCTTGAGGACTGCAGTGCTATTTGGAGAGTAGCGATTGAGAGGGGGGGATTGACTGCCCAGTAGACTCAACGGCTGACCGATACGGGCTCGAGGAACCACAGGTCTGGGGGAGGTGGACAGTTGAGACAGAGGAGACTGCTGGCCTAAGTCTATGGAGACATTGTAGCTGCCTGGGCCTGCTCCTGCATCTAGTGGGTCTGCCCAACTCCACTTGAGTCGTAGAGGAGAGTTGTTGGCAGACTGATGCACGAAAGGACGGGTGCTTTTGCGCAGTTGTAGGAACTGCGTCTTCAAGTCCTCCAACTCCTGAGAGAGCTGCTGCACCTCTCTCTCCATACTTAGTAGAGAACCGTGAAGACGGCGAAGATGAGAAAGACGAAGGCAGTGAGCACCAGCATGTGGCGATACTTCATCTTGCTGCCCAGCCAGCGTCCTGCAAAGGCCGCTACTGTGGTCGTCACGCAGTAAGCGAGCATGCACCCTGTGAACACGCCCCAAAACGTGTTCTTTTGAGCCAGTTCACTAGTGGACACCATCGTGCCGTCACTCCATTCCCCGAGAAACATGAGAATTGCAGCCTTGAGGTATAGGTCGAGCCAGCGGTCTCTGCGGGCTTTCGGGGAGTTGTACTCGTCATCCTCTGGAGTAGTAGGCTGCCCTGGTGTAGAGGTGACAGTGGGCTCAGGGTGCTTAGCGTTTGCAGGTAAGAGTGGCTCGCGGAGAGACTCGGGGTGCTGTATAAGAGCCAGTTCCTGTGCAGACATGTCTTTGTTAGGACCCAGTCCTTCCTGTGCACGCAGATTTACAGGCACGTCTTTGTCAGTGAAGTACCACGCGTCCTTCAGAAACAGCCAGGAGAACACTAGATAAGCCACCACTGCAGCCCAGTTCACCCAGCCTTCTTCGATCAGAGGCACGAAAATGTACCCAATCATACAGTCCACTACAGTCAGAAAGGCCATCGTACTGAGGGCGCCAGCACCCACAGCTTTGCGCATCTTCGTAGCCGCTAGCAGCGCTGTCAGAACAAAGGTCTTGTCTCGGGCTTCAATGACCAAAGTGCTGAGAAAGGCTGCGAAGAAGGAAGCTCCGAAGGTGTCGTTGATGGGAATGTAGGGAGTGACTTGAGGCAGTGACAGGAAGCCTGGCAGTGCCTTCACAACTGCCAGCAGACCCAAGCACATCCACAGCCTCACCATTAAATCTACCCAGTAGCCTTCCTTTCCCCCTGAATACGCTGGTGTTAGAGCTACTAAGGTCCCTGTTAGGCAGGACGCCAATGTGTTGTAGTATTCTGCAATGGGGAAGGATGCGAAGTATGTGTACGAGCAGTACGCTTTCTGGGTGTTACTGGGAATGCAGCAAGTGGTGACGCTGTTCGCCTTCTGGAGACTAGGGGTAGTGCTGCGGATTCGCAGCTCAGCGCTGGCACTACTGTATCTCCTGGTGCTGCTTTTCAGCTTGGGTACAGCCTAGCCAGTGCGAACTGCCTTCTTCTTGGACGTGGCTTTGCACTATACAGACTTCGTGTTTGAGTTGCTGGACGTCTGTGCGATATCTGCTTATTTGTGTGTGATGAGTGTCATTTGTTGGATGTGGTGGGACGTTTACTTGCAGTTTGGTGCCTTTCCTCAACGTCGCTGGCTCAACTCAGTCACTCACATCACTGCCAATATCCTCGTTTTTATCTGGAACATCGGCTCTTTGTGTGTTTTTTACGGCTTTGGTCTACAAAAGGCTGCCAACCACTAGTACTCCCCACCCAGTCTGAATCACATTAACGCTGCAGTAGAGTGTTTGGCCATAGGAGCAGCCCTCCAAGTCGCCGCCTACCATGCCAAAGCCATCATTCGGGCCATTCTCAAGACGGAAAACTTCCGCCTCACTTTCGTGCAAGGCGCAGGCGTGCTTTGTAGCCTACTTCGCTCAATTATGTACGCATGCTCCGTGGTGTTCTACAAAGAAACGAGGGATAACGCCCAGTCACATGCAACGGAGTGGTGAGGACTAGATAGGGGCATTGGAGTGGCGGCGTTCTATGTTGCGGTGGACGTAGCGCCTTTAGGAATGCTGCTGTGGATAGTCAAGGTCAACAGGAAACAGCACCAGCGACTCTCTTCACAGTCCAGCTCCATACAATTTTCTGACTCGGCCACGAGCATCCCAGGCTCTACACTCCTCATCACCAGCAGCCCATCTTCCGGTGACCTAGTCCCATGATTAATCTCTAGCTTCATGAACTGCGCTGACTTCCCAAGTCGAATCAACTGTGAATAGGTCGTTTTCGTAGTAAGTGGCGAAGTAAACTTTCCCTTTCCACGTCACAGTGCCTCCAGGACTGTAACAGTATGAGCGGAAATGCATCCTTATTTCCCCTTCCTTAGCGCCTGTTTCCAAGTTGTGAATTGTTATGCTTGATGCACTCAGTACTGCAAGTTGATTCCCGAAGATGAAGCAAGAGGACAGGCGGTTGCTGAAGGGGATGGTATATGGAGAAGGGAGAAATAGCTCAGTGGCAGTGTCGAATACTTCTACTTCGTTATTAGCTCCCCCTCCCCCAGCAATGTAGATTTTCTCCTGGTGTCGGAAAGGCGTAAAAGAGCGACGTGGACTGTTCATATTAGGCAAGCGAGTCCACTCTTTCCCATACAGTGAGTATTTCTCACAAGCTTGCAAATCTCCATAAGACCTACCTTGCCTGTCATCATTATCTCCGCCGAATACATACACATTTCCTTGGTAGTATACCAGTCCTCCGCCCGCCCTAGCTGTATGCATATCCGGCTGTTTCTGGACCTGAAGGGATACAATATCGATGAGGAAACTGGTAGCCATGTATCTGCCTTTATAGACTCCTCCGCAGTATAGCACTCGCCTAGGATACGACACCCACGCTCCGAAACTAGTGGGAGTGAAGGGTGCATTCAGACGTACACTCCTCGCTTCCAAAGTCCGAACATTGGTAATAGTGAGCATAAACCCTTCGATATGCGCTAGAAAGGACGGCGAAAGCTGCTTGTGATAGCTCTCCTTGTAGGACATGTTGCGGAGCGGGTCTTCTACCAAATGGCCCGACCAGACTTCATCAGATGAGCACCAGTGCTGCCAGTCGCGGCAAACTGTCTCTGCATCTAGGAGTTCGGAAGGCTCTAGGAACTTCAGCACCTCCAGCCATTTCCGCTCCATTACTACTATGCTACGATGTAGGTAAGAGACCTTTCTTATCTGTAATACGGTTTTTTTGCAATTATTAGAGCTGGCAGACTAATCTACTTGCACTTCTAATGCACTGGAGACAATTAATTGGAAGTGACAACGCTTACTGAAAACAACCCCTAACACCCATAGCGCGCTAATTATCGCTAGTTCACCGATGGTCATGACCGCAGCACCCCTTGAACTCCACGAAATCCGCAGCTTCACACCTGCAACTGTAAGAAGACAGTCCACACGACACGCAGTTGGAACTCTCGACGTAGCTAGCTTTATTCAGTGCCCAAAACTTCGCTGTAAAGGTGCTCTGCTTCATTCCTTCGGTATTCGCCCAGCGAATAAGCCAGCTAGCAGCACTCAAGCGTAGATAAGGCACTAGTTTTCCAAAAAGGGCCTTTTCCACTTGCTTGCCTGCTTCTCCATTGGCTCTCTCTGGAAAGTCTTCAGTGATTGTCCTGACGATGGGCAGAATGTCTTCAGCAGAGTCCTGAAAGGCTTCCTCCAGTTGAGCTGAGTCCTGCCGCATCTGTTCCTGCCCCATTTCCCCCGAGTCCATGGTCTTTTGCTTCTTTTCCAAAGTGTCTGCTTGTGGCTTCTTCTTGCTTTCCCTGGCTTTCCTGCTGGTTTTTCCTTGTTCTCGTACAGGCTGAGAGTCAGCAGGTTGGCTCATGCTCCTGTTATGCTTTCCCTCCCTCTCACACGTGAAAGCCGACACTTCAGGCTGTTCCTCGCTCACTTTCTTGCCCTTAGGAATAGGAGGAGTGGCAGTGTTGTGGAAGTCCTTCCAATGCACGAGGCGGTGGCGGGAAACAAAATGTGCGAACTCGTGGAGTGCTATGCGTACTTCATACCCTTGGACCAGATCTGAGTGGCGGTGATGCAAGCGGTCGATAAGGACGATAGGCCCAGGGATAGTGACTCCATAGAGCATCCAAGTCGCAGCTAGCTTCTCCATACTAAACAAGCAGGACCTAAATGCTGTCACTGCTTCTGTGTACAAGGCCCTCAGCTCTCCTTTGGACTCAGCAGGGTAGACGCGTTGTAGGAGGCGAAGGTATATGGTCTCTACGTAGTCCTTTTTCAGTATATTCTCGACGAGGGTGCATGTGTCTTCGCTGAGACTCGTAACGAAGGTCTTCCTTTGGATTTTTTTCATTTTGAGTGCGGCAAAGCCACTCAGCCACACTCCTGCTGATGTTAAAAACACTTCAGAAAGGTTTGTAACTCTCGAGCGCTCCAACAACACGATCAAAATTAGGCTCCGCAGACATTGCTTGATTGAATTGGCCGACTTGGCTAGCATTTGAAACGAACATTGTCCGAATCCTTCCCAAAACTCCTCAGATGCCCTGAGGTATGTGCGGAATTCAGTGTCAGGTAGGGTTGCAAGGTTGCGAGTGAGGCATCCCAAAGCAAACCACAGTGCAGCCTCCAAGGCAGTGCTCCAGTCCGCTTCGCCTCCTACACATTCCTGGAAAAGGTCCCATTTCGGCTTCATTGTAGGCTTCCAGAACAGGTAAAGATACTCTCCCTTGGCTACTAGCAGAAACTTGAGCGTGCTAGGGAAGGCGGAGTTCCTTATCTTCTGATAGCACGTAGGGGAAAGGACAGCGACTTGGCTCATTTCCGCGACTAGACGCCGAGCCAGGTACCAATCCTCATCGAAATCCTCTTGATTAGCGGGAGCAGCGCTGGCTTCAGACTGTGTGAGTGAGACTTCAGCAGTCCCAGCTGCCTGGATGTTTCTTGGGTGTAAGGCCTGCGGGTCTGAGGAAGGCTCGAGAGTGGCTTGGAAGAAGTCAAACTCGGTCTTGAGGACTGAGAAGTCGCTTCCGCTCACAAGGGATACCAAGCTGAAGAAGCCTTGGAGGTCACTGAGGAAGGCGGGATCCATTATTAGGACTCTAGACAGCGAAGTAATGGCCAGCAGCTAAAGCCACTGTCCATGGCTTCGGATCTCGACTCCCCACAGTGACTGTGAGTGTGCAGGGAGACTTAGAAAGGCCAGGATGACTCTAGCTCGAGCTTGGAGGAAGGATACTCTGGCGCGTTGGTAGGCTTTACTCTGCAGTACCTTCATTTGGGATAAGACGAGAACAGAGACGTTTAAGGAAGCGCCATATGCTCGCTGGGACTTCAGCACTTTCAGCCATTTTCTCCGTTTCTACTAAGCGATGTGTACAGCTGTATGCCTTTTTAAGAATTGGCAAGTATTAGCCCGAACTTGTGCAACTACCTGTTAATCCTAGTACTGAGGCATCAGTCCCGGCACCTGCAGTCTCCGCTGGCGTTCCAACTCTCTAGCCTGCTCCATCTCACTCTGCCGCTCCTCCGCATACAGCGCCTCGTTGTCATTCGCCACCTCCTTGCAGGATATCAAGAAATCCCGCATTGCTTGTTTGAACAGTTCTTTGTCTCTGCTCTTGTTGAACATGCCGATGAGAATGCCTTCGACCTGGACTCTGTTCATGTTAGTGAAGTTGACAGAGAAGAGCTGTGCCAGGTGCCCGAGGACGAATTCCTTGTTGCCACTGCCTTCCTGCAGCGCCACAGTCAGCGCGTTTTCCTCCACTAACTGCAAGAGGAGTCTCAGGATGTGGCAGTGATGTTTGAAGTTGGCCAGATGGACGCCGTCAGTCATCATCGCGAACACTTCCGCGAGAATATAGAGGTAAAAGTGCTGGTAAAAAGTACCCGCCATCCCAGTTTTCTGCAGATTTTCCAACAAAGAGGCCATTGTCACTAGGCCAGTTTCTGCCATGCCTGGGTGGTGGTGTCTCGCCGCCCACAGAATTGAGTCCAGCATGATTTTGAAACGTTGGACTGGCAGCTGCAGCAGTGCTTGGAAGCAGTGCAGGCTCAGCGCCTTCACATAGTCGAAGAAGTTGCTGCGGTGCTCAGGGTACGTGTGGAAGTCCCTCGCTATCATGCTCAGGATGTTGTCCAGGAAAGGGCCGAGCAGCAGGTCTGAATAGGTCATTAGCTGGTCTTGCAACTTGGCAGTGCACTCTGTAGTCAGAGAAATCACTTCCGCTTCTCGGATTTCTTCCGCGGAAGTGATGAAGTCGCGGATGACGACTTGTATGATGTTGGGCACGAAGTGCTCCACTAGGATGGAAGGCACCTGGCACACTCCCACATACGTCTGTAACAGACTCAAAATTTCCCTTCGAACTGCTCTCGCAGACTTGAAATACGCATGAGAAACTATCACTTTCCCTCGATTCGTCAACTCACTCTCCAGGAACTGCGAATAAGCAGTGTATAGCTGCATCAAGTCATTGTATATTTTCCCCAGCTGGAGGTAGTAGTTGTGTCCCAAAGCCGCGCACACTCTCTGGTTCGCCTTCACCACGAAGGCTATTTTCTTCATGACTTCAATATCGTTGAGTTGGTTGAAGTTGGCAGCCAGGCCTTGGAGCAGTCTCGTCCACTCTGCAGTGACTAGGGCCATACAGGCTTCCAAGCCAATCATGACGTCCTTCGCCTCCACCACATTGCTCAAAACCTGCCCCAGCGCTTCATAAAACACGAACTTCTGGTGGTTTTCCAAGTCACAGATGTGAGTTTCCAAGCCGCGGGTGATTTCAAAGAGGTAGGGCTCTCGCTGGTCATGCTGGGTCTGAACGCGCACGAATTCCGTCCCACATTTCTGCGCAATTCGCAGCAAAGTCTCACAACTCATGTCCTTGATGCCAGGATGCGGCTCGTGCATGAACTCAAACAGCTTTTTTACCACAGTTTTGAGGAAGTTCCAGTGGTTTTTGAGGAAGCGGGGGTACTGCATCACTACGTACATGATATTGGAGGCTACGGTGGCCTTGTTTTCCTTGCCGCGTTTGCCTTCACAGAGGGCTAGTAGGTCTTTTATCACATGCACTACGAACTTCCGCTCGAAATCCTCAGACATTGCGCCTGAAATCGAGCCAATTGCGTACGCCAAACTGGAAATGTTCTTCCAAGACCACTCCGAGCCGTCCATTTGCTTGGAAAGCCGGTGACAAATCCGTTCGTACATGTCTACAGGGTCCAAATGGGTCAAATACACTAATGTGTCTCGCATAACTTCGTACAGTGCTGTTACTTCTGTGTCTTCTAGGTTTACTCGAGTGGTGTTGCCGTGCTCGTCTACTGAAACTAGCACTTCGGTGGGCTTGGCTGTGCGAATGACTAGCAAATGGCGGAGTTGGGAAAGGGCAGGGTCGTAGACCTCGGTGTGCATTAGGGTCTTGAGTACTGCGGTCTGCTGGAAGCGCTCTTCATAGAGCTTTTTGCAGAGCCACAGCCAACTTTCACAGCAGATTTTGAAGCCTTCGTCCTCCAGTGTTTCCGTCAGAGCGAGTTCATACTGGAGCGCCAGAGCCACTTGCTGTCTCAGCACTTGGCCATTTTCGGTGCTGCTAATGGCTGCTTCTTCGGCCTCCAGCAGTCCTAAATGGCTCTCCAGATAGGCTCCGAAGAAGAGCGCAAGTTTTTGACTCACAGCACGAACGTTTGAGTCGCTGGACTGGAGAGGCAGCGGACACACAGCCACGAGTTTGGACAGCACAGTAGTGAGCAGAGCGAATACAAAGGAACTGTAGAGCTGGTAGTCGGAGTGTCCAGGAGTCAGGTCGAGCTTCACACCTGCGATTTCAGTCAGACAGTCTAGCGTGGCTGCACGGAACTGAGGCTGGCCTAAGAGTCCGCTGACTAGCAGTTCGGTCATATTGCCAGAAAAGACGTGAACAGGCGGGATCCAGTCCAAGAAGGCAGCCAAAGTGCTCAGAGTGGCGCGGATGAGCGAGTTCTGAATGGCTCCCGGGTGCATGATAGCAGTGTTCAGAACCCAGGTGCACAGTTCGTATATCTTCGAAAACTCACTGGTCATAGCGACTTTCAGCTCTCCTCTCTTCTTGGAACTCAGTGGTCTGGAGGAACTGTCGAATATTTCCTCTGACAGCAGCTTCAAAACATTCATAGTGTTTTCACACAAAGGCTGTGAGGTTTTGGCTGCCCCGCAGATCTCAGGTATAAAGGTAACCCAGGACTTGGTCCACTCGTGCTTGACGATTTCCACGAGGACGCCGTTAAGCTTGCTGAGGAAGCCTGCAGCGTTAGGGTCGCTGCAGGCAGCGATGACTTGATTGCTTACGTAGTTCTTCAGGGCTTCGCGTTGCTCGGGTGCGATGGCGTTCCAGGCCTTCTGCACGACGTTTTCCAGCACAGACAGGGCGAAGAACTTGGTATCGGAGAGGCGAGTGTGCTGCAGAATGGTGTCGACGTGGACCCAGAGGTTGCCAGCCTCTTTGAGCTGGCTCAGTATGTCAAGGGCGGCTGTGCGCTGCTGGGCGTCGGAGCCACTGACAGCCTGCATCAACTGATCAAGCAGTCCTACGCTCTCAGGAGTGAAGGGCACCGCCGGGTCCAGCAGCGGGAACGTCGCCATCCTATTTTATTCCTATTCTTCCTACCCCTGAACAGGCCCTGAGCCGCGCGGCACTTCAGTGCAGTTTTTGGCCAAGTGCCACGCAGACCCACATCTAAAGCACGCGCCTCCACGGATGTATATCCCCTGCTTAGCCTTGGTAGTGCAGGAACTCGCCAGATGTCCGGTTTTCTTGCAGTTGAAGCAAATTGCGAATGGGTACTCTTCCTTTTCCTCGAGACAGTCGCGAGAGGAGTGAGTCGTGGCGCCGCACTTGTAGCAGATTTCGTCTGTTTTGTTCTTGCGGCAGTCTTTCAACACGTGGCCTTTGCGCTTGCAGCCGAGACAGCGCAGCAGGGTGGGGGTCGCTGCTGTTTTGGACGCTTGAATTTTCTTTTCAATGCGACGTTCTGTGTCTTTCTGTGCCTTTTCCTGCAGTTCCTCTGGGTCTTTCCTCAAAGCCGGGTCTTCCATAGCCTTTCGAAGCTGCACTAGTTGCCTCATGACCCTCAGTCTCTTGTTTTTGACGACACTCCCACCCTCCTTCAGCTCCTTCAGCTTTGCCTCCAGCTCCTCCACTCTCGCCTCAATGCCCTCCACAGTCCTGTGCACCACTTTCCCCATTATGCGAGTTACTCTGTTAGTTCTAGCATATAGCGGATGCGGACTTGACTAACGTCGTATACGATGTACTCGTTGTAACTGAGGGAGATGTACTCGTTTTCCGGAGGCTGGTTCTTCTTCATAGGGCCACAAGGGACGCGAATGCCGGAATCCAGGACTACGCTTTGGGACATATCAGGTCCTTCCAGGCCAAAAGCCTTCAGGGACTGATAGCCGCTCGGCAGCTTCGTAAACTCCTCGGCTTGGAACTTCTCGAGGGACTTCCCGAGGACGACTTCGCATAGAAGGATGAAGGAGTTGATCTTGGATCTGCAGTAGGCGAAACTCTTGGAGAAGTGGTCGGCGAAGTACAGGCCTTTGCCGAACATATAACCGGTGGCGGGCGCCTCGGGAGGAGCGATCTTCAGGCCTTGTGTGAGGATTCCGAGGAAATTGGTAACTGAGGAGCCGTGCCAGAGCAGCATGCGATTCTGCACGGCTTCGTGCTGGTGAATTCGCTGAGTTTCTTCTTCCCTTCTCACTCTGAACATATTCACAATTTTCCGTCGATTTCCTCCTTTTTCAGCATACAACCTCAACAACTTGGCCTCCGGCTCATCCACTTCCAGCGGCCTGAGTTCCGTCCTCAGAGAGAGGTAGCAGTAGTCATAGGGGTTGAGAGTGTCCTGCCGATACAGCGCCCCCAGCACCACTTTACTCGCAATTTCCACATTCAGCAGACTTTCTATGAGTGCCATTTTCTGCTCAAGGTCGCGGTCGCTCTGGATCGGCACCACTGCAGAGTGGAGGTAGGAAGTCACAGGGACAATTTCATAGAAGCGACTGCTCAGGTCGTAGAGAGTTTCCTTGATTTCCAGCAGTTCCTTGGTCTCTGCCTTGCTCATTTCCTGCACCAATGCGCCGATTTCACATAGTAAAGTCTGGGCCTGGGCGAGATCTGACCTGCCTAAGTTAGTGAAATTCAGCACGTTTATATTGATCCCCGCGTCCTCAAAGACACTCGCGTAGATGCCAGAGTCAGTCCACTGCTTCAACACCCTCTGCACAGACTCACAGACCTGAGGCGGCGGAGCCTTGACCAGGTCAAAGAACTGCAGGAACTGCTTGTGCTCGACGTGTCTTTGCTGGAAGGTGAGGAGGCGGTACTTGCCTTTGATGTGAAGGAAGGGAGCGCCCCACTCGTTTTTCGTCTTTTCCTTGAAGATTTTCCTGAATTCCGCTTCTGCAGCTTCGCGGGTACTGAAGGGAGTGCGCTGGAAAGCCCCTGCTTCTCCGATCCTCCCCCAGCGAGTAAAGACCACATGCACATCCCTATTTCGGTCCCTCAGCAGTTGCATTCTGTAGAAGAGATAAGCGCTATAGGGTCCATAGGCCAGATCCACTCTCACCATCAGAACGTCGAAATCGTCCACAACTTCATATGAAATCGGGAACTTGCCTGCAGGGTCGGGCTTTCTGGGCTCCTCGACCTCCATAGATTCGGCCTTTTCCTGCAAATAGGCTTCGAAGTCACTGTGGTAATTTACTGTGGAGATAGGGTGGAAGTCTTCATCTGGTTCGGGAGTGGCGGGAGTCCCTGTAGCTTTGAGCTTTTTGAGTGCTGCTTTCATCGTTCCAGACCGCTGTCTGCAGGCGTAGTAGTACGCAGTGTGGCCTTCTTTGTCCGGCTGAGACAGTTCCACCTTCGCATTACCAAGTAACTTTAGTATTTCCACGTTTTCATACGAGCCTAAGTCCAGTGGACACACGACATGATGTGCATAGGACCAGCCTTTCTCATCTACACACTTCAAGTCCAGCCCTTCAAAGTCCAAAATCGCCTCCACTAGTGGGACATTGTTCTTCTTAATAGCGTGCATGAGTAGGTTCCTTCCCTGGCCGTCTCTAGCTGTGATGTCAGCCTTGTGATTGAGGAGAAACAGGACTGTCTCCTTGCTGGCGGACTGCATTACAGCGTGAATGATCGGAGTCACTAGAAGTCCATCTTCGTTTTTAAAGGCAATATTGAAGCTCGCAGTCTCCAAAGCCTTCAAAGTCTCTAAAGCAGATTCCACTTTCTTGCCCTCAATTGCGTGCACGAGAGGGGATTTCCCCTCCGCATCCACCGCATGTATATCAGCGCCAAGGTTCAGCAGGAAGCGGATGAGTGCCGGGTACTGCGACCCTGCAGCAATGTGAACAGCCTGGCAGCCTTTCAAGTCTTCTTGTCGGAAATCCACCTTTCTCAAGTTCAGCCGAGCCCCCAATTTGATAGTTATTTCAGGGTCAGCCTTGGAACCGTATTTCGCTAAAGTATGGAACAAGTTTTCCTGTAAGTCATTAGATTGCCGCAATATAGCGCTGTCTGTGACTTTGGCGAGCAGGGTGAGGCAGAGTTGGAACTTCTTCTCACTCAGTGCATCTTGCATTGCACGCATGTAGTCGTAGCCGCGGTACAGCAGCAAATAGGCGACTCCCAGCCAGTTCTGCTTTATGGCTGCTCTGAAGGTTGAATAAGTCCCTATAGACAGTTTTTCGGAATCTTCACTTTCCTCAGCAGATTCATTCTCAGAGTCACTATCTGAGTCCTCCGATTTCTCCCCTTTTAGCGCATCTTTGATCTTCGGTGACACGACCACAGGAAGCGTGATATCCGGCCTATGCTGCAAAAGCATCGTCGCAAAGGCTGCATGTCCATGAGCCAGCGCAATCCCCAAAGCCGAGTTGCCCACTTCGTCTCTCTGAGACACGTCAGCGCCTGCCTCTATCAGGATCATTGCACTTGTCACTGCACCGCGCTGAGCTGCATAGTGCAGAGCCGTCCGCTGCCAGACGTCCTTGAGATTAGGCTGCACTCCCTTCATGCTACAGGCAGAGCTCACAGTTTCCACAGGGTCGATTTCTGAGTCGATATCCGGATCGCCGATTTTGACAAAGGCGTAGTGAAGTGGACTGCGGAGACGTACGTCCAGCCTGTTAATATCAGCGCCTGCTTCCAACAGGAGCGACTCAATTTCGAAGGAAGCGTCCGCAGTGACGTCTGCAGAGTTGAAAGCGTGGTGCAGGGCACTTCGCTTCTTCCCGTCGCAGAAGTTCGGGTCAGCGCCGTGCTCTAAAAGCGCTCTGACTGAGTTGCTGTCCTTGTTCTGGACTGCCAACTTCAAGGGGAAAGAGCCTTCGATGTCCAGTTCTTCGGCTTTGCTGCCTGCGGCCAGTAGACTGCTGACTAGCTCGGATGACTCTTGGATGCAGGCGAGGTGCAGAGGAGTTTGCCCTTTGCAGTTCTTTATGTTGGGGTTCGCTCCTTGCTTCAAGAGTAAGTCTAGCCATTGCTCTGCACCGTCCATTTTCACCGCCAGCATATGCAGCGCCGTTTCCCCACTAAAACAGCGCTGGTCAACAACCAGCGGCAAAGCCAACACCTTGTCAACCACAGCTTTCACAGGGTACTCCAACAAGAAGTGCAAAGCTCCCTTCAGTCCATACTTCCCATACTCATTCCAAACAGTGCAGCCGTCAAAGTCAGTGATGAAGAAGGCAGAGGGAGTCTGCGCCTCCCCATCCGAGTCCTCGGAAGTGCCATTTAGTGCTTGTTCTCTTGATTTGCTTTCTTCGTATTCCGCTTGGATTAGCTGCGGGTCGGTCCTGTACTTCAGCAGCTTTTGAACGAAGGCTGTGGAGTTAGCTCCGCAGGCCACCAATTGCCCCAAAATATCCCCGAATTCCCCTACTACTGCCTCAAATTCCGCCATTGTCCTTCTTTCCAATTCCTCCTTATCCACTTTGTAAGAGTCTGTCTCGCCCTCTGAGTCAGTCTCATCTGAATCCTCACTACTTGCTTTGCTTTTCAGTTTGCCAGTCAGAGAGGCTTGGAACTCGTTTTGTTGCTTGGCAGGCGCAGATTTGGCCTCTTCCAGCATCATTTGATAGAGTCTCTTTTTAACTTCTTTGCGGAATTTGGAGGCTTTTTTCGCAAATTTAAGGCAGAATATAAGGAAAGGGGTGAAGCCGTCCTCATCGACAGCGTTGATATCGTCTCTTATTCCCTCTATACCCAACAATTCTCTGATAATCAGGAATTGAGCAGGGTCGATAGCAGCCGACGCATGTAAAAGGGTCGCCCCAGTCTTAGTCTTCTGAAAACTCACCGCTTCTTTATCAATAAACAAGCGACTAATGCAGCAATTGCGAGCCTGCAGAGCCAAAAAGAGAGGACTTTCCTGCTGTTCCGTGAGGGCTTTCCAGTCCGCACCATGTGCAAGCAGCAGTTCTCCAGCCTGCTTTCTCAGTAGCAGTTGCTCTTCCACCCACTTCTGCTGGACTGCGGTTTGGAGGTCGTCCTTGGGCTCGGGTGCACTGAGGCAGGCTAGGTGGTGCAGGGGAGTGAGGCCTTTTAGGTCTGCGAGGTTGGGGTCGGCACTGTGGTGCTTCAGCAGGTCCTCCATCTGCACTAAAGTCGCAGGGGACAGCACACTAATGCAGCGACTTAGCAGCGTGCAGCCCTCCTCATCCTTGCAGTTCACATGCACTCCCGGCACTTCCAGCAGCCGCTTCACCAGTCCTGTATGTCCCTTCAATAAAGCCACTAGCAGAGGTGGCAGTTTCCAGTCATTTGCAGCGTTGACATCGGCCTCACAGGTCAATAGCAGGTCTGCGCATTGCCACCAGCCGTAGGCGCAAGCGTAGTGCAGTGGGGTGTTTCTGCTGGAATCTGGTTCATTTGAGGGTGCGCCGTGTCGTAGTAGTAAGGCGGCTACGTCTGCATGGCCGTTCTGGACGGCTTGGAGAAGTGCGGTTCTGCGCCATTTGTCCTTCTTTTTGACACTTGCTCCGGCCTCTAATAGCAAGCCTACGGCTTCAATGTGGCCCATGGTGGCGGCCACTATCAAGGGAGTCATTCGATTAAGCCCTGGCAAATCCACTGTTTTCCCACTCGCATGCGCCAACAGCACCTTAATTGTCTGCAAAGCATTGTGTTTGGCTGCGTAGTGGAGCGCTGCTTTCCCTCGCCTACTCTTCGAGTAAACATTTGCGCCTTTCTCTAACAGCAA
>Ga0247837_1001366_pt1 | contig 50772 bp, 38 predicted proteins | sample LaCtaG_2_FD_187115 | JGI IMG/M metagenome (GOLD analysis project Ga0247837, IMG submission 187115) | Freshwater microbial communities from meromictic Lake La Cruz, Castile-La Mancha, Spain - LaCruzMarch2015_14.5m | ecosystem: Environmental > Aquatic > Freshwater > Lake | place: Spain: Castile-La... | reverse complement strand
TGGCGGCGGATCTTGAAGAGGCATCGGTGCGCGTCTCGGTGCTCCCGGCGGAGTTTGGGTCCCTGAATATTCAGGCGCTCAATCATGCCGCTTCGCATTTGCGGCGGACGGTGCTCAAAGAGTCACGTATTCGGCATGCCCCGAAATTGCGCTTTGTGCTTGATGAATCATTGAAGCGTGCCGCAGAAGTTGAAGCCGCGATGCGCGCCGCAGGTGGCGAGCACGATGGCGACCATGATGGCGATCAAGGACAGCAAGAACTTTCTGAAAAAATGGATAACTGAGGAAGCTATGACAGTAAAGATTGAAGCCCCTAACGCCGCGAAGCTCGCGACATTCCTGAAGAAGCACGCCAGTGCCGGCAATGCGCTGCGCACCACGTGCGAGCCTGCTGGAATGGATCTCGTGGACCTCTTTGTTCACTCGTACCTGCTCTGGCAGGCCCCGTCTGCGGACGCCACCGCTGCGCTCAAGCGACTCAAGTCAGCATTCATTGACTGGAATGACATGCGTGTCAGCCTGGTCAGTGACATCATTGACGTGATTGGTCATAAGCATTGGCGCGCCCACGATCGTGTCTCGCGCTTGCGCGAGGCGATGAACGGCATCTTCCGTCGCGAACACAAAGTGTCGTTGGAGCGTCTGCGCACGCTCATGAAGAAGGATGCGGTCAGTTACATGGACACGCTGCCCGGCATGGTGCCGTTTGTAGCCAATCGCGTGCTGTTGGTCGGCGTGGACTTTCATTCCGTGCCGCTCGAAGAGTTTGGCTTGCAGTTGCTTGTGCAGGCAGGCGTGTTCCCATCGGGAATGGGCTTGTCTGATGCCGCCAATTGGGTCACTCGCCACGTCAAGGCCGAAGAGGCGCGCGAGGCGCACGGCGCACTACTGGCCGCGGTCGATCACATGTGGGAGACCAATCCACCGAAACTTCCAAAGACTTCCAGCAAGCCATCGGAGTTGGCACCACCCAAGCCGGTTGAAGAGGCACGCGCCTCGGCGAAGGCGTTGGTTGAAGCACAGCTTGCCGCTGAGCGTGTTGCGCTGATGGCTGAGCGTGCTGCTCGTCGTGAGGAAATGCGTCGCGAAAAACTTGCTCTCAAGGCGAAGGAAGCACGCGACTCTGCGAAGGTCGGCAGTAAGCCGGTTGTTGGCAAGCCCGTCGCTGGAAAGTCAGCGGTCAAGCCGCCGGTCAAGGGTGCAGCGCCGGTCAAGGGTGCAGTCAAGCCGATCGCAAAGCCAGCGCCGAAGGCGCCAGCAAAGTCAGTCCTCAAGGTAGTGGCCAAGGCTGGATCCAAGGCCGTGGCGAAAAAGAAGTAAGCCCGATGCGCCCATCGGCCGTCGCCCGCCGATCGCGCCGACTCCGTGTGCTCACGCACGCGTGGGTGGTGCTCGCGGCGGCGCCGTATGCGCCCTATGCACCGTTGCGCAGTGCGTACGCGGTTGCTGCACAGGCGACCACGACCATTACGTCGTTGGCCCCGGCATCAATCGCGGCGTCAGAGGCGCCAATTGCACTGGCGGCACCGGCGGCACCGGCGGCACCACCAGCACCATCAGCACCATCATCAGCACTCGTGCCGCCGCCAGGAATTCCGCCGTCGCGCGTAGCACTACTGCAGCGACCGCCGATGACGCTGGTTGCTGTGCTTCGCGAAATCACCGAGCCCAAGCCGGTGCCGGCGGCCGTGGTGGCGGGACCGACTCCCGGGAGTGCCACCGAGTCCGAAGCATTGCGCCGGTATGTGCGCGGCAGGCAACGCGCGATGGACGGCCTGTACGCGCGTGCGGCCGATGATATTGATGCCGCACTGCGGCTCGACCCAAGTTCCACCGCGCTGCGAGCAACACGTGCCCGCATCGCTGGCGCGGCGGGTGACTTGCCGCGTGCCAAGGCGGAATGGGAAGCGGTATTAGCACAGGACCCCACGGATTTACAAGCACTGATTTCGGTCGGGGTTGCTGCTTTCGATGCCGGCCAGCCTTCGCGCACTGCAGCGCTCTTGGGGGCGGCATGGATTCGATTGCGGCTTGAAGGGTTTGCGCCAATTTCCGACGCGGGCCGCGCGGCGGTCGGCGCGGCGCTGGCGCGTAGCTTGATTCGCCTTGGTTTCGATGAAGCTGGTCTTGAGGTAGCAGCCGTGGCACTGACGGTTCCCGTCGAGAGTGTTGCGGAGCAGCGCGGTGATGGCATTGATGCAGCATCGCGTGCGTCTGCGCAACTTGCCCTTGAATCGGGCGAGGCGGCACTGCGTGCGCATCGACCAGATGTTGCCTTTGCGTTGTTCGCTCGCAGCGTGGAACTGACTCCGGATCCGCGCACCGTTGCGCTCGCGGCGTATGCACAGTTGCTCGCGGGCGATCGCGATGGCGCTCGCGCAACGCTCGGCGTGGTCATGGACGATGGTCCATGGCGTGACGCCGAACGCACTGCGCTGGCATCATGGCTACTGACATCGCTCGACGGTGATGCTCGCGCGCGGGAAACACTGGCGCTGGCGGCGATCGCTGCGGTCCCGATCGGATCACGTGCCGGCGAAATCACTCCCGAAGCTCACGCGCGGATCGCACGACTCATGGTCGCGGCGGGCGACGCCGAGGCCGGTGCTGCAGAATTGGACTCTGCAATGGCCGACGGCGCGGTCGATCAGGCAACCCTGGAGGCGGCATTCCGCCGTAGCGGTGATAGCGATGCGCCAGTCGTGGCGCGCGCCGTGGTGAGCGCGCATCCAGAGTGCTTGCGCGACGCCTGTCGAGCCTTGGTGCGAGCGAGCAGCGATTTGCGCACGTTGCGAGTTTCAGTTGATGCGTTGCCAGCCGACAGCATTCGCGAGTCGATTGCCGCAGGAGTGCTTGCGACCGTCCGTAGTCCGGGTGCCGCATGGCGACGCGCGGATGCAGTGGTTGAACTGGACCGATCGCGCGCTCCACTGGAGGCAATGTTGCTCGCCGCAGTTTCAGGTGGGGATCCGGCGTTGGTGGCGCGTGCGGCCGCCTCGGCATCTATTGACCTTGATATCGACGCGAGCTGGCACGCATCACTTGCGTGTGCGTTTGCGCAGACGGGTGCAACGACTGAGGCCGAGCAATCGCTCGCGCGGGCCGAGTTGCTTACCGAGTCGATGACTCGTATGCCCTCCGGATTGCGTCGCTCGCTCGCTGATGCACATGCGCTTGTTGACGGACGTGCGGCAGAAGGATCAGCGCGTGCTCGGGCCGAGGGAGCGCTGGCGCGCGGTGATGCAGTCAGCGCTGTCGCTGAACTGCTACTGGCGCAATCCATCGATCCGGACGACGCCGCGGCACAGGCGCTGTTGATTGGTCTACTGCCACGCACTGAAGGTCCGCGCGCGGCGGCGGAGTGGCTGGCGCTCCAGCGAGCGCATAGTCCCAACGATCCATTGCTCTGGCAACCGGCCGTCATGCAGGCGGCAAGTGGCGGCCGCGCGGAGGATGCCCTGGCGCGCGTTGATGCGCGCCTGGCGTTGGATCCACAAGACACCTTGGCGCTACCGTGGCGAGAGGTATTGCTGCGTGTCACTGGACGAAGCGCTGACGCTGCCGTGGCCGCGCGCGTTCGCGTCGAGTCGTTGCCCTCCGGTCCGCGCCGATCACTTGAGGAGGCGGACAACGAACTGCAGTTTGGTAGCCCGGAATCATCGGTCGATGCCCTCGGCCGGTTCTACGAGAGCGCCTATCCGCCACCAACTTCCATGCGTGCGGAAGCCCTTGATATTGCACGGCGGATTCCGGCAAAGACCTCCGGGCGTGCACAGATCATGCGGCGCATCGCCCGTGATGCCATCTTCACAGACCCTCGTGCAGCGCTGGAATTCTTTGCGTTCGAAGCCCTTGGCGCTGCTTCCGATCCAGCCATGGATTCTCAAAGTGCGGCAGATGCCGTGGCGATGATCGCAGCGGAGGCCGCCGCGCTTGACACGTTTCAGTATTCATCAGAGTCGTGGCGTGCGTGTGCAGATTTCTTGTTGTCGCAACAGGAGCCACGTGCGGCCAGTGAGTTTCTGCGCGCGTGCTTAGAGGATCCGTCCAAGCGGAGTGAGGAAGAAATTGCACTGTTAGCGCGCGCCGCGGTGGCGTGCGATGCCATCGTTGGTGGCCGAGCAGGGGAATCACTGGCGCTCGCTGGCCGACTGCGCGGATTGGGCCACCATCCCTTTGGTAATTCTGATCGACCGGGTTCAGAGACGGATGTGCTCAGTGGCATACTTTCTCTGCTCGGCGATAGTGCCGGTGCCGAGTTGGTATTGGAAGCAGGGTTGGCGGTTGATCCTGCGGACGGCGCGCTTCTCAACAATTTGGGATTCGCTCGCTTGGAGCGCGGGCTCGCTGACGCGCGAACGGAGCAACTGCTTGAACAGGCCCTTCGACTACGCCCCAGCGACTCTGGAACGCTCGACTCGATCGGTTGGCTTCGCTACCTACAGGGTCGGCTGACCGACGTCGACGGTGTTCCGGGAGCGATTTCGCTGCTCGAACGATCGGTAGCGAGCGAGGGCAAGGCGCCCAGTGCCGTGAAATATGACCATCTTGGTGACGCGCGCTGGCGGGCGGGTGACCACGACGGCGCACGCCTGGCATGGTTGGAGGCGGTTCGAATCGCCGAAGGTGGTCTGACCCGCGAGCAGACCATTGAACTTCTGCGGGCCATGTTTCGCAAGCAGTTTGGTCTTGGAGCGATCGACGCCGCGCGGTACTACAACGCGCATGACGGTCAGGTGGCAGCCCGAGCACGCGGTAAAATCGAAGCCGTGACCAAAGGCGTCGAGCCGGAAGTCGCGGCCTTGATGCAATCCGCTTCAGCAGTTCCTGTGTCCACTTCCGTCAAACCATCCGCGTCTACCCCCGCGTCCACTCCCACCAATCCCCCCGAACTCAGGAAGCAGTAACGATCATGGCAGGGCATAGCGTCTGGAAGAACATCAAGCATCGCAAGGCGGCCGTCGATGCAAAGCGCGGCAAGATTTGGTCAAAGTGCTCACGTGCAGTGATCGTTGCGGCGCGCCTTGGCGGTGCTGATCCGAAATTCAATTCAAGCCTTCGCATTGCCATCGATTCAGCGAAGGCAGCCAACATGCCGCGCGACACCATTGAGAAGGCGGTCAAGAAGGGCGCCGGAAGTGATGCCGCGGACCAATACGAGGCCGTGCGTTACGAGGGCTATGGTCCGGGTGGCGTGGCGGTGATCGTTGATTGCTTGGTGGCCAACGTCAACAAGACCGCGCCGGAAATGCGGATCATGTTTGACAAGAATGGCGGAAACTTGGGTGTGCAAGGCAGCGTCACTTACAGTTTTTCCCACAAAGGGGTGGTGTTAGTTTCTGCCGAGGCCACCACCGAGGAGAAGTTGTTCGATGTGGTGCTTTCGGCGGGCGCGGAGGACGTATTGAGCGGCGAAGAGGGTTGGCAGGTCACCTGTGGGGTTGCCGATCTTGCCAAGGTTCGTGATGCGCTTGACGCCGCGGGCATTGCCGTGGAGAGCGCCAACTTCTCGTACATTCCCGTTTCCATGGTGGAGCTTGACGCGGCAACTGCAGCGCGCGTAGCAAAGCTTGTGGCAGTGCTCGAAGAGCATGACGATGTCCAGACAGTGCATGTCAACGCCGAGATCCCTGATGCCTGAACCACGCACTGATTCCATTCGACCCATCCGCGCCGCATTCGCACTCCTTGCCAATCGCTACGCGCGCGTGTGCTTCGCGCTACTCGCCGTGGTTGCACTGACTGGGTGCGGTCACTCGCAGGCGTGTCAATTTGATGACTACCCGCGGGACGATGTCTGGATGGCCGTGGTGCAAGCCTCGCGCGCGCCGCGTTATCCCGATTGGATTGTTGTTGAGAACAAGTTGAAGGTCGATGAAGCGGCACGGCGCGTGACGGTCTATCGCGATCTGCGCCGCGACTTAGTAGAGCCGGGTCTCTCGCCGCAGCGCGAGGAGTTGCAATGGCGATTCTCCGCAGTGGTCTCCGCGCAATCACCCACCACGGTCACGTTCTCTTCACCGGACTGGGCGGTGCCGGCACACTTCTGGAAGGAAGCGGATCACTTCTTCGGGCAGGTGCGCATGCGGCTTGGTGAACTTGGCCCAGTGCGCCCAGTACCAGGCGACCCGATGGGCGGAGCACCGGCCGAAGGATCGCGCGACCCCAATACGCCCGGGCACATGTCAGAGAAACCTGCTGAAGGGCAGCTTGCGGCGCCGTGAGTTCTGTTCGTCCCACGCGTGATATTCGCATCATTGCGACCGCCGCCCTTGCACTCGCATGGTTCACTTTGCCGCTGGCATTCAGCATTCTGCTGTTTGCAAAGCTGGCAGAAATTACCGACTGGCTGCATGAACATCACGGCAGCGGGCCATGGATTGCAGCTGGTGGATTTGCAGTCTGCGCTGGCTTTGGATTTCTACCCACGTATGCACAAGCGGTCTTGATGGGTTGGGTCTTTGGCACGGCAGTCGGTGTTCCAATCTCAGTAGCTGGTTACGTTGGTGGCACGGTGTTGGGCTATGGCCTCTCGCGCCTGTTGACTGGCGATGCCATTGTGCGACGTATCGACGACCACCCGCGCTGGCGCGTCGTTCGTTCATCGCTTGTGGAAGCCAACACATGGCGAACGATGGGACTCGTTGCACTGCTGCGATTCCCGCCGAACTCGCCGTTTGCATTCACCAACTTGGTGTTGGCAGCATCCGGCGTCCGATTTGTACCGATGATCATCGGATCAATCGCGGGGATGTTGCCGCGCACCTTCATCGCCGTATGGGTGGGGGCGCAGGGCTCAGCAACGGGGGCGAAGGACCTCAAGGAATTGATGGAGAAGCAAGGCCTATTAGCGATCGTCATCGGCTTCGTGATTCTGATCGGAGTGCTGGCGATCATGCAACACGTAGGCAAACGCGCGCTCGCGGCTGCGGGGCTGTAAATAAATAGGTGCCGTTCACCCCTGTCCCTATTTTCGGGGCGCGGTTGAAGTGAGTTGAGTCGTTGACCGCCCCCTCCGTTGCGCGCGGGACCCTCGGACGCGGACGGCTGCGCTCCACAAGGTTCCGCTTAGCCTCGGGCGAAACTGTTCGTCCGGTTGGCACCCACGGGGCGTACGTCCAACTGCCGGACTTCTCAGTTTCACACGCCGCTTACCGAGGATCCCGTGCTCACTGCGGGGGCTCGCACACGGAAGGCGCGTGCACACCAGACTGGAACCTGTTCCTGTGGTCGCAGGCGGCCCGGAACAAGTTTGCGGGCGCAGCGCAGTTAGAAACGCGTTTTTTCACTCACTATGAAAATCTGAAAAAATGCATGATGGCTGGGGGGGGGAGATTGCGTTTGTTCATCCGACCACATAGGTAACACTTCGTACCGGGCACATGGGTGACATATGTGCCCGTGACGAAGAGCGCAGTCTATGCCCTGCGGAGGCAGGATTGGTCATTGGTTGTATTCGGCCACCTCCTCGTCAGGCGGTTCGGCGATAACTGTCGGCGTATCGAGACGTGTATTGACGAAGCAGAGCACAGAGTTACGGAAGCACACTCTCCAAATCCCTTCGTCAATCTCATGCAGGCCAACCGCCTCGCCCGCGAGGGCTGTCGATAAAAACAAGTGGGTGCCTTGAAATTTGATCTCGCCGCCTTGCCGGACGCGACGGACCTCCCAGCTCCCCGGATATTCAACTTCATCCGGACGCTCGCGCCATTCTCGTGATGATGATGCATACATCTCGCACGGCGCGCGCATGCCAATACCTTCGTGCCCGCGCTCTTCATTCATCCAGCGCACAAAGTTCGTAAAGCGACGCTGTTGCGCACGCGCAGTAGCGCTCGGAGGGCGAGCGGTTTGAGACTTTAACGTTCGATGCATCCGTTCATGGCGAGGATTGTCTTGCGGATGACCGACACGCGATCGACACACTTCGATCCCTTGTCGCATCCATTGCACGCTCACGCGCGAGAGCCTTCCGATTCCAGTCGACGCAAACGGAGAGCCGTTGTCGCTATGAATCCGATCGGGAATGCCATGTTCTCTGAAGACTCTTCGAAAGCTCGCAATGACACCATTAGTACTAATCGAGTCGTAACCATCCACGCAAAGCACAAAGCGAGTGGCATCATCTTGAATAGTCAGCGGATAACACAACGAACGATCACCAAGGCGAAATTGTCCCTTGAAATCAACGGTCCACTGCTCGTTTGGGCGAGTACCTGCTCGATACGAACCGTCAGGACCCCGAAGATCAGGATCGCGACGTTTGCGTGACTTCGATTCAATCAGACCCGCCCGGATAAGTATTGATGACACAGTGCTCACCGCTGGAAGTTGAGCAAGCGGCATGAGTCGACGAACTTTCCAAAGGAGTTGACGCGGTCCAACGCCCGTCTCCTTACGAAGCGCGATCAGCAAATCGCGAATCTCAATCGGCGTCGCGTGACTTTGCGTATGGCGCGCGCGGCTTTGGTCCATCAAGGCGGTGCGGCCGCACTTGTCATAGCGCGAAAGCCACTTGTGAGCCGTCTTGCGCGATATACCCAATGATCTCGCCGCCTCCGAAATGGCGATCCCATGATGAACGACCAAATCAACTAAATGATGTCTCTCTGACACAGCGTGGGTTTCTTTCCAGGGCATAGACGGAAGGTTCCGCCAAACGCCCCAACCTGTCACCCATGTGCCCGAACAGTTATGTCACCTATGTGGCCGGTATTTACCCGAACTACGTTTGTAACGAGTAGTCATTCGCCCAAGATAGAGATAGCCGTCCACCATGGGTGCGATGCCGAGCAGTCCAAGAGTGGCGAGGCGTGCCCACATGCTTTCCAAAGTAATGGCAAAGCAAATCACTGGAGTTGCAAGGACAAGACAAACTAAAGCGCAACCATAGACCCGGCGCTTCAAACGGTGCATCATCAGCTTCGCCAGATTTGCATCATCAAGGTCTGGCGGCATTGTCAAAGTTCGCCTCCAACCCGCTCGAGGGTCTCGGCCTCTAGTAGCACGGGAACCTTCGTGCCCCCATTTGATCCAAGTGGCTTCGGTGGGCACCCGTGGGTGGCGCGAGCCCCGATGTAACCGGCAAGTTTCTCCTGCTCGCAGGATTTGCGCCAAAGCTGATTTCCAAGTTCGCATAGAAGGAGCGATCCGAGGCCCGCGGCGGCTCCGAGCCAGAAGCAGCCCTTCGCACACGCTGCACAGCCGGCTGGTCCAGTTACGAGGCAGGTTGGAATGCATCTATCGGCGCACCACTTCCATGTTCCGACGGTTGACCCAAGCGCGACGGACAGGCAGGCAACCATCCTGGCCCAATATGCCAATTCGCAAGCCCGCAAACCTGCTTCGTAGGCCGCTTTGAGCATGCAGCATTGGGTGCCATCAGTTCCGATCCAGTGCGGATTGATACAAGCAAGAACACCACCACCTTCACCCACCCCATCTGACGCATCTCTGAGACCGGTCATATATGCATTTGCTGTTGTTTCGGAGGCAAATGCCGCAATCGGCAGAAAGACCGAGTTGGAACTATTCGGATTTGCCGATGAATTTGCCGAGTATGTCAGCCTGAATCCTGCGAAGCTGCGGGGCTGATCCGCTGTAACCAGCATTCGGCCGATGACGACTTCGGCGCAGCCGTGGACGGAAACGTCGCCGATCGAATCGCTTTGATCGACGACCAAAATCGCGTCATCAACAACGAAGAAGCCGATGGAAATTCCGACGCCGGTGGCAGCATTGACTTGTTCGATTGGCGTCGGGAATCCGTCTGGTCCGGGTCCCAGTGTCAATACCTGCGCTGATGGAACGTATGGGATCCCCGTTGCGATTGCCCACGAAGATGCGACCTCTGATTCTGTCCAAACGTTGTCGCCATCGTCCTGGGTCGCCGGGATGGAAACCGAGGTTGCTAGTAACGGCGACATCGCGTTGATCGGGAAAATCCACGTTCCGGAGGCCAGTATTGAGCACCAGAGTCCAAGTGCCCTGCAGATTGATCGATTCCTCATTCGTTGTCTCCTAGTGTTTGGTGCATCGCTGACTTTCGCTCGAATGTCTGGCACCCCTATCACCGTCTGACCCGCCCCGCTGTGACAGGCCAATCTGCCAGATTTTGAAAATTCTTTTGAACTCCCCTGATCGCGCTCTCCGGTTCACGGCCGACCGAGCGTTTGTGGGGCAGGGCGCCGCATCCGGCGCTGTCCGACCCGCTCCCGCCATCCGCCGCTATAAACGCGGGTTCCTTCGCCGGTTCACTGGTTCAACCGTCCAACATCTCGCGCTTGAACTTCTCCAGCAGTCGCTGCCAACGCTTTCGGGCCGCCTCTTCGGTGATCTCGAGGCTGGCTGCGACGTGTTCCCAGCCCGCGCCACGAAGGCACATGATGATAAGGCAGTAGTCGGGTGGCTTCAGCGACTGCACGGCGCGGATGAGTGCATCCCGCACCTGCGGCTCGAGCGGGGGCTGCTCGGATGGCGCGGCTTCCGGCTCCGGAACCAAGTGGAGCGGTTTCGTTCGCCGCTTTGCCCGGGAGATCGCGCGAACGGCGTCGACCACGACATCGTGGGCGACCTTGTACGCAAGCTTCCGAAAGTCCTGATACTCCAAGGACTTTCCCGACGTGTCTCCTTTCACCAGCAACTTCAGGACGGTGGCAGAGACCATCTCGCTCGTGTGCAAGCCAGCGATCCGCGGACCCCGGCGTTCCGATCGGACATAGGCCTCGAGCTGGCGGATCAGCTCCGGGTCGATGTTCTCAGGGGTCGGTGTGGTGGGTGTTTGTTTCTGCGGCATGACTCGCCCCGGGGCCGCTTGCTTGCCCGGATGCCCCAAGATACATGAGCACCGCCAACAACAGACCCATCAGCAGCGTCGTCACCGTGTTTCGTTGAATGCGCGCTCGTCGCATTCGGTCGCGCAGCCTCTGTGCGAATTCACCTGCTGTCCGCGGGTTGTTCAGCGCATCGACCGCGGACTCGACGACCGCCGCCCGCATCGGCGACCATTGCCAAGGGACAGTGGTGCCGGGCGGAGGCAGATAGCCAAGTGTCATCCACAGACTGAGGGCACAGAGGGACCGCACGTCTTCGTTGGTCGACGCGCCTGGTCCCTTCCCGTAGTCCAACAGCCGGAGGTGTCCGACCCGATCCATCATCACATTCGCGGGATGGATATCCCCATGACCAAGTCCCTGTCCGTGAATGGTTGCAAGCGCGTCCGCGAGGTAGGCAAGTTCGAAACCTGCGTGCCTGGCTGGCGTCATCTGCTCGGAAGCAGCGAGCGCAATCAAGGTGAGGCCGTCGACGCGTTCCATCACGATGTAGCCGTGGCCCGTCGGTGCGATGCCGGAGTCGATGATTCGGATTCCGCACGGGCTTCCGACGGTCGCGGCGAGCTGTGCCTCGTGTCGCCACGAATCGTCTTCGCCAGCGTGGTTAGGCAGCAGCTTGATGATGATGTGATGAACCGATTCGCGTTGAGCGAGATCGCCACGGCGGTCCTCACCCCGATGAACAACCCCGCTCGAGCCCGCTGCAATACGTGGCCCGATCGTAAATCGGTGGCCGCCATCAGGCATCATCGGACCGCATGACTCGGGGAGCAGCGGGGAGCAATCCGCCGCGACGGATGTGACGGCACGGGTCTGCGCGTTCCCGAGTGCCGCTGACCACGCCGGGTACATTTCGGAAAGCACTGCGGACACCTCGCCGATTTCTGATTCGCACGATTCAAGCACCTGCCAGCTCACCTCACGCGCTGCTAAGGGTTGCATCAACGGATTGACCGCCTTGGCGTACCGTCCGATCGTGGGAACGAGGAGGAAGTCGCGGAAGCAACGGATCGCGTCATCCCGCATGCGGTCGATCAGTTCCGATTCCGCTAATGGCACTCCGCCCCGCACGGACGGTAGAAACGAGGGCGGCGCGCTCGGTGTTGAGTCGGGGTGTCGGTTCAAGTATTCCTCGTGCCGAGCCATGCGTAGAGGTGTTCGCACTCTCGCCGTGCCGCTCGAAATGCGATGAACCAGAGGAGTGCCCCCACTGCTAGCGCCGCGTCCGCCGCGCGATCGATCAGCGCGTTGCGACCAGCGCCGAACGCGTCTGACATGGCGCATCCGCCGATGACGGCCACTGCCCACACCAGCACTACGACAAGTGACCGCTTGGTCGGAGAGACGCGTGCCCAGATGGCAGCGCGATCGCTGCTTTCGCTTTGGCAGGTCATCCGCATCCGTGCGAGCAGCTGCGACCGGTAGACGATGACGGTCGCGGCGGTCAGTGTTGCGAGTGCGAGCACCAGGTCGGCGCCGGCCAGGAGCATCGAGTGACCGTTGCCCCTGAGTGCCCAGGGGAGCAGCAGTGCAAGGACAGCCGGTGCCGCACCTGGAACGAAATCCTCGACCGCTGCCGCAGGCCCAGACGCAAGATCGGCGCCGATGCGTGGCGCCCGCGGAAGCGTGCGTGCCGATGCATCGGCACGCAGGCAGGTCGCGACGCCGAACACCATCAGCACGATTTGAGTTGCCCGCATCAAGACTGCAACGGGCGTCGGGACGGCGCCTCGGTAGTGCGACACAAGCACCGTGACGGCAACCATGATCGCCGCCAATCCGAGCACAAAGGCGAGGAGCATCCGACTCTCCCTTGCCATGCGAGTCCCGAGTACCCCTGGCGTCTCTGCACCGATGGTGAGCCGCTGCCGGAATTCGCCGCAGCAGCGGTCACATGGTGCGCCATCCGATCCGAGGGATGCTGGTGCGCCGCATATGGGGCAGGCGGAGGCGCGAGTGCGGTCGCCGGTCTTGTTGGGTTCTTGGATGTTCATCACTGAGGCACGAGGTACTGGTAGGAGCAGGCCACGAATTCAGCCAAGTGCCTAGTCGCCGCGATGGTCCTGCAGGCCGCAGGGGCGAGCGACAGATTGCAATCACACAGCGCTTGGCAGTAGGCGCGATCGGTCATCACCTGGCAGCAGGCGATCGCCGGGTAAACCGGCCCGCAGTCTGAGGGTAGCTGATACAGGCTTGCACACGCCGACTGGCAGGCGTTCGTTGGCGGACCGGCTTGTGCGGCGATCGCGCTCCGGAGATTGCTGTCGTTGATGGCCGTGATGAACATTTGCCATGCCGGGTCCGTCGAAAGGCTAGCGAAGCCCGATGCCGTGCTTGGAAGCCCCGAGCCGAGCGGTCCCGGGATGAGGTACGCCATCTGCACTCCAGACTTCGTCACGAAGAACGAACGGTCCTCGAGCAGCATCACCGTCACCTCTGATCCTGTCACTGCGTGGCGGATCACCGCCGAGGTGTTCCCGTTTGCCATGGTCACGGTCACCGATCCCGCGATGGACGGCTTCCCGACCACTTGGCAGAACCAGTAACTGTCATCGGTCACCAGTCCGTCTCTGTGGAGACTTCGTATGACTTGACGCCGACCTCGGCTTCGATGGCCCCGGCGGCCACGGTGACCGACGTGTCGGCGAACGCTGGCAGGACGATCAGCGCGGCGGCAACAGCGGTAACGGCGCTCAGGAGGTGATGGGGCGTGACGAGTCGGCTAAGTGGGTTCCAATTCAGGTGCATTGCGATTCCTCTTTGGTTAGGTGACAGGCCTGCCCGCATCGGTCGACCCGGTACGAGCGTTGGTTCTTGTGAATTCCCCGCGGCCTGACGCGGGATGGACGTACACGTTCCATCACCCCTATCACCGTTTGACTCGCCCCGCTGTGACAGGCCAATCCGCCCGATTTTGAATTTTTTTTAACGGCCCCTGATCGCGCTCTGTAGTTCATGGCGATCCGGGCGTTTGTGGGCCGATCGATCCACCCGGTCCATCAACGAAATAAGCCGCCTCGACTTAGTCGAGGCGGCTTATGAATTCACTGATTCAGCGATTCATCCTCGGCATCGCCGGCGACGACTTCCACATGCAGCAATTCCAATCATTGCTAAGACACTTGGGGCGGGAACAGGAAGTGTGTAAGACATATCGTCCATGATGAAGTCTCTAGCAACACCAGCCCCTACATAATTTCTGATTATTAGGAAGTCAATCCAAGCGTTGGCTCCGAATTCGGAGCCATTAGCGCTCACCATCGTCTGTTGGGTGTTGCTAATGTTTTGCGTAAGGTAGGAAACCTGCTGACCATTTCGGTAACCCAACAATTCAACACGCCCCATAGCCCAAACAGAGGTCAACACAACCTGATTGAACTTCCACAGACTCCAATCTGGGCGCGCGATAATGAAATCCAAGGTGTTAGGACTACTGGTATTTTCGTAGTATCCACTGAACATTGCGGTAGTGCCATTAGCACCAATCGTATAGGCGGGATTTACCGAGTTCAGATATGGGTTTGGGACGTTGTAGTACGCCCAACTATTGGGGCTATCAAGGGTCCAAGTAACAACAAATTGGAATCCATCAATAGTGTCCTGATCCGTTATAGCCTGTCCACGATGAGTTGAATTACTAGTGGAAGGCAGATTTTCAAATGTGAGAATGCCAGCGGATGCGACGCCTGTACTCGCAGCCAAGCAACACACGCTTGAAGCGATCATTGTGGCGACCCGGTCAGTTTGATTGATGATGTGAAATGAAATCATTGTGTTCCTTCCAAAGCGTCTGCGAGCATTTGAACGACTGAGCAAAGCCCTACTTGACCATCCGGGGTCAGAGCCCGCGCGGTTTCACCGAGTTCGTCAAGGGTGGCAAACCCAAGCAATTCACTGGCTTTGTCAATGTAACTATACCGCTGTACGGGACGATTCCAACTTTGAGTGCCACATCCAATCCAAGATGTTGTTGGCCCGGTGAAGTCACCCCATCCACCGAGAAAGAGTCCCAGGTCTGCGCCATTGATGTTGCCATCCTGATTGAGGTCATAGAGTCGCTGCCCTTCGTTCCCCACAGGTCCCCATTCCCCGAGGAGCATTCCTAAATCTGCGCCGTTGACTTGCAAGTCTCCGTTGAGGTCCGCCACCGGGGTGAGATACGCAAGACTTAGAGTGGAGGTTCCATTTTGAGTGCTCGAAACGACGGCGATGCCAATTCCTGCGGCGTTCATGTCGTGCACGCTCTCTACGACCATGCCCAATGGGCGGATGGCGATGTCGTTTACGTTCCACGCGCACCAGTCCGTGGCCTCATTGGGCGCTGCCTTTCCCACCCAGATGTAGCCGTTCTTAAGAACCGAAAGGTTGTTGTGGACGGGGGCGTTGCTGACTGCGCCGACCGCCAACCACCACGTTTCAGTCTCAACCCCCACGCTGTGCACATGGTGCAGAATCCGGGCGATCGCCGATCCGCCTGCTCCATCGCTCGGGCGATCTTGCTGAAGTACGGTATGCAAATCCCACAGGTGCATCAAGGATGGATCTTGTGGGTCAATCGCAGTGACAACTGCCGCGTGTGGTTTCGGACAGTTTGTTGAGTTACAAATGCCGAATTCACTTGTAGAAGACCTCACCTGGATCATTCCCGCATACGCCGCCGGCAAAGCCGAGCATGAAGGCGTAAACGCACCGAGCCGGAGATCCGTTACAGCCTCGTAAATCGGCGTCGGATTCGTACCTATCGATACGCAACGGTCTAAAGTCGAACCGTCGCAACCACGGCAATGGTCTATGAGCTGTTGTTGGGCCACATTGGTCCAGCAACAGAAGTCCCATTTCTGGGTGTCAACGCAGAAAGCGTTTGGACCGGAGATAGTGTTTCGAATTGACCCAATGGCGATGCAGTTTGACCATGTTGCTGGACCAGCCGCTCCATCCCACGCGACGCATGGCACAATCGCGCACCGCTTTCCTGTCGTAGGCCCCCACGAAGCACACCACGACGTGTCAGTCACTCCGGGCAGACGCGCAACGTCTGAAATGGATCCGTTTGAGGCAATTGCACCGAAAAATCCGTCGTTCCATTGTCCGTCGTTCACAATCGCGGTAGTGCCAGCCACCATTGCTTTGTGTCCAGTCGTTGAGTCACGCGGACCGACAGCCGTCAGCAACGACGGCGGGGGCTGATCGAAGCAAACGCCGAGGTCGATGCCTTGAAAGGCGGTGGTCACGACCGGCTCGCTACTGAGATTGGCATCGGAGTACGACCATGCGGCAGCCTGCACAGACTTAGTGTCGCCTGATGAGACGATGATGCCGCCCACGACCGATCCGTCATCGTTCGAGTCAGATGCGACGGAGCCGATTGCGCCAGCCGGGAGCGGAAGAAGAGTCGGCAGATCGGTTGTGCCGATTCGCCAGGCTGCGCCGCGCAGGTCGCCCAGCGTCGGTAGCCCAGACGGACTGACCGACGTCGTGCCGATAACGGTTTGTTCTCCGCAGAACCGAAATCGAAGGCCATCGCCCTTTGCGGAGACGCGCGGCCAGATCGCGAGATTCTGACCCACGGAACTGCCGGGCTCGTTGGAGTGCAGCACTCCGTTAAATACGACCACTCGGTAGAAAATGGGGTTGTCGGCCACGGCTTGCGCCGAAGGCACCAGCGTGATGAGAAGTAACTGACTCCACGACTTGTGCATGTGATTTCTCCTTGTTTGGACTTGCGCTCGAATGTCTGGCACCTCAACACCGTTTGACTCGCCCCGCTGTGACAGGCCAATCCGCCAGATTTCGTAAATTCTTTTTAACTCCTCTGATCGCGTTCTCCGTTTCACGGCCGAATGAGCGTTTGTGGGGCAGGGCGCTGCCTCCGGCGCTGTCCGACCCGCTCCCGCCATCCGCCGCCACAAACGCAGGGATTCCCCGCGTTTGAGCGCAGTGGTGGCAAACGGGCCATCGCATGGCACAGTGATCGGAATCACGAGTCGAGGCGCGCCTTGAACTGCCCGGTCGAACCAGCTTCAAACCCCGGTGCCGCTACCCGCGCCCCTCGTCCGCCGTGAGTGCCTGCAGGTACGCCTGGTACGCGTAGACGCGGTCGCGCTGCTTCCCGCTGGTCTCGCGCGGGACGCCGATCCGTTCCAGCACCTCAACCGCCTTGCGCGCGGTGGGCGCGGTGTTGCCGAGCAACTTCGCGGCCCTCGGCACCGTCACGATGGGGTTCGACGGCAGCAGGTCGAGCAGGTGGATCGCTGCCACGGTGGCCGCCGCGTGTGACATGAGTCGTCCGCGGTCCTTGCCCGTGAGCGCGAAGATGCGCCGAGCGACGGCGACGCCGTCCTCGGCGGCCTCCTCGACGCACGCCAAATAGAACTGCGTCCAACCCTCCCAGTCGCCGTCGGTGCGCACGGCGGAGAGCCGGTCGTAGTACTCGCGGTGGTGGCGCTTGAACGAGTGGCTCAGGTACAGGATCGGCGACCGCATCACGCCCCAGTGCTCGAGGAGCAGAGTGATGAGCAGGCGCCCGATACGGCCGTTGCCGTCCGGGAACGGGTGGATCGTCTCGAACTGCACGTGCGCCAGCCCGGCCTTGACGAGCGGCGGAAGCGGATCGCGCCCGTGAATCCATCGGTCGAGATTGGCAAGCAGCCCCGGCACCGTATCCGCCGGAGGTGGAACGAAGCGCGCGTTTCCAGGCCGCGTGCCGCCGACCCAGTTCTGGCTCGTTCGGATCGTGCCAGGCTTCTTGTTGCCGCCGCGACGGGTGCCGGCATCTCTCATGAGACGCCGGTGCGCCTCGCAGAGCAGGCGTGCGCTCAACGGAAGCCCCTTCGGCTTCGCAAGCTCGCGCCGTGCGTAGGTCAGCGCCTCGACGTAGTTGCAGACCTCCGCCACGTCGTCCTCATGCGTGGCGTGATCGGTCGCCTCGAACTCCAGCACGTCGCGCAGGGTGGCCTCGGTGCCCTCGATCTGCGAGGTCAGCACCGCCTCTTTCCGGACGAAGCCGTACAGGAACCACTCGGTGCTCGGCACCAGGCTCGCAGCCACCTCGAGCTTGCCGATGGCTGCCATGGCGCGTGCGCAGGCGGCGTCGATGGGTCCTTCGACGCGGAGCGACGGTCCGGCGGGGGGCAGGGCGGCCGGAACGAACGCGCGCACGGTCTCGCCGGTGACGGTGGAATTGCGGTAGGTGCCGGTGGTGCGTGGCATCGGGAAGCGTTCCTTTCTCAAGGCATCATGCTAGGAAACGATCGCTTCCTAGTCGACGGCGAAAGGAAAGGACCCATTCCTTGGCTCTGCAGGGGATCTTCGCCCGCCAACGAAAGGGCCCGCCTCGGCTTCGAGGCGGGCCTTCGGCACTGCGTGCGCCGTCTCTATCTTGCGGCTTCGACGGCTGCCAAAAGGTCGGCTGTGAGCTTTTCGCGCTCAGACCTCAAGCTGGCGACCCTTTCCCCGAGCTGGTCGTAAAAATTCGCGGCGTCGTCTGAGCTTCCCGCAACAGCCCTGACTCTCGCCATGACCATTTGACCAGCATGCTGATATAGGTCACCAGCGCCACGAGCGAGTTCGTTCCATCGAGTGGGATCCCTCGGCTGGTACTGCCGATAGAAGGCCATAGTCAGTTCGGAAAATTCATAGGCTCTACCGACTTCGGAAAGGCTGTCCTGGTCAGGCACAAGGTGCCGGATCGCCGGCGCGGCCGAGCACGACGCGAGAACCAACGCGCCCGTGCCCATGATGAAGGAAACCAGTGCGGACGTTCGGGGCGGCGTTGATTGTGAGCGGGCCCGATTCATGGTTGTCTCCAGTAGTTCGAGCGCGCCATCAAGGTATCATAGTCCGCGGAACTGAGGATGCCGTCGTGATTGACGTCCGCCGACAAATCGCCGGTCGTCCACGAGGCGAGGAACGCACTCATGTCCGCGTCGTTCACCACGCCGTTACCGTCGAAGTCTGCAATCGGATTTGGTAGCGCGGGAAAGAGCGTCCAGCCGCTCAGGGCGCTGGAACCGGAGGTTGCGAGCAGCTGTGTGCCCGATGTAGTCATCTGTACTGGGATGGCCATCCAGGCTCCTTCCGGTAGCCTTGCCGGAAGTGTTGAGCCATTCCCCGGTGCGAAATTGAAACGCACGCCCAGCGTCCCCTTTCCGGTCTGATCCACAACGAGAGAATTGAACTTACATGTCTTATCCAGGGTTAGCGTGAAACTCGAGCCTGCCACGGTCACGGTTAGGCTCCCGGCAGTGGGAACCCACGTTGGGCTCGACGTCGTTCCCCCCATCGAGAAGGACATTGACCCGCTGATTTGTCCAGTCAGAGATAGGCCGCTCGCATTGAAACTGATAGTTGAGGTTGGGTCGATGGCAAACCTCGTATAGCTGTTCGCAGCGAGATCGCCTGAGACAGTTGAGATGGTGAGTGGTCCATCCGCTTCGTTCACCGCCAACGCCGCACTTCCAGCAGCTTCGGGCAGGTATTTTGTGCTATCGATCACGATAAAATCTTGTGGCATTCGAGTTCCGTCAGAAGTCATCTGTATCGAGAAGCTCACGCTCTCTTCCCTACCCAGCACCATCTCCGTGTTCGCGACTACCCCAGCGGCGCTCAACGCGGTCCTATTCGACGACTTTAGAAGCTCTTTTAGGCCTTCCAGTGCCCGCTTGATCAATTCTGTGTCACCCGTCGCACACGCCGTCCAGTATGCCGAATAGGCTGGCACGAGGGCGGTCTGCTAGTTCTGTGCGTTCGTGATACACGAATGTTGTAGGTGTTGATCAGATAAACCCCGGCAGGCCTTGAAGTTGCGCTCAATGGCGCGGTCGACCATTTCTTGCAATGCCCGCTTGTCGGATTCTGAGCAGCAGCCGCTAATGCAAATCGCCGCGACCATGCACAGCGCCGCACGCGTGATGCTAGAAACTGTTCGATAAGGGAGCGGGGCATGGGGCGGGATTGTTTGTAAAGTTGGGGTCATCGTTCTCTATCCTTCTATTAGTGGCGACGCATTCGTCCAGTGTGCTCTCATCGGCCGACCCGTTATGAGCGTTAGCTATTAGGGCTTTCCCCGCGGCCTGACGCGGGATGGACGTACACGTTCCATCACCCCTATCACCGTTTGACTCGCCCCGCTGTGACAGGCCAATCCGCCAGATTTCGAAAATTCTTTTTTACGCCCCTGATCGCGCTCTCCGGGTCACGGCCGAATGAGCGTTTGTGGGGCAGGGCGCCGCTTTCGGCGCTGTCCGACTTGCTCCCTCCATCGGCCTCTACAAACGCGGGTTCCTTCGCCGGTTCGCTGGTTCAACCGTCCAACATCTCGCGCTTGAACTTCTCCAGCAAGTGCATCCTGCACGACACCTATTTCACCAATCACAGCCACGCTCCGCATTCACCGAACCGAATGCGCTCGAAGCAAGTCGGCAATGGGTGGTTGCGCGTGATGTGGATCTGGAGGACGTCTTCAACCTCAAGAAACTCCGGCTGCATTTACTCCCCCAGTCGCTTTAGTGCCTTCCCGTGCTTGTCGTTGACTCGCTTGAGCGATCGTGCGACGCGTGCGCCTTTGGTGCCTTCAGTCATCGGGCGGATGGTGAGTGCGTTTCCGTCCGTCGTCAGTTCGACGGGGCGTTCCGGATCCCGCATCGCGGCCTCCAACCAGTCAATCCGAGTGGTCCGTGCGGATTCGATCTTCTCCGCACTCCGGGCACATTGGCGACGACACGCCAAGTTGCGGATACCCGCAGTGTCGGCACTTGCCTCGCTTCAGCCGGGTGTGAGCCGCGTGCAATCCGTGGCATGCCACCAACCCCACGAAGGCAAATATAAATGAAGAGCCCACGAGTCCACCAACATCCAAGCGTGAAAGGGCAATGGTTTCCCACAGCCAGCTCGGCACGCTCGCTATGCCATGCTGCCGGATGACAGGCCAGACGTCGGGGGCGGCCAAGTTTCCATGATGACTGGTGATCACTCGCATCGGCCAGCCGAACGTCTCGTAGACGGGGCAACCGAGCGAGCCTGGCTTGCAATCAACGCTTATCGAGTAAGCGTCCGTCAGCCACGAACTCCCCTCGTAGACGACGACGCTCCGGGCGGCGTCGACAAACTCCGCCTGTTCAACTGAGCCATGCTCCGCATCGCAACTCCGGAGCAAACGATGTAGCCGGTCGACCTCGCTTACTGACTCGTTACTCAAAGGATCTGGATCCTGCGCGCTTCCCCACAATTCAGCGGCCGTACGTAGCACAGCCACGGCATGGGTGGACGGAACTTGGTGTCGCTCGTTCGATCGGTCAACGAGGCGCAGGGCGCATGACGTGACGAGCACGCATGCGATCGCCACGGCCGCTCGTTGCGCGGCGACCGCCGCCATGTCCCACGGGCTCGCGAAAGCTGCACCACCAAGCATCCTGCGCGCCAACTTCTCCACAATGATCAGCGCCATCGAAAGAACGAGCCACGCTGCTAGGAGCGATACGGTGTTGCGAATACCAGGAAGCGGCGCCCAGCCTGCCCGCACCACCGGTGGGTTGGCGTGAAGCCACAGCCAGATACATGGCAGTGGTATGACCACGCATGCCGCTATTCCCCATCGCATCGAGTTCCGTGAAATGAGGCCAACGGAATTCACTGAAGTGCCTTAAGTAGGAGTTCGAACGGCGAGAGGAACTAAGGGCAGATCGACGAAGCGGAAGGAACTGGGTCGGTTTCGTCAAAAGGTCCTTCAAAGTTTGCGGGCGGAACAGGCGCTGCTGTCGGCGCGGCGGGAGGAGCGTATCCAGGCGGGATCGCGCAAGGCGTGACGCTTCGGGGATTCGTCTCATTCTGGGCGTGTGTCCAACGGATCCACCAAGTCTTGCACTGCGTCCTCTTGATAATGGAGCAGTCACTGCAGGTGACTGTTAGCCTCTGACACTGCGTGGCCATGCCAATCGCTGTGTAGTGGTTCACGATCTGGCAGGGTCCATCGATCGGGCCTTGAAGTGTGGGTGCACCTGCGGTCCAGGTAACGTTGTATCTAGCGACTCCCCATCCGCCTTCAGTTACCGTTCTGAGGCAAGTTCCTGAGCTTCCCTGAGTGGGGGCGCAGTTCGCGGCGATCGTAACAGCATAGAGTTCGCCAGCGGCGGAGTCTTCGTCATTCGTGTTTACGTCGACGCATGATGCCAAGAGTTGGACATCAAGCACCGCGCCGCCACAAACCTCTAGCGCGGGCGCGTTTGACGCGGCTTGCCAACCAGCATCCTCCAAAGCGGCGAGCATCACCGCCGCAGTGGAAGGGTCTGCGAGACTTAGTATCGGTGCGAATGGGTCGCTTTCGAACACCCCAGAGACGAGCGATTGTGGCGTGCCGGCGGTCTCAACATCACATTGCACGGGCCAGAGCGCATCGTCTTGGACTGCGATTCCGAGCGTTGCCTTCACGGAGCTGATGATCTTCGCCTGTGATGCGGTGGTCCAACTCCAGGAGTCCCAGCCACCCTCGGCGCGTGAGCGATACCACACAGCGGTCAAATTGTCGCCAACGGGATCGCCGATCCGTAGCGCGAGAATTGTTTCTACATGGCCGTCGATCAGTGTCGAGACGTAGCGCCAACCTCCCATTTCCACTTGTACAGGGGACACGGTGCGCATCGATTGACCCTGCGCGACACTCGTCGCAAAGCCGGAAATCACCATCCAGAATGCTGTCTTGAGAATGACTTTCATTTCCGTAGTCTCCATTGAGGGGCACTTTCTATCGTCTGGGTCAAACTTCTTGCCGCCGTCGGAGTCTGCCACCCATTGCGGGGCAGAACGACGCAGGATGAACGTACACGTTCCATCACCCCTATCACCGTCTGACCAGCCCCGCTGTGACAGGCCAATCCGCCAGATTTCGTAAATTCTTTTTAACTCCCCTGATCGCGTTCTCCGTTTCACGGCCGACCGAGCGTTTATGGGGCAGGGCGCCACGTCCGGCGCTGTCCGACCCGCTCCCGCCTCGACTTCGAGGCGGTTTGCTTCAGCGACTGCACGGCGCGGATGAGTGCATCCTGAACGACACCTATTCACCAGTGACAGCCACACTCCGCATTCACCGAACCGAATGCGCTCGAAGGAAGTCAGCAATGGGTGGTTGCGCGTGATGTGGATCTGGAGGACGTCTTCGACCTCAAGAAACTCCGGCTGCATTCACTCCCCCAGTCGCTTTAGTGCCTTCCCGTGCTTGTCGTTCACTCGCTTGAGCGATCGCGCGACGCGTGCGCCCTTGGTGCCTTCAGTCATCGGGCGGATGGTGAGTGCGTTTCCGTCCGTCGTCAGTTCGACGGGGCGTTCCGGATCCCGCATCGCGGCCTCCAACCAGTCAATCCGAGTGGCTACGTGTTCGATCTTCTCCGCACTCCGGGCACACTGGCGACGACACGCCAGACGAGTAAGCGTCCGTCAGCCACGAACTCCCCTCGTAGACGACGACGCTCCGGGCGGCGTCGACAAACTCCGCCTGTTCAGTTGAGCCAGGCTCCGCATCGCAACTCCGGAGCAAACGATGTAGCCGGTCGACCTCGCTTACTGACTCGTTACTCAAAGGATCTGGATCCGGCGCGCTTCCCCACAATTCAGCGGCCGTACGTAGCACAGCCACGGCCTGGGTCGACGGAACTTGGTGTCGTTCGTTTGCTCGGTCGACGAGGCGAGAGGAACTGGTCCGGATTTGTCGAACGGTCTCCTCCCCATCACCGTCCAGCCCACGCCTGCAGTCAACGAAAAGGGCCGCCTCGGCTTCGAGGCGGCCCTTAAACTCCCCCGACTGGACTCGAACCAGTAACCTGGCGGTTAACAGCCGCCCGCTCTACCATTGAGCTACAGGGGAATGGCGTTTGCGGACGGGAGGATAGCGAATCCGCCGTTGCAGTCAACTGATCGGCAACGTGCGGGCGCATCATGAACAGAAGTACGTGATTCTGTCGAAGACACAGTAAATGTCGGTGAATCGCACATGCCGGGGAGCACTGGTTTGTTGGGCATGCGCCCCGCAACAACGCCCGTTTGTTCGTACCGGGCATGGGCGGATGCGCGGATCCGCGTCGAAGTACCACCGTTCTGCTCTGCCTGTGACTTTCGAGAACTTTTCCCTATAAACCGACCGGCTTTAGTGACAATTTTCCTCGTTTTGGAAATTAAGACCTGTTTGGGGGACGCCAAGAGCGTAAATTCGAAGGGGAGCGGGGGTTACATCGATGCGCGACCATCAAAGTTCATCATCTTAACCGGGGCACAAGTCCCCAGTTTGGACCCGTAAGTCCAACGTGCCACCGCTAGCCATGCCCGATTCAGAGCGCACATCTTTGGCCGACGAACTAGCGGACGCGCGAGTTCGGATCGCATCGGACCTTTCGGTTTGGTCACGCGTTCGAGACGTGAGCGCGCGACTAGTGAACAACGGTGACTTGGAGCCGCTTCTCGCAGAGTTGCTCGGTGTCGCAGTCGACGTCACCAGTTTCAATGCCGGATTTATTCGAGTTATGTCGCACGGAGACATTCCTGCACGGGTCATCGCAAACACTGGTGGCGTGTCGCGCATGTGTCGCGTCAGTGACAAGTCGGTACTTGATCCACAGAATGGTCATCTTTCATTTCCGGATCTCCGTGCTATCAAGACCCCTCAGCCAGATCGACTACTGATCGCCGCCATCGAATCCGGATTCCGTGGATTTCATGCGACTCCGCTCATGAGCCGCCATGGACACATGATCGGATCTATTACGACGCTATCGAATCGCCCCGGGGCTACCGATGAACGCGATCAGCACGTCTTGGATCTCCTCGCTCGCCAGGCCGCGGATTTCATCGAATGGCGCATGGCTGGTGTCATGGCGAGTCAGTCCGACGCCCGTCTGCATTCCGTGCTCGACAGTGTGCCAGATGCCATCCTGACCATTGATCAGCTGGGCAGAATCTGGTCAGCGAACCCCGCGACCGCATCAATTCTCGGATACCAACCCATCTCCATCATCGGTCAGAGCATCGGGATCATTTTGCCGGAGCGCGACCGCGAGAAATGGATGTCGCGCCTCGTGAAGTCCATCAGTTCGGACGGCTTTGAGAACTTCGTGATCCAACGGCACGAAATTCGCGCGCTGCACAAAGATGGCGCAGAATTAGAAGTGGAATTGGTGGTGTCCGCAGTCGAACACCAGCCGATTTTTACTGCTGTGATCCGTGACTTGACTGAACGCCGCGCAACGGCTGCACGGCTTCGGCAGTCAGACCGTCTTGCGGCTCTTGGCACTCTTGCTGCTGGACTTGGTTACGACATGAACAATGTGTTGTTTCCGATTCGTGCGCACCTCAATGCACTTTCTGTAGCGCCTGTAGTAAAGAGCCAACCAGGAGACACGGATCATGTGACCGCGATCATGGACGGCGTTCGGTATTTACAGCAGTTGGCGGACGGACTCCATTACCTGGTCAACAGCGATGAACATTCACAGGATTCCGGTGCAGGCATACGGCTTGCCGCATGGTGGGCCGGCACCGGCGCGCTACTCAGTAAGTCACTTCCTGTCCATACCGAAGTCAAGGTCGCGATCCGCGGTGATCTCCCTCCAGTTGGAGTGACGGCGTCGGCATTGACTCAGGCAGTTCTGAATCTCTTCGTGAATGCCGGCGAGGCAATCGCTGCACGCGGAGCCGACTGGCGCGGTCATGTTCGGATCGCAGCTGTCGCGGCGGCAGATGGGCGCTCCATCGTCTTGTCCGTCGAAGATAATGGCATCGGCATGTCGGACGCTGTACGTGCGAGCGCGTTAGACATGTTCTTCACGACCAAGCCCCGCGGTCTCGGTTCCGGGCTTGGTCTTGCGCTTGTTTCACGCGTTGCGAAGCAGGCACGCGGGTCAGTCATGGTCGAATCAACGGAAGGTGCCGGAACAACCATTTCGCTTGAATTGCCGTTTGCCACGCAACACCGCCCGTCATTCAGTATCAAGGTGGCCGTTTCGCTTGCCGATGGTCGTGCCGCTGCATTCGTACAGTCGGTACTGATTTCGAACGGGTATGAGTCTGTGAAGCTTGATGACGCTGCTGAAGCGGATGTCTGGCTCGTCGATCCACGCATCGTGACGCCTCATGATGCACTTGTCTGGAGTGCCAAACGCCATGGGCGCAAAGTGATTATCTTCGGGAAGTCGCATCGGCTGCAGCGGAAGGATTGGCGCGGCATCGCCACTGGAGCGGTCGAGCGCGCAGAGGATTTCGAAGACTTGCTCGTCGGCATCAATCGTGCGTGCGAGATTATTCATGGAAGTACGGATCATGCCTGAGCCGAAGAACGACGCGGCGATTGCGCGGAGTGCTACAAAGATTCTTGCACGTAAGAAGGTACTTGGCAAGTTGACGGGGACAGCGGAAACAGTGATTCGTCTCATGTGCGTGGACGACCACGCGCTCCTGCTCGAAGGAATAAAGGTTCAAGTTGGACTTCATCCGGATATTGAATTTGTCGCCGGGTTCCCGAATGCGGCAAATCTTCTTGAGAATGTTGCCGTGTGTCGGCCGGATGTCATCACGCTCGATGTAGACATGCCTGGTCCTGACGTCTTTGAAATCGCCGGCCAATTACATGCAAATTTTCCGATGGTTCGGTTTGCATTGCTAACGTCCCATGTCCGAGAGTGCCTGATCGCTGCGGCATACCGTAGCAATGCATCTGGGTACCTTTTCAAGGGGGAGGAAATGAACGAGATCATCGATGCAATCAAGCGCGTTGCTCGCAGCCAACCGGGGTCATTCGTAATGACGCCGCGAGTTCTGGCGAAGTGCGCGCCGAATGGGATACCGCGCGGTACAGGCACATCGCGGCGGTCCAGTCGTACGTCAGTGGCGCCCGGCACATTGGTCGACCGACTGACCGCGCGCGAGATCGAGGTGCTGCGACTGATCGGAACCGGTCAATCGCGCATTGAGATCGCTCAAACGCTCTCGCGCAGCCCCAAGACGATCGATGGTCACCAAGAACGGATCATGAAGAAGCTCGGCATTGATTCGCGCTCGTCCCTCATTCGATTTGCGATACGCGAGGGCATCACGCAGGCCTAAGGGCTCGCGCGACAGTTTCACTTCGTTGCGCGTGCGGACAACACTCCGCGCGCGCGTTTGTTTTTGCGAAGGGTGTTGGCGGGAGAGTTCCTCGTGTCTGCTGTGACATCTGCTCGCTTTGGTAGTGATTGGCTCTCGTTGGATTGAAACCGCGCGCGCAATTCATATCTTTGGGATTCGGTCGCGCAACGCCCGGATGCCGGCCTTGTATTACTCCCTTCAATCCCACACGTTTCCGAATCGGGCGCGGAACAATTTCCCGGAGAATCCCATGGAACTGTTCGAACGCTACTCAAGAATTGTTGCGGTAACTGCAATAGCGTTGGCTGCCACGTCCGCGCACGCGGTCGTATCTACCGATACGTGGATCCCGTGCGGATCGAGCGAGGGTGTCAATAGCAAAGGACTATTTTCTGCAGTGGTGACGTATTCGTATTCGAGCGGATCCACGGCATCCGTCTCGATCGTCCTAAACAACACCACGTTGCTTGCTAACGGTGGCTATATCACCGGCTTGGCACTGAACGAGGCTGCTGGTACCACTGGTATCTCGTTTGTTTCCTGCAGTAACGCGAACTTCTTGGCCATGTCTGCAGTCAGCGCACCGCCATTCGGCACATTTACTGCTGGCGGTGCATTGGGCGCCAACTGGATTGGTGGCGGTTCGCCTACTGGCGGCATCGCCGCGGGATCATCGGCCACCTTCAACTTCAGCATCACTGGCTCAAGTGCTGTGCTTGCAGCGCTCACGGCAGAATTTGCGTTTGGTCCCAATGCGGATGGCAATGCCATGGCTGTCCGATTCCGTGGTGGTGCGGGTGACGGTTGGTCGGATAAGGTCCTTGGATGCGGAACCCCCGCACCGGGTGCGGTGGCGCTCTTGGGTGTGGTCGGGCTACTGAGTTCGCGTCGTCGTCGATAAACAATCAGCCAAGCAGGGGCCAGTCGCGGCGTGTGCGCGGCTGGCCCCGTGTAAGTGGAATGTCGTCTGCTTCGCGTCAGGGCATCCGCTTGATCGGCGCTTCAATCCGCGTCCGTCCGCCCATGTGCACGCGCAGCGGTTCCGGAATGGTGACCGTGCCGTCAGCGTTCTGATGGATCTCAAGCAGTGGGATCAAGACGCGCGGACTGGCAATGACCGTGTTGTTCAGTGCATAGGCATGGTGTGTGCGACCATCCGCGTCCTTGTACCGCAGGTTGAGGCGGCGGCATTGGTAGTCACCCAGTCGGCTTGCGCTGTGGGTCTCGCCGTATTCACCGGTTGGTGAGCCGTCCGAGCCAGCGTCGCCGCGACCCGGCATCCAGCATTCCACATCCACCATGTCTTCGTTCTTCATACCCAAGTCGCCCGTGCAGCACTGCAGCAAGCGGTAGGGCAGGTCAAGTGACTGCAGGATCTCCTCCACGAATCCGAGCATCTTGGTGTGCCACGCGCGGCTCTCTGCCTCGTCTGCGCGGCATACCACCACTTGCTCCACCTTGTCGAATTGGTGGATTCGGTAGAGGCCCGCGGTGTCCTTGCCGGCAGCGCCAGCTTCACGGCGGAAGCAGGTGCTCACCGTGGTGTAAGTGAGTGGTAGGGCGCTCTCCGGCAGAATCTCGTCGGCGTGGATTCCCATCAGACCCACTTCGCCGGTGCCAGTGAGGAACAGATCATGGCCGCCGCCGCGGGCTGATTCCTCAACGTGGTACGCCTGCTCGCGCCCGAAGGGGAAGAAGCCGGTTCCCTGCATGCACTCTTCGCGCACGATGACCGGCACGCCCATCGCAGTGAATCCATGCTTTTCCACCATGTGATCGAACGCGTAGCGAAGCACTGCTTGGTGCAGGCGCATACCCATGCCAGTCAGCACATAGTGACGGGTGCCGCCCATCTTCACACCGCGCTCAAAGTCTGCAAGTCCAAGGTCGCGCACTAACTCAAGGTGCGTCTTGGGCGCAAATCCTTTGTTCGCTGTGAAACTCTTTGCGGGATTGAAGCCTGCTGGATGCCACGTGCGCAATTCCACGTTACCGCTTGCATCCGCGCCGCGCGGGATGTCTGCAGCTGGCGGCTGCGGCACGCGCAGCAACAGATCATTCCAGTGCGGCTCCACCAAACGCAGTGCATCTTCTAAGAGCGCAACTTCGCCCTTCAGCGCGGTCGGCTTTGCTTCTAACTCCAGGAGCTGCGCTTCGGCCGTGGTGCGTGCGGCGCCTTCCATCCCCTTGAGTTGACCCTTGAGCTTGCCGATCTGCGGCCCGATCTCTTTACTCAACTTGTTCTGTTCAGCGCGCTTTGATTCCAACTTCTGCAGGATGTCGCGCCGCTCGGTGTCGAGCGCCAGTAGTCGGTCAAAGTCCACCGCCGCATTCTTGTCGCGGGCGCCTTGGCGAAAGCGTTCCGGGTTCTCACGCAGCTGGCGAATGTCGATCATGGGGCGGGAATCGTACTTCCCGGCGAGGGGTCCGGGCGGTCACGACCCGGGCGCGCGGTAGTTGGGGCTTTCTGCCCAGCGCATCTTGTCAACCAGCGTCTCCCAGTAGCTCGAGTCCGGTCGCGCCACGATTCGGGCCATGTCATGGTGGCGCTTGGCGACCACCGTGTCGCCCACGCGCAGTGAGACGTTGATGTGCCCGTCCAGGACCAGCGTTGTCCCTTCGTTCGCCCGCACCACGTGTGCTTGAACGGCCAAACTAGCCGGTACCACCACCGGACGGAACGCCAGCGAATGCGCCGCGTTCGGCGTGACGATGATCGCCTCGACGTCCGGATGGACAATCGGACCGCCAGCGCTTGCGTTGTAGGCGGTACTGCCCACCGGAGTGGCGATGATGATTCCATCACCAAGGAACTCCGGGCCGTTCTCGCCATCGAGACGCAGTGCCAATTCGATCATCCGAAATGGTGCACCGGCCGTCACCACACAGTCATTCACCGCAATACCTTCGTATCGGGTGGTGCCGTCAGCTGCCCGTACGGTGACCGCCAACACCATGCGCTGTCGGATCAATGGGTTTGCACCGAAGATCGCGGTGGCATGTGTCTCCAGGCTCGCGGTGTCAAACTCCGCCAAGAAGCCCAGGCGCCCAGTGTTGACGCCAACCACCGGCGTGGCGTGAGCCATGAATATGCGCAGCGCAGCCATGATGCTGCCGTCGCCACCAATGACTACGGCCCGATCGGCTTTCAGTTCAGGCGGCAGTGTGTCGTTCACGTCAAACTCGCCAACCACGGTGGCGTGCCGAGCGATCGTCGCGCGGACCTGCGCCAGCACTTCGCCAGTACCCGCGCGCGCGCGTGATGAAAGAAGGACAACGCGCATCAAGCCACCATTCCCTTCGTGAGACGCATGAACGCGGTTTCCAGATTGATTGGCTCCTCAATCATGGAGATGAGTCGAAATCCTGCAGTAATTAAGCGCGCCGGGAGGTCGCTCACCGCCACTGGTGCCGCGGCATCAAGCACCACATCGATACGCGGCTTCATACCGTCGCGCTCCACAATGATGGCCTTAGTAACGCCCTTGACCGCGCCGAGGAGTGCGGCCGCCTCTGCGTGCCGATCTTCCACGGCAATCTGCACCACGGTGCCACTGCCAACTTTCTGCATGATGTCGCGCACTGCTCCGGCGTAAATGAGTTCGCCGCGCTCAATGATCGCCACCATGTTGCAGATGTCTGCAAGTTCATGGAGGATGTGGCTGGAGATGATGATGGTCTTCCCCATGCGCCGCAGTTCCTTGAGCAGTTCACGCATCTCAATGCGCGCGCGTGGATCGAGACCCGAGGCGGGCTCGTCCATCAAGAGCACCTTCGGATCGTGCAGCAGGACACGTGCAACGCTGAGGCGCTGTTGCATGCCGCGGCTGAGACCGTTCACCTCTGCGTCGGCCTTGTAGTTGAGATCGGTGAGATCAAGCACATCGCGAATGGCGCGCTCTCTCTTGTCACCGTGAATCCCGTAGCACGCTGCAAAGAACTGCAGGTACTCGTTGACCAACATGTCGTCGTACGCGCCCATGAAGTCCGGTACAAATCCGATAACCGGGCGAATCAGTGGGTTCTGGTAGCCGACGGTCTTTCCATCAATCCGCGCTTCGCCCCACGTTGGCTTCAGAAGCGTCGCCAGAATCTTGATGGTGGTGGTCTTGCCGGCGCCGTTGGGGCCGATGAACCCGCAGCACGCGCCTTCATCGATCTGCAGGTTGAGGTTGTTCAGTGCGATCAGGTCACCGTACTTCTTGGTGAGGTTGATCGTCTCGATCATCGGCATGGTGCGGTCATTCTAAGAGAGTGTGCGAACTGGGGCGATACCCGGTCGATCATTTGCTGGCACTTGCCCGTGTGGCAGCAGCCGGGGCAATCATTGCGCCCGGAACCGCTGGCAGTGGGAACACCACGCGGACGTACGTCACGCCATCGGCGCGGGGCTCGTCGCCATCAATAGTGAACGGAAATGGCAGGTCAATCCGTTGACCGCTACCGCTGTCGGTGATCTTGCCAATGACAATCAGGCACGGCGTCGAACACCAGCGCGACATGTCCACACCGCGCGCAAAGTCACGCTCGACACGGACCGCATCACCGCGCCAACCAACGGCCGGCAGCTTCGGGTCTATCAGGTAACTCGGCGGCTGCAGCATGGCGTACAGCTGCAACATGTCCAGCCGTTGATCCTTGGTGAGCGCCGATGCAGGGTCATAGGCGGCAACCGTGCTGGCGAGCACTGGCTCATACCAGAGCGCCTTGAATGTTGTGGCTGCGCTGGTCACTCCGGTGTCACGTGCAAGACCCGGTGTCACACTTCGCTTGGCGCCTTCGGGTGAAGACTCTTGTCCATACAGTGAGAGTCCAATATCAAGAGGCACTTCCGGGTCCCACTGTGCAAGTCGCGCCACACGTGCGTAGGACGGCATGCCATCACTCGGTGTGATGAGGGGAGGTGTGTTCCCAATCATCGATCGCGCGGCGCCGTGAAATGGAGTCACGTGGATGATCATCACATTCTCAAGCGGTGCGGGCAGCGAGTGCATCAATGCACCACTCAGGACGATGCGCGGCTGCGCGCCCCAACTGATGTCTTGCCGCAGTTGTCGTTGACTCACTTCGCGTGGTGTGCCATGCCACGCTGGAAGCGCAATTCCCATCCACGAAGAATGCAACACCGTGGATGTTGCGCGCGATGGCAGCGTGTATGCAGCTGGCGAAGCGGCGGGAACTTCATACGTTTCAGTATCTGGAAATCCGCTTGGATTTCCAGCGGGCGGCGGGAACCAACTGGTGAGCAGGTCGCTGCCCGCGCCACCGTCGCCCTGCTGCACGGCCACCTTCGCCGTTCCGTAGCCCGGCAATTCAGCGCTAAACCACGACTGCGCACGCATCTGGGCACGCTCTTCGCTGGGCGCACCCGGGCGTTCGATGCGATCAACGAACGTCAGATGCTGCACGCGCCCGGACTTCAATTCAAAGCTTCCGGTGACCGCCCAAGCGATCACGGTTGCAACCCCGGCAACAATGACGAATGCCAGCCACGCATATTGCGGCCGCTTTGCGCCACGCAGCACCCAGTGCGAAAGTGGACCAGCAATCATCCAGTAGATCGCGAAGGCTCCCAGTAGTCCAAGGATGCCGATCGCAGCTTGGCTGCGCAGCCCGATGAACTGGTTGACCAGTGATCCGCCATCCGCCGGAATGACTAAGCCGCCGCGCGCTTCAAGTCGCTTGGCCTCAGCGAGTGCGGCCCACTCGGTTGGTCCCGGTGCATCAGCGCGCCTTCCCAAGATGCGGTTCCAAAATTGATCTGCTTGCGGAATTCCGTCGGCGGTCAGTGCGCGGCGATCAAGTCCGTCAACATCCACTCCGATGACGGTGACAAATCCAAATCCAAATGGCCTTCGCACTGCCAAGGCGCGCCCGGCGATCGTTGCATCGGTCGCCACGTTTCCGGTGTTCGCGTCAACGGGTGCGGGTGCAAGAAGGAGTGGCGAAAATCCGTTGCCCGGATCGTTCGCAAATGTCCAGATGCTGGTGCGGGCTTCTGCATTTCGCAGTGCACCGCTGCGCGTCATTACTGGAAGTAACTCCGCTACGGGCACCGCGTCGCGACGTTCGGCGCGTTCTGGGAGCGCCTCCGCAAACGGGGTTCGATTGCGTTGGCCGCCCAATCCCCACGGATCGCCGGCCTCGGGCAGGACGATCACAAAGTTGCCGCCGCGCCGCGTCCAGTCAAGAAGCGCGCGCGCTTGATCAATACCCACACTCTGCAGTGGGGCGTTGGTCCAAATGATCGATTCGTAACTTGCGAGACCCTCCCAACGGTCGGGGAGGTCACCTGCGGAAATGCCCCGCGCGATCTTGGTCAGCTCATTCATCGAGGCAATAAATCCAAGATTGGGCGTTGGCGTTGCCAGCGCGGCCAATCCAGCGCGGCCATCACCGATCACGCCAATCAGGCTCTCAGTGGTCTCCACCGGAACAGCTGGTTCCTCGCCAGTACTTCCATCGATGCGCTTCTCACCTAAGACCCGTTGCACGCGCCCATCTTGCATCTCTAACACGCGCACGATGGTGACCTTGTCCACGGCCGTCTGTGCCGCGGAACTAACGATGGGCGTCACTCCGTACAGCCACCGTTCCACCGGTGCTCCGGGCGCAAGCGCTACATCGCGGGCGTACCGCGCCATGTCGCCGTCCGCGTTCACCACCACCCATTCCACGCGGGCCTGCACGGGTGCTTGCATTCCACTGGTGACGCGCACCAGGATGGCGGTTGGATCCCCCGGGCGCACATGATTGCCAACACCCATACGCACCAGTGCAATATCGACATCCGCGCCACGCGCCGCGGCGCACAGCAGGCCACACGTCGCCATCAACAACGCGACGCGCTGCATCCAAGCACGTGGGTACCAGGGTGCGCGGTCGTTCAAGTAGTCATCGCTCCAAATTCCGCCAACATCGCCGCGTGGCTGCGCGCGCCATTCATCAGGCACGTCACCTCAAACTTCTCATTGGGGCTATGCACGCGGTCATCATCAAGACCAAATCCAACCAGCAGACTGTCAACACCAAGAATGCGCTGAATGCTGCCCACCGCCGGAATGGAACCGCCGCTGCCGATCAAGGCCGCATCGCGTCCAAACACGCGCTTCAAGGCGCGCGAAGCACACGCAACAAACGGCGAATCGGTGCGCACATGAATGGCGGGGTTCACTCCGTGGGAATGAATCTCCAACGTATATCCGGGTGGTACCTGCGCTTGCAGATGTGCTTCCACCAGCGACTTGATTCGCTCCGGGTCTTGCCCAGCCACCAGTCGGCAACTGAATTTCACCGTGGCCTTTGATGGAATCACTGTCTTGGCCCCTATGCCCGTGTATCCGCCAAAGATGCCGTTGCAATCGAACGTTGGTCGACTCCATGTTCGCTCCAAACATGATCGACCCACTTCGCCCCAACCAACGCGAACGCCCGCTTCGCCTAGGAATTCTGCTTCATCAAACCCAAGTTTCTGCCAGCTGGCCAGCACTTCCGCAGTTGGTTCAAGCACTCCGTCGTAGAAACCCTTGACCGCCACGCGACCGGATGAATCGTGCATCGAAGTAATCATCGCAGCCAATGCATTGATCGGATTGCGCAGGCTTCCGCCGTACATCCCGCTATGTAAATCATGCGAAGGGCCGGTGAGTGTTGCCTCTAGGTAGCACAGTCCGCGCAGGCTGGTGGTAATGGCAGGAGTATTGATGTCCCACATACCAGTGTCGCTCACCACTGCGACGTCGCACTGCAATTCCTTGCGGTGCGCGTTCATGAATGGTTCCAAGCTGACGCTGCCGGATTCTTCTTCGCCCTCAATCATCAACGTGACGGGGCAGGGCGGACCGCCCGCAATTTCGTGCCACGCGCGGAGCGCTTCAAGGAACATCATCACTTGCCCCTTGTCATCCACGGCGCCGCGCGCAACGATGCGCTTGCCGTGTGGGCCATCAAGCAACTGCGGATCAAATGGCGGGCTGTCCCACAGTTCAATGGGGTCCGCTGGTTGCACGTCGTAATGACCGTAGAAGAGGACGCGCGGTGCGCCGCTTCCGCCCGTCCCTGGATGCGTGGCAAGCACCATCGGGTGGCCGATGGTCGGCACGCTTGCAGCATTGAATCCCATGCTGCGCAGGTCGCGCACCAACCATTCCGCCGCGTGCGCCACATCAGCGGTGTGCGCTGGATCGGTCGAGATGCTGGGGATGCGTAGGAAATCGCAGAGGCGTTCAATGGCCCCGCGCTCATCAGAGTCGATCCGCTTCAGAATTGAATCAAGGTGCGATTGCATCCGCGCAGGGTAGGTTCCCTCGGCTCGGATTGGGGGCAGATTCATCGCAAGAGTGAACGTTGCCCAAGCAACCCCGCGGGTTGACACTCAGATCCGCGTGCCGGCCATCAGCATGGTTGCTGCCAGTGTCGCGATGGCCGCAAGGCCAACCGCCACAACCACTAGAAGCCAACGCGCCGATGCCGCATCCGCTCGGGCGCGGACCTGCGCATCCACCGCCACCGCGTTTGGAGGCAAGTCAAAGAGCCCCTCCATCTCTGCGTAACTGCGCGGCGGCCGCGCCGCCAAGTCGCACCCGCATCGCGGGCACTGATCGCGGTTTGGCTGCTCAATGGAATCCGCCGCCAAGCCGCACTGCACACAGCGCCGCCGAAGGTGTCGGCGTTCAAGTGTTGGGGCATCGGGGTGAAGATCCATCAGAACCACAGTAGCGCGGGTTAGCGTCGATGCCTAGTGATTTGCGCTTTATTTCAATGTTCTGCCAACGTTCCCGTTCCGTTTCAGGCACTGCTGCGCGGTTATGAGATGTTCCGCCATGGTCTGCCCGTGCAGCAAGGCGCCTCGCTGGTCGTTTGCTACGGGAACGGGTCCGGTTCATTTCCTTTACGATTCCGCACGTGGATCGATCAGCGCAACTTGCAGCTTCGGACGCTGTGCCCTTTTCGCGCCTGGCATGGATTGCAGGCGCGCTTGGAACGGCAGCTCAACCCCATCGCCTTGTGGTCGGATTTGTGATCGCCCTTCTCCTGTGGGTGCCGGGTTTGGCGTGGGACGCGTCGGTCGGCGCCTCTATCGACCCCCCCGGGCTGCTTGCGGAACCATGGGATGACACTGAGCAAGACGATGCGCAACGAACGCTTCGTCGTCTCGCCGTGCAGCATGTTCCGGATTGCAACTTTGAAGGTGCTCGTATTCCGGCCGCAGAACTGGCTGCAGCACTCGCTATTCGTGCCGATGAATTGGGCAGTGATCCACAGGCTGAGCGCGTTGCTGCCGCGGCTCGTCGCGCCGCCTCGCTGGCGCCACTCGGAAACTTTCAGGCACTCGCCGCTGCAGAAGCCGATGCCTGCGCGGCCATCATCGACGGCGCACTCGCCCTTGATGTTCGACCCATTGCCGCTGGATTCCGCGCAACGGTCATAGACATTCCAGTCGCATGCGCGGTGCGCTCCACCGCGTTTGCCGGTGTCTTTGGAGCATGGGCGTTGCTGGTGCTTGCGGTGGGTGCGGGGGCTCTTGCGCGCATGGAAGCCGTGCAGATTTCTGGTCGCGGACTGATCCGTCCGGGCGCTGCCGTTGCGTACGCCGTGGAGCGATGGTCCACCTTCCTCCTGTCATGGGTTGCACCCGTGGCGATCGCCGCAGTCGTCGGAATTGCCTGTATTGCATGGGGTTTCCTGTTTCGGTCCAACGTCGGCGGATGGATCGGCGCAGCCCTCTACATCGTGCCACTCTTCGTTGGCGCCATCGCTGGCATTGCGTTACTCATTGCGGCTTTAGGCACATTCCACGCGCCATCAGCCATCGCGTGTGACGGCCTCAGCGCGCTTGATGCTTCACAGCGCGGAGCCATTTACTTTCTGGCGCGCCCCATGTTGTGGACGATTGTCCTTGGCACCACGCTGACCGTTGTCACGGTCGGCTTCGCCATTCTGCGCATCATTGGTTGGGCGATCACTGCGTTCCCAGCCGCGATGGTGGAAATCGGTGCAGACGGTGCAGCACCCATGCATGCACTGGCCATCGCGCCGCAGCACTGGGCCATACCCCTCGACGGACGATCGCTCTTCATCTGGGCGTGGGTTCTCTTGATCGCCATCGCCGTTGCAGGCGCCGCCATCTCGCTCGTCGTCGGAACATTCACGCGCGGCTACCTCCTGTTGCGCGAAGCATGTGATGGACAACCAACCGATGCCGTCTGGCCGTTTGAGACGCCGCTTGATGTCTCCGAAGTTCCACCAGCCGCGCGCCGCAACGCATGAATGTTCTCCGTGACCGCATTGCGCGTCGCGCCGCCGCATTGCTTGCCGCGGGTGTAGAGCCGGACATTCATCACGCCATCAAACAAGCTGCGTTTACCCTTGGTTTCTCGCGCGGCGCGCCCATTCCAACCGAGTCCGAGGTGCGCAAGCACTTGCAAGGGATGGCGCAGGAGTCGCTCGGCGATGCGGGCTACCGGGAGGGTGTTCAGGGCATCTTGGCGCTCGCTGCCGAACTCATGGACCTCCTCGAGCGCGGCTTTTCCGGCACCACCTTGCTGGCGGGGCGGGGTGCCCGCGGCCACTTTGATGGCGGCGCAGAAATACACATTCGTCTGTACGCGCGCGCCGAGTTATCTGAGATCGCGCAACTGCTCGTTGACGTCGGTTGCGAGGAACCATCGTTCGAAACGATCGAGACCACGCACGGCCGTGCCAATCGCATCCGCACGTCCATGGACGGCGTCACCATCGTGGTGGTTCGATGCCTCCCCGAGTGGTGGAGCGACCATGAGCATGATCTAGTGACTGCGCGACCAACCGCTACGCGAACCCTCAAGGCGTTGCGTCACGACGATCCTTCGGCGTAGTGAAATAGACGACCCCAACGCAGTGCATCACAGCGCATCACACAAACGCGCCACATTTACCGCTTAACTCAGGCCACCCTTGAGATCACGGGCGCCAGCAAACTTCGCGCGCAGCTTGCGCATGGCTGGATCGTCCGCACGCGCTGGCAGTGCAGCACGTTCTTCGCGCTTGTCGCCCGGTCGACCCGGACGGCTTGGCGCTGCAGGCATTTCAGGGCGTTCCAGCAGTGCCTTGCGGCTCAGTGAAATGCGCTTGCGATCCATATCAACCGACAGCACCTTCACTTGCAGGACCTCACCAACCGAGAGAACCTGCGCAGGCGTATCGATGCGTTGGTGTGCCACTTCGCTGACGTGAATCAGACCTTCGACACCAGGGGCGATCTCAACAAATGCCCCGAAATCCATGAGTTTGGTGACGCGACCAGTGACCGATGCTCCAGCTTCGATCTCGCCGAGCGCGTTCAATGTCGGGTCGGACATCGTTTGCTTGAGACCCAAAGCGATCTTCATTGGCTTGGCGTCGCGATCAATGCGCAACACCTTCACCTGCACTACTTGACCAGCCTTGAGTACTTCCGAAGGGTCCTTGATTCGCTCGTGGGAAATATCGCCAACGTGAATCAAGCCATCAACGCCGCCGATGTCGGCAAACGCACCGTATTGCTGAATGCTGGTGATCGTGGCGGTGCGGGTCTGCCCAACTTCCACCTCTGCAAGCACCTGATCACGCATGCGGGCGCGCTCTTCAAGCAGCACGGCCTTGCGGCTGAGGACCATCCGGCCCTTTTCGCGGCGCAATTCAATAATCTTGCACGGGAACTTCTCGCCCAAGAACACCGAAATGTCCTCAATGTGGCGGATGTCCACTTGCCCAGCAGGCATAAATGCCTTGTGGTGCGAGACTTCCATGTCCAAGCCGCCCTTGTTCATGCCAACGCAGCGGGCTTCCACAATCATGCCGGCGGACAGGCTATTGAGCTCACCCTTGTGGGTCGCGCCGGGGCGGCTAACCACCCAGAGGCCCTCAAACGGGTCAAAGCGCTCCTCGAAGAATTCGTATTTTTCCCCAGCCTTGGGCTCTGCCTCAAACTGAGCAACCGGGCAAACCCCTTGGCGCTTGGCGTCAAACTCAATGAAGACCTCGCCGTCGTGCACGCGGAACACCGTGCCGACCCGCAACTGCCGCTCGCCATTGACCTGCGCGCCGCGGTGAGCGGTGGAGCGGTCATCAACCATGTCCTCAAGTCGCATATCACCCAATGCATCCGCAATTTCCTGCATCAATTCAGCATCTGCTGCAATGCGCTCTGGTGATCCAGACGGCGAATGCACTGGAGTTGCGGGGGCGTTATTCATGGGGTTGCTTGAGTTCATCTGGTCCATTTTGAGGGGCCTGCGGAGGTGATGCGCGTGGCATCGCGCGGGGTGATGCCGGAGAACGCTTAAGAGTACCCGATCTTACGCAGCAACCCGCACGGGGTCTCGTCCGAATCATCTCCCGACGGGTGCCCCCCGGTTGGTTCCCGTTCGGTCCGGGGCCGGATCATCTGACCCGGTATTATCGCAGGGCTTGCACCCGTGTCCGCCGACTTCCGGCGGGCAGGGTGGAGAGCATCACAGGTCACCGCAGGCAGGAGCCACTCGTCACATGGCAAAAGCAAAGGCAGCATGGGGTATCGAGGTCGGAAGCGCCGCAATCAAGGCGGTTCGCCTTGAGCGCGACGGAACCGAAGTCCGCGTCGCGGACTTCGTGGTCATTCCGCATCCAAAGGTACTTACTACGCCCGATCTGAACATTGAGGAAATGCTCCGCATCTCCTTGGGTTCGTTCATGCAGCAGAAGTCCATTGAGGGCGTCGCAGTCATGATGGGGGTCCCTGGCAACGACGGTCTCGCCCGGTTTGCCAAGCTTCCGCCGATCCCAAAGAAGGCCGTTCCACAGACCGTTCTCTTTGAAGCCAAGCAGCAGATTCCATTCCCTCTCGAAGAGGTTGAATGGGACTATCACCTCTTTGCCAGCGAAGATTCCCCTGAGTATGAAGTGGGTATTTTCGCAATTCTTAAGGAGAAAATCGCACAACGGCTGAGTCTCTACAAGGAGCTTGGCATTCGTCCCGCTGGCATGACCATGGGTCCGATCGCTGTCTACAACGCCATGGTCTATGACCGTGGTTTGAACAGCGCCGGCAATCCAGTGATGGCATTCCTTGATATTGGAACGCGCGCCAGTGACCTGGTGGTGATCGAAGATGGTCGTTGCTGGATTCGCACTTTCCCAATCGGCGGTCACCACTTCACGGAAGCGATCGCGTCTGCGTTCAGTGTTCCCTACGGCAAGGCAGACCGCCTGAAGGCCGAAGCAGCCACGCACAAATACGCCAAGCAGTTGATGCATGCCATGCGCCCGGTCTTTGATGACTTGCTGCAAGAAGTGCAGCGCTCCATGGGTCACTACCAATCGCTGCATCCTGACAAGCCGGTCTCGCAAGTCATCGGCCTCGGAAGCACGTTCCGGATTCCCGGGCTCCGTAAGTTCCTGAGCGACCAACTCGGCGTAGAGATTCGGCGCCTTGAGGAGTTTGAGAAGATCAAGGTGGAAGGCAGTGCCGCCAGCGACTTTGCTGCCAATGCCATGAACCTCTCCACTGCGGTGGGACTTGCGCTTCAAGGCCTTGGATTGACGGAGATTTCCATCAATCTGTCCCCCGTTGGAAGCCTTCGCGAACAGGTCTGGGGCCGCAAGAACAAGTGGTTCATCGCCGCCGCGGTCCTGATGTGCGTCGGTTCCGCAGCGATGTTCTTCCGAGTGGGCGGTGATGTGCGGCCAAACGTTCCTGGCCCGGTCATGACTGCCAAGCAGGACGCCGAAAAATACAAGAAAGAGTTCGACGAAGTCAAATCATCCGCTGACGTCGGCGCGCTCGCCAACAACATGATCTTCCTTCTTGAGGATCGCAAGGTGTGGCCATGGATCGTGTCGGACGTCAATGCGGCCATGGCAACCGCCGGCACGCAGGAGCCGTTGCTTGGAGAGTTTGATCTCACCAAGCCGCCCGTTCCGTACGAGCAGTGGAACACGGTGGAGCTTGTTGATCTCGCCGGCAAGTACAAGTTCCTCTCATCGCCAGCGCCGCGGCGCACGGTGGATGTCACCATGCGTGTCATCGTTCCGCGCGACACCAAGTCAGCCAAGGAATTCGTTCAGAAGAGCATGCTTGATTGGCTCAACAAGCACGCTGATCGTAAAGACGCGCCGTACAAGATCATCATTCCACCAACCGGAATTGTGCCTGAATTTGCGGCATTAAACGCAGCTGCCGGTGCATCCACAGCCACTGCTGCAGCCAGTAGCGGCGGTGGCGAAGACACTCAGGCAGTCGACTCTGGCGCTGCAACCGATGGTGCTGGCACCATGAGTGGTAAGAACAAGACCAGCGAGACATTCACCAAGAGTGGTGCAGGTGGTCTGAGTGGTTCATCCGGCTTCGGTCAAGGCGCCCCCGGCGGCGACGCCAACGCACCCGGCGGATCTTCCGGCTCGGGCACCAAGGCAGAAGCGAAGCAGGATCGCAAAGCAAGCCGCGTTGCCATCAAGTCATCCGCTGCCGAGCCCGTTGACATTGACCGTGATGCATCACTGCCCTCGGCGCCGAATGCATACGTCGGCAAGGCAGCAACAACGGTCGTCATTAAGTTCACTGTTGAATTGCGACCGCCCGTCGGTCGTGAACTCGCGCCCGCCGCGGCTCCCGCGGAAGGCGAGCCAGCCGCTGACGGTTCAGAAGGAGGCCAGCCATGAGTGCAATCTCAGATGCCATTCAGAAAGTTCGTGATTCGCTCTCTTCGCTCGGGAAGCGGGGCGGGGGCTCTTCGTCAGAAGGGTCCTCCGGAAGCAAGTTTGACCCCAAAATGGTGGTGACTTGGGTGAAATCACACCCGGTGATCGTGGCATCAATCTCGGTCATGTTGGTCGCCCCGGTGGTCGCATGGTGGATCTCCAGCGACATCTATTCCGCTCGTGACGAAGTTGCTACCAAGCGTGTTCAAGAGATGGCCGCACTTGAGAAGTATGAGAAGTCATCAGTCGAGATTGCGCTGCCTGGTGTTGCAGCGGAGCAGAAGGTTGGTGTCGTCAATCAGAACACCGTGACGGCGTACCGCAAGTTGGCGGAACGCCTCCGCGCAGATGCTCAGGCGATTCAGAAGACTGCACTTGCTCACAACCAGCAAGGTCGCGGCAAGCTCGTCAAAGACGTGACCGTGACTCGCGAGAACGTCAATCTCATCGCTGAGGAAGTCTTTGATGCAGTGCAGGCCCGCGCCGTCACTGACCTCAAGGAAGCCCGCGCCGGAAAGCCTCCCACCGACCAGAGTCTGATGGACCAATTGCAGCGCCGTCAAGACCAGTTCATCGCCGCCGAGCGCAAGGCTGATCGCAAGTCGCTGAACGAAGAACAGCTCGGTCGGCTGCAGCGTTCGTTGGTGGACAAGCGATTGCAGTTGTACGCCGATGCCGCTGCAAACACATCGTTTTATGCTGATATTGCTGATATTGGCATGCCAGAACTCCCAACCGAGGCAGGTACCCCGCCTTCGGAAACCAAGATGTTCTTGTGGCAATGGCGCCTCTGGGTCATTGAGGATGTGCTCAACGCCATCAACGCAGCCAACAAGCCCTATCGCAGCGTTGTTGACGCGCCCGTGAAGCGGGTTCTGTCCATCAACGTGCGCGAAGACGTACTTCCAAAAGTCGCGGCACCCGCAGCAACCGAGGAAGTCCCTGCTGAAGGAAGCACGCCACCAGCCGAAGGCGCTGAAGTTGCAGCTGCAGCTCCTGCGCCCATGTTGCCGCCGCTCGATCCCAAAGCCGTTGTGGCGTACGACTTTGCCAAGTCCATGACCGGTCGCGTATCCAACTCCATGTACGACGTGCGCTTTGCCACCGTTCGATTGGTGGTCGCTACCTCGATGATCCCGGAAGTTCTGAATGCCATCGCGCGGCAGAATTTCATGACGGTCATCAGCATGGATGTTCGCCCCACGGACGCCTTTGAAGCAGCCGACGAGGGATACATCTACGGCGCAGCACCGGTCTCCGAGCTGCGCCTGACCATCGAGTCGGTGTGGCTTCGTCCATGGCTCGCCAAGCTGATGCCCCGTGAATTGCAGACGCTCAAGGGCACTGACGGCCGCACCACTGATGATCCGGCGCCAAGCGCACCTGCTACTGAGCCGACCACCTAATCGCACTTACCTGAACACACATCGGAATACTCATGAAGCTCAAGGGAATCAACAAGTTCGAGCAGCATCTCGAGAAGATCGTGCTCGGCGTCTCGGTCATCGGGCTGTTAGCCATCGTCGCCTGGCAGTTTCTGAGCCCGCCGTCGTTCAAGCTCGGGTCACGCTCCGTACAAGCAGGCGAAGTTGATGCGCTGTTGGAGGTCAAAGCCAACGCACTGCTCGCGCGCCTGAACGACAGCGAGAAGAGCGACATCGATATTCCGACCGACACGGTGAAACTTGCCGCGCCAGATTTTTCTGCCGCGATCAAAGGACCAATCACCCCGGTGGAGAGCTTGGCTCGCACTGCCCCGAATTTCAACGGCGCGCTCGTGAAGGACGCAGTTTCCGCAGTCGACATCTGGTACTTCGAACCAACGGTTCCAGCACTGCAGATGCGCGGTGTTCAGGAAACCGCCGATGCACTGACTGCCGATTCTGCCAAGGACGCAGCCAAAGTTTCCAAGATTCTTGCCGCTCGCCCCGACTTCCAGAAGATCGACGGTCCCAAAGATGTGGTCTGGACCACGCCGCTCGCGCGCATTGACTTGAAGCGACTCCGTGCGGAGCTCGCCGATTCGCGCAAGGACGCAACCCCACCATTGATGGCAATTCCAGGCGTTTGGTACCAAGAGACCCCATACGTGGTCGACATTGCCTTCGAGCGCCGCGAGCGTGCGGCTGATGGTTCGTGGGGCACTCCAGTGGTCGTCCCGGTGTTTGCCAATCGTGCGGATGAAATTACCTTCCGTGGACGCATTGAGAACGCAGCGGCCGACGTTCGTGACGAAGTATTTGCGCTGCTCGGATCTGATGACAATCAGAAAGAAATTCTTCAACCAACGTTCTACGACACAGTGAACGGTGCGTTCGTTTCGCCCATGCTGCTTGCTGACGCAGGGGATGGTGCAGCATCTGCAAGTGGTGCGGATGCTGGTGCAACCCGCCGCAACCTGCAGTTGCAGACCCAGTTGCAAGACAAGCAGCGTCGCGCCCTGACGCTTCGTGGAGAACTAGAAAAACTCGGTGGCGTCTTCGATGAGGAAGCCGAGCGTAAGAAGGAAGAGGCGCGCAAGAAGGATGAGCGTGACCAAAAGGAAGCAGAGAAGGCCGGCAGCAAGGGCGGCGGCAAGGGCGGTAGCGGACCTGGTGGTGGCGGACCGGGTGGCAGCATGAGCGGCAAGAACAACTCCACTGCCGCGGATGATCAGAAGGATGCCAAGCGAAAGCTCGCCGAGCGCAAGACCAAGTCCGCGGTTCTGAACCGCGTTGAAGCGGAGATCGCAGCTCTCGAGAAGTCCCTCGGAGCAGCACCCGGCGCTGGTGCAGGCGGTCCGGCGGTGAAGGCGCCCACATTGGGATCACTTGATGAACTCCTAGTGTGGGGTCATGACTTGGAGGTCATGCCTGGTCGCACCTATCAATATCGCTGCGTTGCTCGCGTTTACAACCCATTCTTCGGCAAGGGCAATCAGCTCGTGCAGAAGCAAGCAGACAAAGGCCTTGCATCGCAGTTCACTATTGACTCTGCCGCAAGCGAGTGGTCAACATCCATCACTGTCTCGCCTGACGTGCGCTTCTTTGTAACGCGCGCACTCGTTGCTGATGGATCGCTGGCACTTGGCTCTGCGCAAGTAGAGGTTTACAAGTTGCTTGGTGGCCAATGGCGTAAGTCTGAAACCAGCGTGCAGCCAGGCGAGCGAATCGGTCGCATTGACAACAAGGGTGCGCAGCCAGTTGATTTCACCACGCAGTATTTCGTCGTCGATGTTGTTGAAGATCTCGACACATCACGCGGACCAAGTACTGCAGGCAAGGATCGCCGTCCTGGCATCGTTGTTGTGGGGTCGATCACTGGTACCGGCACGGAGATTCGCGTTCCGTACACCGACTATGAGGATCCTGATCGTTTGAAATTGCGCGCGCAGGCCGACGCGGCAGCTCCGGCGGGGGGCGACACCAAGGACGCGCCAGCCAACAGTGGCCCCGGAGGCGATAAGCCCAAGGGTCCTGGAAGCGGTGGGGCAGGTGGTAGCAACAAACCCGGCACCGGCAAATAGCCGCAAATACCCCTAGAAACAAGCCATATTTTGAGATTGGGCGCGCAGTGACCTGCGCGCCCAATCGCATTTTTGGTGGTTCATAACAGGGCGATTTCCCATAATCAAATCTTCAAAAATTCCTGCTGAAGATCCCATCAACCCCCTTGACGTACTTGCAGATCTCTGTACCATTGCCGATCCTCCAGCCACGAGAGTGGTTTGAGTTCTTTGACAAGTGAAGTGTTGGTCGTGCACCCCAGACACGTACGCATTTGCAGACCTTGGTTTGCAAAGAGCTGCGACTGGCAGTGCAACAATTGAATTGAATTGATTTGAATTGAATCGAGAATGATCTCGAGTATTGAGTCGTCGTTCACGTGTGTGTTGTTTGACACGTGATCGAATGTCGGATCCGCAAAGTCCGACATGGCATGCACCGGCCCCCAGCGGGGGTCAGGTAGGCATGGCCAAGACTGAAAGGGCACATGATGGATGCCTTGGCATTGAGAGGCGATGAAGGACGCGAGAACCTGCGATAAGCCGAGAGGAGCCGGTAACTAGGCTGTGATCCTCGGATTTCCGAATGGGGCAACCCTACCGAAAGGTAACTCTGGCCTGAATGTATAGGGCCAGTAGAGCGAACGCAGCGAACTGAAACATCTCAGTAGCTGTAGGAAAGGAAAGCAACAGCGACTCCGCAAGTAGCGCCGAGCGAACGCGGATCTAAACAGCGACCCGTATGAACGGCCTGGAAAGGCCGACCAAAGAAGGTGATAGTCCTGTACGGCGGGAACTGTGAATGGCTTCAAGTAGAGTCAGGCTCGAGAAACCTGGCTTGAACATGGGGGGACCACCCTCCAAGCCTGAGTACTACTCAATGACCGATAGTGAACCAGTAAGGCGACTGAACGGTGAAAAGCACCCCGACAAGGGGAGTGAAATAGCACCTGAAATCATGTGCTTACACAGCGGTCACGGCCCGCAAGGGTTGTGGCGTGCCTTTTGCATAATGATCTGGCGAGTTACTGTCTGCGGCAAGGGTAAACCGAATCCCGGTGCACCCGAAGCGAAAGCGAGTCTTAAAAGGGCGTCAAGTTGCAGGCGGTAGGCGCGAAACCGGTTGATCTACCCATGGGCAGGTTGAAGGGAGGGTAAAACCTCTTGGAGGACCGAAGCCGTGAACGTTGAAAAGTTCTGGCATGACCTGTGGGGAGGGCTTAAAGTGCAATCATAACCGGAGATATCTCGTTCTCTCCGAAATAGTTTTTGGACTAGCCTCAGCTTATCAATACACGGGGGTAGAGCTACTGAATGGGGTCTGGGGGCCTACCCGGCTACCCGCCCCAATCAAACTCCGAATACCGTGTATGTAGCGCTGGGAGTAAGACTACGAGGGATAATCTTCGTGGTCGAAAGGGAAACAACCCGGACCATCGGCTAAGGTCCCTAAGTAATGCTCAGTTGAAAAGGTAGTCAGAATGCAGTGACAGCCAGGATGTTGGCTTAGAAGCAGCCACCATTTAAAAAGTGCGTAACAGCTTACTGGTCGAGGATTCTGGCGCCAATAATTATCGGGGATAAGCATTACACCGAAGCCGTGGGACTCGTATGAGTCGGTAGGAGAGCGTTGCTGTCAGCGTTGAAGTTTTCCCGTAAGGGTGGATGGAGCGGCAGCAAGTGAATATGCCAGATTGAGTAACGATTAATGCAGTGAGAATCTGCATCCCCGTATGCCCAAGGTTTCCCGGGGAAGGTAATTCCGCCCGGGGTTAGTCGGATCCTAAGGCAAGGCCGAAAGGCGTAGTCGATGGACAGCAGGTTAATATTCCTGCACCTTCGTATAGGTTGATGGTAGGTGACGGATTTCCATATCTCAACGGGACAGTGAAGCGTCCAGGCCATTTGGCCGATGTTGGGTGAGGAAGTCTCAAGAAAAGCCCTACCGGACGATTACGAAGTCCGTACCAAAACTGACACAGGTGGGCGTGGCGAATAGCCTCAGGGGCTCGAGAAAACGGTCCTGAAGGAACTAGGCAAATTTACCCCGTAAGTTCGCGATAAGGGGGCCCTACTCGTAAGAGAGGGCGCAGAGAAAAGGCTCTGGGAACTGTTTATCAAAAACACAGCACTGTGCTAACTCGCAAGAGGATGTATACAGTGTGACGCTTGCCCGGTGCCGGAACGTCAAGGGAGCTGGTCAGCGCAAGCGAAGCTAGCGACCGAAGCGCCGGTAAACGGCGGCCGTAACTCTGACGGTCCTAAGGTAGCGAAGTTCCTTGTCGGGTAAGTTCCGACGCGCATGAATAGCGTAATCACTGGAGCACTGTCTCCAGGACCGACTCGGTGAAATAGTAGTGGCGGTGAAGATGCCGCCTACCCGCAGCAAGACGGAAAGACCCCGTGGACCTTTACTGTACGCTTGCAGTGATCATGGATTTGTTCTGCGTAGCATAGGTGGGAGCCTTTGAAGTTCGGATTTCGGTCCGGATGGAGGCTAAGGTGAAATACCACCCTGAGCGCATTCGTGGTCTAACCCTGATTCCCATGAAACTGGGCAGGGAACATTGCATGCCGGGCAGTTTGACTGGGGCGGTCTCCTCCCAAATAGTAACGGAGGAGTGCAAAGGTTGGCTCAGCGCGGTTGGAAACCGCGCCAAGAGTGCAAGAGCATAAGCCAGCTTTAGTGCGAGCCAGACAGGGCAAGCACTCTCGAAAGAGGGCTCTAGTGATCCGGCGATCCCGTGTGGAAGGGTCGTCGCTCAACGGATAAAAGGTACCCCGGGGATAACAGGCTGATCGCTCCCGAGCGTCCATAGCGGCGGAGCGGTTTGGCACCTCGATGTCGGCTCATCACATCCTGGGGCTGAAGGCGGTCCCAAGGGTTGGGCTGTTCGCCCATTAAAGTGGTACGCGAGCTGGGTTCAGACCGGCGTGAGCCAGGTCGGTCCCTATCTGCTGTGGGCGTAGGAATGTTGAGAGGAGACAATCTTAGTACGAGAGGATTGGATTGGACGTACCCCTGGTGTGCCAGTTGGACCGCTCGGTCCATAGCTGGGTAGCTACGTACGGCAGGGATAACCGCTGAAAGCATCTAAGCGGGAAGCCCACCTCAAGATGAACATTCCATGTCGCAAGACGAGAGACCCCCGGTAGACCACCGGGTTGATAGGACGCGTGTGTAAGCGGAGAGATCCGTTTAGCTAAGCGTTACTAACGGTCGACGTCTTGGCCATGTCTACCAGATTCCCTCTGGTGGGCATCCCGACTCAATCATGAGAGATCATGATCGCTTCGGTTCACTCATTCTTACTCATCCGAAGTGGCGAGTAGAACAATTCAGTTGAACGACCAACTCTTCACGCAAACACGCCGTCGGTGGCTGGAAAGCCTCCTACGGATTTGCCGGTGAATATAGACAAGGGGAAACACCTGTTCCCATCCCGAACACAGCAGTTAAGCCCTTGTCGCCGATGATACTGCTCCGCGGGAAAGTAGGTCACCGCCGGCTTCATGGGCCCTACCAGTCACAACTGGTAGGGCCCTCTTTATTTTTCGGTTGTATCTTCGCTGTACGGGTTGGGCTGTACGGGTTGGGCTGTATGGGCTGAGCTGTACGGGTTTCGCGGTTTGGATTTGCCCGCTTGCACTTTCGCTGCTTGGTTTATCTGCGGCCTACTCACACACAGCAATGAGATTTGTCGCATTTACTGCTTGCCTTTATGTGCTGGTTGTGATTCAATGATGGTGTCCCGTGATTGAGTTGGTCTTGGTTTGAATGAAGGTGGGTTGGGGTTGTCGTTTGTCGTTTGCAAATCGTGAGCCGGGGTGCGGCTTTCGCCGCAGTGCGCACATGATGGCGTTTGCACGACGCCGAATCGCTGAGCAGGAATACATCCCGTGCCAATGTTTAAGATCTATGTCGGAAATCTCGACCCGCGTACGACGGTTGAGGCACTGAAGCCGTACTTCGAGCCATTCGGAGAGGCTGTTGATGAAATCATTCTCGTCATGGACGAGCAAGGGGAGCCGCGCGGATTTGCGATCGTGCTCTTCCGCGATCCGCAGCTGGGGCAGCTCGCCGTGGAGACGCTGACTGGGAAGAAGATCAACGGGCGCGAAATTCAAATCAATGAAGCGGTGAAGAAGGGCAAGCGAATTTTGCCCGTCGAAGAGAAGGCGCCACGAACATCGCCGCTCGGGCCTCGCGCATTTCAGCGACCCGGTACGAGTGGTGGTTTCCGTCCCGGCGCTCCGCGCTCCGGTGATTCGCGTCCGAGCGGCATGGCGAGTAGCCGCCCCGGATTTGGCGCATCTGCTGGTGGCGCATCATCGCGCTTCAATCGCAATCCACGCCGCGCTCCAGGTGCGGCGGGTGGACCAAGTTCGCCAATGAATACTGGTAGCAGTAGCGCATCAGGTGGCGCTGCAAACCCGAGTGCAGAGCAGGGGGCAACTCCATCAGCAAGCGGACCTGGCGTTACTCCGAGTGCAGGATCGCCGGCGGATCACGGCACTCCGCGTCCGCCACTGAGTTCTGGATTTCGCTCTCGTAGTCTTGGTGGCCAATCGCCGAGTGCTCCAGGAGTGGGTGGCGCGTCTGAATCAACGCCAACGCCCGGTCCAACAAGTCGACAACTCGGCGGCGCGCCATCGATGCGCCCCGGTGCACCGCGACCACCGGTTCCTGGTGGTTCATCAACGCAAAGCCGATCGCTTGGCAGTTCATCGCGACCCATCGGTGGTGGTGGACTTCCACGACCAACTGCAAGCGGCACATCGCGCCCACTCGGCGCAAGTGCACCGCGTCCGATGAGCCCACCAACTTCGATGACTCCGCGCGCTGCTCCGTCGGCTCCGTCGGCTCCGTCGGCTCCAACGACACCACCCGCTGCGAGTGCGGCGCCCGCACCAGTGAGTCCAGCAGTACCCGCAGCACGGAAGAAGGCAACCAAACCATCAGCTCCGGCTGATGCTTCCGATGCAAGTGCGCCAACAGAGGCAGCGCCGGTCGCTCGGCCGCGTGCAGTGAAGAAGAAACCTGCGCCTGAGGCGTGAGTTTGGGTGAATCATCGGCGTGGCACTGCTTGAGTGCCACGCGCTTTGCCTGATAATAATGGGACCCAAGTCTCTTTCGTTACCGATCGTGTCGATGGGCGCGACGAATGTACGCAAATTCGAAAGATCTTCGGTTGCTAACGACAGACTGTGGTATCGTTGCAGACGAAGCAACTCGGACTGATTGTTGAACCGTTCGTTGTTTTCAGGCATTGGGCGCCGCCTGGGTCGGGCGCTTTAAGAAAGTTGGAGCAACGAATGTTTCGCATCTATGTCGGCAATTTGAGTTTTCGCACCACTCCCGAAGCACTTCGGGAGCACTTCGCCGTTTACGGAGAAGTTCTTGACGTCTTCATCGGTACTGATCGTGAAACCGGTCGCTCACGCGGCTTCGGCTTCGTGACCATGGCCGAGAAGGACGCTGGCAATAAGGCCATCACCGAGTTGAATGGCAAGGACTTCGAGAGCCGCGCTCTCGTCGTGAATGAGGCTCAGCCACGCGCTGAGCGTGGTCCTGGTGGCGGCGGTGGTGGTGGCGGCGGCGGCGGTCGTGGTCCAGGCGGCGGCGGTGGATTCCGCGGCGGTCGTGGCGGCGGCGGC
>Ga0247837_1001362_pt1 | contig 50817 bp, 26 predicted proteins | sample LaCtaG_2_FD_187115 | JGI IMG/M metagenome (GOLD analysis project Ga0247837, IMG submission 187115) | Freshwater microbial communities from meromictic Lake La Cruz, Castile-La Mancha, Spain - LaCruzMarch2015_14.5m | ecosystem: Environmental > Aquatic > Freshwater > Lake | place: Spain: Castile-La... | reverse complement strand
CGAGAATCGTCACTTTCCAAGGGGCGGAATTCGAGCTATATCGAGCAGTATGGGCGCTTCGAGGACTGCCCTACACTCCAGTCTTCCAGGAACTATCAGAACCCGAAGTACACACCCTAAGCGTCTACCCCTCCATTTCAGTAGTGGTCGTGGGGAAAGGAGAAGGAGCGCCCTGCTCAGTTTCCTACATGGGAGAGTGGAGCTGCTGGGCGCTTTCCTGCAAACACGACTCTTTACTAGTCCGTGAAAGCCAGGACATCAGGACCGAGGGGAGGTGGAGAACTGTAGGGAAGTTCGCAGAGCTTTGGCTACGGGAAGTGGCAGCTTTAAGTGCGGACTCGCTGCAAGTCCTGCAGCAGCGGCTGACAGATGTTACACTGGTAGGGGAATTCGGCTCTGATAAGGCTTTGGTCCTTAAACACGACCCTGGCTTTCGCTGGTACGCTGCAGTCCCTAAATCAGACCCTTGCGTGTGTCTGCCAATGAGCACTATTGAGCCCTTGTTGTCCGCATTTCCCTTTCTAATCCACTCCAGTCAAACCACTGAAACTGACTCTAGTCACTTAGCAGCCGTACTAACGGCTCTAGCACAGGACCTGAGTACAGGCCCAATGAATAGATGTGGGCGGGAGGCTTTGGTTTTGATAGAATCGCAAAGGAGCGTATTGGCTGCTTTTCAGGTGAAAAACGCGGAATATGGACTTTACATTAGGCTGTTTGATGCATTGGCGCTGGCTTTGAGAAAGGAAGTGCCGATATCAGTGCCACTATTGAAGATACAGAGAGAGGCAGGGCAACTGAGTGCGAAAGGACTACTGCCCAGGCCTGGGGAGCACTACGAAGGACTGATCAAGGCGGCTTTTGACTGCCTAGATGCGGAATCCGCCCTTTTCCGCAGTGATTTTCTATCGTTTCTCCAAGAAAGTCAGCGGTGGCAGTTGGCAGGGCCGCTTCCCAGTGCCAGCTGTTCCTCCTCAATTGTGCTAATTACGCCTCCTCTCTACTACACGATTGCGGAGCTCAAGCAAATTCAGCTTGCCCTTGGACTTTCTCACCCTATTGCCTGGGAATGGCGCGAAGCTCTGCGCGAGCGTCCAGCCGGCCTCACTCTCTACAGCCTCCACCTCATCCCCAGAATCTCCGACGAATTCGACAGATCCGCCTTACTCGTCTTCGCAGGCTTCTGCGAGGAAGGAAAAGCCATAGCCGGCAAACGACTGGCAGAGGCCAAGCGGGCGCCTGCGGAGTGTCCAGGCGTCTTTAGCTTCCTCAAGTCTCCGGACTGCGAAGGACGCCTGAATCGCCTGATTCCGCAGGGTGCGAGCGAAGCTGTGCATTTGATGCGGACTTTCCCTGCCAATGTACTCATCTTTTCACTTATTGCTCCTCAGGAATTGGCTGGGAAGATTGCGGAGAAATTGGAATTTGTGACTGAAGCTCCTCCGAAGCCTGTAATTCAACATCAAAAACACACTCGAAAGCAACTAAAGTGCATATTAGTCCCACTAGGAATTCCGGGTATGGGCAAAAGCTGCCTAATTCCGAAACTTCGGGAAGTCGCCTCCGCCTTAGAGTGCGAATTCGAGGTGATTTCCTCAGATGCAATCAGAGAACAGTGCATGAAAGCCTACATGCAGAAACACAAGGCCTTTGACAGAGACACAGTTTTCGAGCGGACTGCAAGTTCAGCCAAAAACCAGTTTTATGGTCGTTTGAGGGACATTTTGCACTCCTCCCCAAAACGAATAATGATTTATCTGGATAAAAACCACCCACCCAATGCAGTCCAGCCCTTGATGAAAGAGCTAAAGCAGTGGTCAGGACTGACCATTGTGGCAGTTTTCCCTCAATGCAGCGGCTTCACACCCACTCACTTCCCACTTTCCGTGGCCTTTTTCGCACAGTGTCTCTGCAGGGCTGTGAGACGCAGTGGACATGAGACGCTCACAGGATCGACTGTGAAAAGGACGGAAGTGGTTTTAATGATGTTTCAAATGTTCAGAGGGTTTAGGATGGACGATATCCCTGGACTGGGGTTTGATTCAGTCCTGTATGTGCCTTTTACGGATGAGAATTTGGAGATTCCGGAGGAATTCGCAAGGGCAATTATCGATGCGGCCACTGGAGTCGCGCCCAAATCGCAACCCGCTAACGCGATTACTGGGCGATTAGCAACTCTGGTGGAGCAGTGGACTGCGCCTTTACCCCAAGTCGACCCCTTGCAGGCCCTACTGACAGGTCTGCAGGCGATATGCGACTAGACTAGGCTACATACGGTCGTCTTCCTCGTCCTCGCCTACGTACTCCAGTTCACTTTGGTCGGATTCCGCCTCACTAGTCTGTTCAGGCCTGAGCTTCGCCACTATTTCCTCCAACTCCACCAGGGAGATGCAGGGCTGGGGAGAGGCTTCGTACTGTAGACCTGTTATTACCATTTCTAGGGTGTCTTCAGCCATTTCGATACGGAGTTTTCGTAGACCCTCGCGAAACTGAGGAGGGAAAATGAGTCGATCCGCAGATGTAGCGAATATTTCACTAAGTTGCCGAGAGCCCAGACTAGCCGCTATAGTAGTGACATGCTGGCGAATAAGGGAATCACGCTGTTCCTCGGTGAGTTGGGGAGGGACTGAATTAGTAGGAGGGTAGTCGAGTGATGGGTCTGGCTCAGTGGAACAGTACACATCGAGGAAAGAGGTGTATGGCACTCTGTCGAGCTGCTGATCGAAGGAGTAAAACAGCAACTGCAGGTACCGCAAGCACTTCGTGTCGAAGGATATGTCCAGTTCCTGCAGGACCAGCAGGAAATCGGAGTAGGAGATGTACTCCAGACTGTCTCTATCGATTTGCTGGCAACAGGCTTTAAACTGCTCTCCTTTATATCCAGCTGCAGTGGTAATCCGTCTATCCATTTCATCTTCGTCTCTTTTCTCGAATACTTCCCAAGTTCCAATCCGTTCCAATAGCACCCTCATAACATTCTCCACTTCCACACTCCCCTCCCAACTCCTCTCCATATTCGCCTCTGCAATCGGCTGTTCCAAACAGACTAGTAGCAGCAGCTGCTGGTCTCTCGGGTCTGTAATAGCCAAGGGCGGCTGAGAGAAATGAAGGCGAAGTGCACTGCAAGAGACACTGGATTCGTTGCTAGAAAGCTGCTTAGCCAGGTGCTGGGCTGTGAAGCGGTGGAGTTGGAGGCGGAAAGAGAGGTGGCGGAGTAGGGAGTGAAGGGAGGCTAGCAGAGACTCAGATTCGGGGGTGGAGGAGGCTGGAGGGTGGGGAGGAGTCAGTTCTTCTTTTACTTCTTCGAAGCTGAAATGGTCGCTGCTGTAGGATTTCTCCGGACTAGTTGGCGTTTCTGCCTTTGCAGGGAAGCTAGGGGGAAATTCAGTGTTTTCCTGTCTTCCCTGCGTCTCGATATCAGGCTCAAAATCCTCCTTCGGCATTTCCTCTTGTTTCGCCTCTTCTTGTCCCATATTAGTCTCTTCCATCCTATCCAATGGTATTGCCTCCACCCGATCCAGTGGCATCTCCTCTTGCCTAGTGTGCACTTCAGGTTGAAGCTCTACTACTTCCGAAGCCCTCGGAGTGGCAGACCTGCTGCTAGCACTGGAATCCGAAGGGGAAGCGAGTTGCAGGACTTTCTGTAACTCTCTCAAGTCGAGTTCGCCAGGCCTGGTTTCCACTAAAGCGCGAACTACCTTAAAAGCGAATTTCTTCAAATGCAGCTTTTTGAGTGCCTTTTTGACGGGTTTCACTTGCGCAAATCCCGTCTTGTCTTCGTCCAAGTCCTGCAGCAAGGCCGGAATGTCCTCGCAGTGTTTCCTCGCATTTGCAGTTTTCTTCCCCACGGCTTTGACTACCCTTCGCCTCAGTCCCTCCCTTTGCTGCTGCTCCTCTCTGAACATCTCCATCATCTCCGTTGCGGAAGTTTGTTCTTTCGATAGGCGATGGCGGGTGCTGGTCAGCTCTTCTTGTGACTTCGCGACTTGCCGGCTGAGCTCCTCTTTCTCTCTTGCGCTGGTCTGCAGGCTGGCTTGAAGACTCTGCTCGATGCTTTCGTAGGTCTCGAGCCTGGTTTGAAGCTGATTTAGCTGGGAATTGAGCTGGTTTTCTCGAGATTCGGAGTCTTCGGCTCGACGGAGTAAGGTCTCAGAAAGGACTTGAAGGTCTCCGATTTGTCGATTGAGGGCTGCTAAAGCTGCTTCGTAGTCCCTAGTCTTAGCCTCGAATTCGCTGTCTTTTTGACGTATAGTCGTCTGAGCCGTTTCTAACTCTTGCTGTCTGTCGGCCAGGTCAGTTTCCAACTGCGCCTTTTCAATGTCCCAAGCCTCTTGCTTAGTCTCCAAAGTCTCAGTGTGAGCCTGGATTAGAGCCGCTTTTTCATTTCTCGCTATCTGTAAGTCAGCCTGTCTGGCAGCCAAGTCCTTAGCCAGGGAACTGGCCTGGTCCTCTAGGCCGGCCTTCGTCTGCTCCAAGTCACGAATTGTGCGCGTGGCTGAGTTCATGGACTTCCGCACGCTTTGGAGCTGCGCTTCCAACGTCTTCACCGCTTCTTGTTTCCCCCCTAAGCTGATATCCAAAGCTGCAATTTCCCCTTGCTTCTGACTACAGGCTTCTTCAGCCTTCGCCAGTGCTTCACTTTTCTCCCTCAGCCGAGCCTCCAATTGACTACTCACACTTTCCGCCTCTGTCAACTGAGTCCTCAGTCTCTGCACTTCCATAGTCAGCATCTGTATCTGTTCCTGGCTTTTCTTCGGCTTCAGCTTGCGCTCCAGCTGCTGGATGAACTGCTGGTCGTGCTCGTGCTGCTCCCTGGTGTCTTGCAACACGGCGGAGAGCTGCTTCACTTCCTGCCGGAGGTTGGCGTTGGAGGAGAGTTCGAGGCGGAGGCGCTCTTCGAGGTCGTCGTGGCGGAGTTGGGCGTGTTGGTGGAGTTTGCCGTCGGCTACGAGTTTAGTTAGACGGCCGCACTCCTCCTGGTACGTGTGCAACTCCACCTCCAATTCCTTCACTCTCGAGTTCTTCATGTTGCGTTTGAGCAGCGCCACTTCCTCATCCTTCTTCTTGACGTACAGCCTGAGTTCCTTGATCGTCTGGCGAAGTCCGGAAAGGAGAGTGGAGCTGCCGCGGTCGTCAGTCTCGGTTTCCATCTGAGCGAGGCGAGTCTTTAGTCGCACATTCTCATCCCGCAAGGAATTGTTCTGCATCTTCAGATACAGAGTGTCTTCATACAAGCGTTCTTTATCCTGCGGAATGAGTTTGGGTCTGAGGCGGGCGAGTTGGGCTGGGTCTCTGTCGTTGCTGTTGCCGTAGATGCGGATTTTGCCAGCGATAGTGTTGAGACTGGTGGATTTGGAGGCAGATAAGGGACGATGGGGGCGGGAGGAGGGCAGCTCAAAGGCCTGGCCGTCCCCACGAGCACTGACAGGACGCTGAAGTCCGCTCTTGCGCTCAAACATCCTCCGGTCCTGCGCGTCTTGGTGGATCGGAGTCTGAGCCTTTTCCTCCCACTGCCTGAGTAACGCTCACAGGTTCTGAAAATGCATTTTACAGAGTCTTTACCATTAGTGCTTTTAGCTAATACACAGCACTCCTACTCCCCTCTGCACTGCACCAATGAGTGTGCAGTAAACACAATAACCACTGGCAAGTAGAAGGAAATCACCCTCACTATGCATACTCCGCACCATGGAAGGCTGCAATTCGGCTGTCTAATTGCTACCCAGCCTTTGATGTTATTGACAGAAATGAGGAAAAGTCACTCACTACAAGAGGGGAAATCCCCAGGGCTGGAGATACAAGCGGGAAATAGGCATCCGAATAGCAATTAATCCATAGATTCATACATCCAACAATCTCAACTTCTGCTACTCAACCGAAATGCAAGATTAGTCGCAAGACCCCTACATCAACATAAAGTAATGCATTACTGCCTCCTAAAGAAATCCCCGTATCCACTAGTTCTCTTGTGTTTTCTAGGTGTAACTCAGGTTGTATAAGATGGAGGACGTGGACAGCCTGCTGCTAATGTCCCTCTCCTCCGTGCCTTCGTGCTCCGCTCTCTCGAGCATTAGCGACCTGATGGACTCGGGAATGCTGCTCCAAGTCTGCATCGAATGCTTGGCTGTGTGCTTGCCTGGAGAAGACCTGCCCAAGTCCGTCCCCTCCCTCGTCACAGCCAAGTACCAACTCTGCATTCTGATCACCAAGCACCTGAAAGCCTTGGGGTTCCGAGGTGATATTGGCTTCAACATGTTCCTCTACCCTAATGTGAAGGACTTGAGAGTGCTGATGAGCTTCATTGCGGAGAAATTGCCGAAGGAGGAGGAGAAGCAGGAAACTGTGCAGGCGCAAGAGCGGCCGCTAGTGCGCAAAATAAAGGCCTCCCTTCGGGCCTGGATGCAGGAAGACTGGATGCCGCCTTTCGACCTGCACCCAGTGCGTCCTTTGCAACCACATGTCATCCTCGCCCTGCCCTCCGAAGCCTCAGTTGCCAGAGAACTATTGCCGCTCTACAGAGACTACCAGCAGTACCGCACCAGTTCCTATCTCAGTGTTCTCCGTGCAGCTGGCCACTCCTTCGCTTCCTCCATCGCCCAGGAAGTCACCCTCCACAAGCTCCACGAAGCCATCGACAGCCTCACAGTCCGCTCCGAGCCCGTTCTTCCGCCGCTTCAGCTGGAATCCAGCATGCCCACAAGCAGCGACATTCTGGGGCAAACCCTACACGAAGAGGCAGCTGGGGACGTGGAAGACACAGGCGGCTTCTTTTCTCACGAGTTGGAGTTTGCACAGGAAGTCGAAATAGCAGCACCCGCAGCCCCTACAGCCAAGCCCGCAGTCCAAGACTTGAGTTCTCGCTGGGTGGAGGAAACCCAAGCCTTGGAACAGCGCTTGGAGGCGTTGATGCAGGAAGAGGCCAATTCGCAGGCTGCGGCCACTGCCCTAGCTTCCACCATCGACACCATGCGGAGACGACAGGAAGAAGCCAAGTCGGAAAATGCGGACTTGGCCAAGGAACTGGAAAAGAAGCATACTGCTGCAGTGCTGCTGACCAGTGCTGCAGCCACCAATTTGACGAAGTTGAGACAAGAAATTGAGGAGAGTCAGCGGAAGTTGGACGAAATGAAGAGGAATTGGGAGGAGTATAGAGCCCCTTTGGTGGAGGAAGTCCGGACTAAGCGGGAACGCATAGAGAAACTGAAGGAAAACTACACGGACAAGATAGAGGAAATCAAGCAAATGAAGGAAGAACTGCAGGAAATGGCCAGTGAGGCGCAGATGAAGGATGAAATGATGGCTTTGCTGTCAGAGGAAGAAGCGAAAAGCTCCACTAAACTCAATCGCAACCTTTTCATTCTGCGCACTACTGAAGTAATTGACAAGTTAAAGCGGCAAAAATGCGAAATCGCCAAAATCGTAAAAGACGTGCAAGACCTGCAGTCCAGCATCTCCTTCAACCGCGACACTCTCAGACGAGTCGACAGCGCCACCGAAGACCTAGTGTTCCAAGAAGCCAAGAAAGACGCAGGCGCCAAGGCAATGTACAAGATGCTAATGGACCTGCGCACTATCTACGACGAACTGATCCGCTTAGTGGAGGAACAGAACTCAGTCAAAAGCACGCTGAGGGACGTGGAAATGAGGATGGATTCGGTGAAAGCGCGCAGTTCAGCTCATGATTTGCAGAGATTGCGGGAGGACTTGCGGCAGATAAAGGAGGAAGCTAGGAAACACTAACTAGTCAGCCCTAAGGACTCAAAGAACTGCCGGAATTTCTCCAATAGGTCGTCTAAGTGCTGCTTCTGCCGCTTGCACTTGTCGCTGAAGTCGCGGGTGGCGAAGAGCTCTTGGGCTAGGCGAGCGGCCTTCATTTCTTGTTCTTCTTTGTAGCGGATTAGAGCCACTTCAGCGTCTGTCTTCTGCTGACGAGCCATTTCTAACAGGCTTTTCAGCCCTGTGATTTCCCCCGCTGCAGCTGAATGGGTAGCTTCCAAGGTCTGAGTGCGGCGACTCAGGTACTCTTTTAGCTCCTTTTCAGCCTGTAAAGCCCTTTCCAGGTCGAACTTCTCCTCGTTCATTCTCTTCATATCCTCCTTCACTCGATGTGCTTCCTCATGCAGGAAATCCTTGATTTTCTCCAAATCCCGCGACTCATCCAGCAGTTCCGCTCCGTCAAAGAGCATAGCTGCGAAGGAGTTTTCCAGGAACAAAATCCACTCATTCATTTTAGTGGGCGCTCGAGAGAGTGCAGCGCCTATGCGATGCAGTAGTTCCACAGTGTGTTCCATCGGAAACTTCGTGCGTATCAGTTCCGATATACTCAGGTACTTGTCCTGCGGCTGAGAGTTCAGGTCTTGCATTAGAGATCTGTGCAGTGCCAGGAGCGTTTTGCTTATGTCCATTAGCGTGGTTTCCAGTGGCGTCCCTACGCGATACCCTTGCACCAGGTATTTCTCTATTATCAGCTTCATGTCCTGCTCCGCACTCAACATCGTCAAATCGCTCTGCACCTTGAACACCACCCCTAGTCTCGAACTCTGCTTAGCCAGGTCGAAGCACAAGTACCGCCAAGTGGCCTGGTCACTGCAGAGACGCTGCAGCAGCCACTTCGACGACACGAGCAAACAGACCACGTCTGGACAGGTGAGGAAGCCGCGCACAGCCTGCCAGCCTGCCTGTGTGAACAGACTGTAGAAGTGGCCTTTCGACCGCTCGAGAAAGGTCCTTTTCTCCAGCTCTGCAGTGGCTTTATTCAGGGCTTCCAGTCTCGCCTTGTCCAGTCGGTAGGTGTTGGCTTTCTGCAGCTGCACTAGTTCCCCCTTCAAAGCCTCGTTTTCCGCTGTCAAGTCTGTAGTGCGTTGCTGCAGCTCTGCACAGGTCTTCAGTGCGGTGGCGTGCTGGTCCACCAGCTCCTCATACAGCGTCTTGAACTGCTGCGCCTGCTCCAAAGCCTGCTCCTTCATCGCTAGTTGCTGCGTCTGCCGGGCCACCAACTGCGTCAGTTCCTCTGTTTTCCGCAAGGTCTGTAGGTAAGCAATGGTCTTGGCCAGGACCTCTAGGTCAGGCAGCGCCATAGTGCAATATGAACACGCTATTAAACTACTTCAAGAGGGACCCGAACGCTCCGCCCAAGCGGCCCGCCCCAGACCCGCCGCCCGGCCTGTGCAAGCAAGGCAGGAAGAACACACAGGCCTCAGTCTTCGAGCCGCCCAGACAAAAGAGCAAGTTCTTCACCCACATCCCAGAGGACGTTGCAGAGGACCCTGACGTAGAGCTAATAGAGAAGGAAGAGACGGAGGAAAGTGACGTGAAGAAGGAACCACTGGTCACTCAGGAACTGGTCTGCACTACCTCTGAAGCCTTGGCGATGCGCAGGTCTGTGCTGGAAGAGGACTTTTCCCAGCAGGTTTCCAAGAACAAGCCGCCTCCCAAGAAAAACTCCGCTCTGCCCAAGGACCTGAAGGACATCAAGCCGAGAGGCAAGCAGCTGAAGCAGCGTGCTGTCCGCTCCAAGCAGGACAAGAAGGAAGACATCATTCGAGGGCCGCTCACCAACAAGACCTTTGTGATCACTGGAGTGCTGGAAGGCATTGAAAGAGAGGAAATCATCGACATTTTGAAGAGTTACGGCGGAAGAGTCACTGGCTCGGTCAGCAAAAGGACCAGTTTCCTGATATATGGAGAAAAACTCGAGGACGGACGGAGGTACACAGAGGGGAAAAAGTACCAAAAGGCGAAGGAACTGAACGTGAAGATAATAAACCAGCGGCAACTGGACGAAATCTTGCTGCGACTGCGAGGAGGGGAGACCATGGATTCCAGGGCAGATGACGACGCTCTAGCTGCTAGCTTCGACGCTGCCAGGTCCTCAGCCCTAGCCCCGCCCACTGCAGTCCCCGGAGACCCCGCCATTCCCCTTCCCATCGTCCGTGGCCAGCCTATAGTCTCCGACGACGGGCGCCTCTGGGTGGAAAAGTACTCCCCGAAGACTCTCAAGGACGTGATTGGAAACGCTCAAGCCGTGGAGAAACTTGTGAACTGGGTGAAGGACTGGGAAATCGTGGTGCTCAAAGGCATCAAAAAGGACATTCGGCCTATGCGTGGAGGCCGCTTTGATCCTCAGTTGAACGTCAACGCCAAGGCATAGGCAAGACCACTACTGCGAGACTCATTGCCAGGGGTCTGGGCTACCGCGCGATTGAAATGAACGCTAGTGACGTCCGCAGCAAAAGAGCCATACTGGAGCCACTGAAAGCCTCTAGTGGCAGCAACTCCCTGACCAACACTGGAGGACTGATCAAGACTTTGGTGATTATGGACGAAGTGGATGGCATGAGTCCTGGCGACAGGGGCGGAATCGGGGCTTTGCTGGAGGTCATTCGGTCCACCCAAGTGCCCATTATCTGCATCTGCAACGACCGAAGCTGCACCAAACTCAAAACTTTAGGCAACGTCAGCTACGACATCCGCTTTTCCCGGCCCAACAAGACACAAATCGCTAAGCGTCTGCTACAAATAACAGCCAAAGAAGGCCTGCAAATCGAGCCCACAGGACTAGAGCACCTAGTGGAGTGCGCAGGAAATGACATCCGCCAGGTCCTGACTATGCTGGAAATGTGGGCGAGGTACTCCTCTACACTCAGCTACGCAGACGCCAAAGGCTCGGAAAAGCTGTTCCGCAAGGATGCGAATGTAATGCTGAACAACTTCGATGCAGCGGGGTTATTACTACGGAAGGAGGAAATGACGAAGAGAAACACGAAGGAAAGAATGGACCTGTTTATGATTGACTTCGACTTAATTCCCTTACTAGTGTACGAGAACTACCTGACTGCTATGGGAACTGTGGTCGAAACCAAAACGCTTGAAAAGTTAGTGGAAGCTACAGAGTCCATCGCCTTTGGAGACGCTATCAACAAGCAAATCCGCTCTCAGAGCGAATGGGGACTGCTGCAGGCCTACGGCATGGCTTCCTCTGTCGAGCCAGGACTCAAATCCGGCTTCGGAGTGCCGTTCCCCAAGTTCCCAGAGTGGTTCAGTCGCAACTCCGCGCAGAAAAAGAACGAGCGGCTGTTGATGGAGCTCCGAGCTGCTATGGCGGGCTTCATATCCGGAGACGATGAGGACATCCTAACAGACTACATTCCACTCATATACAAGTTACTAATGCAGCCGTTGAAGGATAGCGGGCGTGAAGGCGTCAATGAGACTTTGGAACTGCTGGAGACTTACAACTTGACCCCGGAGATGTTCAAAGAGCACCTGATTCAGCTGCAGTTCGGGACTTCGACCTATGAAGAGGAGTACAAGGCCTTGCCCACGCAGGTGAAATCAGCCATAACTCGGACTTTCAACACCAACAATGAGGTAGCACCGGGCACTAAGAGCAAGCGCAGACCGCCTGGAGAGGGAGGGTCGGAGCCGGAGGAGGAGGAGGACCCGGTGCCGCCCAATACTGCTCCGGCGAGATTTGACCCGGAAATAGAGGAAACGCTGCCTGTGGCTAGCTAGCTTAGGGTAGACTGAGGGAAATGGCTGGGGAGGATAATTGGGTATATGGACAAAGATAGAAAGAATTCGAGAAAGCAGGCTTGTATTGCCTACATCTTATAATAGACTAGTGGAAGAAGTACCTGCAATCGCCACTAGGGAATTATCATCATCCAAAGCCCTGCAAATCCTGTCTATAGATCGCAGTTGTCCACATTTCCTTATAAATGGAAAATCCCCTGCAACAGGAAGAGCCGGGCAGCGAAGCAGAACTGAATAACTCCGGAAAAGGCGAAACAGCCAAGCCACCAAAGCACCCAAACAGACGGGGCAGGCATGCCGACAAATTCACAAGCTACATCACCTCGCTGTATACAAACAATGGGAACCAGGGTAATGTGGAGTCTCTCCGCACTAGCACAGTTAGAGCAGTGAAGAACTGCATACGTCGCTTAGAAGACAGCAAAGGCCCTCCAGCTAATGTTGTACCTTACCAAGATGAACTGCAGGGCAGAGTTTGGCAGGCAATGGGGCAGCTCGTGCGACAGTACCCGGACTTATTCAAACATAAAGGCAGTACTGCTGCAGGAACTGCTATAGACGTTAGGGCTATTCGCCTACGGGAACACCTGCCTGAGTCAAAATACCGCAGCTTTAACAATGCCTTCTGCAGGGATTTCTATGCTGAAGAGCCGATTCGGCAGTTCCACTTTTTATACGTTTTACTGATATTTGGCACAGAGGTAGACCCGCAAAGACTCTCCAAGGAGTTGAAGATGGCTTGCAGTGGGACACTGAGGGAACAGGTGGCAGTTTGGACGAGTGTTCGGCACTATTTGACGTTTGAAATGTTTCGGAAGCTGGACTTGAAGCCTTGTTTCGAGGAAATCCCTAGAAATGATGACCGCACCATGGACGAAACTTTCGATCCCTACGAAGTTTTAGCCTAAACTTTACGTTGAAATAACTAGATTAGGGTAATGGCTGGGAAAGAGGACTAATTGGAATAATATACATATGGACAAAGACATAGATAGACCAGTTCACCTGCAATCCCTGTTTTCAGCCTCAAAGTCGCATCATTGTGATGTCAAATTGTAGACATGGAAATCAATCATGGCAGATTTTGACCTGAAGCAATAGCAAGTCAATACACTACGGCAGCCAGTCTAACGCAGCTGCCGTGGCAGTGTCAATTGCATCCAGCACCTATTTCGGGACTCGCCAGTTGTAGCCAGGCAGGCAAAACCTAAGAAATAGCAGGTCGGCTGAAAAAGAAGGTTTCCAGAGGAATCCAAAAAGCATACGTCATTTGCTAGAGCCCAAAAATCCAGACTTATGCGGACCTAAGTGACGTACTAATCGAATATCTAGGGACGGCAAGACTAATCGCCAAAGGGAAAAACTGCCTAAGGCTTGGAGCCGGAAGAGGAGGGAGGCCCTAAGCCGCCCAATACCACTGCCCAGGGACGTGACCCAGAGGTCGAGGAAACGCTGCCTGTACTAGTAGCTTAGCGTAGACTGAGGGAAATGCTAAAAGTCCCCTACCTACGTGTTTAAATTATAGACTCTAATAATATGAGGGACTACGACCTCGAGGATGAAGATTGGGAAAAAGAACTGAGCAGACCACCAGAAGCAAAAATAAGTCAATACACCAAGACAGAAAGCAGCCATTTTAATGCAGGTGTGGAGGCGGCTCCCATTGCCTGCAGCACAGACTCAAACCAGGAAGGTTCTTATAGATTCGGGACTAGCCAGCCAGTTGTAGCCAGGCAGGAAGAAGCCATAGTAGGGCCGGGTCGGCCTGAAGAGAAAATTACAAGTTGTCTTGCCTTGATGAGAACAAAGGCTGGAAATAAGGCTAAAGTCGAATATCTTCGCGCCAGTTTCATCAGAGGAATTAAGAAATGCATACGTCTCCTCATAGACGGTAAGGGCCCTCCTGCCAACCTTGCCGTCCCAGAAGACGAACTGCAGATGAGAATTTGGCATACAATGTATCAGCTCGTGCTCCAATCCCCAGACTTATTCGAACTTATGGGTGACACTACCAATGGAACGATGATGGACGGCAAGACTATTCGCCTACGGGAACACCTACCTGAGTCCAAATACCCCAGCTTTAGCAATGACTTCTGCAAGGATTTCTACGCTGCAGAGCCGATTCGGCAGTTCCACTTTTACTACATTTCACTCGTATTTGGCGTGGAGATAGACCCAGAGAGTGTTTGCAAGAAGCTGAATCTGACTTGTGGCGAGGAACCTTGGGAGCAGGTGGAAAATTGGACGCGGGTGAAGGAGTATTTCACGTTCGAGATGTTTTGGAAGCTGGGTTTGAACCCTTATTTCGAGGTAATTCTTACGGAAACGCCAGTTATCGAGGAAGACAACTTCAATCCAGACGACCTTTTAGCCTAAACGTCGAGTTTAGCCTAAATTTCTGGCTTCGAGTAGGCTGAGGTAGGACTAATGGGAACTGGGAAATAAGTACATAGCCAATCCCATGGGTTTGTGATTTCAGCAGTGCGAATCGCTTTAAACACTAGAGAGCACCTCTCTAGATAGGCGAATCTCCTTAGGAAACTCCCAGTCTACCCTGTTTCCCTGGAGTTAGTCTCAAGTTATGCTGCTCCAGCCTAGATGAATGAATGCGTTCGGGAAAACTGCATATGCAAGGAGACAAGTGAAAAGGCCATACACGCTATGGCATCGTCCTAAAAGGCCATTAAAGTCTATAGTAATGGATGCTTTTGCGCAGTTAGAAGAGATGGACAGTAAGCCAGAACCGGAGAAGCAGGCAAAAGACGAAAAAAGCCAAGGAACTACGACTGGAAGCGGCCAACCTGGAAAGTCTATAGAACCAGATCCTGGTTATAAGAAAGAAACTCTCTTTCCGCCTACTGCAGCAGCTACGGTAGCAGAGGCAGAACCTAAGAAGCGGGGCCGGCGGAAAAAGGATATTACACGTTGCCTCCAAGTGATGTCTAAAAGGCATGAAGGCCTGGGAGATGTCGACTCTCTTCGCACTAGCTCGTATAGAGAAATCAAGAGATGGATGTGTCTTTTACTGAAGGGTAAAGGTCCTCCACTTTGGATTGCCGCCTCCGAAGACCTGAAAAACATTTGGGAGAAGATGCAGCATCTAGTAAGGAAGGATAGAGATCTATTCAAATGGAAAGGCGATACTACGAATGGGTCGATCACGGACGGGATAGGTAGACGCAAAAAAGGAAACCTGCCTGACCCTGAGAATCATAGCTGCAACACTGCTTGTCTCAAGGCTTTCTTCAAAGAACCAGCAGTTCGGGAGTTCTACTCTTACTACACTGAGCTCATCTTTGGCGGATATAAGTTCGATCCTGACAGCGTGTCCAAGAAGCTGAAACTGAGCTTCAGAGAGGAAAACCCAGACAAGGTGGCGATTTTGACTGGCATTAAGCACTATATGGAAGTCACCATGATTAAGGACCTGCACTTGAAGCCTTATTTCGAGGTCAATCCCGAGGAAATCCCAAGAAATGATGACCTCACCATGGGAGGACTTATCAATACCGACTTCTATTTAGCCTAAACTCCGCGTTTAGCCTAATTCCTGTCTCCTTGTTGGTACTAAGTCAGCCACGTTCTAGTACTTGTTAGTGTATATAGAAACTTACTCTGAATACAGTGATATCAGGCTAAAGGAGTAACTTTAGAGTCTGCAATTTGTAGTCTATCGAAGCAATGATCTAATTACCTGCATTAAACCGCCCAGATTAATGTACATAAGAGTATATTAGTGTCATTTGAGGTGGCTTTTTAGGAGTTTCCCAGGCAATATTCGTTAATTTCTACTGCTTTGCTAAATACCCACCTAAAAAGTGGGAACTTCGCACCTCTATTAGTTCCTAATGAAGAAGAACGGACTTTCCTGGCCACTACACCCCCAGCAACTAGTCCTCTGGATCCTTATCCTAGTCCTCACCACAGGCTTCTACAGTCTGCTCCTGCCTGCCCTGCCCTCTCCTCCTTCCCCCCTCCTCTGCACCTGGATGAGTCTTTCAGTCCTTTCCGTGGTCCTTTCCGGCAGTCTAGCCACACTCACAGACCCTACAGACCCCGCAGTATACCAAGAAAGGGAAGCTCGTATGAGTGGCGAGGACTTCCCCTACCAGCAGTACTCTCGGATTTGCTCGATTTGCACGACTCATGTGGGGGCAAAGACTAAGCATTGCGGGCACTGCAACCGCTGTGTGGCTGATTTCGACCACCACTGCAAGTGGCTGAACAACTGTATAGGCGGGCGGAACTACCGGGCTTTCTTTGTGCTGTTAGTGGCGCTGGACTGTATGCTTGTCGGGGAACTCAGTGCGCTAGGGATTTGCCTATTGCGAGTGAATGCTTACAATGATATAGGCGAAATCAGCCTTAGTGCAGCAATCTTTTCCGCACTCGCACTGGTCCTAGCATTCCTTTCCTTCGTCCCTTTCTGTCTGATTTCCGTACTAATGGCCTTCCATGTCTTCCTGCACTACCACGGCATCAGTACTTACGACTTCATCATGAGTCGCCAGGCACAGCGAGAAAGGCACAAAGTGAAAAGTTTCAGTGAAAGTGCACTGCAGGATAAGACGGATTTGGAGCAGGAGCAGAGCTTGAAGCAGGGCAGAGTCAAGCAGAGAATGGAACTGGTGGGGTCGACCTTTTGGGAGTCGAGGAGTGTCACTTTGAAGCCGAGACTGTCGCTGCTGCAGGAGCAGCCTGAAGAAATCAAGCGAAATAGCAAATCAGAGATTTAATGTAGATTTGAAAGCCAACTTCCCGATTTACAGGTTAGCAGCATTTCCCACTGCAAGAAATGCTAACAATTAGCTATAGTATAACTCAAAGCTAAAAGTAATGGCTTGAACAAAAAGCTGCCATTAGTAGCTAATGAACGTATTTCTGCGACTTCTTGAGCGCATCATACCTCTCCAACAGCGCCAAGCGACAATCCGTAACCGTGAGCGTCCGCTGACACAAAGGACACCGCGGCTGACTCCCCTGCTGCACCGGCCCAGCCACCAAGCGAACTGCACACTCCGAGCAAAGCACATGTGTGCAGCTTAGTGTCAAGTGAGCTCCGCTGGTCCTGCAGCGACTGCAGACAGACAGAACGTCGCTGGTCAGGAGGTCTACGTTGGCGAGGAGCTGCTTGCACTCGGGCTTGGCGGAGGCGTAGAGGTCGGAGCGGACGCCTCGGAGGGTTTCCACTGCGGAGTCGACGCTTTTTCTGAGTTTGGAGGAACGCTGGCGGAGGTACTTTTGGCTGCGCGGGTGGTCAGGCACCAAAGCCGCTAGCGCAACCACATCCGTCAACAACTCCGTGTTCAGCACCACATGCATCTCCAACGCCTTCGAACTTTCCTCCTCCGAACACCCAGCATCAGTCTCGAAGTCCTGGATAATGCGGTCAGTGGGAGCTTCTTGCTGGTCGTTGCAGGCGCTTAGGAGGTAGGCTTTGGGCTGGGCGGAGGCCCAGTCTTCCACTTTTACCTTGAGGTTTTTGACGTCGCGGAGTTGGAGGTTGGGCAGAGGGTCGCCTTGACTGGTGAAGAAGAAGGACTTGAGCACTGGGACCCAAGTGGAAGACCGCTTCACTAGGAAGAACCTAGAAGTCTCCCCAGTGACAATCCCCACTATACTACTGCTCTCTCTGGCTTCCTGCCTGGGCCTTGCAGTGAAAGCCGCAGGCAAGTGTCCAGTCCTGGGCAGACTGATCAGCACCATTCCTATGGAGTCTTCCGAGTCTAGCAGAGTCACTACTGGACTGGTAGCGCTTGTGGGGACCATGGAGTTGGTCTTGCGGTGGCCGGAGTCGCAGGCTTTCCGCATATTATTGGCTATAAGGAATGGGACGAGGGGAAAAAGTGGGATTTAACAGTTATGGGTGTAATGAGTTGGAAAAGCGCTTTTTTGCTTCGCTTGATAGGGAAAAAGAGACTGGAGGTTGACAGTTAAGGGCGTTTTCAGGTTATTCAGACTGATTCTGGCCTGTGTAGGCTTTTATCAGTTGAAAGACTGAGTATGAGCAGCAAAATAAGGACTAGAACTACTAAAAGACTGCAAATTGCAGCCTTTGTAAGGGAATTGGACCTCTTTCACTCATATGTAGCGCATTGGTCCTGTCCTACACCCTTTAATTTCACCACATTTGTGAGATTCACCAGATACAGTCCCCATACGCTCCCCAATTATATAGAAAATATGATCAAGGCGCAGCGGGTGGCGCTGGAGGTCTGCTTCCAAACGCACAAAATAGCAGGCAGAACTCGTCTGCGAGTGCAGGTGAGTGAGGAAATGGCCGCCAAAGGACTCATTTCCCTGTTCTGCAGGCAAGTTCAGGTCCAGACTGTTACTTTGGCTGGCGCTCCGCTGGACTTTGCTGTACCTTCCGACGAGGCCTGGCTTAGCCTTATCCCCGAGCTGACCCAAGGCAACCAGGCCTACAACAAGCTAATGCAGGCGCAAGCAGCAGTGTACGAGTTCGAATCCTCCCAAGGCGGTCTGCTCAAAGTGACTCTGCCGCCCGAAAGACGCTACGTAGACACAGTCCTGCTGGATATCGACTTCCAAGTGATTCAGCCTGCAGCAGGCCTAGTGTTCTACACTAGTAAAGGCAGGGAATTCCTGATATCAGACGGACTGATGGAGACTGTGAGATGCTGGGTGCCTTGCGACGACCAGTGCACTTCGTCCTACCCCTTTGGAGTGGAGCTGATAGTGCCGAAGGAGTATACAGCGGTGGCGAGTGGGCAGCTTATAGAGGTGTGCGAAGTGCTGAATGGCCGCAAGGCGTACAGATATCAGTGCCAGGAGAATATGTTCATTGGCACTTTGGGTATTTGCGTGGGGCAGTTCCAAGCCATAGTTCCGGACCCGAATTTGAGCTGGATCACTCACTTTGCCGTTAGTCGATTGGACGATTTGCGGTATACGGTCAGCAACCCTGTGTTCACTTATGCGAATTTGATATCTTATTTAGGCGAAATCACTGGGCAGAACCCGCCCTTTTCGTCGCAATACCTCGTTTTCCTGCCAGACCTGCCGCGCTCCCTCAGCTTTACTTCCCTTGCACTAATCAGCGACACCTACCTGCTGAGTCCGAAAGTGCTGGAAGGGCAGGAAGAAACCCTGCGCACACTAGCCTGGGCCACCGCCTTCAACTGGTTCGGGGGCTACTTCACCTACCAAAGCCTGCCCGACCTCTGGATGATCACAGCTCTGCAGACCTACCTGGCCAACACCTACTACCAAGAAAAGTTCAAATCCGACGCACTGCGCTACTGGATATACCGGGAAATCGACAGGTACTGCAAGTTGGTGGAAAGTGGACAGGAGTTCCGGCCTCTCAGTTCCCAGTGCTTCGCTCACCCTAATGACTTACTCTGTGATGAGGTGTTTTGCATGAAGGCGCCGCTCATACTGCATATGATAGAAAGCAAAATCGGCAAAGAGCTGCTGGCGGTGATCAAGCAGATTAGCACGCAGGGCCGGCAGCTGTCCACGACTGCCTTTCTGAAAGCCTGCAGAAGGCCGTTCGGCGCCCACTTGACCGAGTTCAGTCGGTACTGGATATACGGCACTGGGGCGCCTCATCTGGAGTGCTCCTTCGAGTACATGCCCAAAGTGCACTCTGTGAAACTCACTTTAGCCCAAAGACCACTCGTCTGGTCCCACCTCAAAAGCAAGGCTAACTGCCAGTTCCCAGAACCTGCGGAAAACGACTTCCAGGTCCCTATGCGAGTAAACCTAATGCGGGTTTACAAAGGGCCACTGACTGTGATCATTCATGAGACGGATAAGTTTGAAAAGGACAGTGCGCATCAGACGATATTTGTGGAGGGGGAAACCTTTACGACGCTGATACCGTGCAAGAAACCCATCAGGAAGACTACGAGTACGAAGAGGAGGGATGACTCGGATAAGAGGAAATTGTATGAAACTTTGGAGTCTCCAGTGCTTTGGATTCGCGTGGACCCCGACTTCGAAATTCTTCGCAGAGTGACAGTCGTCCAGTCCCGCGCAATGTGGTACCAACAACTAGAAGAAGAGCGTGACGACCCAATTGGTCAAATTGACGCTATGCTGATGCTTTCCCATGATGTGAAGAATGTCTCTCTGAAGATTTTCACATCTCTGTATGACGTTGTGGGGAACTCGGACAAGCACTACTTGGTGCGGATACAGGCGTGCCGGATGATGGCGGCTCTGAGTGACACTAGCAACGGGTACAAAGGCCTGGATCTGCTGGTGTACTACTATCAAGAAACCCACTTCGACAAATCCAAAGCCCAGCCCCTGCCCAACTACTTCAAAAGCAAAGCCGACTACCTAGTGGACAAGGCAGTGCTCGAAGCCATCACCTCTGTCAAAGACATGTCTCTCTCCTTCTCCTTCCGCCGCCTTCGAGTCAACTCCAACTACATCACTGAGTTCCTGCGAGACTTACTGCGCTATAGCGACAACTCTGCGAATGGATATGACGATAGTCACTGGCGAGGGTGGCTGCTGGAACAGCTGTGCAGCTGCAACAACCCGATATACACAGAGGAAACGCTGGAGGAGGTGTTGAGGCAGATGAGGCTGGATGCGGCACTGCAGTCCACCAATTTGGTGGTTTTGCAGCACGCGATTGCGGGCTTTGGGAAGGTTTTGGAGAACTTTGACCTGTGGACGCACCCGAAGGCGCTGGAAATTTGGACTTTTCTGGAGAATCAGATGCGGTTTAGTCCTTTTCACGTCCAAGAAGCCATAATTCGCGCATTAATCAGAGCGAAATCGAAGGAAAATCGCAGTATTTTGCCCGCTTTTCGACTGCTATTAGGGAAAATCACTGCTTCTCCAGTGTTCCTTTCCGGGCTAAACGGCGGAATCCGCCTCCTTACCGATATCCTCCTCAGCCACGAAGAGCTCCTAGTCGAGGCCAAGTCCAGCCTTCCACTGAAAGAAAGCCTCTGGGGCATGCTGAACTCGCCCTACGCCTCCGTCCAGCACTACTACAGGTGCATGGTCGGCACGCTCTATCGGCAAATCTACGGCTTTGACTGGAGCGCGGAGACGCAGGACGCTGCTTGGCAGGCGCAACTGGACCAGACTATGCCTACTCTGGGCAGTGGGGAGGGCGGCTTTGCAAGACATCAGGCGGTGGCGATGGAGGAAGGGTCGTATGAGCCAGTGGATATCTCTACTGGGGACTGGAAGACTTGGGCGTATGCTTTGCTGGACCGTATGATGAACCACGACTTCGCAGAGCCCTTCTGCGAGGCAGTGGACCACCTCAAACTCGGCCTCAAGGACTACCTCGACATCATCAAGCGTCCCATGGACTTCAGCACTATCAAGCAAAGGCTGGATAACGGCGTTTACGCGGACTTCACAGGCTTTTGCAGTGATATTTACCTGGTTTTCGACAACTGCAGGACCTACAACATCGAGGGAAGCCTGATTTACAGCTGGGCTGAGACCTTAGATGCCTTCTTTCAACTGCTCACCAAGCCAATCAAGGACAAACTAGGCATTGTGAAGGAGGATATAACGAAGGTGAAGCTGAAGCTGGAAGGCGCAGTTAGTTAGCCCTAGTTAGTCCCTTCGAATAGTCCTGAGAAGCGCTGGGTTAGGGTTCTTGCTTGCTCGCTGTAGTGGGTTGGGGGCTTGGGGTAGAGTCGCTCGGAGAGATGAGTGGAATGGGCATGACTAGGCCGGGGAGCCGGTGTAAAGGAGTGGGACAGGGCCGAGCGGTATTTGTCCCTGTCATTCTTATACGCCTCCAAACAGCGGCGGTCTCTCGGGTAAATGAGCAGTCCCGACTCACTTTCATAGTGCTCAAAGCGAGGCTTCCTGCGCAGCGAGGAATTCCGATACTTCCGCTCCTTGCGTCTCTCCACCAGTCTCCACAGCTTCGTAACCGAGTCCAAGGCCTCCGCCTGCTCAGGCGACGGGTCGCGACTGACTATATGTTCCCGCAGGAACTCGCTTTCGTCATTGTAAGTCTTGTGGCAGCCGAAAGGGAGTCTGGGGAGGTGGAGGATGCTCACGCCTCCGGGGTTGACTTTGTGCTCGGCTCGCAGCTGCAGGCGAAGACAATCGTTGGCTTTGGCTGGGGGAGGGATCAGCTTGGGGTCGGGGATGAATCTGCGCCGGCGGACTTGACGTTCCTTAGCGTCAAACGGGTTGCGCACTACATTAGGGTTGATCTTGCGCTCTATCCACCTAAGCAAATGGCTGTGCAACGGACTGGGCGAGGCCTCCGGCGACCCCTCCGCAGTGTTGCAGCCAACTTTCATTATGCAGTCAGATCAAGTGTACTAGATCATTCGATCATTGCAAAGCTGTCCTCAGACTTTCGTTCCATTACCACACTTGCAGTATACAGCTAACAGGTAGTGGCGTTAGCGCTGCAGACGCTATTGCCATATTCCCTCTGTGGCGTGAATATAAATGAAAGGGCGGAGAACGACTGATAGCGAGGCGCAGCCCGCCAAGCGGCCAAAGCCCTCTGCAGCTCCCAACCCTTCGAAATGGACGCAAGTTGGAGGTCTGTTATGTGCCAATTTCGACTCAGAACCAGGCGCCAAAGTCATCGGCTTCGACATGGATTCCACCCTCATTACCACCAGATCCGGCAAAACCTTCGCTGTGGACTCGAAAGACTGGAAGGTCCTATACACGGAAATCAAGCCAGTGCTCAGGAGGTACCAGGAGGACGGGTATCGCTTCGTGATGTTCACCAATCAGAAGGGAGTGCAGGCTGGCAAAAGCTCGGTAGGGGAAATAGAGGAGAAAATAGCTGCTGTGATAGGAGAGCTAGGAGTGCCTATGGCTGCTTTGGCTGCTATCAGTGATGATGAGTACCGCAAGCCCTGTCCTGGCATGTGGACGCACTACAGCACTCACATCAACCCACAGGCAGAAATTGCTCAGTCTGTCTATGTGGGCGATGCAGCGGGCAGACCTGCCAAAGGCACTCGCAAGAAAGACTTCAACGACACAGACCTGAAATTCGCGAGAAACCTCGAAATTGCGTTTAAAACTCCTGAGGAGTTCTTTTTGAATCAGAGTGAAACTGTGCCAGAGCCTGAGTTTAACCCGAAATCGATAAGGAGTACTGGGTCGGTGCTGAAAGGAGCTGAGGACGGGGCGGCTGTGGCCAGAGACAGTCAGGAAGTGGTCCTTTTCGTAGGGTCTCCGGCCTCGGGGAAGTCCACTTTTTGGAAGAATCACCTGCCCGACTATATCCGGGTCAACAACGACACTCTGAAAACCGCCGAAAAGTGCCTAAAAGTAATGCGCGAAGCCCTAACCAGCGGTAAATCCTGCGTAATCGACAACACCAACCCCACCGCAGAGGTGCGCGCCCGCTACCTCTCAGTCGCTCAAGAACTCCACATCCCCGCCCGCTGCTTCCTCTTCCGTCTCCCCAAAGAACTCGCCTTCCACCTAGACACTCTCAGAGAAGTCAACAAGCACAGGACTCACCTGTCCAAGAGAGTGGGGTCTATGCCGATTCATACGTTTTTTAAGAAGTTTGAGGAGCCGCAGGTGCAGGAAGGGTTTGAGGAGGTGAGGGAGGTGGAGTTGGTGGCGGGGCCGTTTGAGAGTGAGGCGGATGAGCGGCTGTTCTTCTCGTTCGTGCACTCCTAATTATGGCTAGTCCGTATGCGTCTCAGCAGTTGGCAGGGCAGCTGCCTCCCAGGTCGATGGATGCTTCGCTGGTTGCGATGGGGGACAGTGCGCTCGGCACTCAGATGGACAGTTTCTTCAAGCATCAAAAGCCCGGCCCCGCGCCCACATTCGAAGACTCCTTTTCAATCAATGACCGCAGGGAAGACCCGCAGACTTTCAAGCCGCCCGCTCCTCCCCAGGACCCAGGCGCTATCACCATGGCTGAGTACTGGCAGTCTGCCGCTGCCCAGGCTCGCCCCGACCTCGCAATTTCCGCTCCCAGGCTCCCCCCCGGCAAATCCAAGCCCCGCAGCGGCTATAGCGGCCTAGCAGAGAGGGAAAAGGCAGAGGCCTACTTCGACCTATACGACCGCAACCAAAAACTGCAGAAATCGCACAACGCACTGGAGGGCGAATTGAGGCAACTGACTACGAAACTGATGAAAATCGAGAAAGACGTGAAAGCAGAGCGCACTCTGACAGAGAGCTACACAGGCTTTAAAGCGCCCCCTGCAGCCCAGGCCGAAATCGAAGCTGTCAAGCGGGAAAACGAAACCTTAAAAACCCGTCTTGGAACGCTTACAAAGGCTATTCGCGATGGGTCGATAAAGCAGGGGAAGCACTCCCTATTAGGCCCCCACTACACCCCAGCCAATGAGAACCCCAGAGTCCTCCCAGCCTCCGGTTCCGAAACCGTCAAAGCCGAAGAACTAGTGCTTATAGAGAAGCTGAGGACGCAAGTACTGATTCTGGAGCGGGAACTACAGAGATATAGGGCCAAGCCCATGGCGGGAACGATGCCCCCGGCTTTGACGGAAACTGTGACGAAGTCCAGCATGCAGATGGGCGACTTGGAGCGAAGCCTCAAGACCATGGAGGAGGGCTTTATGGCCAATAAGCGGTTTTACGAACAGACGAAGGCGGAGTTGGATGAGACTAGAACTGCGCTGGCTGCTGAAAAGGCAAAAGTCTCTGATTTGCAGGTGAAGCTGAGAGTGGCCAACATGGGCAGTGAAGGTGCGAATGACATGGCCCGCAAGATCGACGAATTAACCCGCGAAAATCGGAACTTAGAAAACCAAATAAAGGATCTATGCGCCAGTCCGTTCATAAAGGAAGCAGGAGACCGAGTGATGAACCGCACTCGGCTTCTTTCCTTCGAACAGGAGCTAAAGGCCAAAGCAGACACTATTGCCCGACTCACGGATATAGGCACAAAGCTGGAAACTGAGGTAAAAAGACTGACGGAAGACCTGATCCGCATAAGTGCGGAGAGAGATAAGAACCGAGAGGAGTACCTGAAGGCAATTGTGAGGCTGGAGGAGAGGGAACGCAGTGGGAACCCGCTAGATGCTCAGTTCAGCGCTTTGAAGGGAGGAACTGATAACAGTGACTTTGAAAAGGCTATGAGACTTATGAACTTGCGAGGGGAGGAGCCGGCGTGGGGCCGTCTGGACTTCTTGGAAAGGGCTAGAGTGGTCCCAGAGGACGTCCCTACGCTACAGCGCGAATTAGAGCGACTTCGACTCGAGAAATCCCAACTTATTGCAGAGCTGGAAAAGACACAAAGACTCCTGACCCTCCGAAACGAACTCGACAAGGACCAGAAATCAGCCAAAACCAGCGAAATGGAAGGCCTACGAATGCAGCTAAAGGCCGCTCAGCAGAGAGCGGAAGAACTAGCTCGTTTGGCGGACTTCCGGGCAAACCGCCTAATTCAGCTCGAAAAGAACCAACGGCTGAATTTATACGACGACCAAAGTCACATAATCGCCTCCAAAACGGAAATTCGCCTGGGAGACTTAGTGGAAGGGGCGGAATTCGTGACTGCGGAAATCGAAACAGAGGTCGGATCAGGTGAAAATATCCTCGATTTATACCTCGGAGAGGGCGAGTTTTACCCCATTCGCCTCACTGATGTATTGGGAACGACCCAGGAACTGGTCACTTTCCTCACTGTGGACTTTTACAACCATGAAACGCAGGTTTCGAATGTGTGCACAGGGCTGAAACCCTTCTATAACATCCACATTTCCTTCAAAGTGACGGTGGATGATGGCTTTTTGGAGTACTTGGAGAAGGGGTATGTGGCGCTGGAAGCCGTAGCGACCAAGGAGCAGGGGCAAATGGTACTGGGAGGGGGGAAAATAATGCTTTTGGAGTTGATAAAGAGGGCTGGAACTGGCTATGTGACTAGTGACCACGGGGTGGTGATAGAGGGAATGTGTTCACTGCAAAGGGCGGGGGAGGCCATTGCTACAGTGGGTGTTTGCAAGTATAAGCTCAGGATGAGACACCCTCTCAGCGAAGCCCTGCGCTGGTACCGAGAGCGCGAGGAAATCGTCAGCGTCGGGCACCCCCTCACCTACCTCCTCGACAAGGTCACCCGGCTCGAAGAGCGCTCAGAAGTGAAAAAACGGGCCTTGGAAGTACGCGTGGAAAGGTGTGCTTCCCTGACCCCTAGTCCAGGCCTGCCCACTCAGCCTGCAGTCTTCGTTTCCTATCAGTTCCCAGGGGTAGAGCCTGTGTATACAGCTACTAAGGCGGGTCTGGACCCGGTTTTCTCGGAAACTCGGACTATTGAGTTGCCGCTTTCTAGTGATTTTCAGCGGTTTTTGGATATGGGCAGTCTGGAAGTATTGGTATTTGATGATAACATACCTGCTAAAGGGGAAGATTTAATGGGAGTGGCGAAAGTGCCTCTATCGAATCTACTGCTGGACATGCCTGTAGACGGCACTTTCACGCTCTATGGCCGGGACGGCAGGCCTGCGGGAGTAGTGGTGGTGGAAATGCACTGGCAGGACATGCGCTCCGCAGCGGATTCCTCGAAGGCGGATGTACTGGAAAGGGACCTGTGGCAGCGAATTGCGACTAACCTGAAGACCCGCGGACTCACCATCGAATCCGCTTTTAACATATTTGACCAGGACCAGGACGGACTGGTCTCCGCACAGGAGTTCCGCAACTCCCTGCTAATCACCCTGAGAGTGCAAATGACGGAGCAGGAAATCCAATTGCTACTGAATCTACTGCCTATGACTAGTGGGGCTCTCGCTAAGACCGAATTCAAAGCCAAACTGCAGGGCCTATTGCCGCTTGGGACGAAGACGCAGGAAGCCGGCGCCTGGGAAGAGTCGATTTTGGACCGAGTAAAAGCCCTCGCGAGAGGGAAGAACCTGTCCCTCAAGGCCACTTTCGACGCCTTCGATATCAACAACTCCGGCTTCATAGAGGCCGAGGAGTTCCAAAGAACCTTCCAAATCATGCAATTGGGTCTATCAGAGGAAGAAGTCACCCGGCTATTTGCCTATTTCGACCCTGGTCCTGAGGCGAAGGTCTCCTATCAGCGCTTTATGGAGCGAATGTTGGTCGAGTCTAGCAGTAAAGCTGACCCTGGCAGTCCTCAGGAAATCGTTAAGAAGGTTGGATTGCTGATGAAGGAAAGCAAGATGCAGCTGAGACAGGCGTTTGCAGTATTCGACCAGAACCAGGATGGGAAGATATCGAGAGTGGAGTTCGTGAAGGTGTTTGAGATGATGAAGTTAGGACTCACAGCAGCTGAAATAGAGACAGTCTGGGGCTCTGTGAAGAAAGACGCCCAGGGCTTTTTGAACTACATCGACTTCTGCGCAGTCTTCGAGTCCTCAGCCGACCCTAGCCAAGACCGCCCCACCTTCCCAGCCCTGCGCCAGCGCATAGTGACAGTGCTAAAGACCAAAAATATCTCCGCAAGGCCCTTACTAGTGGGCTTTGATAAGGACAGGGACGGCATGCTGGGCAGAGATGAGTTCCGGGAGGCGCTGGAAAGCCTCAGGATCAATCTATCCACGTATGATATTGAGGTGTTGCTGGATACAGCGGACAGGAATAGGGACGGAAGGATTAGTCTGCAAGAGTGGTGTGAACTCATTGAGCCCCGGCCCAACCCTATTGACGCCTTCCGTAGTCTCCTAAGAGCCAGCAAACTCACCCAAGCAGACGTATTCAGCGCAATGGACCAGAACCGAGACGGCTTTATCAGCGGGCAGGAGTTCCGAGACGCTATGATAAAGCTCAATTTAGGCCTCACACTCGGAGAAATCGACGATATGATCAGACTCGTGGATGCCAATAAGGATGGAAGGCTCGACTATAGGGAGTTTATGAGGCTTGTGGTGGAGCCAGGCAGACAGGGAACTGGCCAAATGCAGGGTTCTATAGGCAAACAGACCGAATCCACCCTCAAAAGACCTCCAGAAGCCGAAATCGACATACTAAAGGAAGTCGTAATGGCGATATCTCAAAGCAGAATCCCCCTCAGAGACGCATTTAGCGTATTTGATAAGGACAAAGACGGGTCTATTTCTACTGAGGAGTTCAGACAGGTGCTGGTCAATATGCAAATTCAGCTTTCGCCGGCACAAATTTCGCAGTTGTTACAGAGAATTGATGTGAATAGGGATGGAAAGCTGAGTTATGAGGAATTCCGGAAGCTCTTTTCGGCATATGGGGTGCCGCTGACTGAACCAGTAGGCGATTTATCCTCAAAACCCTCTCAAACCGTCCAATCCAGCCTAACCCGGAAAAGGTAATTTCCACACAGAATCCGCAGTCCAGTCGAGCTTTACGCCCTACTAGACGAGTACATGACCTCGCACTCCCTGACCTTGCAAAGGCTTTACACGCAGGTATTTGACCAAAACAAGGATAATCTCATATCGAAGGAGGAACTGGTTAGAGGGTTTGGGAGAGTGACACCGGTGGCGCTGACGGAGGGGGAAGTGGCGGCGGTGATGAATGATATTTGTCAGCCGGGACAGAATAAGTTGAACTTCAACATGCTGAAAATGGCTTACACCCGGTACAAGGAAGTGTCCAACCCGCAGAACGCAAGGCGGCAGCTACTAGAAGCCTCTGAAAGCCTTTCCGGGTCTGTGAAGGCCTCCTACGACACCTCACTCAGTCGCAAGAAGTAGACATTTGCTAGTCTGCTCACGTAAAAGAGGCTTTCCTAGACTGGTTTGCTGGGTTGGCTTGCAAGTTTAGCTACCTAGAAGGCGCGAGAGGAATGCCTTTCGTGGTCTTGCCCAGCCTCTGGCTCTTGGATGAACGCCCGAAAGGCATAGGAGTCAATGATGCCTGGCAACTTCAGCAAGTCATGCACATACGTCTGCAAAGCCTTGCGTCTGCTCTCAATTTCCACATACGTGCTCACTGGCACCAGGCTTTTCTTCGGTAAAGCCGGCAGACTGGAAAGGACTGACTGCCCTGTAAATCCGCAATAGTCCGCATAAAGCGGACTTTTGATGCGATTTTGCAGTTCACTATGCAATTTGTCGAACTCTCGAAATCGTCTGCCCACTTTCCACTGCAAAGTGGACCCTGCATCCTGTGTGTCTTTGCGAATAAGTGTAAGCAAATAGACTGTGTACTGACTCTCGTCCCTGTCCACTTCCCCTTCCCAAGTCACAGGTGTCTGCAGCACATATTCGAAGCAGGGCTTGCGACTCTTCCACAGGGCTTTGAGAGGGATGTCCCAGTCTAGGAACTCGAGGATAGCGGCGGAGAGGTAGGCGGGGTCGTTGCTGACGAGGCAAAGGTAGTCCTCCAAAGCTGCTTTTCGGGTGTTAATTGCAGCGGAATCGATTCTTTTCGAGAAGTTCGGGAGGTAGTTTTTACTGGGAAAGGGAGGCAGCTCGCAGGGGGAGAGCTCCTCCTTTAGTCGCCTGTGCAAAGCGTAAAAATCATTAAATCGCTTGACGGCAGTGCCCTGCTGCTCCTCCAGTCCTTTCCACTCCAGCGTGTAGTCGATGTGTCCGTCTGGCTCAGCGCTTTGTCCCCACTTCCCAATGGTCACACTCAGGAAGATAGCCCTGGAAACGGGCTGTGGGAAGGCGACAGCGGAGGAGTCTTCGATTGGGTAGGAGCCGAGTCCTGGAGGAGAGGACTCAACCACTCCTAAGGACTTGAGTGCGGCTTCGTGCTGCTGTGCAAGTTCCAGTCTCGCCTTGCCCTCAATCCCCAGGAAGTCCAGCAGCTCCTCAGTCAGCAACTCCGGGATCGAAACTGCCTCCAAATACCCATTCAAGCACTGGATTTTGTCATCAATGGACATGCGACTGCTAGCAATTGCAGGCAGTTCTGGTAGTTGCAGGTTCGGGAACTGCTCCTTGCTGAAACAGGCGCGCAGATTGTCGTGGATTTCGTGGAAGTCGCTGTATTGCCGCAGAACGGAGTGAGCGCTGTCTCCGACCTTTACGAGGATGCGGAAGCGGACAAGGCCTTGAGCTAGTTTGGCTTTGCAGTCAGTAATAGAAGCTGATATGAACTGCGTCCCCCTGGAGTCTGCGAGTGAATGCTTTGCATCGAAACTCGCAATTTGCCTGTGAATGAACCTCGTGGGCTGGTGCAAAAACTGCTTTTCCAGTTCCATCAGTCCGCCTGTAAGATAGAAGTCATTAGGATGCTCCACTGCCAGGTAGAACAGCACCAGCGACAGCACCGTGAGCAGTGCATCCAGCGCACAGCGAGAAACCACGAAGAACTCCAAGGATTCAGATTGGTTGCCAGACAGCAGCAAGGCCACTTGAAATGCGAGGATCAGCAGGCTGAGGAAGAAACTGCAGGGCCAGAAACCGCGCTGGCCCAACCAGGCGGTTTCCAGCTGGCGGGAAGCGTCAAAGGACACCAGTAGGTAACTTATCAGCCAGGCCGCTGCATATATACCGAAGAAAGCACTCCTCGAAGCCACTTCCCAAAAGCTCCAGGTGTCCGGGTCGATATCAAAGATGCAAATCAGACTAACAAAGGCCAGCAGCAGAGTCACCAGTTTCTTCATCAATAAGTACTTCTTGTAGGCGACTTTGCCTCTTTCCCTACTGTCTCCGTAGTGCCGCAGCAGACGGTAGAATGAGACTAGCAGGAAAATGCCTGGGAACGCTGTGAGAGGGCCGTAGAGGTAGTATAAAGCCAGCATTATAGGGGAATTGCCATTAGAGGAAAAGGAAATGTTGCCCTTCGCACAGGTAAAAAGCCAGCATAGACTCTAGGATTGGGCAGGAAATCGAGTTTTTCCTGGGATATCAGTCAACTATATGTTTGCATGATGTACTTACAACCCCCGAAAAAAACTCTCTGTTTCGAGCGAAATCGAGTTAAGACTTAGTACTAATCAGCCGCTGCATCTTCTCAATCTGGCTTTCTAGCTGCTCATTCTTCGCCCTCAGTCTCGCAGTCTCCATCTCAGCCACCGCAGCCTCTTTATTCGCCTTCACAGAGTCTCTTTTCGCCTCCTCCCTGTTCTGCTTGAGTCTCTCGATTTCCAGCTCATACAGGCTAATCACCTTCTTCGAGGAGTTAATAGTGTTCTGCAGGACTTCCAAGTCCCGGTCATTGGTGGCTTTCCGGGACAGGTCGGAGGCGCGTAGGTCTCTAAGCTCGGTTTGGAGGCTTTGGAAGGCGGTTTCTTTGGACCTGAGCTGGGCGAGGAGTTGCTCTTGGAGGGATTGGGACTCGGACTGGAGCTGGGAGGTTAGGCGGTGGACTTCCTCTTCGCGTCTGGAAGAGTCGCCTTTGAGTCGCTGGATTTCGATTTCTGCTTTGGCTAGTGAGCCGTTGCGCAGAAACTCCAACTCTTGCTTCAAAGCTCTGACCTGTGCTTCCAGTCTTCCAGCCTCCTCACTCTGTCTGAGCTTCATAGACAGCATTTCCTGTCGCAGTACTGAGTTCTTCTCGATTTCTGCGTCGAGTTGCCGCTGCAGGTCGTTCGCCTTGGCTGCCACGAAGGTCAGTCGCTCTTCCTTCTCTCGTAGCAGGCGAGTCGATCGATCCTCCGCGCCATCTCTCGCCTTCACTAGTTCCACCTGGTTGACTTTCTCACTCAGGTCCAGCTGCTGCCTCAGCGAAGCGACCTGGTTCCTCAGCGCCTCCACGATCTTATCATGGTTAACTTGCTCGATTCTGAGTTTGTCATGTGCGGAAGTCAAGGCCTGGTCGTGCTGGTTTTCCAGTTCTGAGATGAACTGGGGACTGTAGGGGTCGGGATTGCGCTCCTGGTAGAGAGGGTGATAGGGGGAACTGTACTTCCCACGACCGGGCGAGCTGGAAGCTTCCATGCTTTTAACTCTATCAGGGACAGCACTGGTTTCAAATGAGAAAGTCGCTTTAGCCTCCAATCCTACAGAAAAGCAATTGTCTATAGCCAGGAGCCATGCAACATAGTGCAGCGGTATCTCTGAGTATTGGCGGCTCTATTAGAAACAGCTGTTTAGTAGGGCTACTAGTAGGATTTGTGCCGCAATTTGATATGGAAATGGACTTCTGTTGCTGTCAATATTTTCAAGGAAGCTGGAGAATATCATGAGGATTCAAAGTAACGAGAGTGGTTATATGAGGAATTGATATGTTTGTAAGGTGAGGAAAATCGAGCGAAATACCCATAATTCTGATAAAGTTGACCTAAAAAGCAGTCGAACAGGTCTCTTTGGTTGCTTCATTGAAAGTCGATTTCCTCACAAATCTTGCAAGCATATTAATGGCTCTCAGCGGACAAAATATGTCTTTCGGCCCTTTGATCGACCTGCTTTCCTCCTTCCTGCTCACAGGCCTCATGGAGCTGGGCGACGCCTCATCTCTCTACCTGCTGGGACTGGCTTTCACCTGTCCCCGGCTAGCAGTCTTCGTGGGAGGAGTTCTAGCCCAAGTCCTAGTCACAGGGGCAGCGGTCTGCTTCGGCAGTCTCCTGCCCTCAGACAGTCTGTGGATCTCGCGAGTTTCCACTACTGTTTTCTTAGTTTTCTCTGTGTGGAGTGGATACGAAGCGTGGAAGTTGGCAGGCAAAAGACTCAAAGAGCCACAAGACACAAGCAAAAGTCTGCTGGGAAAGGTAGAAAGGGAGTGGGTGGGAGGCTGTTGGAAGGCGCTAGTGGGCACGCTGGTGTCGGAAGTGGGGGGAAAGTCTCAATTCATGACCTGCACTCTAGCCACTCAAATGAACCTGCTGAGTGTGTTTGTGGGCGCAGTGGGCGGAGTGTCCTTTACATTGGGCGTTATGCTCTACAGCAGTCGGTTCCTCACCCAGTGGCTGACCCCTTTCCGCGCCTACTCCGCCAGCAGCCTCCTCTTCCTCATCTCCACCCTAGTCTCCCTCTATAAGGACTAGTCCATACATTAGTCCTAATCGCACGGAAAACCCACAATTCGCATCCTTTCCGCTATCTCCTTTTTTGCCTGTTTCGACACACAGTCGACTCTGCGTACCACCGCTCCCTCTACGAGTGCTAATAGACTTCGCTCCTCAGGTGCGAAGCCACTGCATGTGATTTTGACCTTGTCGAGACACTTCAAAGACTTCGGCGGCTGAGCAAATACGTTCAAAGCGCGCAGGCCGCCCTCGCCACTGAGAAGGAGATGGTCACTGCTAGCGTTAAAGTCGAGGTGGTGGGCTTTGTAGGGACAGGGGAAAGTCCATAGTTCTGTAGAGTTGATACTGAACAGGGAGATGTGGCTGCGAGCAGAGGTCCAAGCCACTGCGATTAGTCCGTGCTTGCTGAGGGCAATTGAGTCGACCAAGTCTGTGCCGGGGGGACGGATGACCCTGGTGCGGTCTGCCTGGTACTGATGCAACAGCACACCTCCGTCCATATCCACCGATACCACCATCCTGCGCCCTTCGTCCACACAGCACTGCTTCACCTCAGCTTGATGTCCCCTCAATATCTTCATAGGACTGGCTCCTGCCACTATAAACGGGTCATGAGACCGCACCTCCCATAGCGCTATAGTCAGGTCTTCACTGCCTGTAGCTAAGAGGCCGGCTTGGTGACTGTCTGACTTGTGGGTGACTGTGCGGAGACAGAGGCCTAAAGCTGTGACCAGTCCGTCGTGGTGGTATATAGCCCGCTCAAGGGCGCCCGAGTCTAAATTGTGGATTTTGAAGCTGTAATCGTGGTGCAGGCCGCTGAACAAGTAGGGATACATCACTACGAAATGAGTCCACCGCAGGCGACTCCCCATATACTTAGGACTGACCTTCGCCAAGACAATGTCCTCAGGAGCACTCAACTCCGACCTGCCGAATACGTCACTTGCGGAATTGCGCCATTTCAAGGTCTTCACAGTTCGATTTGTCTTCACGAGTACCAGTTTCGCCTTTGCGCACAGCATTGCGATGTAGGGGAACGGCCCGCTGTCCTCAGACTCTGCTAAATCCGGGGCTTCGATGCGGTAGCCCTCAGAGAAGAACTTGTCCGTGGCTTTGAGAGGGCGGAGCGGAGAGGTGCGCCTGGGATGGGCGGTGGTGAAGATTTGGCTGGGAGTTTGGCCGTAGTGGGCGATTTGGTCTAAAATGCCGCTGAAGTTGGGGTCGCTGATAGCGCCGTTCTCAAAGAGTCTTTTAATGTTCCTTTCATATGTCACATGGAAGAACACGTTTACGGCCTTCTTCGCCTCTTCGCCATACTGCTTCACGCCGAAAATCAAGTCTATCCACTTGTGCAAGTTTTCAGACACTATCGGACTCTCCAAAGCCTCCCGGTGCAGCCGTACAAAGTTATACACACTTCCCCCTGCCCAGGCCGGCAACTCCACTGCATCCACAGGCGTAGAGAGGGTCTGTCGACAGCCAAAGTGGTAGTGGTTGAGGTTGAGCAGGAACTCGGGCAGGGAGAAGAACTCGGGGATCAGTTCCTTGTAGTCGCCGGAGTTCCGCAGAGTGCCGTTCCAGGCGCTTTCTATAGACCAGAAGAGACGGTCAGCTACGTCGAAGTGCTTGTCCTGTAGCTGTATCGCCAGGGTCGAAAACGGCTCCAGCCGCACCAAGTAATACATGACAATCCCTCCAGTGCTGTAATGACTGCCATAGTGAAAGGCATCTATCCCCGTATCAGCGATCCACTCCTCATACTTCCGCACTGCATCTGCCCTGCACTTCGGCTCCAGTGCACCCACAGGGGAACCCAGGTCTCGGTAGGTCTCCTCGGCTCCTAGGTTCAGAACTTGGGAGGAGTAGTCACTCAACACCCAGGGAAAGACGGGATATTGGCTGATGTCGTTAAAGCTGCGACTTGCGAATTTATTAAGCAGCATGAGGTACTCAAAGTTAGTAAGTTCGCCCCTTTTCCACGCATGCACGTAGTGCAGTTTGGCGAAATGGCTGGCCGGGGCTTCGTACACCTGCAGGTCGCTGATTTGCCTGGCTTTCAGGAAGGAAAGCACCTTACCTTGGTTGTCTTCGGTGAAGCAGTTGAAGTAGGCGGAAGTGCCAGTGTAGGTGAAAAGCTCGAAAGCGGTGTGGCGCTGCATAAACCGCCGGCCCAGCACCTCATGAATTTCACTTAACTCCCAAATCTTCTCCCCCTGTTTCTGCACACACATCCACGGCAGCGCACTCCCAGGGTACCTGCCCCCCGGCTTCATCTCCCCAGTACTCCTGAAAAGCAGACACTTCGCAGTTATTTCCAGCGTGCCGAATACTGATCCTTTGAGACTAATTCGCTCACACTCAGTGCGCAGCATGTCTTGTGGAGACTCGTAGTCTACCAGGTCATAGTCGCTTGGGAAGGAACGACGGTGCTGGCTTAAGGCCTCGTCGGACATAGACATGTTTTCTTCGTCGATTCCTTCGGTTTCGAGTTCGGGCTGGTCTGTTGCTGGGTCTAAAGCCTCAGCGAATTCCCCGCCTTTCACTGCAAAAGTCTTCAACACCCTCATCCGCTCACTCTCAATATCAGACTCCTCCCGCATTTCCGCCACAATTGACACTGGCTCATCCTGCAACTTTGGCTTATACTTCTTATTAACCGCCTCCATATGAGCATGTCCTTCCTTATTCACCAGCAAATATGTCCTTTTCATCTCTCCATCCACCGTTTGGTCGATTTTCCAATACAAATTTTCAGCCTCAGGCTCAGCCCACAGGCCTGTCTTTTCCCCTGCTCTTTTTAGTAGTCTATTGACTCTGCGCCGGGCTAAGGCTTTTTCTACTTCCTCAGCCTCTGATATTAGCAAAATGCGTTGGTCGTAAGAGGAAATGAGGGCTTTAGCCTGCTGGTCGATATCACTCCACACCCTGTCCACTTCTTCTTGGGAGCCGCGCTGGACCCACTGAGAAGTCTTTTGGTAAAAGGCCAAAGCGTGCTGAATGACACTGATAGAAGTGGAGGTTTCGCCTAGTAGCAGCCAGCACAGAGGAGCAGGCATGGGGGAGGCTCTGGGCATCTCTTTGTACCTGAAAAGAGCAGTTTCCAGCCCGGCTTGGAGGGAGTCGAGGGACTGCTTGAGCCCTGATTCAGTGGAGTTGCAGGGGAAAATAGGCTTAAAAGCCTGCGGAAACTCCTTAAACAGGTCCAAAATCTGCTTTAAACGCTTTGGGGGAAGTTGGGAAAAACGGTCCAGAAGTGCCTTTTTCCCTCCTAGTAGTTCCACCAGTCGCTCCATCAAGACCTCAAACCTGTCCCCTGCGAAAGCCAGCTCCGCCACTGCCATCAAAGTCAGGAATTTGGCCGTAAACACGTTTTCTTCTCTTTTGGCCATATCCGGCACTACAGCGTAGCATAGAGAGCTTTCCGCTGTGCCGATTTTCCCTCGCACTTTGCTAGTGGCGGTTTCTATAGCAGTTTCAGTCATTTTGCTGAGAAGTCCTGCGAGAGCGGATTCAGCGACATGCAGGGAGGCTTCGTTTTGAGCGGATTTGAGGACTAACAATAGAGATTGGATGCAAATGCGGACAATACCGCCTTCCCGCTTTCGACTGGATCCAGAGTGCATCAACTCCACATTCGGGTAGTCACCATAGACTTGCAGAAGCTCGTCGAAGGAAAGGACTGGGAGGGGCGGGTAGGAGGAAAAGAGCAGAGCCAGGCGCTGGGCTAGGTCCAAAAAGCTGGAGAAGACCTGTGCAAAGCAGGGAAGCGCTGCACTGGCGCTCAGGTCTTCCAGGAAGTACGCGAGTTCGTGGAAGTTGAGGATTGCGAGTTTGGACTGGGCGGACAGGTCTCTGGCACAGCACTTCACTAGGGTGTGTTTCAGCACTTCCAGGGCCTTTTCTGTGCCTAGGCGTTGGTCGGTTTCCTGCACTACTGTGCGGAGGAGCAGGCCGGCTCCTTCTACACTCAGTAAGGCCGCGGAAAGCACTTCACTGGCGATGTCAATTGACAGGCCTTCGCAGGGCAGGTCGGAAGCCACCTCTAGGAGGTGAGGAAGCCAGCGCTGCCACCTTGTTCTTTCTGCTATAGCCAGTCCTAGTGCTTTGCACATTTCTTGTAAGTCCGTCAATACCCCCTGCAGTTCCAGTCCTCTTCCCAGCTTTGCCCCTATAATATCCAGCACTCCCGGCATATACAGGCCTTCCAGCGTCCTAGTCTTCCTGCCTCTTCCCTCCTGCACACAGAAAGGTACTAAGGCCCTATACACCTCCAAGGACAGTTCCGAGGGCAGGACGCTTTCCAGCATAGCACACAGGTCTGGGTCTGTCAGTAGGTGGAGGGAGGACTCCGAAGTATCGCTCAGTGCTCTGCCGGCTATCTGTTTGAAGAGGATGTCTAGCGCTTGCACAGTGATTTCAGGGTGTTTGCTGCTTTTCGATAGGATGATTCCCAGGGTGTGTCGGAGTGCGGTGCGGGTTTTGGCATCAGTGGGGAACTTCCCTCTGTCCAGCAGCCTGCCAAAGAAGCCTAAATACACCCCTGCATTGCCTGGATGCAAGTGAGCAGCGTAGGCCGCCCAGTCCAGCACCGGCTTCACCACTTCCTCACTATAGTCCTTCGGCCCGACTAGGTTGTTTTCCAGTAAATCCATTATTTCCTTCCTCGCCTCTTTGTTTTTCGACCTTTGCAGTGAAAAATTCCGCTCAAGCAGCATCAAAACAGTCTCAATGAGGAACTTGACCTCGTCCTTTCTCGGGTGGTCCTTGATATATTGAGTGATAGTGATGACTATTGGCTTCTTGAGGCCCCAGTCTTGGTGTCTCCAGACCTTGAAGTTGAGGAGGAGCTTTTCGAAGGCTTTGGGCTGGGCCATGCTGGACCAGCTGAGGTTTTGGAGGATATAGATGACGGAGCCGACGATGTTTTCGGTGAGAGAGTAGTCGCAGGAAACTTCTTCGAGGAGGTAAGTCAGCATTTCGCAGAAAGACCCTGAAGTGATGTCTCTAACAACATTCATAGAGGGCACTCTGCAGTAGTAAGTGCAAATTTGCAGGAACTCGTCAATAGCAGCGAGGTACCACTCCGAAGTTCCCTGCCGCCGCAGAAGGGGAAAGAGCTGCACTGGCCCTCCTAGAGAGCGCAGGGAGTCAGGGAGCCGCGTGGTGACGCAGACTATAACGGAGCGCTGGGACACTAGACGGGACTGCGGGTTGGGAGGCGGTCGTCTCCTCTCTCCCGTTCTATCTGCCTCAGCAGAGCCCTCCGCAAAGGAGGCCATGTCCTCCAGCTCGCCCTGTCCCTCCCCTTTCGCCCCAGTCTCGCCCACTAGCAGCTTGGGATTCAGCACCAACTCCAAATAAGGGTGTAACACCTGCTGGTACCGGTCCATCCCCACGCTGAAGTATTCAGACCAGCGGGACTCTATGCGAAGGAACTGGCCGTCGTAGTTCGGGCCCAGTTTCATTAGTTCCCCCACATCCGCTGAGTCGATGGCTGTATTCGCCAGGTATACGTGCGAAACCAGTCCTGTAAACCCCTTGCCGTCACTCGCAGTTCCCAGTTTGAACCGATAGAACGAGACCCTGGACAGCAGTTCAGTACTGGACTTGACTGCTTCTTTGCCGTTTATATACACGAACAGGTCGAATTTCCGTTTATTCCCTTTCACAGGCGCACACACCAATGCAAAGTGGGACCACTTTTCCTGAGAAAGGAGACAACCTGCATTGCCTAGGACTTGCACAGCCGGCTCCAGTCCTAAAACCACACTACAACTGCCTGTTTCCTCCACTCTCACAGTCAGGGTGCGAACTCCACTTTCCGCCTCGAAGCTTAGCATACTGCCAGCGACTCTGCCGGGCTTTACCCACATCCATAGCGCCACAGCGCGGAATTCCTCTACTAGATGGTCTAGTTCGGCCTGGATGGAGCAGTCGCCCCCGGAAAAGATAAAGAAACTGCGGGGCTTCACATCCCAGCGCTCGAGGCGCTTTTCGCGCTCTTCGCAGATTTGCTGGATGGAGTCTTGGTAGCAGCGTCTGAGCAGTGAAAGCACCTTTACACTGGTTTCCGATATATGTCCAGCAGCCGAGTCCTCGGAAATAACATGAATGGCCGACTGCAGGTTGGCGGCAGTGAAGCGGAAAGTGCCGATTGCAGTGAGTATGCACACCAGCAGTTCCTTCAACTCAGAATTGGGCTTAAACCGCAGCGCTTCCAGCAGAATTTCCGTCACTCCGTGCAAAGAAGCCACATATCTGTTTTTCGCAGAGAAGGAAATGAGGGCGAGGAGACGCTGCAGGAAGACTTTCTTCATTTCCGCATTGTACAGAGCCTGCAGTAGGTTCAAAATGACAGGGAGCAGGTCCGGAATCGCGATATCCCTGCTGTCCTCACGACCCACTAGCATATCAAAGAGCACCTCCATCAGTCCTTCGAAGTGGTCTAAGTACGTCACATCGTATCGCTTCTGTGTGGGAGTTACCTCGAAATACAGCACTTGCAGAAGACTTTGCAGGGACAAATAGCCCTTCAAACGCAGCTTTTCTTGAGCGTATGGAGTGTCGCAAAGCACTAGTCGCAGGATGGACAGGAGAATCAGGACGTTGTCGGGACTGTCTAGGGCTTGTAGGCGACTGAACAGCACGTCTAATAGCTTTGCGTCTGTCAGTGTGGTCCGTAGGAGGGGAGAAGGGCATGTGAGTAGAGTGTGCTCGAGAGAAATCGTCAACTTGGAGGTGAGAGTGGGGTCTGCAGAACTTGCAAAGGCTGCTACAAACTGCTTCGCAATCAACAAACTCCCCGGCTCCTGCATCAGCCGCAGCGCATAGCTAATACTGAAGTCCGCCAGGTGCGGAACAGGCAGGAAATCCGTCATCACCCGTTCACTCATTTCCCCACAGTGACTAAGCACATGAGCACAAAGAGCAGGCAGGGATAGAAAGGTGAGCAGCATCTGTGTGCACTCTCTGAGACTGTCCCTGCAGGCTTCGTACAGCCGGCAGTCGTAGAGCAGCTGAAATACGCATTCGATAGCGTTGTTTTGGATTAGGCAGTCCATCAGGCCTTCGTCTCCATGCTCGAGGAGTTCGCGCAGGACTGTGGTGACCTTGCCTATGAAGCCTTTCAGTTCTTTGTATTGGTGTAGGCAGGTGGTGAAGGCGAAGACTAGACCTTTTGTGCCTTGTCGGAACCTGCGCAGTTGGTTCAATAGTCCGTAGAAGCTTCTCCTGACTACAGGTAGCAGTTCCTCCGCACTCACCGACCCGATCATTTCGTAGTCTGCAGACATCGGAGTTTCCTCTAGCACAGATGTGAACAAGGGACTGAGAATAATTGCGTACGCGTCTATTAAGCCGCCTTCTGTGACCTCACAGCCACTTTTAAACAGCAGCATGACATAGTCAGATAGCAGTTCCAGGGTGTAGCTCTGCACTATCGGCAGACGGCCTTGGCTTTGCTCATACAGCGACGCATCTGTCAGCTGGGAAAACAGAGAAAAGAAGTGACTTTCGACTTTTGTCTTGACTGCAGCCTCTGCAATAACACTCAGTTCCTGGTATATGCGGGCCAAAAAGGACTGGTCCTGAGTAAAGCTAGGATGCGCTACAGTGATACTCCAGTGGAAGTGGTACCAGCAGGCTATAGACAACAGCTCACTGAGCGCTGCATGTCCCTCCTCCAGCACTAGCAGAATCGTAGTCCTGGCAGTGCGTATATGCAGACGGAGGATTTGCAGGGCTGTGAGGAATATATACAGACAGGGACGGGCGCTGGGCTCTTCCAGTCCTCTGCTCGTCCTTAGCCGCAGTGTGAGCGTTGTCAGTATCCGCTTCCTAAGAAACTTCGTCACATGGTCCTGAAAATTGTCGTTTTCCAGGCTAATAGCATACAGAGACGTCAGCAACACCAGTAAGAGGTTCCTGCCTTGGGCGTCTGCAGGGAGTATGGATTCGGAGGAAGGCGGAATGGCCTGCCAGACCAGTTTCTCGGTGGCGGAGGAAGTGTGGAGGGAGCTGATGCAGGTGTAGAGGGCGTTGAAGTGCTGTTGGAGTAGGTGGGAGTCTAGGCCTTTGTGGGATTTCAGGTGCAGACGGATCAGTTCACTTTGGAGACAGACGCATTCTGAGCAGCTGGCCAACAGCCACAGAAAAGGAGTGGCTTTCTCCTCACTGCACCCCTCCATCTTCCCCGCCTTCTGTCCCATGACTTGCAGAAAGTCCACCATCATCTCCAGCGCCTTCCTATGCAGCAACAGTCCCGACCTATCCTTCTGTATAAACCCCTGTAGCAGTGGTAACAGACCTGTCAGCACTGTCACTAGATCCTGCACTTCAGTGGTGTAATTGGCACTGGTGAAAGGGTCGACGGAGCCGAGTGAGGAAGTGAACTTGGCGATGTTGAGATGGTCGGAGAGGGTGATGAGGAGGAACTTGAGCAGGGCGGAGGGGAGTGTGGGACAGAGGTGGAGACGGCTTTGGAGTCGGAGGAGGAGGGCAGTGCGCTCAATCAGTAGAACTCGACTCACATGGTCTGGGTCGGCATTGACTGAGTTCGATGAGGAGAGGTGAGTAACACAGGTGAGCCAGACCTGCCAACTCGGCTCCGCGCCTTCGAACAAAGCGCTGGGCAGGTCTTCCAGCACTCTGCGCTCTGCAGGACTGAGAGCAGTGCGGAAGTACACCACAGGTTCAGAGGCAGGCCGCTGGTAAATCCTGCTTGCAAAGGAAGGCGCTTCCAGTGTAAAGCCGCCCTCTTCCTGGGCCCCCCGGCCTGCGTCACTTTCCTGCTCCCTCGACTTTCGAAAGAAGTTCCTTATCCTCTTCATCGCACTAATAAGTGCCATTCCTCCAACTCCCCATCCTTATCTACATCGACTACGCTAGTTTCCGCACAGTCCACGCGTTCCGCTGGTAGCTGTAGAGAGCACTGTCTGTAAAGAGCAGGACTGCAGAGCTGTGCAGAGAGCCGGAGTGGGTGAAGCAGGCGGACTGGGGCAGAGAGGCAGCGGCCTGCAGGTCTTCCCGCTGTACATCGAGGAGGAAGGAGGACTGACTGTACAAGGACTGGGACCCGCCTTTCAGGGACTCGCCGCCTGTCAGCAGCAGGCAGTCTGCACTTGCGGGGGAAATCCCTACTCGGGATATATAAAAGGGAAGCTGGACTGGCAGGATCCGCCAAGTGTGTCCGTCCATGACCTCTATCGTGCTTTCCTTAGTGCCTCCACACACATAAATCCAGCCCAGGAACCCAATGGCACTGTGGAGGCTGCGACAGCGCTCCAGTTGACAGGAAGGGAACCACTCGTTGTCAGTGAACACCTCGCAACTGCGCATTTCTTCACTTGCGTACCCGCCAATAACGTATATTTTGTCACCCAGTACAGCGACTGCGTGGCTTTCTCGGGACTCCATCATTTCCGTACAGCGCTTCACACTGCCTTTGCCCACTTCCACCTGCATACATAGTCTGCCGTTGCCTTTGCCGCCTGTCACTAGGAGACGCTCTCCCACTACTGCCACTCGACATTCCCACTGGATCCAGTCACTTCGGATTTCCTGCACGCTCATAGAGACTGTCTTGAAGATGGAAAGAAGTCCCTTGTCCACATCTACGAGATACAAGGCCTCAGGTGGAGGGGTGGCAGGTCTGGCCACCTCCACCGGACGATGCTTCTTATGCGGTCGGGCCGGGGAGATATCGAGCGCTTCGACTAACACCCTAGAAGGGCGCTGCAGGAAAGCAGCGTAGCGCTCAGCTGTCAGTTCCCCGTCCTCTGCATGCATTCGCATCTGCTTAGTTTGGGGCATCTTCGCTCTCACGCTGCTTTCCAGCCCTGCGAAGGTCTTGGGCGCAGGCAGCTTCATCACCTCCCCTGTGGGCAAGTCCACCACCAGCACAGGCCAGGGAGGACTGGCCTTCACAGCGCCACAACAGCAACCCATATTAACCTTCAACACAGCTCTACTTGTTGCGCCGGTAGGTGCGCAGCACGTAGGCTCTCGCAGGCCCTCGGTAGTAGTTGCTCCTCGCACTTTCTTGTGAGGGAGTTTTCTTGCCTACAGGAGACAGAGACAGCTGGATGTTGCTGGGCTTTCGGGAGTGGCGGGATCGAGAGCCGTTTTTGACTTGCTGGATGTCGCTTCTGGCCTTGGCAGTTAGCTCCTCTAACAGGCGCTTTCTGGCTTCTTCCTGTTCCTCTTTCTCCTCCTCCGCTTGTTTGTTTTCGAAATTGACTCTTTGCGCCTCGGTGTTGATTTCCTTGAGACTGGTGATGTCCTTCCAGAAGGCCTGAGTCATGATGGTTGAGTAGGCGAATTGCGCGTTTTGGGCGATGAGTTGACAGTGGTCACTCGTTAAAGCATTGAGGATTGCAGAGAAGCGAGTTGCATTATCAGAGTGGTCATTGCCAATGGCTTTCCTGATAGCGAGGAGATGCTGGCTGAAGAGAATGCGCACGTTTCGCACAGGGTCTTTGCCTAGCGCCAGCACAGTGTCAAGGAAATTCTTCTTAAAGAAGCGCTTCGAGCAGTTTTCAATAATGCGCAGGCAGGCCTTTAGGAACACTGTCCGGTCCAAATAGCGCTTCGACAGGCCCAAAGCATCGATAAGGAAAGCGCCAACGCTCTGCTTGAGGTCCGCATAATAACTCCATTTCAGCAAATCAGCGAGTATTTCCGCACATTTGACCCGAAGGAGCCAAGGTGCAGAGGTCACTAGTTTGAACAGCACTGAGGAAAAGGCGCCCATGAATACACGTGCATTGACCTTGGTCACTAGGGCTGATAGAGCCTCGGCCACTGCCATTTGCTTCCTCCACTGTCCTGCGCTGCTCATCACTCCTGCGACTTTCCTCAGGATGCTTTCTGAGAGGAGTTGGGAGGGACATAGGGGCAGCACTTTGAATAAGGTCAGGTGCACGCTAGGGTCGTCCAGCTGTTCATTGAGGAGACCTAGGAACAAATCCATTTGGTCGCTCAGCATTCTGGAGACTTCGTGCAGGCTGGAAAGCGCTGGAAGGCGCACTTCCAGTCTTTCGTCTCTGCACAGTTTTGTATAAATCACGCGGAAATAGGTGATGTGGGGCTGGGATATGAGGACGCTGAGCACCGCAGGGAAGTTGAAGGCAGCTTGGTGGCGGATGATGGGACTGGGGTGGTTGGCGAACTCAGTGAAGAGACCAAGGAAGCGGCTGCGCAGGTCAGCAGTGAGCACCAGCTTCAGCCCAACGCACAGCCGTCCTAAGCACTCCGCTAGCTTGGCCTTTAGGCTGAATTCGCTGACCCCCAGTAGAGAGCGAGACAGCAGCGGCACTACGTCTTTTTCCACCTTTTCCTGCTCCAGGAGAGGGATAACACCTGCCAGAAGCTGCAGCGCTTCCCTCTGCACGTCCTCATTTTCATCTTCCACCAGCGCTTCCACCTCTGCATACACACTAGTGTGCAGTGCAGCAGCAGACACCGCACTCGCCACTGCTAGGAGCATCGGACAAGCCGCCATTCTCACATGGTAGTCCGTGTCTTGCGCCAAGCGTGAACATCTGAGCAGCATGTCAGCAGTGAGTTTGCAGCCTAGCAAGTCTGCCAAGGCCTGCAATAGACTGGTGCCTGCCTTCCTTAAGGCCACAGCCTGGCTGTAGTCAGAAAGGCGCAGTACTGAGGGTGCGCATTCTTCCAATACACGACTCACTGGCATTTGCCCGATCAGTCTGCAAATCACTACAGTCCAGGCCTCGACTACTGGCTCCACTGCAGGAGCGAGGAGCTGGAAAGCCACTTGCAGGATGTCACTTTGGTACAAGGACATAATGAGGCCTTCAGAGACTGCTGCGGCCACCTGTTTGCCACATTCCACCACCTGGTCTTCACCCCAAGTAGGCACGGAGTCAATGATATACAGCAGTAAGTCCTCGCTGTCCGGCTCCATAAGCAGTCTGGGCAGGCCCGCTATCACTGTATTCTTCTGAGCCGCTATGCCTTCTGATAGGAGCAATTGCGCCTTCTGCACCTCCGTCACACCCTCGGGCGTGCTAAGGGTCTCCAGCTCCTCTTCGGACTATGTAGGCGGTACGTGGGAGGTGCAGGCTGGAAACTCCTTCGCTTGGTTCAGCCATTCAGGGTCCATTACCTGCGCACCTATAATCGAGAGAGTGGGACTGTCTAGTTGAAAGCACAGGCGCAGGTAATAGAGGAAGCCTTGCATTCCGTCTGGAATGAGAAGAAGTGCATAGGATTAGAATAAACAGACTTAATTTGAATAGCGACTAGGCCTTATACTGCACCAGCAGACTTAGTGCTGCTTTAGACCGAGAGGTTAGTCTAAGATATCACGCACTTAGGCTTTTGTCTCAGTAGTCAGAACTAACTACCTATACTTCCCTATCACATCTTCATAGTCGTGACTTTGCACGTGCCCAGGTCCAGCCGATGCAGCACTGCTTGTCCTCTAGCCAGCCACAGTACTTCCTTCCTTGCCAAGTGCGGACTACAGGTCAGTTCATGCACAAAGGCACTTATGGCTTTGCATCTGGGAGTGAATTCCTTGGTCACTAGGTTCCAACCCTCCAGCAGTCCGTCGGACCTGAGGATCAGCAGCTGATCTTCCTTACAAAGGGCGAATATCCCCTTCCAGCCTAAATCCACTGGACGAGGTATTAGCCGAAAAGACTGAGAAGCCAAGGCAAAAACTTCAATGTAGTTGCCAGACAGCTTGGGGACTAGATACGCTTCTTCTTGCCATAAAGCTGGCCAAGTCAGGCAGTACTCGTTCTGCATGTCTGGCAAGGGAGTCCACACCTTGGTCCTCAGCCTCAGGCGTAGACAACTGGCTGTGAGGGTATTTTCACATATTCCCCCAAACACATAGATTGCTCCTCGGTAGGCAAGTAGGCTTTGTGAACGCCTTGGTGTGTCAAGCGAAGGGAGAAAAGTGACGCTGCAGTCCAGCATATCCATGAGACTCACAGAAACCTCGTCGAAGGCTACAGCCAGGACAGAGTCCACAATGCAGAAGAGAGTGCTGCTGGACAAGGCAATGGGCAGGGGCAGAACCCAGTGCTGCCAGGTGGCACTGTTGAAGATGACGAGGGACTGGTCGTAGCAGGCCGGGAGCAGCTGGTCTCTGGGGAAGTACAGGTTCACTTCTCTCAAAATGTTCACACTCACACTTCCATACAGCCCACAGTGCGCTTTTACCCAGATTACCCGAGTGGATGTGAAGGTCATTCTCCCCATATTCCCATAAACTCCCCCGACCGCCGGATAGATGTGACTCTATTGAAATTGCCATTTATCACTTTACTCCCTCAGTGGCCTGACGCTTAATTCCGAATTCGTCACATCGAAGCAGCACAGAGAAGTTGGCGCGAGAGTCAGCCAACTGACAGTGTCGCCCTTCCTGCCTGGGAAAGAAACAGTTGTGCTGCTAGGCCTTAAAGATGCGCATTCCTTTCCTCCCCTTTCTGCCCCGTCCTCAAATTCCACCTCTCCATTGCTCCACTGATGTCCAGAATCACCAGTTCTTCCTCTGCTAGAAAGGCATGACACCAGGCGAAGGGGCGTGATTCGAAGTGCAGAGAAGTGAACACTTCTGCCAGTAGGTCCAAAACGTCCACCTCGCCTTTCCAAGCCGGGAGGTAAATGGACCTGTGCATGTAGACTGGACTCATGCGACTGCCGCGACTTGCTGTTCCTGGGAGATGCGGAAGCTGAAACCAGACTTTCCGCTGCAAACTGGCCTTTTCGCACTCTTGAAGAGAACTTCCATCGTTAAAGCCTCCGAAGACATACACAGTTCCTTGAACTACAAGGAGCAGAGGTTTCCACCTTCTGGTCAACATCCGCGGAAGTATCTCTGTTGCAAGGCTAATCAGACTCAGCCGTATGAGTTGATTCCACTCCTTTGACCAGAAATCTTGTCCCGGGTAGGCGAACACATTCAAAGCATCAATGGGAAACAAGTCACTGTAGGTGGGAATCGAGGCCTTCACACTACGGTAGTGGCCGGTTACCAGATTGTAGATGTGCAACTTGGTATCACAGACTGCAAGTAAGGGGAGAGGAGGGTCGAAGGATGCGATTTCCCGCAGGACATTGCGACTGAGAGAGGAAAAGATGAGATGGGGTTGGAGCCAGAGGAGGGAAACGGCGGTACAAAGGGCGTGAGAGAGAGGTACACGCTTGCAGCGAGTGGTGAGAAAAGAAGGAGAGGTGTTCGGTCTCTTTTTCCTCATATTTACACTGCACTCTAGATACCTACTATGAGCGATTTGGCTTTACTTTCAATACAGAAAGCGATATAGACAAGGTATTGTTGGATGGTACTCTACTGTTCCAATTACAAAGCAGCAAATTAAGTGTATCCTATATTTCTTGGATGTTTACCTGAATCCAGTGAGACAATAGTTCTGTGTGCTAAAGGGATTACATCGTCAAAACATCAGTATAAAAGCAGCACAGGGAAAATCCATTCAGCCAGTCCAATCTACCGCTAACAGTGCTCTGAGATTAGAAGTGCAGACACCTTCATTCAAGCTGGCTTTTTGCAGGTTTTCAAGGCAGAGGCTTATTGATGTTCTAATTGAAATCTTAATAGGTTTCATGTAAAAATATAAAAATGTAAGAATATAAGCTGTGCATCATTTCGCCGTTCATACAAACATCTAATCACATTATGCACTTTATCAAGTTATAATACACCATGCAAGTCCTATCGCTTATCTATACTAAAGCCGAGGATTCGGTAGATTTTGGTAGGAAGTCTGCAAGAACCATACTTGCGTCCGCACTCACACCGGGCTGTTTCTAGCGCGGAGCACTAGGAGGAACAGACCTGCAGGCAGTCACACTAACGAGTGGAACAGCTGCTTAGGCTGGAACCAATCTATGTGTCTGTAGGTGTTAGTAAGGGAATCACGCATGAAAACTCTGAAGCACAAAGACTTGCAGCTGCACTATTCTCTGCCTTCCAAAGACCGCTTGAAGGACAGGCTTACTGAGTGGAGAGGTGTGGTCGTACAATACAAGCGAAGGGCTCAGAGCAGGGCGGATCAGTGCCTTTACCTAAGGCTGTGACCTAGGCTTCCAGACCATAGCGGAAGCCTATACCCAGCCACACGATTCAGCCTCGAGACAAGAGGTAACAAGTAGTACTTTGCAGCCTCTAATTACCCTCCTTTCTACGACTTCATCAGGCTCTAGCTACCCGCTATTCGTCTGGCTGGAGCGCTTTACCTGCAAATTTTCCGTAAAATCCATCACTTCCATTCTCAGTCTGCAGGTCTGCACAGCGTCAAGCTCGGCAGTCATCAGGCCTCAGTGGTCCAAAGCAGTTACGTAGACTGTCTGCAGCCGCTCTATTTCCGCGTCTTCGAACGAAGCGAATGCTAGTGGCCCTGGGTAGCATCGGTAGTCACTATAGGCGAACAGATGAACAGGGTTGTAGGCCACGATGTAGCGCGGGATGCTGAAACCCAGGAAATGAGAGGGACTCGCTTGAAGCCACGGGAGAACGGCGAGACAGAGAGGTGTGTTGGACGGCAAAGAGTGGGAACACTTGCAGGGAGTGGCTTTCCGAATCACCGCTTCTGCATATTGCTCGCCTCTCCGCTGAGCTAATGGTAAGAGCCCGGACTAGTAGCTTCCTTCAGCGTCCAAGTAGAGAATGTGGAGTGGGCAACCATTCTAATGCGGGGTAACTCAGCCATCAGAGCGAAGGTGTCCTTCCTCTTCACGAAGCTGCACAAGTTGCCTTTCTCTACTCTGTCTCTCAACATCGCTCGCGAAATCTGCGGGTACCTGGATGGCCTGGCCCTCTACCCCAGCTTTTCCCGCTCCTCTATGATTGTGCATGACCTCAACCGCTGCACCTCTCACACTCATCCTTTGAGTGACCCCTTCACCTGACAAGTCGCAAAGTGCTTCATTGATTGGCGGACTCTGTATTGCAACAGGAGGCGCGCCTGCACTATTAACTGCCAGGATCACTCTCCTAGAAGACATGCACACTTCCCGGGATAATTCAGGTGTAATCAGAGCGGGAGCATTCGTGTATGTGTTTGGGGGCATGGGGCAGAACGTTGAGCGGCTCGCTGATAAATATGGACTAGAGGATAGTCACTGGCAGCAAATACCTTCGCTTCCGACTCCTAAATTTGCCTTTACGCCCTACAAATTGAAGCAGCAAATATACCTAGCAGAGATGGACTCCAATAATTGTTCCCTGGATGCTTTTTGTACCCTCTCAGAGACCTATACGTCAAACCTCTTTAAATTGTCTAACAGCATGAATGGCTGTGTCAGTTTTATCTCCTCGGGCCAGCTAGTGCTGCTAACCATTGGGGGCATCGGAAGAGAGATAGTTACTGAGTGGATAAAGCAGAAAAAAAGGAAGAGGGCGTGAAACTAAAGTCGTATGAGAACTAACAAAATGCCTAAGTCAGACAATAGTTGCTCAAAAGGGAAACCATCCTGCAGACTTTGACTAAAATATACTAAATACCTAAGGAACGGCACGCCGGGTGTTGACTGAGTACTTATTCTTTAATTTAGAGTATATGATGGAAGCTTCAATGTGGAGAAAAGGTCTTACTTAAATATAGATCTTGGAGCATATTGTGACTTCCAGACATTGACGAGCAGCCGTATCCAGTGAACTTTCTCTCGTTCCTCAAAAGTGTAATACTCGTTCTTTTGGCAAATATCTCCAAACTGGACATCTTCACCTTCTGATGTGACGCCTTTAAACTGATACTGAGCTGCGTAGAATCCACAATTCAGAGCATTTTCTGATTTATTTCCGCACACTGGACACTGCAGTCTAACAGATTCTACACCCACATCGATGTTGTCTCCGAAGCCTCTGTTCACATAAATAACCTGATTGTAGGCAATACAAGTGCTGGTTTTGCATTCTGACTTGAAGCTGATTCCAGGAGCTATAGTTCGATAACTGGGTGCGGAGTCGGAAAAAGACTCAGTGATTGGATTACGCAAACCATTGAAGTCGAAGCCGTACTCTCCGCCTCCTCCCAAAAATAATTTTCTTACCAATATCACACTGCCCTCATCAATATTTTGATGAGCTAAAAGGACATCCGATTTCAAAGGCGACGAATCCAATTCAGAATGAATATCGTATTCCAAAAGACCCCACTTTTCATTATCCTTCAATCCCAACCGATCGAACAGCGATCTCCCAGTTTCTCTCATTGGATCGATATTAAATTGACGATTCTTGCCACTAGGCATGCAGACGTAGATGATCATCTTTTATTATGAAAATATGTAGACATTCTATCCTGGGTTGGTAATGTACGACAAGTCGCTTCCCCGATATGAAACCGCTCTGACCACGTCGAGGACTGCTCGCGGACTCTGGGGGTACATAGCCGCGCACCAAGTGTTCGTGATTGGGCGGGGAGACAAAAATGCAAGGAAAACCACTTGGTCGTTTCCATCTCTCACAAGGAAGTGGAATTGCAGCAAGGCGGAATGAAAGCTGACTTCCCTCCTTTACCATTCCTCCGGTTGTGCCGTCCTGCAGGTGCGCATGATGGGTAACGAGAAATGACATCAAACAAGCAAGGCTCAGCTTGACTATTACTATTGATTGACTAAATCCCTGGTTATAGCTTCGCTAGAACCACCCGATATTGTAATACTCGCCCAAAGACACAGCCACAGTAAGATGGCAATACCCAGCAAGGCCACGCAAAACTTGATGCCTCTGCACCTTGAAAGGACTCAGTCACCATGTCAGAAGCGAAGAAGTAGACAAAGCAGCCTGCAGTCACACCGAAGAAAAAGCCCTCCACGAAGTTGCTCTCGGTTCCAGAAATGAATATCCCCTAGAAACAGACTAGAGACTGCCGTGGCACCAGGAGAAAAATCGCACGTATTTGGACTTGGACCTGCGCAGTGCGAAGGACAGCGCTAGCGGTCTGCTCACTTGTACGCTAGCATACCAATCGCCAATTTGAGTACTCCTAAGAGTTCCGTCCAGCCCGAGCTCTAGACCAAGGAAGATACCGTGGAAAGAAAAGGAAATGAAAGTCGTTAGACATGCGGCTACAGCAGGAATTTATTTTTAAGCATTTCCCTCTACATAAAGAGCGCTTTTGCAGTCCCAGCAACAGAAGGTGAGTCTGCACCGCCATGCGAATACCGTTCAAACGGAGACTGGAACTCAGTGTGACTGTGGCTACCCCGAACTTGCAGGAAGAAGAGCATCATAATGTAAAAAAGCACTAGAATTATATAGATGTAAGCCGCTTAGCATTCCCCTTCGCAGTAGCATTGATTTAGCGTTGCTTTCTTTCATGAAGTGCACTATACCACTTAAAACAGGATTCCGCCCACTTGATTACTCGGGGTGATTCTGAGAGTCTAGATAGCACTTACTCCGCTACTGACAGAGCTCCGTCTACCAGTCCCGAAGACAAGAATTAGTTTCCTATATTAGGATAATCTACCCTCTCTTATATCTGAAATTTATAGTGATTCTTATCATTAAACCA
>Ga0247837_1001357_pt1 | contig 51056 bp, 39 predicted proteins | sample LaCtaG_2_FD_187115 | JGI IMG/M metagenome (GOLD analysis project Ga0247837, IMG submission 187115) | Freshwater microbial communities from meromictic Lake La Cruz, Castile-La Mancha, Spain - LaCruzMarch2015_14.5m | ecosystem: Environmental > Aquatic > Freshwater > Lake | place: Spain: Castile-La... | reverse complement strand
GGAACCGGTCCCTATCTGGAAAGCTCCAAATATCCGGTGTCCGGTGACCCGTGGTTCAGTCTGGCCTACGAATACGGCGGATCGGGGGATAAAGCCCTCGGACTTTATATCGACGGCGGCGCCAAGGTGCTCAGCCGCGACGACGCCGCGGCCTTGGACAGCAAAATTCGCGACGGCAATAACCTTCCTTGAATCTACCCGCCAAGAAGCCTCGAAAAAAATCGCTTGCTAAACACCCCTAGTGTGTAGAGTGTATAGATAGCAGTAGTCAGACCTCACAACCTAAACAATCCCCTCAACCATGAAAAACATCATCCTCCCAGCAGCAGCACTACTCGGCCTTCTGGCCGCATCCCCGGCCCAGACGGTCCTCATTGACTTCGGTAACGACGCGACCTTCCGCGGTGTCACTTCTCCGGGCAACTGGAACAGCATGGGCTTTGGTTTCGTGTCCAATCTCGTCGACTCGGACGGCAATGCCACCACCATCGACTGGGCGCCGGACGGTTTGGGAGGCGTGGATAGCTTCAACAGCATCGTGGGTCCCACGAGCAACCCTCCTTCAGCCGGTGAAATCTTGGCCGCGCAAAACAAGCTCGGCGGATCACTCGGACCTCTCGCCTTGGGCCAAGCGGCGATCGACTTCTTTCAGTCCAACAATGGCACAAGCGGGGTAGGAAGATTCCAACTGCAACAAGTCACCGCCGGCCAGCTTTACAACCTTACGTTTTACGGCACCAAGCAGTTTGTGTCAGCAGGTAATGAACAAACCCGTTACAGCGTTTTCGATGACAACTCTTACAGCAACTTGCTCGGCACCGGTTTGCTGACGACCAGCAGCACGGATAACACGGGCAATCCAAACAATGTTTTGACCCTGGAGAATCTGGTTGGGCCTGCAAACGCCAACAACATTTTCTATATCCAGTGGGAGGGCGCCAACACCAGCACGGCTGGCTACATCAACTCGATGTCCATCGAAACCGTCCCGGAACCCTCGACCTACGCGCTGCTAGCCGTGGCAGGCGCGGCTTTCGCCGGCTACCGACTCCGCCGTCGCGCCCGCTAGCGCGGGTCCATAGGGAAGTGGCACACTGCTCGCCTCACCCAGCAGAGCATGGCCGCAGCGCTTCGAACGGCATGAGCATCCCTCGGGCTCTGCTTATCCTCATCGCATTGTCCACCGCCTGCTGCCACCCACCGCAAACTGGCGGACCAGTTGAAGGAAGCACACCCTTCTCGTGGGTAACCTACGAAGCAGAAATGGGAGACACCAGCGGCGCAGTGTGCGGCCCCTCCTGGGACTACCTGACACCGGAAGCCGAAGCCTCGGGGCGCAGCTACGTGCGGCTGAACAAAAGCGGCGATTATCTGGAGTTCGAGGCGCGAAAACCTGCGGACGCCATCGTGCTCCGCTACTGCATTCCGGATGCTGCGCAGGGCGGCGGACGCGACATGGTCATCGAGTTACTAATCAACGGAGAGCATCGCGCAAAAATCCCCCTTACCTCCCGCTACACTTGGGTCTACGGGGATTTCCCGTGGTCGAATGATCCTTCCCTCGGCAAAGCCCATCACTTTTTCGATGAGGCGCAGGCCGTAGTCGGAGACATCCGTGAGGGCGACTTGGTTCGCCTCCAAGCCGGCCAAATCGGGGCATCCGACTTCGTGCTCTTGGACTTCATTGAACTGGAGGTGGTGCCGCCAGCGATACCACAACCGCACGATAGCCTGTCCCTGACCGACTTCGGCGCGATGCCTGACGACGAGACCGACGATTCCGCCGCTTTTGCGGCATGCATTGAAGCAGCGAAGCTGAGCCAAGCCAGCGTCTGGATACCGGAAGGCGAGTTCCGTCTCAACGGTCCGCGCTTGAAGTTGGGTGGTCTACGTATTCAAGGGGCCGGAATGTGGCGCTCTAAGCTCCAAGGACCCGGCACCATGTTCGACGGCACCGGCGAACCACTCCATGTCGCGGACCTCGCAATTTTTGGTACCGTCGACCGGCGCGTAGACAACATCGCAGAAAACGCGTTCCATGGGAATTTCGGGGACGGTTCGACTTTCCGACGCATCTGGCTCGAGCACCACAAATGCGGATTCTGGACGACCTACGGGACAAAAAACCTGCTGCTGTCCGAAAGCCGCCTGCGCAACCTCATGGCCGACGGGGTCAACTTTTGCGATGGCACAAGCTACTCGACCGTCGAGCGCTGCCACCTGCGCAATACGGGCGATGACTCGCTGGCCACGTGGTCCCCCACCACCCCGGATGCCGCCGGTCAACCGAGCACCGGCAACACCTTCATCGGAAACCGCATCCAATTCCCCTGGCTGGCCAATGGCTTGGCCGTTTACGGCGGCAAAGACCATCGCATCATCAACAATCATGTCGAAGGCAGTGTCTTTTCCGGCGGCGGCTTGCTGCTGAGTTCGGGATTCAACGCCATCCCCTTCAGCGGAACTATTCGCGCGGAGAAGAATACCTTCAAAGACACCGGCAGCGAGTGTTACATCGGGCAAGACGTCGGCTCGCTCTGGATCTACGCCCATCATTCCGACATCGAAATTCCGCTGGTGATCGACGGGCTGACCATCGAGCAGGCCCGCGCCGACGCCATTACGGTGCATGGACCGAAAATTGCGAAAGACATTCGCCTGGCGAATGTCACTGTCGACGGTGCGGCCGGCCACGTCATCCGCATAAGCCCCGCCACCCCGGGTCGCATGGAAGTAAAGACCCTGCGCGCAGGCAACTACCGCGGACAAGTAGTCGAAAACCAGAGTCCGGGAGAGTTCCAAGTCATCCGCAAACCCTGAATCCGGCCTCATAGGCGCTAGACAGACTGGGGGGTCCTGCCGCAAAGCGGCAAGGTGACCCGAAAACCGCAAGAAAACGGATGGCACAGGCGTGCCAGCCCCGGTTTTCTTTAGGTAAAGAAGGAGCAGTTTGTGCACAACACCCTCTTCGTGCCAGCCTATGAGACAGATGTTCCCCCGCCCCTCTGGTCCGTATTATCGGACCTCACCCCAGGACAAAGTTCCGCTCTCGCAAAAAGCGCTCTACTCCGCAGCCACCGTTGCCCTCATTCCCGGCAACCAGATCATTGACCGCATCGCTCTGGTCGTGCTCAACACCAGCTTGGCCGTGAGCCCGACATTGGTGGGCGTGGCCATGGCCATATTCCGGCTCTGGGACGCTTTTACCGATCCCTTCATGGGAACTTTTTCCGATAACTACCGGTCGCGTTGGGGACGTCGCAAACCTTTCATCATTCTCGGGGCCGTCCTCTGCGCAGTCACCTTCCCGCTCATCTGGCTAATCTCCCCGTCGTGGAGTCCGATGCACATTTTCCTGTGGTTCGTCGGCGCCGGGTTGGCCTACTACACGGCACTGACGGTTTATTCCGTGCCCTACTGGAGCATTGTCGCGGAAATGACGCCCGACACCCACGAGCGAACCCGTGTTATCGCGTTCCGCGCTGTCATCATTAACATCGTGACCATCTCAATGGGTTGGCTGATGTGGTTCATCACGCTCAAGCAGTTCGACTCTATGCTGCAGGGCACCCAGTGGCTATCGCTGATCACCGCCGCGCTTTTCCTCACCTTCGGACTCATCCCCATGCTGTTTGTCAGAGAGCCCTTCTACACCCAGGCTTCGAAGCAGGAGAAAATCTCCCTGTGGGGCAGCCTCAAAGACACCCTGACCAACCGTATCTCCCTCGTACTCGTCGGCATGATGCTTCTCATGACCATTGGCATGCAGACTGTGGGAACCTTGGGATTCTACGTCAGCCTATACTACGTCTTCCACGGTGACAAAACGGCCGCCGGGCTGGTCGCCGGATACGCCGGCACCGCGATGATGCTCACCTCTATTGTCACCATCCCCATTTTCACCTGGCTGGATCGGAACTATGGCAAAATCACCGCTTTGGTTGTCTGCGGTGTCGCCTTCCTCTTCGCCACCCTTTCACAATGGTTTCTCGTCACTCCCGCCCATCCCTACTGGCAAATCATCAGTGCCGCCTTGATCGGACCGGCCGTGACCGGCGTCTGGATCATCCTGCCTTCCATGCAGACCGACGTTATCGACTATGACGAACTGCAGACCGGCTACCGGCGCGAGGGCAGCTACACGGCCATTCTCGGTTGGATCCAGAAACTCGGCTTTGCCCTTTCCGTGCTCTTGGCCGGAATCATCCTCGATGTCTCCGGCTTCGACGTAAAGCTGGAGTCTGCGCAGACGGAAGACACCCTTTTCAAAATGCGAGCCCTTTTTGTCTTTTTTCCCATCGCCACGGCAACAGGTATGCTCCTGCTGGTGCGGTTCTACCCCCTTGACGAGCGGCGATGCCACGAGATCCGCGAAAAACTCGAGGCCCGCCGCGGCGCCATCCACGCCGAGTAAATCGTCACCATAGGAGCGAGCGGGAATCGATCCGGGCTTGGCGACGAACCGGCTCAACCCGGCCACATGAGAAGCAGTTTTTATCGACGATAAACCGGCCACACCAATCGGGAGTTTAAATGGCTGGTTTTCCTCGGTTGATAGGTTTCTTCACAGCCCTTCTAAACCCCTCGGCCTTACACATGTTAAGCCGAAACACCGCTTTCCAAGCCCTTCACAGTCCTGCCCGCTTTTCAGCTCTGGGATGACAAAACACGCGTGCCATTTGGCAGCGCTTTTCCCGACAATCCCGCACCGGGTTCGCGTGGCTTGACGGGGCGAGACGCATTCGGAACCCTTGATTTATTTGGGAAATGCCATTGCTTTTAATGGTGTCGCCACAAACAAGCGCGCCACGATAGCGGGCGACAACCGTTTCAAGTGCTGCGGCGGCAGCAGCTTGGCCTGCAACCGGAGCAGGGTCGCGTGTTTCGAGGACAATCTCAAATGGACGCGGTTCGATCTCTCAGGCCGACAAGATTCCCTTACAGCACTCGCTAATGATGCAAAGCAAGATACCTATACAGCGCCAAAATTATCTTGCACCGCTAATTTTCCGGTCCCGAGCCAAAACGCGCAATTTCCACATCCGGGCCGCGGACACGATCAAGCGATCGGCAGCATCACGAGGAAACCGCTCGGGCCATCGCCCCACTTCAGCAGCCACCCCCGTCGCAAGCCGCAGTCAATGCGCTGGAACCTCTTCGGGTGCCCTCCCTCCCTTCTTCCCCCCTGGGCCCGACGTACCAGCAAACCGAATAGTAAAGCCCGGCTTGGCGGTTGATGGTGTAGATCTTGACGGTGACCGAACCCGAGCGAACCAGATGAACCGAAGAGCCCGAATTTGGCCGCCGAGGAGGCCGAGAAAACGATGTTTTTGTCATCGTTTTGTCATCAATGTCAAACGACGCAGCGTAAGTCGTTGACAGAGAACGCGACCCTAACGGGATTCGAATCGCTCGAACCGACGACCTCCGCACCATCATTGGTGGATTGGAAGTGTGTCATGCTTAGCAACTTGGAGAATATGCCGATTTTTTGGGGCGTCAAGCGATCGTGTGAATTTTTGCGTTCGTAAGCACTTCATTAGCCGAAAATGTCGGAACTTCTTTTGGCAACTTTCCCTTGGAAAGCAACGTCTGCTCCGCCAATCGCTGACCACTCAGAGAGGCGGGGGTTTCGATCCCCGCGTGCTAAAGACGACCGTGGTAGCATCATCGAAACTCCAGCCGAACGGAATTCTCCGACGAAGCAACTCCGCTCTCAGCGCGCGATAGGCCTCCGCCGAACGACTATCTACATCCAAAGTAGCGTAATTACCTTGCTCCAGTATTGCGTCAAACGTTGCACCCAACGCGGAACCAATAGCACTCGGGCTTACACCACGTCCGGGCTGGGTCGTTGCCTCGTCTGACTCCGGATCAATATCCCGCCAGACTAAGGATTCCTCGTTGCGGACCATAAAACCATTTCGCGCAACACGCACGGGAAAGATTTCGTTATTCTTGAGCAAGAAATAAACATTCCCGCCGCGCTCAGGCTGTTCCTTGGGAAGCCGTAGCTGTTCAGCTTTACTATTAACAGTGTCCGCCCTCTCCTGCCGCAGCGTGTCGAGCCGCATCTTCAATCGATCCAGTTTCTCATTGAGAGAAACGTTTTCTGTTTTCAGTCGCGACAACCTGCTCGTGATTGAGACCCTGTCTCCTAAAGCTTTGTCCGAAGCAGGGTCATTTCCAGCAGCTTTCGAGGCTGAATCTTTCCAAGCAACCCAAGCTTCATCATTCTTGCCTTTAGCTGTTTCAAGCGTGCCCTTTAGTTCATCCCGACGCGACAGGAGGTTCGGGTCGACTGAAACCGCGGTTGCTTGCCGTTGAAGATACTCCTGAGCTTCTTTGACATCAGATAGCAGGGAGGCGATCTGTCGTTCGATCAATTCTCGGTCCGCGCTGGATGCCTGCTCTTCCATACGGTCCTGAGTGTCTCGCGTGAGAAGAGTGATAAGAATCGCAATCAGAACGATTCCCCCGAAGGCGTTACAGATCGTGTCCAACAACAAGTCCAAGCTGTCGTTGCCTTTAGATCTAAATCTCCTGCCGGTCTTCATCAGTCGTAGATAAGGATCATTGCCGCCGATTGTTCGGCTTTTTTGATTGCGTCCTGAAATGTCGCCGCGGGGGCGCTGTCTTTGGCTAGCTGAAGATCGGGAACTGCCAGGCTGGCCAACCAGTCGAGGAGCACTTTGCTTTTGATTGCATAGTTGACGTTCTCGACATGGCTTCCGGTGATAGCCAGCGCAGCGTCTTGATCTAGGCGGGCAGAGACCACACCAACGACATTACCCTTCTCCTCAAACAAAGGCCCGCCCGAGTTTCCGGGCTGCACTGGCACACTGACTTGGAAGGTTGTTGGATCGTCTTGGATTCCCGCCAAACTTGAGATCTCGCCTTTGGTGAATTTTGGCGAAAGCCCCTGCAACTCCACGTTTGGAAAACCGATAGTCGCGACGGTCTGCCCTAAAGAGACTTGGTCACTGTGCTGCAAGAAAAAGGGTTCTGTCTCTGCCTCCACCTTCAACAAACCGAGATCGTTCTCTTTGTCGACATAGAGCAGCTTAGCTCTTTTCCATCCCGCTGTTTTCGAGCCAACAAAAAAAGTGCTACCCGCAGCTGCGACGTGCTCGTTTGTGACGAAGTGTCCGGCAGAGGAAATAAAAAAACCTGATCCGTTGGCGACTGGATCGCCTCTTTTTTCCACTTCGGCTTGAATATCAACCTCCACACCAAAATCCGGCGCACCGCCCTCTTCACGCGGGGTTGAACTGACCGGGGGAGCTTCATCGGGGCGCTCTTCTGGACCTAGCGCGGAAGTAAAACGGACGGTTCCTTCCTCCTCCACGATGTCGTATCCGACCTCGTAGCCCAGCTCCTTCGTCGCATTCACAACGCTGTGGAAGCTGCTTAGGGTCGATGGCTTGAAATAGAGTACAACAAACTGATCAGCTGGCTTAGTGCCCTCAAGGACATCGGAAATACCTTTGGCATCGACTTTGCGAGGCGCCGTCTTTTCGGCACCACTGTCGAGTCTCTGGGCTACGAACTTGTCAGGTAAAACAGATACAATGATCGGCTCTTTGGAGGTATCCGAACGTTCATGGTTTAGCCAGATATCGGTCGTATTACTCGCAGCCGCCAGAGCAGCTGCTTGGGCTCTCTCAACCTCGCCCTCTAACTGATCTATCTGGCGGGCGAGTGATGCATTTGCCTCCTGGGCCTTGGTAACGGCTTCCCCGCCCTCCTTGTTAGCTTGAAGAACTGTCTGCAAATCTACCTCCGAAGGACTTTTTTGAGCAAAACCCCGAGATTCCTGCACGAGCCGAGCAGATTCCCGATTAAGTTCGCGAACCATGCTCTCGATATTCTGTATCTCTGCCTGGACGTTGCCAGCCGTCTGGGTGGTCGACTTAGCTGTTGTAGCAACGGCAGCTATCTTTGCGTGTAGCTCATCTCTTTGTGCAGACAACTGCGCGTGCAACTCACTCAACTTCGAGTTAATACGTGGCTTGGTTGGTGTGCCACTTGTTAACTGCAGCGCCATCAACAGAGCGATCAGAACCATAATGCCGGTGACGGCAGTAATGATGTCCTGAAAAGCAAAGAAGCTAGTGCTTCCGCTGCTTGATGCGAAACGCCGCTTCATTTCGCTCGATGCATGGTCCTAGCGGGTCAGGCGCAGCCGCGCCACGACGTTGGCGTGGCAGTAGTCATTGCATTCATCCAAGAATTCCGACTCCCGACCCTGCAGATAAGTAATTAGCAGCTGCAGAATGAGAGCACACACCAGAGCCACGAGGGTTGTCTCGAAGGCCGTAGCCAAGCCAAGCGTGACACTCTCAAGGGAGGTTCGAATAGACTCCATATCGCCCCCCGCCTTTAGGGTTGTGGAGAAAGAACCGATCGCGACACTCAAGCCAAGAACAGTGCCGATGAAGCCGAGCACCGGAATAGCCCACACGAAGCCACTTACCAGACTGTAGCTCGATGTGACTTGCTCCTCGTCGTACTCCGCCTGCGTCTGGAGGATATTAGACACGTCGCTGATCTGTCCTATGTTTTTCAGGTTGGAAAGCGCTCGCTCTATCCGATTCAGCAACAGAAAGTTTGCAGTCGAGTCAACTAGGGTATGAATGCGTTCCAAGACGGGAGGCGTAGACTCTGGATTGAGAATAAAGTCCGCTTGGCTAGGAATGGCAGCCAGTTCCAGTGCCTTGCGCTGCAAACTCAGTTTGCGCCACTTCACAAAAAGAATTGAGAGAGCCCAAAAGAACAAAAACATGGTCAAAAACTGGGTCGGACCTCGTTCCAGAAACATGTCGCCAACCCACTTGAGCGCCTCGTTGGGCTTAATGGCTAAAGTGACAACAGCGTAAAAGGCAGCCGTCAGTAATGCGCCCGAGATCAATGTCAGGAATTTGTTAGCCGAAGTGAACCGGCCTCCGCGAAATCCAAGTCGCTGCTCTATATCGCTTTTGGACCAATTAAGCTGGTAATCTCGTCTCTCGAATGGGTCACGATGAGGCTCTGCAGTTGTGGTGTTTTGCATATTTTCGGTTTGGTTAAACTCCGCTTGGCTAAAGGAAAACTCTTACATACCCAGCCGGTCGGCTAATGCGGCGCGCGCTACCTGCTGCTGTACTACCTCCATAAAGCTCATAAGGAGTCCAAAGAGAAAAAAAAGACCGACGCCAGCCCATGCGTTAGTACGCCCATCGCAGACAAGTTGCAGGCGCGCAGCATCCGCAGAGGGCGCAGTGGCCAAGATTTGCTCAACCTTTCTGTCGACGTGTTGCTTGTACATGTAGTTTGCCCAGAGCCCCCAAGCGAATGGTAGGACGGACCATACCACTAGCATTCTGTTGTCGGGGAGCTGAAACCCAATCTCGCAGGCCCTTAACAGCAAAAGACCAAGCAAGACAAACCATGCGTTTTTGTACATTTTTCGATAGGCCATCCAGCCAATGCCGAGGAAGAAAGCTGCCCAATTCCATGAGTATTTGCGACTGCCCTCCTCAGCTCGCTGCCATTTTGTGAGGTAATACTCTTTATTGTTGCCAATAAAGAGAGGCACAAAATTCTCTTCGACGTGGACCGCTCTCTCTTTGACTGGTTGCACAGGCATCTGTCCTACCGTGACACCTTGCATTGGCCGGGGAAGGTCAGGCATGAACTTCCCAAGTTCCATCCACGTAGGAAAACCCTGCTTCCACACCAAATCCTCTCGCTGAAATATGCCAGCTGCAGCCATCTGGCGAACGACCGATTTTATGTATGGCCCCTGCTGTTGGCCGTTTTTGGCGATGTAGAACTCGTCCTCCGGCGGGGGTGGTGGCGGACCCCCGCGAATAGCCTCTTCGATCTGCACCGACGGCTCGCTGATGGGGGTATTTGGCGCGGCAGCCTCTGACTGGAGGGAACTACGGCCTTGTAGCAGCTCCTCTAACGAGATCCACCTTTGGTCACACAATACCTCATGGGCTAAGCTAATGTCGTTATTGGCCAACATCACCTGCAACTCAGCTAACCCAAAGGGCCCGGCCACCTTGCCTCTCCACCTTACCTTGAATAGTTCCTCATTAGCCATTGTGTGAATGTTAGAAACCCGAGAAGTCAAGCCCCCCTTCGGCACCGGAGCCAGCGTCTTCTTGCATTTCATCTACGCTCTCGTTGAGCTGCTGTAGCTCCTTGCGGATTTCGTTTGACTGAAGCAGAGCGACTGCAGCGATGCCTGCGGCCATGTTGTTCTTTCCTGCTCGTCGGCGCCTGTTAGGAGCTAAGGCCGCATCGGAGAACGAATCCGCCGCGCTATCATGCTGCGTTTGATTCATCTGCGTTTGATTAAATGCAAAGAATACCGAAAGAGGCCGCCAGTCTTGCTCGCCCCCCTCTCGCCATGCCAAGTCATCTGGCGCGAGAACCCCGGCATCCCCCAATTGTCTGACGACACTGCTAGTGTAAGGTCCTTGTTTCCGGCCATCCTTCAAAATGTAAAACGTAATCTCTGGCGGTAGTGGCGGTGGCCCAGAAAGATTCGACACCGACGCTTCGACTACCGGGCTGGCAGTCGGTTCAGGGGGAGTCGCAACGAGCGATGCGGCACTCAATATCTCGTCGATACAAATCCAGACTCCGCCGGATTCCACTTGATGAAGTAAGCTAATCTCCCCGCGTGACAACATGCGTTTGAGGGTATCGAGATCGTAAGGCCCCGAAGTTTTTCCCCGCCACCGCAGTCTGTAGCCGTTGTTTTTCAATTCTCTTCTGGTAATGAGGTTGTTGGTGCAGCCGTGAACAAGGGTGGAAGCATGGCTGTGTAATAATCGGCGTCACTTGCCGAGATTCCTGCTACACCCAAGGCATTGCTAAGCTCGCGTGCCGGATCTCCCGAGATTGCGAAAACAGGCGATAGGCTTTGCGCAGCAGCTGCAGCAACGAATCCATTTCCTTCTTTTTCCGTTGTCCTTTGAAACGCTACGACAGGCTTTGCGGTTCCACGCTCAAGGGCCCACAATTCATTGACGGCTTCTAGCTCTTCCTCCGTCGTTCGCACAAAGTTTCCGTCACTAGCAACATAGCCGACGACTGCGATACCAGACGCCAAAGCTGATCGAGCCAAGGCTCGCGTCAGCTTCTGTTGCGAGACGTAGGACACGTCCTTACGGTTTTTGAACCAATCTTCCAATTGATTCGAAAGAGGGACTTTTGCGGGAAGCATCCAATCGCCGCTTTGGATTTTGCCGCCAGCAACCTCACGCATGGCATCGGCATCTGAACTAAGGGAAGGCGCCCAAGCGAGACCCCAAACCGGCCTGGCCTTTGCGATATCGTAGAGCTCCTGCAATACGTATGCTTTAGCCAAGGGTGAAGCGATGTCAGAGGCCATCACCCTATCCATAGACTCCAATATGTTTTGGCGATACTCCGAACCATCTGCGTTAACCAGATCCTTGAGTTGAAAGTCATTCATCGCCTGGGAGGTTGCGCTTTCCTTTTCGTCGACCACTCGTTTTCCGGACTCTTCTCCCACTGCAGACATTCTTATGTAGGCATAAGCCTGTTCTTTAAAATCAACCCGGCCCCCGGAAAGAGCCGGATCATAAACGATACCACTCGCAGTAGTATTATCCCCGGTATGGGTCGATCTGCGCATCTTGCCACGGGAGTAAATTCTCCTTTGAGACCATGATGACGCACCGAGCGATTTCTCCTGAAGTTTGGCCTCGTAGATCTCCACAAGATCCTCGTCGTTTACCAAATCCCTGAGAGACTTGATCTCCGTTGGCGTCGTCCCTGGCAGCTTGAAATCGCCGGACAGATTTTGTGGCCCCTTAACGGCGGCCCAAGCTTCAGGAGCATTCGGCAGCACAAGTGGTCCTAAGAGATCCTGCGTAGAAATCTTTTTCGTGGCCAAAAACTGCGCAGCTTTCACTTCTTGAGAACGAGGCAGCTGCACCTCGCCCAACTTTAGTATGGCAGCCGAAAACTCTTCTATTGTTTTGGCGGCATTAAGTTCCATCATGGCCGAATCGTATGTCTGCAGCAAGTTGGCGTTTAGACTAACTTTTTTCTCCAGGTCGGCTATTTCCGCCTGCGCCGCCTCAGATGGACGCAGCTCCTGAACAGGAGTCTCCCTAATGACCAAAAGACCGCGGACGGTTTCGGTTAGTGGTTTGAGTGCGCCCCTTATTTCCTCTGCACTGCTGGCTGTTTCGAGTTGTTGCGCTTGGCCCCTCGCCTTCTCCAACTCCTCCTTGGCGTAAGCACCCCTCTCCTCACGCTTTTTCACAAGCCAAATGGAAAGCTGACCCTCCGCTTCGGATAAGTTTGGCCGTAAGGTGTCAGCGACATCTCCTGGCATCTCTTCAAGAGCTTTTCTGGCCTGCTCAAACACGGCAAAAGCATCCTCTGGCGTTTTGCCATTGAAGCCAGTTGCGGCCGTTTCCTTGGCCCTTTCAATTGCAGCGAGAGCAGAGGCTTTTTGCCCATCCACCGCTTGCAACCATGCCTCAGCCTCCGAAACAGCGGACTTTAATGACGGAACCGACAGATAGCTTGCGCTTGGCCCCCGAACCTCGGCCACCAGCTTCTGCAAGGGGAGCGCTTTGGCTTCGCTCTTTAGTGTAAGTAGCTCGCGAGCGTATTGGTGGGCTTTGAGAAAGAAATAACCTCCAGCAACAGCACTTAACAAAGCGACGGCTGCGGCAACGACCAGTGAGGTGTTCCGAATCCTTTTTCCTTTTCTCAGACGCTCAATCTCTGCGTCCAAATGCCCACTAATCTGGCCTACTCGGGCCGCTAGAGATTCCGGTACCGGCAGCGTGAACTCCTTAGCCCTTTCGTATGCCTTCTTAAGACGCAACCGATCCTCTTCGAGTGTCTCAAGCGAACTCTTCGAAGAAATCTGCCTAACGCTCTGGACCTGGTCGGCGGCCTCGCCGATTGCCGAGAGCGCCTCCTTAAACTGGGCATCTCTTAGCGCCTCTTGGCGGCAAGATTCAAAGTAGTCCTTTGCGGTCCTTACAAGCGCGAGTTGGTCCAAAGAAAGATCGAACCGGTGGCTAGCAGCAAGGGAAAGCACCCGGTTGGCTCTTTCTCCGCATTGCTGCCAACGACCATCCTCGCGAAGCTGCGCTAGTTGTGGAACAAGCTCGTTAGCTTCCAACCGTGCCTCGCGAGCCCTGACAGACGAGCGAGCAGACCTTCCGCGTCCAATTGCCGGTGCATCTGAAATTTCGAGCTTTTCACACTGCTCAAGACAGGAGAGAATCTCAATCTCGTTTTGTTCTTCCAAGGCACTCTCAAGGCACCTTAGTGACTCTTCTTTGCGCTTTCTCTCGAGCCGAGCCACTCCCCTCGAGGCATCGGCATCAGAAGGATCTAACTTAGAAATCGTCTTGATGATATCCAAAGCAACAGCGTCGTTTTTCGCGGCCATTGCTGCCCGGAACTCCTTGTAGAGCGCCCGGGTTTGATCAGCCTTACTGCCCTTGTTGTAGAGCTCGTTGAGCTTATGCACTGCAGAACGGTCGAGCTTCGGCGCTTGCCTTAAGGCGTTAAGGGCGCACGCCTCTTGCCAGTCTGAGGATTTGGCAAAACTTAAAGCTGCGACGGCGTCCAAAAGGTTCGGCCTCTCTTCTGCCAACATGAGTGCCTGCATAGAGCTCCCCTCATCGATCATGCGGGCGCACTGAATTAGCCGCTCATTCACGCTGGCGCAGACTTCCGCATATTGATCAGCGAGATCTCCGTCATTAGCGCCGGGGCCTCCCTGCTGGAGAGAGGCAGTTAGCTTTGAGACAAGCCCGCTGATATCGCTAAGTGTAGTCATCGGTTGATTTGCATGGGGGGAGCCAGCTTTATGCCGGGAAGCAAGGTAAATGAACGACCATCAGGAAACCGCACTTTCAGCTCTGCACTTCCTGATGCTTTAGGACCACCGATGTTCCTGAGCGAATCTAACTCAGCTTCGACATTCTTAAGCTTCTCTGCATTTGACTTATCGTTGGTAGGGACATTTGCCTTAAATGCTGCAAGAGGGCTACTAGAGCAGACTTGGAAACCATCCCTTAGAGCTCTTAAAACTTCCTCCTCCGGGTCGTGGAGAGGCGATTGTTCTTTCGATGGTTGAAGCAACCGGATTCTCCGATTAAGCCACTCGTAAGAATGCTTGATAACTTCCGCTGCCGTTACTTTCTTCTGGAGCTGCAACCATTGTTTCAGTGCGTTGGGATCCAGAAGCCAAAACGATCTCACGTTTTTATCGTCGCCTCCTGCTTGCGGCTTTTGACTAGGGTTTCGCTCACTTGCCAGTGTGTTCAAGTCGTCCCTATTAAGCTGCAATCTTGGCCCAATCGAGGGGTTAACGTAGGCGGCATTAAGAGCTCCGATGTACAGTGCGCTGGCCACCTCAAATTCCGTGGGACGGTTGGTCTGAGTCCCTTGCGGTATCGGTAGCTTTTTAATTTCCTCAACGAGCCCGGCGGCAAGCGGCTGTTCCGCAGGTTTTTGCACTTCAGCTCGGGTCAGCGGCTCAACAAGAACAGGTCCAATACCCTCAAAGTAGGCCTTTTCTGCTGAAGACGCATTCTTTGGATTCTTTGCATCTTCGATCTCTTTCCTAAGCAAATCCCTGCGCTTTTCGAGGTCCCCTAACAATTCAGACGCGTCAAACAGGAGCGTTTTAGACGGTATTTCCTTCTGGCCAAGCTCGGGAGTTGTGAGCGTGAGAAGATACTTCGAATCCTCGGGAAGAAGTTTCACAGAGCCACAGAATCCATCTCCACACTCAACGGAGATGTATTTGCCGCCATCCTGACTTTTTAACCATGCACCGTTCTTCACGTAGGGGCCAACGGCGTTTTGGTTGATCTGCTCTGTGTCGTCGGACCCAAGCCCGATAAGTACAATTGTTTGTCCGCTTGATCCGTACTCTGCGGTGTAAACCGACGTATCGCCTCCAGCCTGCCCCCGCCCACTTCTTTTCAATGGCAGCAATTCGTCCTTCCTCATTGAGAAAACGGGAATGTCCACTTCGTTTGTTTGGCCCTCCAGCTTCCCATTCGCATCGACGAATTTAGCTTTACCGCCCTGGTCATCACTCCAGTTACGAACCGTAAAGCGAGACGGGCCGCTCTTCCAAATTCCAGCCTTACTCGCGCTTTCCAGTATATCGCCGCCCGCAGCGATGACATAAGTCGTTTTAGGACCAACCTGCGCAGCTTGGGTTTGGGGCGCGGGGCCAACCTGTGCCGAGCTTTTTCCTGCTTCTATGGACAATTCGTCGAAACGACTGATTATCGACACCACAAGATTGGTCTCCGCGAGAGCTTTATAATTGCAATTCGGATCGTTTATCTGCGCCCTCACCTGGTATGTGCCGTTGCGACTTTTGTCATAGCTCTCCTTCCATTCCGGATCGCCTTCGCGCTTAAACGTTAGCCGGACGAAATCTTTTAGCGGTTTATCTCCCTTTCGCGGATCCACGCTAGGAGTGACACTGAGCTCGATCTTCTTGTCGCCATCCTGCCACGACTGCCCCAACGATTTCGGGTCGAAGGTAATTGTCGCTTCAGCATAGGGAACCAACATTACTTTCGAGACGGTTCGCCCTGCGCCGAACATCTTGCCCGGAATTGAAGCGGTAACTCGTGTCTCTCCAGCGTTGGTCAAGAAAGGCGGATTTACTTTAACCTCATGCTCTCTTCCCGCAGGTAGTGTTCTAATCAGAACCTCGACGGCTTTGCCCTCATAACGTGGAAACTTTGTTTGGGCAAACTCGATCTCAGGAGGCATTGGAAAGAGCAGAAACCAAGAAACTGCCACGGCAACAATTAGTCCCGAGGCTAAAGCCAAGCCATTGGCATTGCTCTTTAGCAACTCAAAAAGCCCCCGCTTTGCAGGAATCGGCTTTGGGTCGTCAGGTCGCTGACTAGGCCCTGTGGGTGGCCGTTGGATATGCCGTCCGTTGCCCGGCACTGCTCCCTCGGGATCGCCATGGCCGGTGATTGCGGCTCTCGCCGATACCTTGCTCTGACCACCCAGTGGCGCTTGCGCAGCTGTCTGCGCCGGTTTAGCAGGCACGGGATCATTCAGCGTAACCCACTGCCTGCCGCCTAAAGACCGCAGCTTTTCCACCATCGGCGAATTTTCAGGAACGCCAATCCACCGATAATCAGAGATTTCGTCGCCGGGTTGAAAATACGTGGTGAATGTTACTCCCCACCCAACATTTGGGCACACAGACTGGGCTTCTGCATATAAGCAGAGAACCATCTGAGCATACTCCTCGTTTTGTAGCTCAAGACCACTACCGTAAACGAACACGGCCCCCCGCATCGCAGCAGCTGTGGTTAGGTTGCCCCGGCAGCCTGGGTCCCTGCTGGTGGAGTAAGCCGCCCAATACGGGCAAGACGCGTCTGCCACATGCTTTCCGTACTCGATTGCCCCTTCTATGTAGCCGCAAAAACCGTCGTGACGATGCCAAGGAGAAACGGCCATCAACCCAGCGGGGGTGATTTGCTCGGAGGCCAGCCCCGAAGCCTCCCTCTCGCTAAAGATCAAGTGCTGGGCCTCGTGATTAGTGCGCCCCGAATAATCAGCCCCGGCATCTCGAATGCAGCTTAGGACGTGCCACAATCCCTCTCCTGTCTTCTCGGTGCGGTAAGAAAAAATGACGCGATCAGACTGTAGACCCCGCTCGCGACTAAACTGAGAGCAGCGCTCCGCCGACTTGACCAGTTGCGGCGAAATACCCTTGCTCATGGCCACGGTGCCGAAGCCAGAGCGCCCGGCCTGAAGAAGCCGCGGCGCACTCGTGTAGATCAACTTCTGGGGCATTCGGTTAAGTCTTGGGGCGCCGGTTTCACCTTTTTCGGGGAACAAGCTGCGGCACGATCTGCGACAAAATCCAGAGAACCGGAATCTCCACTAAGATCGGACTGATGTTCGAGGGATTTGGTCCAATCTGCGGTGTTTTCCGGCCTCCTGCGTCGGTTGAGTAACCTATAATTTCAGGAGAGCAGCCAAATGAGCTTACCGGGAAATACTTAACGTTTTCCGAGATTGCCTCCGCGCCAGCAACCACTTGGGGGCAAACGTCCATCATCAGGCGCCTTACTACGTCGGAATTCTCATCAACTGCATTCTGGTCGAATTCGTTGCCGACAATAGGCTGGGCCAGTGAGTCATCCCGCAGGAGATCTCTCCAAACATCAAGCTTTCCAACAACTACAGCGAGTGGGGTCTTAAGCTTTGCGGAGGCACCCAAGCCTAGCACCTTTTTAACCCGAACCTTGGCTTCTGCTAGTATCGTATCTTGGATATCCGCGTGCGAAAATTGAAATTGCGGATCGTGATGTCCAGTTAGACGCGCACGAAACTCGGTGCTAAAGACCGGATCGAAAAGAAATATAATGCCTGCAGCGGCCGCTAGGTGAAGCGTGCCGGGAGACTCAGTCTGGTCGATGTTTGGCTGAAAGTGTTCACCAGCGTTATCGTAGAAGGTCAAAGCTTTAGCGGGACGGCCGTTGTCCTCCGGCTGGATGTTAAAAATAAACGGCTTGGGGAGCATGACACTTCGGCCATGGCGCCTGGTTCGAACGTACATATCTCCTTCAAGGCTAGTCTTTGCCAGACGAGCCTCTGCGGGCGTGGCAGCTCCAAAGAGCGTATCTCTCATCACGGTTAGAGCGGCGTTCGCAGAGGGGTCCGCATCGACAAAAGCTGCCCCAAAGTGCTTGAAGAATGTCCTCTTAAGCATATGGGTCAAAATAGAGAGGAAATAGGACTTGCCGGAAGTCGGAGCACCCACAATCGAAATAATGTGGTGTTCTATATCGAGAAAGTCGGGCGGGAGCTTTAGGTGACAATGCGGGCAAGCGATGTCCATTGTCGGAATTCCCATTGGATCAAGTGCCACCCCGTGGTCGTTGTAGCGCGTGGCCCTAAACCTCTTCATTTCTGAAGAGCCCAGTATTGGGTCGCTTTTTAGCTTTTCATGGACGGCCACGTGTTTCACATCACCAGGATCGAAGTTTTTCCAACAAGTAGGGCAAGTGAGTGACCCACTGTCACCGCTCGGCAACTCTTCCTCGTCATCATTGGTCTGCTGGATGAGTTCTTCGGACGAACGTTTCTCGCCCTGCGCTGCAGCCGGAACGCCGAATATTTGCCTCACTGATTCGACAAAAAATCCAACCTTCGCACCTTCTAGGAAAACAGCCGTCTCAAAGCGCCCATCCGCCCCCACGTCGGGAAGATAACTTGCGACCTCTTTTTGAGAGTGAGGACCAGACTCTTTTTTTGAGGGGATGTGGTGCACAATCCATCGAGTGGTATCCAACGACCGCAACCATTTCTCAGGGTCTCTGGTAAGGCGAAACACCAACAAGTGGTCGCCGACCTTTAGTGAGTAGTTCGCATCTTTCTTGAGCAGTGCCTCGCTTGCCTCTGCTCCGCTCAACAAAATAGAGCTGCTACCGGAGCGTACGCTGAAGACGTAAGCTCTGCCTGAGGGTGCAATCTCGCAGTCGCAGCCAGGAGCATCGAGAACCATGTCACATGCCCCGCCCCCACCAATGATGAATGGCCACTTTGCAGCCGTGGCCATTTCTCCGGTAAGGCAGTTGTAGACCGCCAACTTTGGTTCCCCAAAAAGGTTCATCAGCAAAAATAGCGGAGCGGTTGGGGAAACTTCACGTTTCAAGGGGGCATGGGAAAACCGGCTCTGTTATGCCCAACGGACTTAGACTAAACAAGCATAATCATTTTTTCGATAACCTGCACGCATACCCGCCAGCTTTATTGAGAATCAAATGCCAAGCCGCTACCTCGGGAGTGTGGCAGTAAAGGCATGGAGGGTCTTGGGGCATCCCACGACCGGAACTTCTCAAGCGGGGGGAGGTTCAAACCGCCCAGCAAGAGAACTCTGATTGCGAGCGTAGGTCCTCCAGCTGTTCTCGGCGGCTCGCCGAGAATATTCAGACATCTCAGGGAGATCTATATCGCGACGTCACCGTAGTCAGGGTTCTGTTGGACCAAATCTCCATTACACACGATGCCGAAATCGTGAGGATTCCATTTACCGATCTGCCAGCCGCTATCCAGCAGAAGTGTGGCTAAGATCGTGAGAAAGCCGCCAGTCGATAGGGAGCGAACGAGGTAGGCGAGACTAAGCGGGCGCCGAGGCTGTGAGAGAGGCTAGGGCTAAAGTTGGCGTTGCTGTTAAGGACGCTTAATGGCTTTTGCTTCGTTTCCACGACGCAAGTTGCCCTCTTTACAAAGAAAAGTGACAACCACGCTTTCAGCAAATGCGACATTCGGCACAGAAAGATCTGATGGAATTGAAACGATTACATCAAGCCGTTCCGAGTTCGGCCCGAACCCGTAGAGCTCCACGTTTCTTCCAATGAGGTTCCGTAAAGACCGCCCCTCGTCTGCAAAGACGGACGAATTTACACGCAAAGTGAGCGTGATCGTCTTGCCTTTGTAATTGCCAGTATTGTCAATGAAGTCGGCCCAGTCAAAACTCGTTCCCTCCTGGACCTGCGAGCCTTGATCTATTGCCGCGGCTGCAGCTGCCACTTTGGCTTGTGCCGCAGACTCGGCGGCACTCGCTGCATCTTCGTCGTAGCCTAGCTTGACTTGCAAATCTGCGGGCAGTTCAGCAATTCGGACCGAAGCGAGACCTGTTTCGTGCATGACATTCAACCGCGAGGCATCGTGCGATCGATAGGTGACTCCCTTGTATGTCTGCCCGTTGATAGCAAGCGTATCTGGAACCTCGATGGCGAAAGCCGAAAAACACGTGGCGACGAGTATTGCGAGGACGGGCTTCACCTCGCCATGTAAAACCCTAGGTGATGAGGGGGCAAGCCTATCTGCCGTCTACGGCCAAATGGGAGGAGGCGGATGTATCGTCTGACATGCACCGGAAGTTTGCGGGATTTTAGGGAAAGCGGAAGATGTTTGCGCGTCATAAACAGTTCCCTGTCTTTGCTGCTAGAGTACACTCCCAGAGGTTGCTTAAGATACGTTGTGCCGTTACATCAACAGGATGGCATCCAAGCCCACTCCCCGCACAGACCGCTTTATGCGGGATCTCAAGCGTATGCTCGACGGAAGAAGAGGGCTTCATGCCCAGTTGGCCGGCTATCTGAATCCCGCCAATCCACGAGCCGGAAGCACCCGCCTTTCGGAATGGATTCATCGCAAAACGACTCCTTCTGCAGAGACATTTCTGGCCATTCAAGAGTGGATGGACGGAAGGCGTTAGCCCCCCTACCCCAAATGTTTTCCTTGGTCGGTCCGGAGTGACCAGCTCGGACATCTTTAGTTATTCATAAGTAAGGAGATACACCGAAAACATCCAGCGGTTTTCGGGGCTTTTTTGGTTCGTTTTCTACACGCTTTCCCGTATCATCAAAGGGCCTTCAAAAGAGGGCATCTGATGATCCAAATCACACCCTATAACCGCACGCGCTACTGGGCTGTTTACCTGGATGGCGAGCTTCTCGCCGTCACGGTTTACAAGAAGGGCGCAACGGCGATCGCGCAAGCGCTCGCCCGGCACGGATACCGCCTCGAAAGCTGAAAAACTTCAGCGCGAGACGATGGATCGGGGATGGCCTCAATTTTCAACAAACCACCGACTATGAAAAATCCGTGGGACGCAAAAGACCTCGACCGACTCATCTGGAAAACCCTCGATCTCGCGACCGATGCCGTGACCTCGTTGCGCTGTGTGCGCACCATGCTCTCCGCGGTGCTTTCTGTGGCTGAGGCTGGTCCGCCCCCACCAAAGCGGTCATCCCGTAAGAAAAACCGCAAAACTTGACTCAACTTAACTAGAGCAGAGTGAGACCAAGAACAGGTTAACGTGCCGCCCGCTTCGCGGAAACCTGTTGGGCTCGCAGTTAAAAAGATTCCTTCACCTTGGTGGTGGTCAGTAACTCATCTTTGCAGATGTGGTGCATGGATGGCGCATCGACTTCTGCAACCTGTAAGACGCTCACCAGCACGTCATTGCACATTACTTGCATAGGTTGCAGAGGTCCGCGGTAGTTTTTGCCGGTTGGCTATGCTCATTTTTCTTCCATTCCTGCTTAGAGCTCTTCTTTTTATTTTCAATTTGGAGGACTGTTAAAAACCTATGCAACCTATACACTCAGGTTGTTACACACAGATAGAGAGCACTTTGCGCGTGCATTGTTTGCTTGCCGACATCTGCAGACCTGTGAGGACCGTTGCAGACGCGCAAAGGAAAAAGGGTCACAGGGAATTCCGAGTGACTTTTGATCGCTGACCGCGTTTCGCTAAGCGGCCTCTTGCATGAAATACCGGCGCTTTCTGCCCTTGTCTCGAGTGCCGAAACAGTAGGCCTTTCCTGCTACCACGTATCTTCTTGGGGCCTTATTTTCGTCCGTGCTTGGAGCGTATCTGCTCAACATCCGGCCGAGTGCAGAGCGGCACTTTGGAGAAGGAGTGAAGACTCCGTCGCGCTCTGATCCCTCCAACATCCATTCAAACAAACCTTCGTCGTGGCAGATTTGGCAAATCTCTTTGAACTCAAATTCCTGCCTCTGTTCGTTCGTTTTGACTCTCAGGTAATCAATCAGGTTGCGAATGCAACCCTCTTCTGTGTTTCCTCCGGACTCGACCGGGGGAGTTTCCAAGCAGTCCCCGAAGCCAGCAAAAGCCACGATTCCACCGATGATGTCGCACCACCTTTCGAAGCCCAAACGAGGCTTACATCCAAATGATGTTGCTGATTGCTTCCCCGCCCGCGCCCACGCTCTTAAAATTCCCCACAGAGCTGAGAGAACGCATCGCTTGTTCTCTTCGTTCAGTAGCCACTCTTCATCCAACACCCAGGAAGGCTGCCGATCCTGCACATTGCCCTCATTGACATGCAAATTGCAGATCAAACAACGATGCGCCATGTCAGGTGACAAAACGCAGTCGTTTCCCGTGATAAAAAGTGTCTTTCGGTTTTTGACCTCAAACATCCGAGTTTCCTTGAGGATTCTTCCCGACCAGCTTGGGCTGGTCATCAGGGCCTCCAGTGTGGGGCTGGCCACATATCCCCGCACATTATCAAAGCAAAGATAGATCGATCCGGTGAGCATCTCGGCGTCAATGACCTTGCTCAATTCGTCCTCACTGTTTTTCCACGATAGTCCTTTGAACGAGCCATAGATCGGCATAATCACCAACTTAGCCAATAGAGACTTGCCGGACCTCTGAGAGTTGGCCGTGTAAACGAATCCCATTCGGTTTGCTCCATTCCGAAGCAGCGCCGCACAGAACAGTGAAAGCATCGCGGCTATCTGCACAGCTTGTGACCGGCTATTCCGCACAGGAGTTCCGTCTCCGCCAGCGTTATCGCTGACTGCGTGTTCCTTCCAATCAGCGAAAGGAAATTCCGCTAGTAGCCACCGCAAATACCGAACGCTCTCATCGAGCGACCAATCGTAATATGGCATCTCCCGAGACACCGGAGCCTTTCTGATTTCTGGAGGATTCATAACCCGAAGCCGAAGGTGAAGATTCCGTCTTCATATCCCGGCTGAAACAATTCCAGGCCGTTTTCTTTGGGAAGAGGCACTGGATAGATTTCCTCTATCTCCTCCACGAAGGACCCAAAAAACTTCGATTCCAACAGTTGTTTGGCGACAACGGTCGGCATGTCCTTGCAAACCGTGTAGGGCTGACCGTTGCCGTCATACTTCGTTTTTGATGTCGCTACATGAGACTGACTCCACGAAACAAAGGACTCCGCAGTCATCGGGATAAAGCGCCGCTTCGACTCGTCAGCAACGATATAGACGTAATCCCGGCGATACAACCCGCAGCCGCGCAAATGTGATCCCATGTTATGGATGAAGCCAATGAGCAGTTCGTCCTCTCCAGGTAGCGGCACCATTGGCAAGGCTCCATACCGACTGGCCAAATCGCCAGTCAGCACTTCGTGCAATGCAGGGACAAGCCCGGGTGAATTATTGCAAACAGCACTCATTGTCTTACCAAAACGGCCCTCCACGTTCCCTGGCTTCTTGCCACACAGCACGACGCGGAGGTGCTTGCATGGCAAGCGCTGCACTCAGCGCCGATCTCGGTCTTGCATTTTGCCCCGCATCTCCCTCGCGCACGTCGTGCATGATGCGTTGCGCATAAAAATAAAGTCGGCTCATTCATGTGATTTGCGCGGCGATGACTTTCGCCGTTTTTTACTTGGTATTCTGTCAACTTGCTTCTCATCACCGCACCCTCCTGCCTTGTCGTTACAGTCCCATCTTGCACGCAAAAGAAATCGGTTGCAAATAAATATATAAGGGTTATGCTTACACTTACTTTATGAACAACGAGAAAACGCCATGCCGCCAAATCCGTCTAGCTTTGGGGCTCACTCAAAAGGAATTTGCCGAGCAACTTGGAGTAGCGAAGCAAACAATCGTTGATATTGAGGGCCGACGCGGCGCCTACGCTAATCGCATTTCCTTGCGCCTAGCCCGCCGCATGGCCGTGATATCCGGCGCGCGCCCTCAGTCCCTGATCTCCCAAAAGGGCACGGCCGAGGGTTGCCAGCCGGTCGATGGCAAATACGAAGTTTATTCCGAGGGTTATGCCGCGCGCTGGAAGGACGCGGCCCAAGACCGCAATTGGTCCGAAGACGGCCCTCATCCCTTGATTGGGGAGGCCGTCTGGACTGTTGCTTCGGCCTTAGCAGCAGCTGACGAACAAGGCCCCCTGAGAGCAGCGGTGCTTTGGGAGGAACTGCGCGACGTAATCGACAAACAGCGTCGACCCGATTCCGATAAGCCCGGACTCGCATTAGGCAGGGCGATGGCGAGGCACACAACCCAACGCGTTAAGTTGAGACGCGAGATACCTGGGGACGGACTCAAGGAACTCCATCCCTTAACTCTGTTGAAGCTGGCAAACCAAGAGGAGGGCGAGAGGCTGCTAACCCTCTCTCTCATCACTCGCACGGCGGCGGAATTGGCTTCCTCCGAAAAGTCGCCGAAAGAGCTCCAATCTCTTAAGGACGCTGCGGATCTCCTCCGCAAGAGAGGCCTCGCGCTTCTCAGAGAGAAGCCCTCTCCCGCGGCAAACGAGCAAGGCGCAAGGAACCAGGCCAACAGCGCAACTAGGCGCAACTCCCGGAGGAAGACAATCGCTCCAAAGCGGCGTCGATAGTAGTTCTGCGGTAACGAATCGCCCTTCCAATGCGCATGTAGGGCACCAACCCGTCCATCCGCCAGTTGAACAGTTGGCGCGGCTTGATGCGCAAATACGCAGCGGTTTCCTTTTCCGTCATGAGGGGCTCATGGCCTTGGCTTTCTATTTTCTGCGAGTCCATGCCTCTGGGTGCATGTCAACTCGGCTGGTGAGCGAGGCTTTCAAGCAACCTGCTCGACTGGAAACCGAATCAGGCTTGAAGGACATTTCGGAACGAGGCCGAACCAGGCTTCGCCCTGCGCCTTCGTAACCACCTTGCGGTAGTTGGAAAACATCTTCTGAGGCGAGTTGCCCATCTCCAACGAAACCTTGGCGGCGTCGCAAACCACAGCCATGCGGTAGCTGCCGTAAGAATGCCGTAGCGCGTTTTGCTTCCATTTGAGCGCCGGAGCATCGCTGTCTACCATTTTGCGCCGCTTCGTGGCCTTCTTTGCTGCTGTGCCAAACGCCTCTCCCAAGCAGGCTGGGAGGCTGTAGGACAGCACGGGCCCGTATTTCTGAATGTGGTCTCCGATCCAAGCCTTGAGCGCAGGCAGGATGGGGACGAGACGCCGGGAGGCCGTCTTGGTCTGGTCACTGCCGAGATCGATCACCTCTTCTGCCCAGTTGAAGTCCTCCCAATTGAGCCGGAGCATTTCAGCGGAGCGGATACCGGTGAACGCACCCAGAGCGATGGCGAGCTGACATTGCCCCTCGGTGGCTTCGAGCAGCTCGGTGAGTTCGCCAGTCGTGAAGATCTGAATCGGCCGTCCAATAAGCTTGGGCTTCTCCAACCATTTCGCTTCGGTCTCGCGATCGCGGGGCAAATAGCCGCGGCGACGGGCAAAATTGAAAAGCGTGATGATGAGACGCCGAAAGTTGTCACGCGTGACCAGGCTGTTGGTCAGCGCGAAGAGCCAGTCCTCCAAATCCCGCGTGCAAACCTCCGAGATCGGCATCTGGAAGTCGTGGGAGAAGCGCCCGAGGCGCAAACGGCAGTCATCAAGATAGGTTTGGCTGCATCCCCCAGCTTTTTTGGCCACGAGGAACTCCTCATAGACCTGAGTCACCGTGCGCTGCAGTTCCGGGCGGACAGCATTCAGGCGGAAAAACTCAACGGCCTGGCGCAGGGTTCCATGAGGACCGATCTCGCGCAGGAGCGAGGCATACTCGCGCGTGGCGCTATGCAGCGAGGTGTCGAGACCGGCCAGGTGATGTTGAGCCTCCCGCAAGGTTTGGACCTCGGCCAGCGAGACTCGCATGACCTGGGCCGTTCCCGCGGCGATCCGATCAGCCTGGGCTTTGGCGAATTTCCGCGCCTGCTCCAAAGTGCGGCAGTGTTGCCGGTGCCGCTTACCGCCGCAGTTCCACGCCACGCTGTAGTAACAGTTCCCGGATTTCTCGGTCGTGTAGATGCGCGTAGTGACCGAACCGCTGCGGACCACGATGACCTCGGGCTGTTTGTTTTTCGGCCGTCGCCGGGCCGCAATTGCTCGTCTTTTCATCGAGCTACGAGCCCTGTCAACGCGGCGCTTAACCGCGCCGGTTGTCGGAAAACTGTCGGAAACGGCGGACTTACGCGGTAAGTCGTTGGTTATAAGAGCGACCCTAACGGGATTCGAATTTTTGGTTTCTGCTGCTCAGCCGATTCCAAGTTGTCTTGGAACGTGCTGTGCATAAGAGCTTTGCAATGTAGTCATTTTATCCGCCATGTCAACCGTTTCGGCACTCTATGGCAAACCTCGGCAAGGTGCGTGTCCCCTTTTGTCCCCCTGCCAACAACACAACGATTTATGACACTAAGAGCTATGCTTGGACTGAATCACTGTCAGTCCTTGCTAAGCTTGGGGCACACCACCAAACGCGATGCGCCGACTCTTATGACACATTAACCGGTTGCGCGCGCCGGCCAGCAAAGCTGCAATAGTCGCATGAACAACCCGCATCTTCTCTCTGAGCGCATCGAAGTGGCTTGGCCAGCCGGATCGACTCAGCCAACTTGGCCCCAGTCAAAAGCATCGACTCGGGGCCTGGTTGGCAGTCGACCGCGAAAAAAATGGAGACGATGCCCTCACCGTCCCGGCCCTCCAGGGAATGCTCGAAATGCTCGAGACCTACTTCCCCGAGGAAATCATCGGCGCTCCGCAATTCCAGGCCCAGGAGACCGCCATCGCCGCCCACGCCAAAGCATGAAAAAGTCCCGCTCCATCGAAAGCATCATCTACGACTACCATCGCGCCATCGATGACCTCATCGACGACTACCAGCGCCGTCTGGCCAAGACTCCAACCTGGACCAACGAGAAAAGGCAACTGGTCCGGGATCTGGATGATTCTCTGAAGAAAGCCGAATTTGGATACTACCACGGCAATCCGGCCGATTGCGGCGGCCCCACCGGCTTGGGCAACGACACCGTGCTTGTCGTACCACCCAAAAAGCGTGGCTATCTCCAATACTACCGCGGGCAAACCGTTCGACTCGTCTGCGTCGAGCCGGGGCGCTACAAAAGGACTTACAGAGTCGGACCAACCACCAAGACACCATTCAATGAACCACCGGTTCAATCGCCATAGTTCCCAAGGACTCTTTGCCCATCCCCCCTCGCCCATCAGCCACCGCTGGAAAAACTTGGGCTCCTGCGAAATCGCCGGTTCGGTATGCGAGTGGACGATCCATCTCGCCATCCGTCCGGAGGTCGCCAGCCTGTGGTCGATACGCTGGCGCGGCGAAGAGCAGAATGAGGAAGTCCTCGGCCCGGATCACTTGGATTCCTTGGCTGAGGAATTGGTCGAGGACCGCGGCATCGACCGGGACGACCTTTTAAACCTTTTGGAATTTAGCGGTATCGAGGCCGTTGAGGAGTTCGCCCGACAGAATCACATCGCCTAAAAAAGCATGATCGAAAAAATCGTCAGCGGAGGCCAAACCGGCGCCGATCGCATGGGCTTGGACTGGGCTATTTGGCACGACGTTCCCCATGGCGGCTGGTGCCCGAAGTTCCGCAAGGCCGAGGACGGAACCATTCCCCCGCAATACCTGCTCACTGAGACTGCCAAGAGCGACTACGTGCAGCGCACCGAGTGGAACGTGCGAGACTCGGACGGGACGCTCATCTTCACCTTGAGTGACAAGCTCAGCCGGGGCTCGGCCAAGACCGCATTCTTCGCCGAGCGGCACGGTAAACCATTTCTGCACGTACATCCCGGCCTGAGCTATCAACCCGCGGCCGACGTCCTACGGTTTGTTCACGACCACAACGTCAAGGTGCTGAATATCGCGGGCACACGCGGCTCCAAGGAGCCCTACATCGGCAAGTTTGTGAAGAAGGTGCTCGAAGAGGCCTTCTTCCCTAAGCCGCAGGGATGGCTCGGAGGCGCTGGAGAAGGTTAGTCGCGTTGGAGGCTTACTGCTGCTCTTTCGCTCTGATGACATCCTTCTTCGCGTTGATCGCCCTCATTTTGTCGCCGTATTCTTTGGCGCCAGAGGTTTTCTGCGACTGCAAGGCCTGAACTTCCTGTTTAAGGCTTTTCACTTCTGCCTTCCGGACTGTCTCGGCTTTTCTTTCTGCTGCCGCGGCTTTCCTTGCATCGGCCGCATCATCTCCGTAAGCCGAAACGCCAAGTGCGAGCACTGCCACTACTAGGGGGATCAATAGTTTCATAAGATAGCTGGCATATAGGCAAAGTAGGCGGAGCGCAACCCTCATGAGCATTGATTCCCGACATTTCCCGCTCGTTATTGCCGGTCAAACTGTTGCCCCACGCTTTGAGTTGATCATTTTCATCCTGATTCTAAGCTGCCGGTTCCCACCCCCATGATCATCGCCTTCGCTCGCCAGGGTCAGGAAATCGGACACTTCTCCAAGGATGAGGTCCCAGAACTGGTCGCCTCGGGCCAGATCCTGCCCTCCGACGATTATTGGCATGAGGGCATGGACGAGTGGCGCAAGGTTGGTGATCGCTGGCCGGTTGCAAAAGTCGCGCACCTGCCGACCGCTCCAGTGATGACGATGGATGACGTGCCGACGTCATCTCGCTCCGGCTTCGCACTGGTCTTCTGGCTGATGGCCGTGCTGCTCCTCGCGGGTGGTGCGTATTGGTATTTTTATCTGCGGCCTGCGACAGGAGAGCCCGCTCCAAGAGCCGAGCCAACCATCGCCGAACCGAGCACAGCAGTCGCACCGGTTGAGGTCGAGCAGGTCTCGTCTCCAACTCCAACACCGGAGCCAGTAGCGACCGAAGAGGAACTGGCGTTGGAGTGGCTGCGAGAAAATCCGAACTTCCAGCCGCAAACCGTCAAGCTCCTACAGCCCCGCGAGTTCACGCTCAGGCGCCACGGCTTGGTGCACGGCAGCACGATGGTGCCCGCTGGGGCGAGCGCCAAGGTGGAGTCGTGGGACGACACGACCGTCACCGCTGCCTTTGCCGCCGAACCGCGCGTCTTGCCGCAGGATGTCACCGACTTCGTTGCCCGTGCTGTCGCCGTCTACCGCCAAGAGAAAGACCGGCCTGCGCCTGCAGTAGCCGCTGCTGAGCCAGTCCCGCAGGAAGCTGCCCTAATCGAGCCCGCACCCCTCGAGCCGGCGCCCACTCCAGCCGTCCCTACGATCGACAAGCTCTCGGTCATTTCATGGAACATCGAGTGGTTCCCCGGCCGCGAACCCGGTGCCTCAAACTCGCAGGCCAAGGACCACGCCAAAACCGTGAAGAAGGAGCTAAAGAAAATCAATCCGGACATATTCTTGGCCCAAGAGATCCGCGACTGGGACGCCTTCATCGATCTGTGCTCGGCCATTCCGGATCTGCAGGTCGCCGCCGTCTCGCACTACCGCCAGGGCAACGCCATCGGCAAACAGCAGACGGCCATCGCTTCCAAGCTGCCCGTCATCGCCGCCTGGTACGACAACTGGAAGCCGGCCGAGGACCAACCGCCCAGAGGCTACACGGCGGCCGTGGTGCAAATCCCCGGCACGGAGAACCTGCTGCTTGTCTACAGCCTTCACCTTAAGAGCAACCGAGCCAAGGGCGAGGAGGACACCAAGTCCAACTACGCGCAGCGCGAGGAAAGTGCCCGCCAACTCCTCGCCCACGTTGAGGAGATGCAGGGTAAGGCATTCAAGGATCGCATTGTGGGTGTCATCGTGGGTGGCGACTTTAACACCAACCACGACGGCCAGTTTGATGACAGGACGGTGGAGATTCTGGCCGAAGCGGGCTTTGCCAATACGTGGGAAGGTGTGTCCCGCAAGAGGCGTGAGACGTGGATCGGCGGCGGGCGCTTTGAGCCGACAACCTTCGACTACATCATGACCAAGGGACTTGGGTCACCGAGAGCCGACCTGATCGATGTTCCGGTGGAGGCCAGTGATCATCGGCCGGTGGCGCTGGAGATTGAGCTGTCTGCTCGTTAAAGAGGCCGTCGGCTTGTGCTTGCGTTACCACCAGATCGCCTAACAAATGCTGACTATGAATCCTCGCATCGTTTTACTTCTCTCTTTGGTCGCGGCGACCCTCACCGCTGGTTGCACATCCACGAAGTCAACAATCACCGACGAGGGCATCGGCTACCGCATCACCAAAGCGCAGGCTAAAGAAATCGTAGACTCCTCCATCTTGGCTAACTTTTCCCCCGACTACGTCAACGCAGGCCCCGCCGAAAGTCTGACGAGTTCCGGCTACATCCGCTTCGCCATGGATACGCAGACCATTAATGCTACCGCGATCCCGACACGCGGAAAGTTGTCAAACGGCCAAATGGCGGAGGGCTATGGGTTTCAAATTAGCAACTTCGGAACGATGCCCATTTCGGGTGGATCAAAAGCGCGGGCCGTCTACTCTTTGCTCAAACAGCAGGGGCAAGGTGCTGGAGAGTTGTTAAGGGTTTCACCATAAGTCACCAACCTGCCGCGCTCCGCGGGCGTCTCGTGCCTCGCTGCACTAAGGGAACCTTGAGTTGGTCAGGTTTTGATCGTGCGGTGAGGTGGGTGGCAAATAAGGCGAAAACCTTATGACTCACAAGCCCCTTGCTAGTTAATACGGCCGGCGGGACATTGCCCGCATGAGAGTCGTCACCCCGCTTGCCGCCTTGGCCCTCGTCCTCTGTGGCTGTCAGTCGCCCGATGTAGCATGGCAGAAAGCCGTGACCGTGCCGCTGGTATTTCAAGAGAGACCGCTATGAAACTACTGACCACAATAACCGCCGCCGCTTTAGTGATGGCCGCCACGGGGTGTCAAACGCCCGATCCGCTCTACGAGAGGATACTGGCCTCCAGCAAGCAGCGACAAGAGCAACCGTTCAAGCCGCAATTCCAGCCCGGCACCGACATGATGGGCATTGCCCCGTCAACCGTAGTGTTCAATGACGCCCCAGCGCCGGCGCCAGCGGCCGCACCGCAGCCTGTAATCGTCGTAACTCCTCGCAGCGGCACCACCATGGCCACACAAGTCGGCGGCACTACTGTCGTCTCGCAGTTTGGGGGCAACAGCGGGCTTTACTTGCCGCCGGCCCCGCCGATTTACACTGGCGGCCAGACGCCCACGGTCTATACCATGCCTATCCAGCAACCGTAACTTTTGTCGGGTGTCTCCGATAAATCGCAGGGGTTGCCCCCTTGGTTCCGTGCGGTGCCTACCAACCAAGCCTCTTTGACCAGCAACCCCGCCAATCAACAGCCGTGGACAAGATCGTGGACGATATCAACCGCCGCATGGGGTCGCCGCGCAGTCCGGTAATCAAGCGGGCGTCACAGGGGACGAGCCGCACGGGTAAAGGATGGCAAATGAAAAGCGGCAGACGTTCCCCAGACTACACAACAGACTGGCGCCAACTGCCTGTGGCCAACGCATAAAAAGTTGTTCTGGCCTAGGACAGCGGATGTCCCACCCCCTGTGTTGAACTGGGCGCGTGAATACACATAGCCCGAACCCCGACCACAACATCTGGAACAACAACGGCACCTGGTGGTGCCACTACACGATCCACGACTCCAGCAAAACCGCCCGCCGCGTGCGAGTGTCGCTAGAGACCAAGGACATCAACGAGGCCCGCCAACGGCGGGACAACCTTCTGAAGGTCACTGGCAACATCAGCACCAAGGTGCCATGGCCGCGGGTCTCTCGTGGTCAGGCCATGCCCGACGTGGGCCCGGATATCTGCGAAAGCCGGGCCGTGCGCAGGCCGCATGGATACTGGCCTCTAGCTATAACGCATTGAGGGTTTGAACAATGCGCTGGTCGATCGGATCAACCGGAAAGCAAAGCTCCCTTGGTGCGTTTAAGGAAACGCACAAATGACAAAGGCCCACTCCGCCGCGCTCGCGGCGTTGCCCGAAGGCTGCGTGCTCTCACTGCGCACTCAGTTGCGAGCCTGATTTTCCATATGACACACAAACTGCTTGTAGCACTTAATGGGCGAGCAGACACTTTTGCAATCCGTAGCGGTTGTGAGGCTATAGCCTTTTGATAACAGATAATGGTTGCGCTCCACCCTTCAGAAGAAGTAAAAAACTTATAGAGTTATGGCCCACTCGTTAGCTCAGACAATCCCGGTGTTTCGCCGGGGCGGCAGAGACGGTTGCGTCCGGCGAAAGCCGACGCGGAAGCCGTGCTCCTGCCATTCGCATCACCTCGCAAGCTGTGCTCCTCATGGCATGCGCACGGCTTCCGCGCCTGCTTTCGCAAGAAAGTAAGCAATACAATGGTGGCTAGCCGAGTGGGCCATCTCACCTCATCAACGGCCCTCCCCCGTCAATGAACCAAAGCGTCATCGCACGGTCGGCTGAGGACGCGGAGATCAACATGGGTGATCTCTTGCGCCACTCAGCAGAGAACATTCTTCGAGACTCGGAAAACACAAAGGCATGCCGAGCAAAGTATTTCGCCGCTAATCGGGAAGCGTGGGTCGAATTTGCTGACGCAGTAGGCAAAGACCGAAATTCCATAGTCCACAGCCTGCGAAACAAATTATTAGCGAGCACTTCGCCGAAAGAGGCCAAAGTTGTCGCGTTGTATGCCTTGCGCGTTTTGCGCGCAGGCAAGGGAGCCAAGTGGCAAGGTGTGTCGAAACAGTCAGGCACGGCTTTTTTAGAACTTCTTGATTACCTCGAGAACAGTAGGCTGCCGACTCAGCTGAGCCCTCTTGAAAGTTCGCTGATGCGAACAAACAAGGCGCCCCGACCAGCTGCTGTGGCCTTCGAGTTTGCATCCTTGGTTGAAAAAGACCCAAGACTCGTCAAAAGACTGTTTGCATACGCGTGGCAAAACTTCGGAGCAAAAGGGATCACCGAGCTGCTCGCCATTCCTGCATGGCAGAAGTTGAATCTGATTTCGACACTAGGAGAATGGTTCCCCGAGACAGCGCGCAAGCGAATCGACGAGGACAGCCTGAGGGTTTTGGGCGGCGATGTCTCCGCTGCAATTCTTTACGCACCCGAAAACCGTTTCATTTTTCTCGAGTCCTCCCTTGAGCAACGTATCAGCCAAGCACCGGAGAACTTCCGCGGCACCAATGAATACGCTGAAAAACAAAAGCGGATCGAAAAGCTTCTAAGCAGATCTGGCGATACACTGCGCTGCGCCGTAGCGGGGCAACTTGAAGAAGAAAGCAAGTCACTGCTTTTGGAGCGCGAAACGCTCGGACGCTTTGACAAGCGGGTCAAATCGCTTTGGGGTGAACCATGGATTCACCAAGCACAGGGCAACCAAGCCGAAAGCGACTTCTGCGAGTTAGCACAGCGCGAGTCGCCACCAGCTCTCCTTCATTTTCTGTCCTACGTTGCAATTCTTGATCCCTTCGAGAAGCTCCGATGGCTTCTCTCCAACAAGCCAATCTTGAGGAGCGCGTCGGTACCTGCTCTGCGGAGCTTGCTGTCCGATTCGGCAACTAATCCGTCACTTCGAAAAATCCTCCCTGAGTTATCTCTGGCCCTCGAGAACCGATGGCCTTTGGTGATGGGTGATACCACGGCAGCTGTGCGCAGCATGTGGTTAGGCGCCACGGATGCGGCATTCTGGTCATGGTTGGTGTCTGGCCACGCCACGCATCCGGCCCGACGCGACTTGGCGAAATTCCGAAATCTGGTCGTGCAAATTGCTGCTTCACCGGCTGTTCTCGCTTCCAGCGAGTTCTTCGAGGTATTGAACAATACTTCCCTCAAATCCTTGCTCGCTAAGCCGAAGGGCCTTGCCACTGTCACTAAAGCTGTCCGCAGCGACAAAGCGGCGGCGCGGAAGTGGGCGGCAGCTTCGTTCAAGGAAACGTCCTCAGACGCCAAGACCCGCAAAGCATTCCTGAAAATTCTATCAGGCGCCAGCGAGGCCGTGCTGAATGAGGTGACTGGGTTGATTCAAAGCCCCAGCGAAATGGTCGAACTGCTGCGCGAGACAAGCGTGCTAACCCGTACCAAAACGGCGATCCGCATTCTCAACTCGAAAGTCGAAAGCAAGACATGGGCAAACGTTTTGCTTGCATCGATTACGGGCAAGGAACCCAGAGTCCGCGGCCAAGGGCCTATGGCGAAAAGCATCATCAAAGTGATGCTTTCGGATCCTGCCACTTTTGGATGCGAATTGACCCGATTCGCTCCATCCGAGAGCCGCAGCATACTTTTGGAAAAGAATCTACCCGCACTCGTAGCTGGCGCCGCTGGCAACGGCTCACTTGCCGCCTGGCTCGGTCGGGGTGTTATCAAACCCAAAGTCGTGGCCGCGCTACCCACGCTGCGCGAGGCATTCAGAACACGCCCAACCATGCTAGCGGCCCTTGAGATTGCTCTGCTGATCAACTTGCGCGATTTGCCTTTGCTTACCCGCTTGGCCTTTGAGCGCTGGAGAAAAAATCCGAAGCAGAATCCCGGAACTTCGTTCGACTCCTATTATTTTAGCTGGACTGTCCCAAAGAAAATCGGCGGCCATCGTACGATCACTTCTCCGTCTCCGCAGTTAAAGAGACTGCAGAGGGTCATCCTAGATAGACTCCTTGCCCTTATTCCTGCGCAGCCAAGTGTGCACGGGTTTGTGCCCGGGCGTTCATCCGCGACAAATGCTTCCTTGCATGTGGAAAAGCGCGTTGTGACAAAACTCGATATCAAAAGTTTTTTTCCGTCCACGCGCTACGGTCTGATTGTCAAAGCCCTGCGGCGGGCAACCGACGACAAATTGCCGAAGTCAGCACTCCATCTATTGGCTGACCTTTGCGCGTATGGTGGAGGACTACCTGTCGGTGCTCCATCTAGCCCTGCTTTGGGAAATATCGTGTTGTCGAGATTCGACGAGATCGTCAGCGATAGGGCGGCAAAGATGGGGGTTTGCTACACGCGGTATGCGGATGACCTGACATTCTCCGGCGGCGATGCAGCGGTCCGCATGATGGGTTTTGCCAAGGGTTTGCTACGCAAACTCGGTTACGAGACCGATACCAAAAAGGAGCTCATCCAGCGCAGCGGGCGGCGCCAGGTGGTGACGGGATTGGTGGTGAACAAAAAAGCATCCATGCCACGCCGCGCCAGAAAGAAATTGCGCGCCGCGGTCGACCGTCTAGCACGACAGAAGCAACCTGAGTGGCACGGCAAGCCGACAGACGCGCGAAAGATCATCGGACTCCTCGCTTATCTGCACATGGTAAACCCGCAGCATGCGGCCCGGCTGAAAGATCGTTTGCCGAAAGGAAGGACCGCTGATTCATGAGCTTTCTGGCTGATGTCATGACAGGCGATAGCCGCTCGATGCCACATATCGCCGACGGTGAAGCGCAGTTGGTGCTGACGGGTCCTCCTTATTTCCCAGTTTCGCTCAACCAAATCTTGTCAGAGCCTTTTGCACGACAAACGCAACAAGACTTCGTAGCGGGGGAGATTAGTGCGTTTCAGAAATCCCTCTGGCCCGTCCTCAAAGAGTGCAAACGCATTTCATGCCCCGGCGGTATTCTTTGCATGATCAGCGCTGACGTCGGCTACGGCGGTCAGCTTCACAGCGTTACGGGCCGTCTTCGGGAGGGTGCGGAGCGGATTGGATATCGTCTTTTCACCCGCGTCCACCTGCGAACAATATCCTACCGGCGTCGCACAGCCGGCAACCTGAGCACTCGTTCCCCGCGTGCATTTCGCTTTGATGAGACAGTTTCGGTAGAGCTCTTTTGCCTTCGCGAAGGGCCTCTACCCGTGTGTCCCGAAGGGTTTAGCCGCGATGAGCTCAGGTCACTCTCTGCACCATTGTGGAATATGCGGCCAATGGGACGCCGCCGCATTCATCCCCATCAGAGCCCGCCGGATCTTCTGCAAAAGTTGATCCGCTTGTATAGCCGACGCGGAGACCTTGTGGTTGATCCTTTTGCCGGATCCGGAAGCACCGTGACCGAAGCTGCGATGCTCGGCAGACGGGGTCTTGGGTATGAAAAAGATCCGATCCAAGCAGATGCGGCAAAGCGGGCTCTAGCCAAGCGCGTTCAGACCTTTGTAGGAGGACAACTATAAAAACACGCGTCCGCCAACTCCCCGATTCGCTTTGGACGTCGCATGCACTTTGTGCCGCCTACTTGCTACCGGACACAAGAGAAGCATCCTCACTCAGAAAAGTGATGGATGCATGGATTGAAGACTGTCGTCCATTGGCCTCGACCGAGGACTTCGCCGACATCATCAAGTCAGAGAAAGGCACAGTGCTCGAGCCCTTCGTCATTGACGACCGTCACATAGCACTGGCAACGGCGTTTTGCCGACTCGCGACATCGGAGCGCATTGGCTACTCGCGCATGCGCATCGTTCCTGTTGGTGCCGCACACTCGAGCGGCGGACTCGTCATCACCCGCCAGCTGCGGAGCTTCTTCGCGGAATGCTTTGCCTTTGCCAAAAATCCCCGGGCTATTGAGACACAACCATATCTGGATCTCGGAAGCATCCCGGAGCCATACGAGAAAGTTTGTCCAATCATGTCGCGGTGGACTTCTTCACTTTCCTTTGAGGAGAAGTCGGCGAGTGTCCGCATGCCATTGCAGCAAGCGCGCGCCGTCGCCGCCGCTGCGTCCTCCAAACCTCCGAAAGCCGTGGAGCTTCAGTCGGAGGTGCACGATGGTATTCAAATCGGGGGTAGCGAACGCTCGCTGGGCCAATACGGACTTCGTGCGGAGCTGGAGACGGACCACGTGATCATTCGCACGGGCGATCCGTCCAGCTTGATCCGCTTCAATGGACTTTTGGCTGCCCGTGCAACCATGAGATTGCAAGGCAGGCACGGCGACACCATGGTCGTCTTGCTACGGCCACCGGAAGGCGACTCCGGCACTCTGCTCGAGACCATTTACTTCCCCAACCGCACATCTCTCTCCTGGCTGGCGTTTCCTTGCCGGGAAACTCCTCCTCTCGACAATAAGCTTACCGACTTCCTGCTGAGTCTTTTTCAGTCCACGGTCCCGAAAGCATAAAATCATGAAACCGTCCCGCGTTCGCAGTCTGCTTGAAAATCTTCTCATGACCCGATGGCCGGTATTCCTATGGGGGCCTCCGGGAATCGGCAAATCCTCCATCGTCGCGCAGACAGCATCAGCCCTTGATCTACAGTTGCTCGATGTGCGCGCTGCCTTGCTCGACCCGACCGACATCCGTGGTATTCCGAGCGTCGAATCAGGACGCACTGTGTGGTGTGCGCCTGTCTTCTTGCCATCGGATCCAGACTCCAAGGGTGTCATCTTTCTTGATGAGTTAAACGCGGCCCCACCGCTTGTTCAGACGAGTCTCTATCAACTCACTTTGGATCGTCGTATCGGCGAGTATGTGCTCCCTGATGGCTGGCGCATTGTCGCGGCCGGCAACCGGTCCGGAGACGGCGGCGTCACCTTTCGCCTGCCCTCTCCATTGGCCAATCGTTTCATTCATGCCGATGTCGAACCAGACCTCGAGGATTGGTGTCTGTGGGCCGCACAGGCCAATGTGCACTTCCTTGTCGTCGGGTTTCTCAATGCGAGACCGAAACTGCTGTTTCAGCCCTACACGGGGCAGGACGCTTTTGCCACGCCACGGTCTTGGGAGATTGTCTCCGATGTCTTGAAGCAGGAGGAAAGTCCACGTGCTGCCGCTGATATTTTGCCCGGCATCGTGGGCGAAGGTCCGGCTGCTGAGTTCATTGCTTACACAAAAGACGCAAAGCGCGAAGAAGACTTCCTCAAGGTTTTAGAGAACCCGGAGAAAGCGGCTCTGCCTTCCAAGCTCAACGAGCAGTATGCGTTGGTTGCCTGGCTGGTGAATCGAGCTCACCGCAAAGGCCAGATCAATGCGATCGGTGCAATCCTGCTACGCCTCAAGCCTGAGTTCGGAATCCTGCTCTTTCGCGGTGTGGTGGCGGGCGATGCGCGGGCGGCGACACACAAGACGTTCCAAGAATTCTCAAACCGCCATCGGGAAGTCCTCGTGTGACCACGGACAACGCCATTCTCGAGAAGATCACCAGGGCGCGTATCTCCCTGATTCTCGACGAGCCTTATCTGGCTACCGCCATTGCCCAATTCCCTCTAGAAGACGCGACGGCAGAGGGATGGTGCAACACCATGGCTACCGATGGCTACCGCATCTACTACAATGCGGAGTTCTGTCACTCACTGACGCCAAAGGATCTCTCGTTCGTTCTCGCCCATGAGGTCGGGCACTGCATCTTTGGTCACTTCGAACGGCGAGGCGAAAGAGACCGCGAGCTGTGGAACTTTGCCACCGACTATGCCATAAACCTTGTCTTGCACGATTTCGGCATGCGCGTACCTTCCGGCGCCGTCTTTTCGCAGGACTACAAGGATCTTACTGCCGAGGACATCTACGACAAGCTTCCCAAGAAGCAGCTTCCGAAACAATGCGGCCGCGGTAAGACCGGCGGCAGAAACAGCTCAAGTCTCATTGCATCGGGAAGGAGTTCCATGTGGCGCTTCGATGCACACTTGGAAGTGCCCCCCCGAAAGCATCCGGTAGAATCTGAGCTTCGCGAAATCCGACGCTCCTGCATGGAGCCACTCGAGAAGCATTTGCGTTCACGAGGTGACATGCCTGGCTGGTGGGACGAGACAGTCCGCAAAGTGACTGGGCGGCAGATCCCTTGGCGCGAACTGTTGTCCTACTTTTTCTCTGGCCTGAGACGGGATGATTACCGATGGCTGCCAGCCAACAAAAAGCACATTTGGCGCGGCTTGGTGCTTCCCTCCGTCGGAGTGCCGAGCGCCAGCCACATCGTTGCCGCCATCGACACCTCGGGCTCAATGTCTCCAAAAATTCTTGGTCAGACGTTGGGTATGCTAGACTCCCTACGGCGCGTGAATGGCTTCACTTTAACCGTGGTGCAGTGCGATTGGGTTGTTCAAGAAGTCAAGAGCTACGAAATTTGGGACGAGCCCGACTTCAGCACCGCCAAATTCCGTGGACGTGGCGGTACCAACTTTGTGCCCGTTTTTGATTGGATAAAAAATCAGATGGCCAATGGCATGCGCCCGGATGCACTATTTTTCTTCACCGACCTGTGTGGGTCTTTCCCAAAAGAATCCCCGCCTTACCCGGTTGTCTGGTTTGCATTGAATCAAAAGCTCAATCCCCCATTCGGACGAACCATTCGCGTTTTGTAGACGCAAGGATCGCATCCGACATTAGTCTGCGAAGTCCCATTTCACCCGCCACGGATAGGACAAGAAGCCTCGCGCAAGGCGAAGCGGCGGATGGAAGCCCGGTCCAAGCGCAAGCCATGGCGGCGTAGGACTTCGGAGGCAGCGAAGCTGTAGGAGACCGGGGAACGCACTCCAAGCAGTTTGCGCAACAGGGCGATGACGATGGCCGGCCAGGCCTGACGGTAATCTCCTCCGGAGCGGTGTTCTGAGGAGAGAAAACCTTCGGCGAGCAAGACGGACCACAGCGCTTTGATCAGGTTGCTGTCGGCGTTGACTTCATTGTTTGGTGGCATCTTCTAAACACGCCAACTGCCAGTGCCAGCTAGGCTTCTGTGCGTGCGCAATGGTTCAAATCGGGCTCAAGCATTATCGCGATTGTCGCCATACTACTCCGAAAGCTCACACGCGGTGCACACATTTCCTCAAATGAATGCCTCTGATATGTCGTCCAGCAACTTTCGAATTTCGCTCGAAAACTCAGGCTTCATTTCTCCATCTGCGACTGCCTCCACTGCAAGATGAAGCCTAATCGTGACTGCATATTTCACCTGCAGATTCATGATATCAGTGAGGTTGTCAGCTAGATCTTGAATCTCATTCGGTTTTAGGTAAGCGCGAAGGGCGATCATCTTGTCATCAACCGTGGAAACACCACCGCCACCAACGGCACCACCGCCACCAACAACCGATTTAAGAACAACTTTAGGTGCGGCCGAGGAGTCACACGGCCAAGGTGCTGAATCACTTGCCAACTCGACAAGCCTCGAGCGCAATGCCCCATCAACAGCTTGCGCCAACAGTGGCCATGGAACCGGGGTGCCCCGCTGCGTTGAAAGCTGGGAAAGAATACCGGCGACGGAAGCTCTATCGCCATTCCATGCCTCAGGAATGTTTGCCTCCAGAATAGCTGCAGCAACGATCGGTTCGGGGGGCGGAAGCAGGTCGGCCATGTCCGTAAGCACTCCAGCCGGGACTGCTTCTTTCCACAACGAGGTCGGTCCCGCTACCAACCAGAGATCACCACGAAGAACCGCCTGCTCAACACTGGCGGCCACTACGTTAGCGAATGCCTTCGGCACTTGTTGCCCCTCCACGTATCCGCCCCGGTCAACTTGGATAAGCGTACTACCTGCAAAATAGGCAGTGATCTTCCCCGCAGCCAAACGCTCGCCGGTATCCCAGAGGCCGGGCAGTGTCCCCTTCCCTAGCATCAAGGAAGGCACCTCCGAAAGCTCAGCATGGGCACTGAGAACGACTTCTAGGTCTGGGTCATTCAATGCGTCCTCGTCTGGGTTGCTCCGCCACCAAGTTCTCACAGTTTTGTCAGGCCGCTTGAGCTGGAGGACAAAGTCACCAGCCACACATCCATCCACCAGCGTATCCACAATGGCCGAAGCGTTCAGCATCTTCGGAAGGTGCGGAAGCTGTGCGAAGGCACCAGCAAGATCTTTCACCCGGCGGAACTTGTCGCCTTCCTGCCACAAATCATAAGGCCCACCCGGCAGCAAGGCCTCCGCCGTAATCTTTGTCTCCTGTAGCCGGGAGCGTGGGTCGCTCTTAAGGTTTGTAAAAAGTGACTCATCCGTGATGCCTAGCTTGAAGGCCTGCACGTCATTTGATTCTGAGACCGTCACAATCATGCACCACGCTTGGCGAATCGCATCGGGCACCAGCTTCTTCGCTTTCTCAAGCTCTACGGTCAATCGCTGCATCCGCTGCGCGTCAACGCTTCCGCTTTTCGCCTTGTCACTAAGTTCAATCGCCACCTGTTCCCATGCCAGCATGTCCGCAACTCGGCTTCGGACCACATCTAGGCCGTCCTTTGACGGAACAGCCAGAATCACGGCATTACGATACACCCGCGGCCTGGCAGCGCTAGTCGTCTCGTCAATGAAACGCTTTGCCACCGATGATGGCTTACCCGATTCAGATGCTGAGTCGGGGCCTAGCACGGCAAAGTGGAACTTACCGTCATCCTCAATGTCCGCCGGCTTGTCCGGCAGCGTGTGCGTCCGGACTCCCATTGCCGATGCACCCTCAGTCAATTTCTTAACGTCTCCAACCGCCTTGCTCAGCCGCATCGCAATCAAACCCTTGTCGCTTTCGACTTGCCGCTTTTTCTCGCGATGAATCTGGGTCAGGTTCGGCTTGTTGCCCAAGCGCCAGTCTTCAGGCAGTGCACCGCCTTCTGTGGCCGTGAATTTATCGTCCAGCCAGTAGCTGTCCTGAGCCCAGCGTGACATCCCCTTTTCAACTTCTACGCGGTCAGGGTTCGTTGGTGCAATGGTAACTCGCAGCTCCCGCAGCGACGCCTTATGGCCGATTGGCTGCGAGTGCAGGAACGTGGCTACCACCGCTTGCTCGATTTCTCGGTGCTCGATCGAGGCAAGATCGCGTTGGATATCGAACGCAAACCCAAGCTCGCGATCAAGTATACCCTCCCAGGAGATGGCCTGCCCGTCTGTCGCTTGGGCATTCGCGATGTTCGCGAGTTCGCGGAGGCTGTCCGATAATCCAGGTTTCCCCTTCTCGCGCAGAAACACATTCGCCCCAACCAAGGGTGACGAGTCCCACTTGGCCGCGTCGCGGAGTGCGATGGCGAACAGTCGCAGCACGCCGCGGGTCCGCTGGAACCGTGGCAGCCCCGTCCAGTTGGAATACAGAATGTTCGTGAGATACGGGTGGAATGGGTAGCTCTCGACGAACGTTTTCTCCGCCGTAGCCCCTTCGCGCTTGAGTGCCTCATCGTGTGCGCAGACGCCCTTGAAAGCGGTGATCGCGTTTGTGCGCATCTCAACTGGATCACAGGGCTTGAACAAACGCCGCCGCAGCACTTCGGCCACGTCCTCCTTGACGACGGGCTCAACCATTTCCTCCTCCTGCCGTTTCAAGATTTCTTTCAGCGCCGTCACGATTTCCTGCCCAAGAGAATCGTTCGCAGCAATGTCCGATGCGAGCAACGACGCCACCACCGCGCAGCGGTCGGTCTTTACTGCTGCCTGGGTTAGGGCTTGGAAAAAGGACTGCAATTTGATCAGCCAGCCCTTGTCCCCAGCCACTTTTTGCCGGGCATACATCAGCACTTCATCGAGGAGAATCAGCGACGCCGCACCTTCCGCGTTGGGAATCGCCAACAGATCCATCATCACGTTTTCCGCCGGTGCCGTGTCGCGCTCTGTCATACCCTTTCCGCCGTTCAGGATCTCAAGTCCCCTCTTTCCGGCCAGTTGCCACGCGAGGATGCTCCACGGATGGAACAACCGCGCCATTTTACCTGTCGGGTCGACGACTTCCATGCCCGTCTCCAAGTCAAGTTTGTCGAACGAGAAGGCCGCCACCCGTGCTTTCGGCAGGTTCCTGCCTAGATCAATATGGGTTCGAAACTCCTCCACCGCCGGCAAGTCCGGCAACGCCGAAGGATTGTTAACCAGATGGAACAGCGTGATGAGCGTGTGCGTCTTTCCGCCGCCATAAGTCAGGTTCAGCTGGCGCACGGCCTTGTCGCTCTTGCCTGCCAGCCGCCGCACCACGTCCCGCGCCAGGTCGCGCAGATTGTAGGTCGGATAGGTAAGCGCAAAAAACTTTGCCGGGTCTTCGTAAATCGGCCGTTTGCCTTTCTGGAGAACAACTTCGTCCAGATCGGCAGCGAACATACTCATTGAAAGTTCGCCAGTTTTGAGTTCATCACGAAGCGGCGTCACTTCGTGCCACGATTTCCATTTAGGTGCGGTCGGCATAGTAGTTTCTGTGTTGAGTGAGTGTGTTAGATTCAGTTTTCTACGTCCAATCCCAGCGAACGCGTCGTGTCCGCCTTTGGCGCTTTTGCCCCAAGGTGGTTGCTCAAACTTTCCAGCAGCGAGCGCTCTTCGCTGGCTTGCTCCGATAATTCAATCAGTGATTGAATCAAGCGCTTGAACAGTTCGTTCTGCCGCAGAACGTATTCGTCGAGGTAATTATCCACCTTGCGCACGTCGCCATCCTGCCACAGGTGCATGAGCCGGTGAACCCGGTCAACAAGCGGAATCTCGCGCCCGCCCACGGATTCAAATCCCATCCGCTTTTCCCTCCGCTCCTTCCACATCCGCAGGATGAACTCTCCTCCGCCAATTTGTTCGGATGATCCAACATCACCTTCAGACACTTCTTCACCACCTTCCTCCTCCTCGACCATGACGCTGCCCTTAACTTTCACCAAGTTCCAGGTACGTTCGAGTTCCGCGTCCGACAGGCCACAACTAACTGCATACAGGATGCACGCCCCGGCTGGTGCTTTCGCAAAGCCAAAATCGTTACGATGCAGCAAATAATAACTCGTCACGGAATCCAAGCGGTCAATGCCCGACTCGATATGAAGCACCCGACCCACGACGAACTCAATGACGATGCGCCGCACCGCATCGAGAAACTCCTTCACGGACAGAAGTTCCTTCGTCGGGCTGTTCGCCTTGATGACCGCCGGATATTTGCTGTAAGCCTCCATCGCCGGACCAGTCGCCGCCCAGACGAAGTCCGGCCCGCGAATTCCCGCGTCCCAAAACTCACGCAATTGCGCGGCAATGTTCTCTCTCATTTCCGCCATGACCCGATTGTCCCAGCCGACCTTAGCTAAAGGATCGCGCTTGCGGCACACGAGCCATATTGAGGACGCCAACGATGCCCGACCCAAATTTCTTAAGCCTCCCGGCATTTCGGTTGCAATGGGCCATGAGCCCTGAACCACGAAGCCCGATCGAATAACCGCAGACGCGAGAGTTTCCCATGCATCTGGATTCTTATGAGCAAAAACAACTACAAAACGCCCATGGGCAGCGAGTTGATCATGCGCAGCCTTGAAAGCGCGAAACATTCCGTCTTCATAGACTTGTTTTGACAGCTTCCCATCACCGGAATGTCGGCTTTCGTCGTCAATAAGTTCTCCATCATTGTTTTCTGAACTCCATTTTGGCGAGAGCGCTTCGCTGAAAGCTTGGTCAATTTCAATTCCCGCTCCATGCAGGCTGCGGCGCAGCCAAACATAAAAACAATCCATCAAATCAGAATACGGAATGGCGTCATAGTAAGGAGGATCGGTAAAAACCAAGTCATACGCCTTCGAACTATCAGAAGTTGCTGACTTCTTTAAAATGCTAGGCGGCATTGTAGATTCCCATGAACAGGCGTGAAGACTGCTTAAAACCCGGCTCGCTGAGTTAATTCCCCCAACAAAAAAACGCTCAGTAGGACCGATTGGATTAGCTTCTGCAAAGTCCCATGTGATCGGCAATGCCCAACGCATGAAAAGGTGTTTTACCTCTTCCGCCCCATTTTCCCATACACACAGATTCGCCATGTAATCAACCGTTCTACTGATTATGCACGCTGAGTAAGATATTAAGGCCTCTCTCCATTCGGAAGGATATGAGCTTTCATCTATTAAAGCCCAAGACCTCCGAGATACTTTTACTAAGACGCCCAAAGCCAACAACTGGCGAGAAGTAAAAAGATCTTTCCATTGCATCAATCCGTATCCCTGCACAGAGAAGGCACGCCCCGCTCCACTACCCCCCCCTGCTGGCGTTGGTTCGTTCGGAATGCCAAATGGAACATCTGTGAATACACAACCCAATTCATTCTCCGTTCCGCACGCCAGGTCGCGTTCTAAAATGGTCGGAGTGCGATACTCCTTTCCATTCGGCCCGTCTATAACCACCGCCGTCATTAGGTGGCACATTTTCCCGTTTCGTGCCTCATAGCGAATATCCTCAGGCTTCATTATGGCTGGGCAGCACGGGCATTGCGCCCCCGAACGAGACATTGTCCCAGCACCGACCTTCTTGTCGTTTTCGCGTTTTTGCGCAGCATTCCCACCACGTTCGGGAACATTGTGTTCAATCAAAAACTTAATGCCGGATTTGTCCGTGTTTGCCTCCAATAAAAGCTTGATGCGTTTACTGTCCTTTTTGCAGAGCCAAAGTGTTTTCAGAAGTGGGATTGTGGTCCGGCAGTTCTTACAAGTCACGGCACGCGCCCAAAGATAAGCCACCGTCGGCTTTGCCACCCACCTGGGATTTGTCTTTTCCTGCAAATATGCTTCGCTCAATTGCGCATTCAGCTTGTCTGCATTTGTCAGACCGGAGTCATCTGGTTCAATGAAACGCATGGATTGCGGCTCAAATGCCTTTCCCGGGATCAGAGGTTGCCATTCCGCGTAGGTGGGATACACGCTTGATAATTCCTTGCGTGCCTCCGCCAGAACTTTGCGTCCCCATGCGTGGACGTGCCAAGCTAAGTCTGCATCAAGCGTAACACCCGCACTGGCCGCTGCTTGTTCAAAATCCCATTCGTCCTGCTGGTGTTCGCCCGCATCGGCACGATGCCCCAAAGCATCGAGCGTTGTTCGCAACTTTGCGCCCTTCAATCCTTTGACCTCCTTCAGGAAGTCCTCCATGAACTCACGATCGCGCAAAATAGAATCCGGCAGCGGTTGGGTCTGCCCTGCCAGCTTCTGCGGATACTCCAGCGTGCATTTCAAAATGAACCATGCCACCGGGTTCAAGTCGGCGGCAGTCACGTCGCATCCAAGCCGCATTGCCTCCAAAGGGATTGCGCCGCCGCCAGCGAACGGATCAAGCACCTTGGGCGCACGTCCACCGTTTCCTCTGCGGATTTCTTGCCGAAACCAATCCAACAATTCCCCGTTTTCACTTTCACGTTTCCATCGCAGAATCCCGCCATCCGTGATTTCCTTCATGCGACCTTCCTTGTCTTTCACCGTCTTCAACTTGCCTCCGATTTTCTCGCAGAGTTCCTTGCGCCCCTCTGCTGTGCCCGGATCAGGAAGTAAAGTTGCCAGTAGCGCCGCCCGTGAGGCCGCCAAGGGACGCCGCGCCGGCCAGATGTGCAGCGTGGAGATATGCCCGTGCCGCACGTTCTTTTCATGCACCGAGTCAATTGATGCCTGCCGCAGCGGGAAGGCGTGTTCAATCAATCGTGAGTAATCTTTCATCGTAATTTTGGTTCAATCCAGGTGTTGCCCTGCGGTTAAAATGTCACTGGCGGCCAAGTCAAACCCGGCGGCCTTTTGCACCAGCTTCGCAAAGGGATCTTGCACTGCGACCATACGCGGCACAGGGGAGGCACAATCAAACACCGCGTAGAGCCAGTATTCGTCGCGCCTGTTGGCTGCCGCTGCCCATTCATTCGTGCTGATATGGATGTTGCCTGTTCGAGCTCGGCCCTTGATCTCGATACACCGACGTTTGCCGCCGGGCCGGTGACTCAAAACATCAAACCCTGGCCATGGCGTGTTCAACCCGGCAAGCAAAGCCAGTTCAGGCGAATGCACATCTTGCACCCGTGCGCCAATGGCTCGTTCGTGCGCCATAACTAATTCCATCGCCACGCGCTCCACCTCGGCGTCGTAGCGCATGCTTTCCTCGTCGTTTGCTGCAGGACGCACCAACACATGCGCCAGAAATTCTACCGGCCCAACACCAATCAAGGCCGGTTCACGCAGCACAGTTTGCTCCGCGTCTTGCGAACGCGCTGACCACGCTCGTTGCAGATCCCGAATGCGAGCGATCTCCCGCTCCGCCGAGGGATTTCCTTCGCCACGTCGCTTGCTCCACACTGTGCGCGACTCGACGAGTTCTTTTTGCTCGTAGAAAAAGCCCTGTCGCAAAAACTCAATCCGCGAAGCCATATCCGAGTTCAACCGGTGGCGATGTTTCTGCGCAAAGTCCTTTGCCACAGTCGCCACCATGAAAGCACGGGCTTCCTCAATGCGGCCATGAGCCGACACAGCGAGCCGCTGCGCGTCCAGCGGCAGCCCACCTGTACGGGGCTCCAACAAAAGAAATTCCTCAATCGGCCGAACAGTCATCGTGCCATCCTCATGCTGCCGCACTGCAACGAGGGATTGCTCCAGCAGTTCGTCAGTATTCAAGGCCGTCAGCGATGGATCTGCTCGGCGCAAAATTGTCACTGATGCCAGATGCAGCAGGTAGGAGTGCGTTGAAGATGGGTCAACAACTACCGCGCCGCGCATGGCATGAGGATTCGCGGCAGTCAGCACGAGCTCCCGCAGTTGGTCGAACACCGGCTCGCCAGGATGTATCCAGACCGGTCCGCCTACACCCCGTTCCGGGCGCGTGAACGTGATGTCGAAAGAGTCGCTAGTTTTGGCCTCCAGCATTGGCAGCAATGGGTCAAGCGCCCGCGGCCGCGTCGCGATCAGACGAAAGCGGTTATCCTCCAGCGGCGAGAGCTTCAAGTTGAGCAATGGTGTCGCGTCCTCGACAAACTGCCGAACATACCCCGGCAGCAATTGCGAATACACCTCGGCCGCCATCTGCTCCTTTAGCGCCGGCAGTTGCCGCGTAACGTCGCCACCGTCGCCGTAGAGCACGCGTTCGCGCTGGGCGATTGCCGCGACTTGCTCCTTCGTGAGTTGCCCGCCCAAGTCGAGTGCAAGCTGCTCCATGTCCTCCCCTTCCATTGAGCGCCGCATGTAATCGGTGATGCTCTTGCCTTCAAAAATGCGTCCGATGACATCAAACACTTTCTCAGATTTTAGTTCCTTGCGAATGGTCTCCAGCTTATCCAGCAGGATTTTGACCACCTTGCCCTCGCGGGTTTTGCCTGCAATCAGGTTGATGATGAAAACTTCGGACCGCTTCTGGCCATAGCGGTGAATACGCCCCATGCGCTGTTCTAGCCGCGCCGGGTTCCAAGGCACGTCATAATTCACCATTACCCAGCAAAATTGCAGGTTGATACCTTCGCCGGCTGCATCCGTGCAGACCATGATGCGCGCCCCACCATCCTCAGTTGGCTTCTTGAAAAATGCCACCTGCTCACCGCGCTCGATGTAGTTCATGCCGCCGTGGATGCTGGCGACATGGCCTGTAAAACCCAATCCGTCAAGCCGACTCTTGAGATAGGTCATCGTGTCGCGGTGTTCCGTAAACACCAGCAGCTTTTCATTGCGAAACCGTCTGTCCTCAATAATGCCACGCAGTTTTTCAAATTTCGATTCGTGCCCGAGTTCTTGCACCTTACGTGCCAGGACCAAGAGCTTTGCCACGTGATCTTTCTCGATTTCCAGATCGGCGATGGTGGTCGCCACAAAGCTGCCAAGAATACTCAACTCGGCACGTTCGTTTTCTTCTTCGCCATCGCGCTCCTGTTCTTCATCGGCAGTGTGGCCCTCAAACGGGTCGTCATCGTCTCGCAACAGCTCAGTTCGCTTGGCGAGCTGCACCAGGTCGACGCGCCCCGCTATCACGTCTTGGATCACACCTTCCAGTTTTTCATGCCGACGCTTCAGCGATCGCAGCAATGCGTAGGTTGAACTAGCCATGCGCCGCTGAAACACTCCAAGTGCCAGTTGAGCTGCCGTTTTATTCAGCATCTTCGCCCTGTTGTAAATGAAGCGCAGGTAATCCGTCGTCTGGTCGTAAAGAGCCTGCTCGCTCACCGGGCCTTGGGTCAGGTCATAGGAGAACGTATCCGTTGTGCGCCGGGGATAAAGCGGCTTGCCATCAAACGTCACCATCTCTTCCTTCGTGCGCCGGATGAAAAAGCGCTCTCGGCTTTCACGCGGCATCGCCTGGAACGCGTCAATGGTGCTGAAAGTTTGCGGGTCGAGAAGTTTCCAAAGCGCGAAGAACGGGTAGTCTTTGCCCATGTGTGGTGTTGCCGTCAGAAGCAGCAAATGCCGGGCACTCCAGCCCAGATTCCACTCGCTTTTGCGATTCGGAACTCCCGCCAGCGCCTCCGCCAATTCATACCGTGCTGATCGTCGCACCGTAAAATCTGCATCCTGCCGCGCCGAAAGTTTGTGTGCTTCGTCAAACACCACCAAATCGTAAGGCAAGACACCGGTCTCCGACATCCGCAAGAACGCCCGCTCGCCGCGCAACGTGTCCACGGAGCAAATGACCCGGTCGCAATTCGGACCGCTCGCGAACGGATTCGCGTTCCGGGGAGCAAGGTCTGCGCCAGTGACGACGGAAAATTCCATTCCGAACAACTCGCGCAGCTCATTCTCCCAGTTCCCGACCAGTCCTGCGGGCGGCACAACCAGGATGCGGCGGATCAGACGCCGGGCTAACATCTCGCGGATGTAAAGCCCAGTCATGATGGTCTTGCCCGCTCCCGCGTCGTCGGCCAAGAGGTAACGAAGGCGTGGTTGCCTAAGCATGTGCGCGTAGACAGCGATCCGTTGGTGGGGCAGTGGATCAATCTTGGAAACTTCCGTGGCGAATGCCGGGTTCGCCAGATGCCCAAAAGCAAGCCGATCACCCTCAACCAAGGCCCTGACTGCCCTCCCGTCGCCAAGAAAATCAACTCCGATGGCTTGCGGTGCTTTGGCACGTGCCATCTTCGACGCGGGCACGTTGCCGACAACTTGCAGGAACTTCTCCCACAGCGCCGTGGACGGCACCGATTTGCCCTTCTCCCATCGAGAAATGGTCACATTCGTGACCTGAAGACGCTCTGCTAGATCAACTTGGCTCCACCCCCTCGCCTTGCGTCGAGATCGAACAATCTCGGCGAATTCGATTGGGGCCGTGCTTTTCATATCAATGATTTAACGCGTGTTAAATTGTTTGTCAACGCGAAACTTTTCGGCGACGCGGCTTCGACATTGATCAAGCAGCATCGCTGCAGCCAACAAAACTCTAACCGACCGGAGGACTGCCCTCGCCGCCCTCACTCTCGTCATCCCGGTCGAAAAGTCCGGGCAGGTCCTGCGTTGAATGCGGTCGACCAATCGTATTCATCGAAGTATTCCCGCCAGGTTGGCAACTTCTGCTCTTCCGAAGGATCTCCGAGATGGAGCATGAAGTCGGTGACACCGTTGCTGCTCAGCGCGTAGAGCGTGCTTGTCGGGTTACGGGGCAGAACCAGATACGGCTGGCGGGCTAGCACGCATGTCTCGCGGATGACCCGCGCAACTGCATCAGGGACGAGGCACGATCCTGCGGCGAGGCCGCAGAGGGAAAGGAATTCTCGTCGTTTCATCGCAGGTTAGTCGCCAAAGAGCAGGGGGCGCCTGCGTTGTGTACGGATTATTCGGACTCTGCGGTGAGTACGGACTCCCGTAGGTCGAATACGGATTATTGATCGAGGTCGGCGAATACGGGCTTCCGTAGCGCCCGTAGGGATTCGAGACCGAATCGGGGTCGTAGCGATTCTCACTGAGCTTCCCAAGGTAGGTGCCGTCCTGCGCCACGATCTTGGGAGCGTCAGTCGCGTAAGGATTGCGGGCGCTGGTCGGAGAGAAAGGACTCCCGTAAGAGCCGAAGCGGTTGTTGACGCTCTTCGCCGAATACGGACTGCCCGCCGAGCTGTAAGGATTCGCCGTGGAATCGTCCTCATAGCGATTGGCACTGAGCCTCCCTAGAAATTCAGGGCATTGCTCATCATCCCTTCCAGATGCGCGGAGTGCTGCAGCGACCTGAGGCTCAAGGCCGCATTGATCAACCAGCGGATCGGCATCGAGCACCGGGCTAACGAAGGGCTGAAAGATAGCCGCCACCGGATCGATGGGCTCAATCGGCTCGATGACCGGCGCCCGCAGCACCGCATCAAACTCGTCCAAGGTGGATTGCACAGACCCTACGGCAGGCTCGTCGTCCCAGCCCAGCTGCGCTGCTACAGAAAGGGGCACCAGTGACAAAGCTGCCGCTGCTATGCACGCCTTAGGTAGGCACAGTGGATGCATGGTATGTTTTTGCATGTTGCCTTCTAATGGTAGGAGCCAAACCTACCTTGCAAACACCTGAATGTGTCATAAGCGATTTTCAACCAGCTACCCTCTGCTGCCTCCTATCCAGGCGTCCAATTCCGCACTTTGTTCTACGTAAGCTATTCATGCTTAGCGTTTTGGCCTCGCAACATCATAGCGGCATAGTGGGGCACAAAATCGGACAAGCCAAAGGTTGACGGTCGAAAGGCGTCTCGACACAGGGCCCTCAGCGTGGGAAGTCAGTTGTGTGATTCTCATCCAAGACGGCAAAAAGTACGAAGAAAAGAGTTGGGCGCTGGAGTCGGACTTTGAAACCGAAGTCCTGTCCTGCAAAGGAACGATTTTCGGGTTAAGCAACAGTTTTTCTGTAAAAGTTAAATTGGGTGATGTGATTGGTTGAGAGTGGTGCTGGTTATTTGAGGAGTGTGGGGTTGAGGTAAGCTTTGGAGGTTTCCCAAGCCTCGGAGATTTC
>Ga0247837_1001350_pt1 | contig 51333 bp, 33 predicted proteins | sample LaCtaG_2_FD_187115 | JGI IMG/M metagenome (GOLD analysis project Ga0247837, IMG submission 187115) | Freshwater microbial communities from meromictic Lake La Cruz, Castile-La Mancha, Spain - LaCruzMarch2015_14.5m | ecosystem: Environmental > Aquatic > Freshwater > Lake | place: Spain: Castile-La... | reverse complement strand
TGAACTACTTGGCTTCTGCCTTTCCCGCCAAAAAAAATGTTCTATATTAGAAACAGCATCTGTAGCCTATCCTGCCTTTAGTGTGGCCATTAGGGGAGACCTGGGCCGACCCACTCACTCCATGCTGAGGGTTGATTTGGTGTCTGCAGCCGGCTTCCGCGCCACCATGTGGGCCTGGATGCACAGTGCCATACGGACCAGATTGCCCAGCCTTTGCTCTAGAGCTGCCCTCGCCTGGTCCGTGTCCTTACTAGTCTCCTGAAGACATGCTTATTACAAGTCTGACAGGAATAATTACAAAGCAACACAGCCCTTTAGTACCTGGTTTTTATGTGTTTGGACTGTTCATACAACAATTCCGATATTATTAGTTTCAATTTTCCCCTCTAGTCAGCCAAGGCATATCCCGACTAACTTATGAAGTATGCCGCTTTTAGGTAAAGCTGACGGCTACGAGCCATTCTATACGACTGGAGAGGCGATTCTTCGTTCCTGAAGGATATCAAAAAGGTAAAAGGAGCAATTTTGACCGAGTGCTACATATGAACTGACAGGAAGAGCCAAACGCATAGAATTATGCTTGGCAGAGCGTGTAAAATGGGCAGTTCCATATCAATGGCAAAGATGCAAGAACCGATATCTTTCCTTCGTGCGGGAAATTCCCCACTTTTCCCCTTCGTCTAAGCTCAATCATCATTAGGTGCACAGATTTGTATCTATCTCTATGGTCCCAAATCGAAAGGGGCATGCTAGACAATGGGTCTATTTTACATACAGATACAAGACTTTTGTAGAGAAAATAGGGAAGAAGAGTCTAAGGAAGGTTAAAGCGGAAGCTATACCCCACAGTAGCTCTGTTGACGCCACTCTGGTCTGCATGCACAGACGCACTGACTCCATGCTGAGAGTTGATTTGGTGATTGTACCCCATTTCCGCCCCTTCTCCGTGTCCCCGCACATAGGCGCCGCTGCTTCCTTGGGTAGTGCTGGACCCAGATTTCCCTCCTGCGCCTTCACTTTGCCAGGTCTGAAAAGCTTTCTGATGGTCTCCCTCTGACATTTTCCCTATTATTGCACATTTTCAGGCTTAGTCCGCGGTTATATAGTCTGGATGTGTGCGACTTTGAATCCAAGTAGGGCTTGTTACTGGGATTAATAGGGAATAACCGATAGTCAAGGATAAGGACAGGCCAATATCTCTGCTGACTTTGGTAGTAGGTAAGAACACCCCTAATTTCTCTTCCTTACACTGCATTCCAGGATCAACTTGGCTGGAAGACTCTGTGTCATTATCTGAGTAATAAAACACTACGCTGAGTCCACGGAAGCCCATTTCTCACATAGAGACGATTTTTGAGCCTTAGATCCAAGCAGCTTCTAGGAAAAACACCCAGCAGAGTGCGAAATGTGCCTAGGAATAGGCAGGATTCGGGGAAGCACTAATTTCAGCTCTCGCTTAGGGTAATAATTGATTTATCGCAGAGGCCTTTCCTTGCTTTCTCCTCTCCGCCCTGCTCCATAAAATGGGCTTTCCCCCTCAAGCTTGCCTCATTTCAGCCAATTTTACAGTAAATATGCTGATCGGAAGTTCGCTAGATGGGCAGTTCACCGTGGTCAAGCAACTCGGCGAGGGCTCCTACTCAACAGTGTACCAAGGACGGCACCAGTCCACCCTCAAGCCCGTAGCCATAAAGATCCTGGACTCCGACATCTCCAACTCCGACTGTGCCAGAGAGCAGACAGCCCTTGCAACCTGCAGTCCAGTCCCAGGAGTTCCGCAGGTGTTAGCCACAGGCAGTGTGGGCAGCTGTTCCTACCTAGTTATGGAGCTACTGGGGCCGGATGTGTACGCACTGATGAAAACAATGGGGAAGCTATCAGTCCGAACTGTGATTCTAACAGCCCTGCAGACTCTTCGTACAGTCAAAGGCATTCATGAACAAGGCTATTTACACCTTGACATTAAGCCTGATAATGTCCTGCTCAAGCGCAAGAAGACTGCCTGTCAGTGCTACTTGGTGGACTTTGGCCTGGCGCTGAAGTACGCATGCTCCGGAGGCCATTACTCGTACCATGAGCAGGGGGAGTTCAGGGGCAATGCGGTGTTCGCTTCGAGACATATGCTGCGGCGCTGTGCTCCTGGGAGGAGAGACGACCTGGAGTCACTGATATACACTTGGGCTTTTATGGCCAACGGCACACTGCCGTGGGTCAGAGAAGACAGACAAAGTCTGCTGGGGAATAGAGCGGCACTGTCGAAGGTGAAAAGCAACACTGCTCCAAGCCTGGTGTGCGGGATTCTGCCTGCGCAGTTCGCTGAAATGCTAGCGGATGTGGGAGGACTGGCTTTCGCCGAAAGGCCAAATTACGCCTACTACACCAATTTGCTGATAGCCGCTGCAGCCTCACTCAACCTCAGTCTGACTGATCTTTCCCCTTGGGAAGAAGTCTTCTCTACCCTTCTCTCTACCAAGCCGAGTTTATACTTGTCGGAGAAATTGATGCACAGGGGAAACTCGATTAAATCCCAGAAACCATCACAAATCACTGCTCAGCACCGCCGCTCCACCAAAAAGCGACTCACCAAAAACATGGACACACTCGGATTTGTTCGCAGCTCCAAACGACATTTCGCGATGATAGAGAAAAGCAAGTCAATTGAGCCTGGCGACCTGGAGACGAAAGAAATGACCTTCACTGGGAGAAGAGTGGAAAGGGAGGGCACGGAAAAGAGGGAAGTGGTGGCGACGCCCGTGCTCAGGAGCAAGTTGAGAGAAATGAAGTTTGGTGAAGCGGCGGAGTGGGCAGTAAGCCAGTAATAGCTTTAGCCTGTCTGAGGACTGTTGTGCACTGTCAAAGGTGGCTGAGAGACCTATCTTTGGCATATTGTATTGTCAAGTTTGGCTGTTCGCAGCTCTGAAAGCACGTTCTGAAGTTACTGTGCTATGCGAATTGCACTGTCCAAGGCTGTATTTGACAGGTAAATAATGTGAAGATTAATATGATGAAACGCTGATAAGTACTGAAGCACCGGACTCAGCCTTCCAATAAAAGCCAAGCCGATTCCACTGTGGCTTAGGCCGGAGGACTGAACTGAATAGTCCAGGCTAATTGTCTTCCATGTAACTAGCCATCAGTTATATCCAATGGCCCTGCGCCGTCAGCGCTTGCACACCACTGGCGTTTCCAACGTGGACCAGCGTCTGCGTGAGGAGTGGAAGCTGCAGCGCTCCCTCCGCCCTTCCCTCAGTGAAAGCAAGCACAAGCTCTTCCAACTCCAACTCGGCGCCCAGCCCGTCCTCACCCCTGCTCCTGACTTAGCCAGGACCACTGCCAGTCTCCTGCAGGAGAAGTACTATCAAACGGCAGGAAGGCCGCTGAAGGCGCACCCGCAGTTGAGTCGCATCCAAACTGCTCCTCTGAAGGGCATGCATCTCTATGTCGGCGGAGACAACGACCCATTCATCCACATGGGCCAGCAAAAGCCTCCACCCGCTCCTCTTCCTCAAGCCACCTCAGACAGCACTAGTCACAAGAAGATGCCGAAGTACTACCGAACTAAGGACGTGGAGCACAAGCAGGCCATTCAAGAGACCCAGTTGGTGCACATTCAGCATGGAGAGACGCTGGAAGGGAAGGTGGATCTGGACAAAGTTGTGGATATTCGCAGGACCATCCGCCGTCGCTATGCGAATCGCTCCAATTTTCGACTCATCTTCAACCAGTGGGACAGAGACTCTTTGGGGGTTATAAGGACGGATGATGTGCACTTCATGGTGAATCAGTTGGGAATTCCCATCAACAAGTATGAAGCCAGAGTTCTGGTGGCCAGCGCCAACGGCAGCAACACCGGCAACCTCAACCTGGACGAGTTCCTCCAACTCATCTTCGACGAATCCAACAAACTCAATGTGGACCTGCGCTCACTGACCTTAGAAGCTGACCCGACTCTCAAGCCCATCCAAGCCTACTCCGACACCATGATGCACAACTTGCACGAACTTGCAGTCAACCAGCAGACCAAGCACTTGGAAGAGCAGTTGAAGCTGCATATCAAGGGACGACTGGTGGACGTGACTGGACAGATGCTGCGCAAGGATAAGAGCAGAAGCGGGGTCATCAGCTTTGACAAGTTCTGTGAAGTCATGAACAACCTGAGTCTGCCGCCCGCTGTCAGCAACCAAAAGTTGTGGACGCTAATGTATGAAGAAACAGGAGGGCAGTCTGAAGGCATCAACTACAAAGATTTCATGAAGGAGATCGAAAGCTTCGAGCCCGCCGAAGAAGTACTCGATCCTGTGACCGAGGAAATCGCTCGCAACCCTCTGATTCGGTACAAATCCGCGGCTGCACTCAGCTACAGCTACCAGCCTGACCCCAGGCCAGTCATTCTCGACCCTCAGCGAGTCCCTGTCAACAAGGCCGAGTCTATCCTCGAGCGCTCCAGGCGCATTTGCGGGTATTTAAAGGAGCGCTTTCCCCTGGAAAGTGACCTAAAGACTGCCCTGAATCAGGTCGCTTCCAACGGAGTGATTAGTCAAAGCCAGCTAAAGTCCTTCGTGGAGACAGTGTCTGCAGGGGGGTATCAGATCACTAAAGGGGAAATGGACTACTTCCTGTCCCGCTACATCTACAATAGACAGGGAGAAACGGCAGTTGCAGCAGTCACAGGCAACATTTACAGTGACGATGTGAAGGCGGACACGGGGCTGCAAAGGCGGATTCGGGCCATTCCGCCCAGTGAGAAGCCGCCTGCACTGCCTGAGAAGCAGGTGGAAATGAGGAGAGTGCTGCAGGCGTTGGATGAAAAGCTGTTCACCCAGGGGGTTCAAAAGAGCTATAAGGCTTTTAAGCTGCTTGATGGGGATAATGACGGGTATGTGAACTACGAAGACCTCAAAAAGGGACTAAAGAGGCTGGATATTCCATATGAAGAAGGCGAAGCACAGCAACTGATGCACATTTTGGACGAAGCCGGCAAGGGCTATGTCAATTACCAAGACTTTGCTCGCATCATCAAGCCCAACACTCTCTACGAACACTCCGACAAACGGCCTCTGAGTGTCCAGCCCAACAAAGCCTTCCTAGAGGCTCAATTGCAGCAGGCAGCTACTGTGGACAAGGCCTATGAGGACTTGAGACAGCTGTACAAGCCACCGTCTGCCACGATGGCGATCCGTCCAAGTACTCGCTTTGGCAGCACTCCGCAGCACAAGGACACTTTCGAGCTGTTCGCGCCGCCTGCAGAGACTGGGATGTATTTGCAGGATGCAGCCCGCCTACTGCCAAAGAATGTGCAGCCGATTAACGTAGGAGCCACTGACAAGGAGTTAAAAGCAGGCCTGCAAGAAGCCAAGTCAATGCGCATTCGCCGCACTTTGACAAGTTACGGACAGCGTATACGCGACTTCGACGAGAAGGTGGAGCACATGGACGAAGCGAAAATAGGCCACAAAGCCGCCTTTCGGGAGGAATACGAGAAGGTGATGACTAAATAGCGATGCCACCTCTACGCAGCACCGTAGAGAAGTAGGGAGAGCGGCAGGAGTAGGGCGCAGGTAAGGAGAGAGTGGGTGTAGCCTGTGTCTAGGTAGTCGTTGGTGAAGGTGAGTGTCTGTGCTCCTCGGTTGTGCTTCGAGTGCATCTTCACGTTGCCATCTTGTTGATTGTTCCCAATTGCCCATAGCACTGTGTACTCCGCTCCTGCCTCCAGGACAATATCGTATGCATCTCCGGTGTCCAGTTTCCGATACCAGCCAGTCACTGTGTCACTACCGATAGCCTGGGAAAACAAGGGTGTTAGGGTGTTCCTGCCTCCTGAGAGGACATCGGGAGAGGGACAGGAGTTGTTGCTCGCCCAGCGGTCACTTACTAGACCCGACTTCGAAACTATCGTTATGTCTGCACTGGCTTTATCGGAGGTTTCGTTAGATCGCTTGAAGCCGATACCCCACCAGTCCATATAGGTCGTTCGGATTGTGGGGATACTGAGGTTAAAGTAGGCAAGGTCTGCATTGATTGTCCAAGTTAGTGTCATTTCATAAGGTAGATACTCCACTCCGCCCAACACAGTCTTTAGGCCTAGCAGTAGAAACAATAGTTTCCCCGTCATATTGCTTTATATGGACTTAGCCACATGTTGGAGGGATAAAGAGACTACGACGCTAGAATAGCAGTGGGAGAATTAGACAGCTAGGAACAGGCACAGGCCTGGGAATAGCCATGGACTGAAGCTGAGAGTCTGCACGTCATCAGCGGCATTGTCCACATAGTCATTAGTGAAGGTGATAGTGTGAATCCCTCTCTTCCCATTTGCATGTTGCGCCATTTCCCCATCCGCCCCATTCTTCCCAATCGCCCACAAAACCATGTAAGTGGCTCCTTCCTCCAGTACCACATCCCGCACATCTCCCGTGCTTTTCTTCCTATACCAGCCAGTCACATAGTCACTGCCGATCACTTGGGAAAACAGGTAGGTCAGGGTGTTCCTGCCGCCTAGCTGCATGTCTAGCTCTGGACGCGTGTTGTTAGTGGCCCAGCGGTCACTGAGAAGTCCTGACTTGGTCACTATGGCGAAATCGACATTGGCCATATCAGCAGTTCCATTGGAGGGCTTTAGCCCAATTCCCCACCAGTCGATATATGTAGTCCGGATGATTGCGATACTGAGGTTGAAATAGACCAAATCTGGCCCAATGCTCCACGTTAGGGTCATCTCGTAGGGCAAGTACTCCACTCCAGCCCACACCTGCGTGAGTCCGAGGAGCACTCCCAGCAGTTTCCCTGCCATATCAATATATGGAGCACGTAAGCGTCTTCCCCTTCGCCCTCAACTCTGCAGGTGAGCTGGTGATCTGTGTGAGGCGGGACGGAGAAGTGTACCGCAACCTGGGAGGCGCTGTGCAGGGCCACTACTCGCCTCTGCATGCTGCCACCCTTCACTTCCTCAAGCACAGCCGCACTCTCCTTTCCGAGTCCCAAATCGACCTGCTGCTGCAGAAAAAGGCCTTACTGCCCGAAGACGACTCCATCCTGATTCGCGAAACTCTCGCGAAACTGACGACCCTGCCCCACAACCTCTTCATCAGAAACGTGCACAACCACCTGGGCTTCCTAGTCCCTGTGCCCTTTGTGGAGGCGGAAGTCCTCAATACTCACTTGACTGACACCAGTTTGCACTGGATACGCATCAGTATGCTCTTTAGTGTCGAGGAGTATCAGCAGTTTTTCACGGCTTATGACTTGGCGCTGCTGAGTCAGATCAACACTCATCACTTGAAGCTGTATTTGAACACTAGAAGTGAGGAAAAGACGGCCAAAATCGGGCTGTTGAACACAGAAGACGAGGCAATTTGGCAGTACCACTTTGAGGCGCTGGTGCTGTCGAACTGTCTTGGGGAGCTGTATCGATTCAGAGACATAAAGTGGGTTTTTTACGAAACTGACCTGCTGCCCACTAATGAGGAAGTCGAGGAACTGAGCGCTTTGATAGTGTTTGGCTGGCGCAACAAGTGGGCAGACGGAGTGGCGGAGTTCCTGCTGAGAGCTATGGAGGCTAAGAAGATGCTAGTGCTGGGCAGTGTGTCCAACCTCGTCTGTGCCTTACTGCTCCGCAGCAGGTTCGAGGAGGAGGAGGAAAGCGTGCCTGATCTTGTGGTAAAGCTGCAGAAGGGAGAAAAGCTGGACTTCATCGAAACCACTCACCCCGAGTTGTACCCGATAGTGCTGTCTGAATGCTATTACAAGCAGGACTTCCTACCTGCAGAGCAGGGAGAACAACCCCCGCATGAGCCTGTGCACCTCTTCGCACTGGCCAGCCACATCACTGACCAGTTAGTTTCCCACCTGCCTGATACCTACGTTGTACTGGGAAGCAAGCAGGAAGGCCACCCTGTCGTGTACAACCCCACTCCCAAGCTGCTCCTAGTACACGGCCACCCTGAGTTCTCCCCCGAATTCATTGAGGAAAAGCTCAGTCCGGAACTCGTGCAGATGGGCCTCTGCTCTGAAGAACTGCTGCATGAGACGGAGCAGACCTGGAAGATGCCCAACCCCCACCTAGTTGAGCTTAGAGAACTATGCCAGCACTTCCTCTCGGAGGCGCTCTAGCGATACTCGGCCACTTTGTTCAGTCCCAAGCAGGGCTGGAACTCACTGTCCATCTGCTCTTGGAGACGCTGCACCAGGGCTTGCCTCACAGGGTTCTCAGGTCTTTCTCTGAGTTTCTCCATCTCCAGCGGCGTATAGATATCCACGAACTCGTCCAAGTGCATGTAGCCGCCCCCTACCCTGATAATGATATTCCCCTGCTCCAAACGTATGAACACCCTCTTCGTCCCGAAGCGATACACTCCTGGTTCCTCCCTAACAAACGGCACTTGCACTAAATTCGCTGCCAAATAGGCTCCAAGGGCCATATCTGTCTGGTCTCCGGGGTCTGGGCGGTACTTCGGCAGCATTACTCTGCGGTATTTCTCCAACTCCGCATCCTTTTCTTGTAGTAAAACGCTCAATTTCGCTATTACGAGATGAGCGGCGAGGGCTTTTTCGCTATGGAGTAGAGAAAGGTCGGATAAGACGTGGATGTCTTTGGCTAGTTCCGTTAATTCGGAGATGCGGGCTGCAGAGGCCTGGCCGACTGCTTTAAATTTCCTGTTTTCCTCTTCCAAAAAGCGAGAAGTCCGCTTCAAACCTTCGATTTCGCCCTGTTTTTGCTCAGTTTGCGCCTTCAAAAACTCTACTTCTCTAGCCAAAACTCCGTTTTTCCCCTCTAATTCGCCTAAATATCGCCTGTGTTTGGCGCATTCTTGGAATAGTAGGTCGTATTTGTCGCTGAGTTCCTTGAGTTGGCTCCTTTGAGCGTCGAATACGGCAGTATAGTCGGGAATTGCAGCGGCAACTAACTTTGGGACTTGCATTTTGGTGGTGTTTTCCAGTTTTTCAATGGCTTTATCGCCCTTTAGCAGCTGCAATTCGTTTTTGGCTGCGCGAGTGGCGGCTTCAGCAGTCCTCAAGTCACGGTTCAGCTTGGATACCAGTCTTGCCAGGTCCTCTTTTTCCTTATACAGCACTACTCGTTCTTTTGGGGAAACTGCCTTTTCTCTTAGTGCTTCCAACTCCTCTTCCTGTTCCCTTTGCAGCTCTGTCAGGTTCTTCAAGTCCTGCCTCAAGTCCTCCAGCTCGGTATACAGCGGCGACTGACACATTGGAGACCCAGCCCTCGACCGTATATACCCCAGCGTCCTCCTGATCTCCTTCCCCAGCTTATCTTCCACAGGCGACTGCTCCTCGTCCTTGTCCGCACTATCGCCTTCGAAGCTTTCCCCAGTGCCAAGAGAGTTCACCCAGCCTGCAAGTTGATGTTGGATTTTCCCCATTTCCGCATCAAGTCGATGGAAAGTCTGCACCTTCTCGTTCACTCCGATCAGCGCTTGCTCGATTTCGATAGGGATGGAGTCAGGACTGCTGGCCCGGGAAGGATTGGCGGATAAGGGTCTGCGAGGGGAGGGGTTGGGGTTGTCTGATACAGGGCTTCGAGACACAGGGATGCGCAGGTCTTTCAGTGAGGAAGTGGGCGAAGGAAGGCAGGACAAGGTCCGGTTATGTCCCTTTGTCTTGCTATTCGCCCTGGCCAATATCTTCAGCGATGCAGTCGAAGTCCTCTGAATCAGTTTCTTATTGGTAGTCGACTTCAGTGGGTACCACCTGGCTTCCGCGGAGTTCACCAAGTCTCTGAGTTTCACCTTCGTCTGGCCGATGGCTTCTTTCCCTTGCAGGGTGAGCGTTACCTGCTGGTCTAGCATGTCTGCGGATACAGGGATTGGGGTGGATTCTGCGCTTGGCACGGGAATGCGGATTTGGTAGTTGGGGAGTTGGATGTCGCAGGAGTAGGATTCGGCTTGTTGGTCTTCGTTGGTGAGGTGGACTTTCAGCACAAAGAACTCGAGATTCATTTATATAGCTAATCACTCTTATGGGAAAGCAAGCCTTGGTGTTTATATATGTATAAATAGCCGTGATAAGCAGGCTGCTAGCGGGTAGTTTATAGGCAGATTTAGTATTTGAAGAGAGGATGTTGCTGAAATATGCAAAGTATTAGCATTAGTGGAAATTAACTGTGTTTTCATACATCGCAAAGTACATAAATAGAAGAACCCATCAGTTATTTCCAATAAAAGGAGTGTTTCTATAAGTAATGCGTTTGTAGAAGGATTGATATACAGAAACTGTCTTATTTAGGCGTTAGGGTCAGTTTTTAACGTTATTAATAAAAGACTACGCAGGAAAAGGCATTTTTTGCCTTTCTTAGATCTTGTAGATGCGCTTTTCCATCTAATTTTTGACTTTAACAACTGTCTACATTTTCAATTTCTATAAATACCCACTACATATTCCAATGGATTACATTAGCAGAAACCTTCTATAATGGCAGGGACTGGCGAAAGCTGCGAACTGTGTTTTTCCGCCACCAAGCGAAGAAATCCGCTTTTTGCAGGCCCAAGAAGTCAATTACCCACATCGACGTTAGAGACTGTCGATTTGCATCGGATATCTAACAATGCAAAAGGGAAAGTCAAGAGACTGTGCCGCTTTCACCTGCAAGAGTTTCAAGAAGGCAATTTGACCGCAAATGTGAATGATTTAGCATCAAAATTTACTATAGTATTTGGAAATAAAATTATTCAGCTTAGTCTTTCGGAGGTTCCGAATTCCACTACAAATTCAACAATATTCAGCTTTGTGCTTATTGAATTTACTCCACAGTGCGAACAAACCTACCAAGGAGCCATTTGTTCCCTCTCAAATGCCAAAAGTCAGAACTCTGTCTCCAAGTGTCTCTATGAGAATGACAAATATCGACTTTGCCTAATAGCTTTCTTTCCTGCTAAGCCAATTAAAGTCTTTCCCATCGGTATTAATGCCCGAATCCCATTTCACTCAAATTTGCTCCCAGTTTCTTTCTCCAACATTACAAGCCAGACAGGCAGTTCAATGGCAGAGCTACAGTCCAGCGACTTGTCTCAGAGTCATATTGGGTATGAATGCAAGGAGAAAGAACAGTGCACTGCGCAGGATTACCCGGAGGCTAGTGAATGCGAAGTATTTTACTGGGTAGAATAACATACTAGAATTCACTTTTGGGCCAGATTTAAGCTGTTTGCTGATAAAATTGCTTTTCTTCGGATAATCCTCTATATCCCACACCAACTCCCTACTCAGAGTCACCTTTCCTATCCAACCATGGGTCTACAATGCTTTCGAGAATGTACAGTGAATTTGCTGAGAGCAGGATATTTGAATGCAAGGAGTAGCAGTGCACAGCGGAGGAGTACCCGAGAAATTCGACTGGCTAGAACTAGAAGAGTAGGATTCTTCGACAAAGGCACTTTTATGTGATATTTCAGCGATTAGGCGGTGAATTCGCATTTTTCGTTCAAGTTGTTGGGGCTGCTTTTGAAAGAATTGCATTGACGTCAGGCTGCATATATTCCACTCTCAGCCTTGAAAGTACCTGTATCAAGCGGAAATAATCAAAGAGCGCTATAGGCACAGCACTCAATTACCCAAGGAACCAATGTTTGGTACTACTAAGCCGCCCTCTAGGAGACCAAGTATAGACACCTCTGCCTAGTTTAGCCGGGTTTCCCTACTAGCGTCCCCAGCCATATGTCTAGATTAGCTGCCTCCGTCATAATTCAAAGACTCCCAGAGTCTCAGAGCCAGCCCGGCCCAGCCCTCCCATTTTAGCTCAGCCAGCGCCACCCATTTTAGCATTTGCCCAGACCAAACCAAGTTCCCGGCTGTCCTAGTTAATCCCTATACCGCCCACTGCGCGACGACCTGTGTCCACCGGACCTAGAACGGCTTCTTCGGTGTCTGGGAGAAGAGCTGGACCTGCTGCGTCTCCGCTCGTTCCGGTCCCGCGAGTCTCGCTTCGACTTCCCCATGTACCGACCAGGGGTCGGCCCATGCGGCCTCGAGCGTCTGGCCTTCTCAATCCTGAGCTTGCGCCCATTCAGCTCCTTGCCGTTGGTCTCCTCAATGGCCTGCTCGGCCTCCTTCGTCTTCTCGAACTTCAGAAACGCAAAGCCGCGACTTTCCTTGGTGAGCGGATCCAGGACCACATTGCACTCCTTGATGGCTCCGTAAGGGGCTAACAGTGCCCGCAGGTCCTCTTCGCTGGTCTTGTAGGAGAGATTGGCGATGTAGAGGTTGTTACCGCTGTTCTCTTCTTCCTTCTCGGGACTCGGGGACTGCGGCATTTTTACCACGTCTATGGGACTGGATGTGCGGACTACTGCCGAATAGGGAACTGGATGAAGCTATTAAGTGGGGTGTTGAGATACTGAGAGTGGTGAGTAAAGGGACTAAGGGAGGGCTGGAGTTCTACTGCGAAAGTCGTACAATGGGAACTTTTCCAAGGCATTATGGCCGACTGTTTAGGGACATTGGCGTAATTTCGGTCTTTCCAGCTTATAGATCACGCAAAAACTGCAATAAGAAGGAAACAGTTTCGGATTTGTAGATTTATCAAGGCTGTTTTATTGCTAAACACACGTTTCACAGAGAATCCGCGTTACAAATACACTAAAAAGCGCTTTGATGTGATTATAATGAAGTTCAGCCTTACAAATTCCCTCATAACAGCCTAAAACAGCTCAAGCGTCCCAGTTCAAATTAAATATTAATCCTAAAACCCCGAAATCACCCTGTACCAGCCTCTACAACTCCGTTCGCACCCTCTGCAGCACCCTTGATATATAGGCCAGACTAGCTTGCCCTTGCGCCCCTGCCTGCAGCTCCTGCGCCACTTCCAAGTCCGGCAGTTCCTTGAAGCAGCACTGCAGCCCTAATAAGCACACAGCTACAGTGTCTGCGGCTTCCAAGTCCTCCTCTTGTGGCTCAATCTCATACATCAAAAACGCCCACAAAGGGGGATAAAGCGAGTAATTCAGTCGGTCAGGGTCCAGAACCAAGCCTACTAAGGGGAAAAACGCCGGGGAAAAGGCCGGCCACAGCAGACTCAGCCGAGTATCAGACACACAAATCGTCTGCAGACTCACACAGCCGTGGTAAATGCGCTGTCTGTGCAGGCCTTCCAGCAGGTCTACAAGCCTTTTCAGCCCTGCCAAGGTCAAAGGCTGGGAAGGGAAGTAGCGCTGGACTAGGTAGTTATAGCCTTCAAAGTCCATTACACCCAAAAAGTCCTCGGTGAAGTCGAGATTGCCCAGGGTTTGGAGATAGGCGGGGAGGCGGGGATGGGCTAGGACTTGGGGAGGGCAGAAAAACAGCTTTACCTGTAGTCCGCAGAGCTCTCCGGTCAGTATCCACTGGGAATCACGCGCAATTAGACGGAAATCCTCGCCTTTGAGCCGCATATTGATAGGATCGGAACTGCTTTCTTGCGGATTTAGCATCTTTTTCACTGTTTCAATACTTCGAATCACACTGGTTTCCATACTATCAAGCATTCCTTCCCTGGGTAAAGACAAGGTCAGCTCTCTATTCACCTTATTCACTGCAATCATGTCGATTTCTAAGGGAATTCCTCGCTTCTGAGCTTCTAAGCGCAGTGGAAGGGCGGATTTTAGGGTTAAAGACAGATCAGAAGGGCTTTTTTCCGCGTATTCCTGTATAGAAATGTAGTCTATAGGTAAATTTTGCACCAATTTACTGATATTTCCAGGTTCGGAAGGGGAAAAAGGGGTCAAAAAGCAGCGCAATTTCGCAGTTTCCAGGAACTCAATTAGCATATTATACTGCAAAACAGGCAATTTTACTTGAATTGGCGGGTATGTAGGGTTCGCCGGATTCTTATAGCATACTTTCTCATAGCAACTCTGCAGTGAATCCCCAGGATACTGCCAGTGGTGATAAAGCGCTTCACTGGACCACTTGATCGTCTGAATTCCTTCCAAATAAGCGCTTTGAAGGACTTGATTAGTGTCGTTTTGGACCTCAGTGATAGGCAATTTGCGGACTAAATGGACCTGCATCTTTTCAGTTTCATAGAAATAGCGATAGTTCGAGGCTAGTAAAGTGGTCAACTCCCTAGTCAGTCCTGAAGTAGTGGCGGAGTGCTTGCGGGGAAAGCTAGCCACTGAGTTGTTACAGGAGAAGTAGAGGCGAATGGTTATTTCGGTGCGACTCACTTCGAAGCGGATAGGGAAAGTGCGAATAGCCACAGGGACTTCCTCTTCCTCGATCATGGCGATAATCAGGAGGTGGGTCGTATTGCTTGAGTTTGAGGTGCGAATGTTGCGAAAGCCAAGTTGACTGAGGAAGTGGTGTATTCTTGCAGCGAATTCATTGGGTGGAGAGGCTTGGGGTACTGCCGTAGGCTGTGTTGGCTGTATATGAAGTATGGGTTCTTTGTGGCTGAAATGGTAGAGTGTGGTTTTGAGTTCGGCTTGCAGGGTGGAAAGGATAGTGGCAAGACTATCAGTTTGCAGGGAGTAGGGAGTGAAAAGGTGCATAGCTCGCAGTACTTTCAGCTTGTTGTCTACTACTACCAGCATTTCAAATGCTTCGCAGGCTTCATTGTCTTCCAAAGCTTTCATTTCCGCACTTTCCTGCAAAGATTGGTCTAAGGCAGTGTGCTGAAAGCAGCACAGGATAGTCAGCGCCCTCCCAGTAGCGTAGCACACAAAAGCACACTCTTCTCCTTCGTTGTTCTTCTTGAAAGAGATATTCGGCACTTTTGACTGTTTGAAGGGCAATATATCAGTCCATGGAGATATGAGGAAATCCTGCTCAACTGCTTCGATGCGAATCGCCCTTAGGAGAGTTAAAATTCTTGAAAGCATTGCATATCCATAGTTTGGCAGGAAGGACGACTCTGGCAACAAAAGATTGTCCAGCCTTTGATAGCTAGATCTAATACACAGAATGGAGTTTTACCAATTTGTAGACATTCGCCAAAAGAAAATGCCGTCTTACTGACGTGGCAGCTGTTCTTTTCCCAAATTCGCTATTTTCTAGTCCATCTCGAGCTTTACCAGTTGGATTTCCCTTTCTATGAGTCTTATCACTACTAGTAAAAGGCTATTTTCTACTAAATATTCAACGCTGCTTTTTGAACATCGCATAGTAATTCTTACTTCAAACTTATATATGTGGAGATAGACTTGAAGCTCAAATTCGGTTCCTGTGCAGTTTCCAATTCCTTTCAACCACTATCTCCTCAATTAAACTGCCTTATCCGCCTCTGTCTTTTCCCAGGCCTACATCCTACTACCATACAATTCAGAAACCTGAGCTTATCTAAGCCAATTCGCGGCAAAGAGCACAGCCTAGTGGGTACTCGTCACCAGTGGGAGGGTGCTGGATGTGGAGCGGACACTGGGCCAGGCCTGGACACTGCGGCAACTGGTCACGAGGCATCTTGTTCAGGTAAATCTTGTTGTTCTGCTTCGTGTGGCAGTCGTTGCAGAAGTGCGTTGTCCCCCAACAGAACCAAGCCGCCACCGCGCAGCAAAACCTGCACTTAAACTCAATGTAGTCCGCTCCGTGTTTGGGACAAGAGGCCTGTCCGCCAAGTGAAGCAGCACTGCAAGAGGGACAAATCAGGTCCTTTGGCTCGAACTTTTGCCCGTCGTCGTTTTGGCCGCAGTCCTTCTTACCGCCGTAGTACCATTTCTTGCACGTGAAGCACTCAAAGAAGCAGAAGCGGTCCATCGCAAATTGCTCCGGCTGGCGGTAGTAGTTCTTGTCATTGGGGTCCGAAAGGCGAGGATTCGCGTCTTCTTTGTCCAGACGCAGTTGCTCCAACCCCCTCGCCAGAATCTGGTCGAACATCGCATTCGCCTTAGCCACATCCTCCCGTAAGCCAGCGTGGTTCTTAGGGTAAGCCCAGGCTTTGCAGAGAGGACAGCGAGCATAAGTGAAGGTAATTCTAGGCCCACTCCAGCGCTTTTCCAGCGATAACCGCAGACATTCACTGTGCAGGTAGTGACCACACTCGAGTTCGACCACTGGCTGCTGGCCTAAACCTTCGGTATAGCAAATATTGCAGTATTCGTTTTCGTCAGGCTCGTGGTGGCAGGCTTCGTTGAGACAGGGTGGACAGGTTTCGTCTCGGGAAGTACCGTAGCATCTGTGTGAGCAAGGCAAGATGCGTTTACACGAGTTCTGGTACCTCTTCCTGCACTCCTCACTATCGCAAATTTCCACTTCCTTGCCCACTACTGTATCGCAGTATCTACATTTCTTGGAGTCCTGGAAAATCTTATGCTCTTCGCAAGTCCGACCATCGTGATAAGGCTCCGTTTCACACTTTCTGCATGCAATCCGCACACATACAGGACAGCGAAAGCGGTATCTTGCCCTATGCTGTGCAGCGGCTTCACTCAGCTTATTCCCTTCCGAGTCTTGCCGATTCGCGGCGATATCCCCTTCCTCGAATAGGAAAGTGGTTTTGCACTTCGGGCAGGAAACCATTTCCGTGCCTGTTTCAGAGATCATGTTGAGTTGGGAATTCGCCTTTTCGAACTCAGCCGAGCCCACTACTTTCCTCAGTTCCGCGTGGCTGAATTCGTAGGGACAGCCTTGGAAAGGACAGGTGACGCGGCCGTTCCGCATAAAGGACTCTTTGAAGGCCGCAAGGACATGTGCATGGCACGTAAAATGCCCGCACTCGGAAAGCATCATTTCTGACATAGGCGCCACGCGCTGGCATATGCAGCACTGAATACCATCAGACGAGGATGTCTGATATGCGGAAGTCTGAGGTGAGGGCTGGTAGTGAGGAGAAGGAAAGCCAGTGCTAGGGCCCGTAGAATAGCCACTGCTGGGCGGACTAGCATTCACTGGCCTCCCTGGAGGCGGTCTGAACTGCTGCGGAGCAGGGTGCAGCTTCTGTTCAGTCTTCGTCAGTTCCAACTTCAGCTCTTCTAGCAAGACTTCGAGTTGGGGGAGGCTGGAGGCGGACTTGAGCTGGTACAGCAGGTTACTGATGGGAGAGTTCTCGTAGCGCACCCGGCAGGAGCCGGCGTGCTGGGGGAAGTACGAGGGAGGCACTGCGGAGCCGCAGTAACATATCAGAGACTGCTGCATAATTTCTACTATTTTGAGTATGAAAGTCCTAGGCCTAGACCTCAGCACTCAAAGTTGCACAGGTCTCCTGCTCGACCTGACCACTGGCAGCCTCACCTCTCGCATCGAAGTGCCCTACGCCTCCCTCCCTAATACCTACAACACCCAGGCAGGCTGCATCTCCTCAGGCAATCGAGTCTGGTGCGACCCTCGTCTCTGGCTCGATGCCGTAGACACTCTTTTCCAGCGCCTGCAGGATAGCGGACTGACAGGGGAGATAGAGGCGGTTTCAGGCGCTGCGCAGCAACATGGAACTGTCTATCTGACTTCTGCGGCTTTTAGTAGTCCTTCAGACCTAGAAACTACCAGTTTGGCGGGCTGGCTTGGGCCTGGACTCGCTACCTTTCAGTCTCCGATATGGAAAGATGCTTCTACGACTAGGGAGTGTGAGGAAATCGAGGCTTGTATGGGCGGCGGGGAGGCTGTTCAGCGAATTACAGGCTCGAAGCTATATGAGCGGTTCGCAGCACCGCAGATAAGAAAGATATGGAAGGGAAAGACGGAGTTGTACGAGACTACAGCCTATATTCTGCCTATTGCCGCCTTTATGACTGCGGTTTTAGCCGAAAGCAGTAGCTATAGCCTGGATTATACGGAAGGAGCGGGTACTGGCCTAATGGATATACGGCTAAAAGCCTGGAACGAGCAGTTATTAACCGCCACAGCGCCTGATTTAAGGCGAAAACTGCCCAATTTACTGCTTTCTGGGTCCGTTACAGGGCTAATTCGCAGTTATTTCCAGCAAAAATACGGCCTAAAGGCCAATTGCAAGGCAATTATATGGAGCGGAGACAACCCTTGCAGTGCACTAGGCCTGGGACTCACAGCTCCCGGCACCCTCGGAGTTTCCCTCGGCTCTTCTGATACTTTGTTCTTCCCTCTAGCCACAGTACCGGCAAGCAGCTGTTCCACTGTGTTTCTAACCCTTACAGGCGACTATTTGCCTATAATCGTTGTCAAAAATGGAGCTACTGCACGACTCCAAGTCCGTGATTTCCTATCTCTGACCTGGGAGTCCTTCGAGCAACAAGCTACGCAGCCCGTTTCCAGCCTATTCCTCTTCTTTTCCCAGGTAGAAATCACTCCCGCCCTGTCTCACCCCCTAGTTGACCCGCTTTCCCCCTCCGACCCCACTCTTTGCAGAGCCCTCCTCGACTCCCAAGTCCTCAATTTGAAGGTGGCGACTGAGGGAATGGCGGGAAGGGTGAGGGAAGTGAGGGTGACAGGAGGGGCTGCGGAGTGCAGGCCACTACTGCAGGTGCTGGCTGATGTGTTTCAGGTGCAGGTGTGTAGGAGTGAAGGGACGGATCATGCGGCTTTGGGAGCTGCGGTTAGTGCTGCCTATGGACTGGTAGGGGACTGGGAAGAAGCAGGGAAAAGGGTAAACAGGCGAATTACAGAGCGAATCCAGCCGAACCCAGGTATGTATGCCCATTACCTAGAGAAGGAAAAGCGGTTCAAACTGCTGCTACAGTCTAACTACTAGTCCTATGCACACCCTCCACCAGTCTCCTGGTGATTTCATACATTCCCTCTGTCTTCTCCACGAATTCCTCGGCCGCTCGCCTCAATTTCACATACTTCTCCTCCATTTCCCTCATTTCCTCATCTTTTCCTCGGATTTCCTCTTCCAATGAGGCCTGAATTTCCCTCATTCGTCTGATTTCCTTCCCTTTTCGCTTGCTTTTCCCTAGCTTTGTCCTCAGTTCCTCCATGTCTCCCTGCTGTTCCTGCACTTCCTTCAGTTTTTCCAGCAGAACCCTGTTGAGGCTTTGGACTCTAGCAATGGTTTTGCGCTCTTCTCTAATTTGCAGGTCTTTTTCCTCCATTAGACGGCGAAAAGAAGCTTCTTTACTGCGAGAGTGCGACTTCGAGTCCGAAAAACTCCGAGATTGAGCGTTCAATTCGTCCTTTTGTCCAAACTTTATCTGACTTTCCAGCAATTTGATGGTTTTTAAGGCTTCTTTGAGTTTATTTTTGAGTGATTTGATCTCTTCCTGGTCCTGCAGACAGGAAACGGGCTCCGGAAGGCTGGGAGACACAGGGGAGTCCGCAGGGGGCAGGGGCTCTGGAGTGGCAGGGATGGAGGAAAAGCTGAGAGAGTGAGGGTGCAGTTCGCTGTCGATTTCCTCGATCTGGGCTTGCACTTGTCTGAGGAAGAACTGGTGGGAAGGGGCGGCGGGTGGCTTCGCAGGACTCGGCTTGAAGAAGGAGCTGGGCTTGGACTGCGCAAGCCGCTCCCCAGACCAAGTCTCGCTCCTCGAAGTGACCAAACTGTCCTTCAGCCGGTCCTCCAGCTCCCTCAAACTCCTTATCAATACCTTACTCATATTACCTATCCCAGCCTTCCAAGTCCTCCAGCACTCCCGCCTTCAGCGTCTGCTCCACTGTCTCTGTCAGTGACTCTGCTACGAGGATGTGCCAGGAAGCCGGCATGCGGTAAATTCGCAGTTTCCGCTCCTCGCCTGAGGTAAATAGGAGCTGAGAAGCCTCGTCCCAGCCCAAATACTTCACATAGCGGAAGTCCACTGCCATCACATTGAGTAAAGCCCCGGAGGCTGCACTGAAAGTAGCGACCTGGCCCTTGTCGTTCCCTGCCATTAGCTCCTTGCGAGCGGGGGAAAAGACGAGGGCGGTGACTGTCCCTTGCCACAGCAAGGTCCCGACTTCTTGTGCAGAGTCTAGGTTGTATATCAAAATCGACCCCGCAGAAGTGCCGAAATAGCAGTGGGACTCATACACTGTGGCTGATACAACTGGACTGGGAGTGGCTAAAGTCAGAAACGACACCAGTGCGAGTCCTTCGAGGCCACAGCTATACACCCCTACAGCCTCTCCGAAGCACACAAGCAGCTTTGCCTTCCACCACAGCAGGTGCAGAGGCCGGGCTGGTAGCTCTATGGTGTGCAGGGTGGTTCTGGAGCTCAGGTCCATCACTACCATTAGCTTGTCGTCGCCTGCGGATATGACTTGGGAGGAGTCGGCTGAGAAGAGGAGGCCTCGGACTGAGGCGGTATGGGTCTTCAGCGTCATAGCGGGCTCTACCGAGCTCCTCAGCAGTCCCTGTATCTCCCCACTCTCAAAGCCCACAAGCACCAGTCCCAGCTTCTCACTGTACGCCAACACAGTGGACACCACGTCATGCGTGGCCCTGTACTCCAACTCCAGTCCGCTTTCAGTCCTTCTGTGTATTTCCGTGTACCCTACGTATTGTCTTTCCTGCTTGATGAAGGGAATGCTTATACGGCTTACATAGGCGTCGATACGGAAAGCAGTCATGTACTCGTACTGGGTGAATATCAAGATAGAAGGACTGATGTACGCGGAACTGATGGGCTTGGAAATGTGTTCTTCCAGGAAGAGCGAAGGACGCTGGATTTGAGCTTCCGGCACATGAGAGTCCACACTCAGAAACTCCCGCACTTCCTCACACACCACTAAATCCCTTCTCCTGCAGACTTCCCTAAGGAAGCGCTCCAGCTCCTCCCTTCGAAAGCGCAAATACTCCTCGTCCTTGGTGCGGAGTAGAGTCTTGGGGGGGAGTTGGGGCACTTCCGGGTATTTCCCCTTCAGTTTGCCGACGAGTTCGTCAAATTGGCTGTAGCGCTTCTCCATTTCCCACTGAGCCCCTACCCCTCTGCAGGTGATCACAAGGTCGTAGTACACCACATCGTTCTTCATATGGAACCCAGTCACTCGAGTCGCTAGGTCCATATTATTACCTGTTGTCTGCCTGCTGAGAATAGGCAAGGGACTGGGATCGATGGATTCACAGGGAAATAGCGATTCAGTAACTAGAACTGTGGGCAGGAAAGTGTATAGCCGTTATGCTAAGGGTGGTTTTGGATGTACCGAATTATGCTCATATCTCATGCGTAAATAAGCCCTATGCTAAGCTGATTCAGTGCTTTGGCCTATATAGTGGTCTGACTAAATTGTGGGATTATATACATTTCACTTAGTAATATAAGACTAAGGACGGCTTTCCTAGGACCTTCCCCAAAGTCTATCTAAAACCCTCGATTTCAGCCTTACAACAGGCAAAAGTTTCCTTGCCGCCAATTATTCGCTTTCCTCACCCTTAACTCCCTAATGCCCACCTCTCATTCCATACCAATCTTAGCTATGCCCGGCCGCAAGAAAGCCAAGCTTAATGACAAGTCCGCCCATCAATCCGAAGACCCCCCAGTGCCAATGATCGGCCGAACCAGCGAGTTCGAGACTTTAGTGCAGAAGATCGAAGCGGCGCTGGTGGCAGGGAAGCCGGGTAGTCTGTATATATGTGGCAGACCAGGCACTGGGAAGACCTATACGCTAGTGGCGGCTTTGGCGGAGGTGAGGAGGAGGAAGGCGATTAGGAGGAGATTAGGACCGGTAGTAGAGTCCAACGGAATGTCTTATACCTGTGAGCGCGATCTTTTTGCGGATATTGCCCAGCACCACGGCCTCTCTGTCTCAGGCTTGTCCTTACGCTCCTTGGAGACACAGGTGAAGGCGGCCCTTTGTGTCCCTGCAGCGCCGCTCAGTCTGATAGTTGTGGATGAGGTGGATAAACTGGTGGCTAACGCAAGGACCAAAATCATTGAAACTCTGTTCAGTCTGCCTTTCCTCCCCAACAGCAAAGTGCTCCTCATCACCATCGCCAACGCCGTCAACCTCACCGAGCGCCTGCTCTCCCGCATCAAGCACCGCAACATCCAGCCCGAAGTCATGCTCTTCGAGACCTATACAGAGGACCAAATCACTGACATATTGGCCCTGCGCTTCGCTGGAGTGGCTATAGAGCCTTTGGCGTTAACTTTCTGTGCGAAGAAAGTAGCCCAGACCTCCGGAGACATCCGGGCCGCTTTCGACCTTTTGGAGGCCGCCAGAGGCTCTGGGGAGGTCTCCTTCCAGACCATCACTCGCCTAGCCAGCCAATTCTTCGTCTCTCCCACTGGGCGAGTGATCCGAGGCCTCCCTTTTCAAATGCAAATGGTACTGAATACCCTCACCCTGCGCCAGTGCAACAGCCAGATTGAGGTGAAGGAGGCCTATGCGGCGCACACGAAGAGCTGCAGAGCCAAGGGGTGGGACATCATGCCTGCTTCGGATTTCTTTGAAGCGCTCAGTACGCTGGGGATATATGGGCTAGTCAACATCTCCCACGCGAAGTCCAGCACCGAACTCCGTGAAGCGGAAGTGGAAATCCTTGTGACTAGAGAAGAGCTGCTCCACGCCTTAGAAGGCCAGCCGCTGCCTGATTCCGCCCTTTCAGACGCTGCCTAGACTATACCTCCCTTAGTAGAGAGATTGGGTAGTAGGGAAGAAGGAGATCTCTGTATCCGCCAATCCCTTCCCACTATAAATGGAACCCAGCAGCAGACTGGAAGCACTGAGAAAAGACCGAGAAAAAAGCGAATTGGAGTCAATTGCAGTGCTTAAACTGAGACTAGAAGCCGCAATAACCAGCCTCCACTCTCTGAAATCCCCCCCTGCCCAGGCTCCAGTGCCTAGGCCCAAGAGACTAAGCCACTGCCCCAGTGCAGGACTGCTCTTAGCGCAGGTGGAAGGAGTCTTGGCGGGACAGAGACAGAGGGAAAGAGGCCAAGTTGAGACTGAGTACCAGCGGAAAGCCCAACTTTTCGACCTTAACCATCCCTCTCTCCGTCCACTCCCCAAGGCTCCTTCCTCCCAGCGGCCCAGTCTCACCCCTTCAGAAGGCCATATGAGTCGCTACCCCACTGCTACTAGTCTCCTTTCCCCCAAGTCCGCCTTCGCCCTGGACCCAGCGCTAAAAGACTTGGAAAAGGACCTCCAACTGGCACATACTCGCTCCCAAGCACAAGAGGCTACAATCGCTGCTCTGAAACTCGCACAAGAAACCTTCGAAAGTCGACTTTTTGCTCTAGAAAGCCGGGGAAAAGAGGAAAACGTGAGGGAAAGCACTACCAAAGAGGCCGGAAAAGACAGGAAATACATACAGGAACTGTATATCCTGAGGAAGCGCAAGGAGCAGGACAAGGCTAGGAGATGGCTGGAAAGGGAGAAAGGCTGGACACTCGATTTGGAGGCTAAAATAAGGTAAAATCGCATTAATGCGGCGGACTTAAAGCACTATCTGCCTCCAGTGCAGGTCTGAGTTGATGCATTAATTGCTGCATGTTTCTGGTCATTTCCCCCTTGATTTGTGCTTGGGACTGCTTGAGAGGCGGGATGGACTGCTGAGTTGCGGCCATTTGGGCTTCCAACTCAGATAGAGATAAATGAGGTCGGAGAATAGACCCTTCCTGCTTGAAAGTGGGTTTTTTCCACAAGGAACTGGCCTTCCTACTCATCATTTTATCCAGTTTCCCCATGGAATCCGCCTTCCTGTGTCCCAGTCGCTCTCCCTTCCTCGTCATTTCTATCTCTCCCAGCAGCTTTCCCAGACGCTTATTCGTCTTTACGTATTTCAGCCTTAGCATTGGACTGTTCTTCCTGCTTATAGGCGGTAAAGACCCAGGCGCTGAGACTTGGAGGGTCGGTGCAGCCCTGGGGAAGTGCCGTTCGTACCGATGTTGGTAATACTCCACGAAATCCTCCACTGTCGAGTTCGGCTTTATGGTCTTTTGAGGCTGGACGCCATATTCCAGGCTCAAAGTAGTGCTCAGCAGTCTCTTGGCGGCCAGCAAATGGACCGAAGGAGCGACTCTTCTGACCTCATTGGTAGCGATTTTCTCCCCTCCTAGAGTGCCTTTGTGGAGGGAGACTTCTGCCTTAGTCTCGAGTGTGGCCTCCTGCATGGTTTCGCTGAGCCTCACCTGGGCTCTGAAGCGCAGTGGCTTGTAGTGGACTCGGCTCAGCTGGTCTAGGTTGATAGGGGAGAAATCGTGTCTACGGACCACTTTCAGCATTTTCCCCTCTGCGTTGAGACGATATAGGAGCAAATAGTCTCGATCTGCCTTCATTTCGGCCAGTTTCCTTCGATATCTGCTCGAGTCTTGACGAGGCACAGGGTCGAAGGCGGACTCCAGGGTAGGCGGAGTGAAGCAGGCGACAGAGGAAGAGCTGGAGGACCGAGTGGGAAGGCGTTTAAAGGGGCGAGTGATGTTCACTGCGGTCAGGTTCAGGGGGGGGATAAAGTGGGCCATTTGCCTATTGATTGGACTTGGTACTTGGGTATGTATTGGGAGGGAAAGGAGTGGGTTATACTAGGCTTACTATAGCTTTAAAAGCGGCACTCCATAGGTCCTAAATGCAGTTTTCCCCAGTACCCTCGCAACTCCGTTTTTCCAATTGAACACCGTCACCCCCACCGTCTGCCCCGCTCCCAAGCCATCCACCAGTCCTTCACAGAACCTCCCTCCCTCCAAAGGCTGTATCGCCCAGCTGTTCTGCACCACACAAGCCGCCCCCGCCAGCGTGAACAGCTCCGCATAGGCATGTGGACTGGGCAGTGCAGGGATGTACCTCTTCAAAGAGGTGAATTTGTCCACCATTATGATGAGTTTGCAGCAGCCGAGGCTGGTGAGGACGGAGACGTCGGAGTCGGGCAGGCCGAGGTGGAGGTAGTGCAGGAAGAGGCCGGATTTGGAGCAGAGGCGCTGCCAGAGGCCGGAGGACGCGATGGGACTGGATTCCCATTTCAGCTTCATCAGCTTTTCGGAGATTTCACGGACTTTTGAGGCTGCGAGCGGCTCAAGAGACGGCTCCAGCAGGAACTTCGAAGAGTCCTTCGGCAGCGGAAACACCGAATTCGCCTCTTCCTTCGCTCCCAGCGCAGAAAGGCGATACCAGTAATTCGCCATTGAAAAGTCCACAGTCACTATGGGCACACAGCCCAGCCACGGCAAAGCCTCAAACGGCAGACCTGCAAGTCTCTGGTCTAGGCACAGGACCAAGGTACTGAGGCCACTGTTGGGGATTGGCAGTTGGCTTTCCAGCTTTTCCTCTGCCCCTTTCTTGCCTGCGGCTGGGGCGGGGGCCTTTTTCTTGGCGCCAGGGACTGGGTCCTCTGGAGGCTTTGGCTCGAAAGGCTGTTCAGGGGATATGAGGAGGGAAAGCGAAGGCCGCACAAAGCTTAACAGCCGGTCTAAACGGTCCTTTAGCTCAATCACCATTTGCTCTGATTGGTCCATCAGCCGCTCAATATCCTCCGGCACATTGAGAGGAGTCCGCTGCAGACTGAGCCGCATTTTGTCCAACTGCTCAGTCATTTCCTGCAAATTCGTCCTGTCGTCCACCTCCAAGCCTCGGTCCATGTAGCACCACCCGAAGCTTTTGTCCTTGTAAACGCATATGAAGCCGATGTAAATGCGGGATAAGTCGGGACTCATTTGGACTGTTAGGACTGCAGAGCCGGGACTGAGGAGGGACTTCATGTCGGGCCAGGTGGGGGTGAGGTGCAGGATTTTGAAGGCGAAGGAGGAGGAGAGACGCTGCTCCATGAGGGAAGTGGTGGCGCTGGGCTTGGAACAGGCGAGGTCGAAGAGGCTGGGAGAGTCGTACATATTCATCAGCAGCTTATCCTTGAAAGTGGAGGGTGCAGCCTGCGTCAGAGCAGCAAACAAGTGCTTCTTAGCCGCCGCATACTGGTACAAATTCAAGTACTTCACCTTGTCTTCCTGTCCTGATTCCAGCTTAATCCCCGCCTCCGCCAGTCTTTGCAGTAAGCCAGTGTTGCTGAGCAGTCCTAACTCTTTGCAGCTCACTAAGGTGGGGAGAATCGCCTTCGCTCGGGCTAAATTGCTGTCGCCGCCGACTAGTTCGCAGCAAATTACCTCGTCTGCTCGTAGCATTTTGGCGAGAGGGCAGTCGGGGTGGACTAATTGCAGGGCGGAAAGGACCTTTCCCAGGGCTTTTTCAGCTCGAGCGGGTTTTTCCGCCCACTGTTCCTTCGTTTCTTCAATTTGCCGGGTGACATCTTCTATGTATCGGGAAACCACATCTTCGCCGGAGGCAATTATGGGCTGCTGCACAATTGAGCGTTTGAGCTGTTCCTCCAGCACTCCCAACTCTGCAGTCCTTCTAAGCACCAGCGCTAGGAGGTAGCCTGGGCCTTTGGGACCTGAGTGCTGGCTGAAGACGTGTAAGGACTGGTGACAGAGGCGAAGTCCTGAGCGAAGCGCTTCGATCAGTTCCGCCTTTTTCGATAGAGATTTCTTACTCGGGCTTTTGCGAAGGTTTAGGACTAAAGAGTTCACCCAAACTTCCTCCATGTCCATATATGCCAGAATTACGGGCATACTGCATCCGATTTTCTGCGCGATATATATGAACTGCTCAAAACACTGCTTGGCTGCGACTTTCATCCTTTGCGCTTCGTCTTTCCGACGATAGGGACTCAGTGACTCGGAAAGGTTGACTTGGGCGAAGACTAGGTAAAGCTGGGCACACAGTTCCTTGGTCCTCAGCTCCTCACTGTACCCACAATTCTGCAGCACTTCAGCCGTCTTTAGAAATATGGCTTTGGCCTCTTCGAACTTCTTGACGGCTGTTAGCTGCTTTAGCAGGGCGGGGAGCACTGCACTCATGACGGCGAGGTCCTTTATGGCCAGGGCCTTGTGGGACCAGTTCAGAGCTTCGCGGACTTCGCCTTGCAGGGAGAAGCAGCGGGCGAGGAGAGCGCAGGCCATTGGGTCAGTTTCTCCCTGTAGTCCTGCTATAGCCTCAATAATTGCCTCTCTTTTAACCAGTTCCTTCGCTATTCTCAGCCTCAGCAGAGGGTCCGTAACCCCCTCAAACCCCAGCACTATCGCCTCTCCGCTGCCTCCCATCCTAGTCCCCACCCTCCCTTTCCACGACTGATAAACGGGCAAGTACTCCGGCCTCCTCCACACTGCCACAGCAAACACCCTCAAAAACTCCAGTACCAGTAGACAATGTCCATACAGTCCGCACATTTCGTCCATCATTTCAGCCATCAGCCACACTAATTCGTGAGTGACTTTGGGCTTTTCGAAGGCGTAGGAGGAAAGAGCAGTGCGGTCTTCGAGGGAGGAAAAGAAGGTGAGGACTTCGGGAGGCAGGGAGAGGGACTGCCAGGAAGAGGGGGTGGAGGGCAGAGGGAAGGGAGAGTCGGGCTTAGCAGTGTTGTAGGTACGGAGAGAAAGTGTGAAAAGAGCTGTGAGGAAATAGTGCGCCAGCAACAAGCACTCCCCTCTCGCTTGCTGCGTAGTCGCCACTTCCGCCAGCATCACTTGAATGCGAACCAGCCGTTCCAAATGCGTAGCATTCAGTTCCTCCGGGTGCGTATCCACCGCTTCCCTGGAAGCCAGTCGACTCTGCTTGGATTTCGTCCTCTTTGAAGTGCTTCTTTTGGAGCGGGAGTTGGACTGCTTGCTGGTGCGGCTTTTGGAGGCGTTGCTGCTGGATTTCTTGCTGTGGACGGAGTTAGAGCCGCGTTTGGAGCTTTTGCGACTGGAGCGGCGAGAGCTGGAACTGCCGTTGGAGGGACCTGCGGGGTCTTCTTCCTCTTCCTCCTCGATTTCGATTTCGAGCAGTATGTCTCTTGCAGTCATCAGCACCTCCTCTATCTGCTCCCCCTTAGTCCTGAGCCACCCCGCCCACTCCACCAGCACCTCCGCCAACTCCACATTCCCATCCGCCCTCAGTATATCAATAGCAGTGCAGTACCCTCTGCGCACCTCCCTCTCACTGGTACTCGACCTAGCCAACTTCAACCACAGCTTCGCCATCATAAGCGGGTTATTTTCCTTCATCCGCGCTATGTAGCCTATAACGTTTTTGCCTTGTTTGGAGAGGAAGAGCATTTGACTCTCCCAAAGGAGCTTTTGGTGGGAGGCCGGGAGAAGGGACATAGCGGCTTCTACGAGGGATTCGCCCTGCTCCCAGGCTTCGTTGGCAGTTACGGAGTCGAGCAGGACTTTGTAGAATATCACCAGGAAGTCGAGGTCGGACCGGTCTTTCAGACGGACGAGCATACCCGCCATTTCACTCATAGACCTCATCAGCACTTTTTGATTCCTCGCCTGAATCGCAGCATTAAACATCGCTCTCGCAGGGGCAATAATCAAGTCCCCGTTTTCAATTTCCTGCCCATACCTCGCAGCACTCACAAACCTGTCCAGTGCATTAGTCAGCAGGAACTCCTGACTGGTCTGTTCCTGTTTCTGAGGGTTTATCAGGGCGACTAGGGCTTCGCCGTAGAGGTGCTCCGCGACTGAGTACCAACGCTGGCGGACTGGGGGCAGTTGGCCTTTTTTCTTGAATTGCAGGCTGCGCTCTGCGCTGACGAGTGCCATTTTGGTCAGTTCGGGGAATTTGATGGCTTGACGGCCCAGCTTCGTCCAGATTTCTGCATGGATTTGGAGATCGCCTTCTTCATCCTCCTGCGGCCTCCAATTACTCATAAGTGTAAACGACTTTTTCAGCGCTTCCAAGCAAAGCTGCTTTTTGCTGGGCTCCGCAGCGAAGACCTTCGCGCTTTCCAGCAAACTGAGTATTTCACTAGTGCCGCTTTCCACCGTTTTCCCTGCGCCTTTCCCAGCCGCTGCGCCAGTTTGCTTGAGTGTGAGTGCCTTTCCTCGGATGCTTTCCACTTCTTTCCGGAACTGGGAAGGAATTGCTTTCATCAAAATCCCTTCCGCGAGTCGCATAACATTATCAGGCTGTCCTTTGCTGAGTTCCATTCTGAGCACGACTACCGCCACACTGCAAAGGACCTGCATCTTCCTGGGGTAGTTCAGATCAGTTATGCGGTTTAAACTTGACAAAGTCCCTGGGTTGGCCACTAGTTGCTGTCTCTCCACAAACCCCATCATCGACTCATAGACCTGTTTAAACGTATCCAGCGCTGCGGGGTATATATGTGCTTCGAACTCTGGCACTCGCAGGACTGACAGGTACTGGTTCCACAGGATAACGGCGCCGTTGGTCACTAGCCAGGCCTGCTTGATGCTGGTGGCGAGGGCTAGGCCTTGGGAGATTTCGGACAGGAGGGAGGCTTTGAAGCGGTCGAGGTCGGAGGGAGACAGTTTTTCCTCCTCGGGGATTGGGGTGGATTCGTCCGGGGGAAGGGGGTTGGATACATCCTCATCCACCCTCACCGCCTTCGCATACCCCACCTCATACCCCTTCCCCAGCAGTTCATTCCCATGCAGCCTCGCCTGCACATAGTGCGCATTCGCCTGCGCAGCCACCTGGTCCACGTCCTTCCCCACATCCCACGTCTCCGTAAAGGCGAATTGGCAGGCCGCGGCAGCTATATCGTCATAGCCGAAGGAAAAGGCTTCGGAGGCTAGTTGGGAGGCTAGGAGGTGGCGGTCTTTCAGTTCCTTGCGGAAGCGGTAGCTGTCTTTGAGGTCGTAGTCAGAGGTTTCCTCAGGGACTAGGTCGGAGGGACGGGGAGAGGGCTTTTGCTCGGAAAGCTGGAGGTTGGAAAGGATTCTCCTAAGCAAAGTTTCCTTTGCATTAGAGGCTTCCAGCGGCCTCACCGCCTCCATATCCGCAATCGCCTGATCCAGCGACGTTTCCGGATCCTTGTAAATATTCTTCTTCAGCCTCAGCCGATCCCTTATTAGCGCCAAATACCGCTCCAGCGGCCTTTGGAGTATCCCCGGGTCCTCATTTGGTAGCAACTGCACTGTGCTTTTCTGCAGCAATATCGACGAATCCAGCATAAACGCCTTTTCTATGTTCAAATCCGCCTTCGCAATGAACCCTTCCTGCAGCTCATACTTCGCTAGTTCCAAATACACACAAATCCGCACTTCATGCAGCGGCGAGTCGATTTCCTCCAAAAAGCTCGAAGCCACCTGCAGCGGCTTATAGACTTGAGAGCGATTTCCCTCGGTTAGGAGAGGTTTGCAGATGTTCCAGATGAGGATGCAGCCTTCGGTGGTCACGTCGGGGTCGGAGAGACGCTTGTTGGCCACCATGGTGCGGTCCATCACTTTGAGTGCTTCGAGACGGTTGAGGAGTTCTTGGCGCTTGAGGTCGAAGACGCTTTTCTTCATGCCGGTTTTGGGGTCGGTCGGGAGACTGCTCTCCCTGACCATCAACTCCGCCTTCGCATACTCCACCCACACTCTCGACCTCAGCGTCGGCTGTCTCACATTCCCAAACCCACTCAGCGCCTGCTTCACAATCGGTATCAGGTTATACTGCAGAGCAACTCTCGCGGTCTCTGCTAAGGCATCCGGCCCAGGAGCCTGCGACAGCAGCAGAGTCAGTTCTTTCTCCACTTGGGCTTCGGGCAGTCCGCCGGACTTGATTTGTTGTAGAGTGATGTGGAACTTGAGGTCGCCCTTTTGCTGCTCGGCTTCCTTTTTGATGCTGTTGACTGAGCCGGAGTTGTCCTTGACAATATGCACGCGTAGGCGCCAAAGCGCTTCCTGGAAAGGCACAGTCCCCTTTCTCTTCAGCACATCCCAAATCTTATCAAACAGCTTCTGCGCGTCTGGCTTCCTATCCCCGTCCATATAGCAGTTCACCAAAGCCTGCATCACCCGCACTCGCCAGCCCACATCCGGGTCGTCCATCTCCTCTAGCAGTGTATACAGCCGCTCAAAGCACTCCCCAACCTGCTTCCCAAAGCCTGCCTTCACCATCGGACGCAGCACTTTCCAGGCCGCGACCGTCACGTTGTATATCAAAAACTGGTACTTGAGTTTGTTTTCCGGCTTGAGGATGACTTCGAGTGCCTTTTGGACACAGAGGAAGGCCTTTTTGGTCTGGTCGATAGCGGGCTGGCCCTTGAGCAGCTGGGCTGTTACTTTGGTGGCTTCGAGGGTGGAAAGCAGGAGCTGCGCCCTCACGAAGAACTGGTCCTGCGCCGCAGGGTACTGCAGGAACCTGAGCACATACCTCTCCGCCAAAGCCGCACAGGCCGGGTCCACCGCCACCGTCTCCGCAAAGAGGACCAACACCTGCAGACTAAAGCGGTCAGGCACTGAGCGTAAATCCGAGCTGAGGAAGAGGTCTGCGTCCTGCACGCTTTGGCGGTACTGCGCGGCGTAGGTCTGGTCATAGTCTTTGTTTTCCCAGTAGAACTTGCAGCGCTCCAGTAACTGCCGCACTTTCAGTTCGTCTGCGGAACCCATATTACGAGGAGAGGCTGTTTTTTATGCTGGCGCTGCCTCGCGGGGAGTTCGCGAATGGCTCGGTTTTGCAGGGCCCTGCGGGACTGGTTTACCTGCTCAGAGCGAAGGCGGGCCGCTCCTACCTACTAGAGAAAGACTTGAACAGCCACAAGACCAGGACCCTCGCAGTCCTCGCATCCACTCGTCTCCACCCAGCCCTCGCCTACGCCGCAGGTCAGGTCTGCATCCTCGGAGGCACCAACGAAAGCGAAGGCCAGGTCTACAAGGACTGCATCCAGGTGGAGAATAGACTGGGCGGCATAGCCCGACTCCCAGACCTTACATACGCCCGGAGCAAGGCTGCGGCTGTATGGTACCAGCAGCATCTGTATGTAATTGGAGGGTTTGAAGAAGTGTGGAGGAATGGACAGGCGAAGTATCGACTTTCGACCACTATTGAAAAGCTGAATGAGGGGAATTGGGTGTTGATCAGTCTGCGCCTGCCTGTCCCCCTGGCTCACCCCTGTCCTTCCCTCCTCCACAACCGCCTGTTCCTACTTGGTAATTTCCACCCACAGGCGGCTCTACTAGCGGCTCTCAGCCCAACACCACTATCTACGAACTCACCCTCCTCTCCTGCAGGGCCAGGAAAGTAGGGGAAACCGACTATGTCCTCGAAGAAGGAATGCCAGTACTCGGCCAAGCCACTCGCCTCGGCTTCCTCTTCACAGGCCGCAGACACGCCAGCGAAACAGTGGTGGAAATACAGGTGCAGTGGCAAGCTTGGGACATCAGACGCACTTTACTCCTCGCTCGGCTTAAGCTACAGCGCTTAGCTCTTTTCTAGCTACTCCTCCTTCTCCTTCGTCAGCTCGCCGGCGCAGATGCCGATGCACACAGAGAGCGAGAGCAGCGCTAAGAAGCAGAAAATGGGGTTTTCGTATATAAACTCGCTGGAAAGGAAGGCGAAGACTATCTTTTTGGCGTAGTAGTAGTAGCCGAGTTCGAGGGGAGTTAAGGCTTCTTCGCCTTTTAGAATGCGGGTGGTGAACTTCTCTGCGGAGGCTGAGTTCGGGGCTGAGAGCACACTGAAAAGTACCTGTTCCGTCCTAACATCCAAAGCAATCACCGCAGGCACCGAAGAGAGTTCAAAAGGCTCCAACTGTTCACTGGAATACATCGCCTCAATGAAGCAAAACTGCACCTTTCGGTTGCCCTGCCTGCGGTAGCCCCTGGCGAGGGCGAAAAACGGGTCCAAGTTGTACTTGGAGTCGAGGTCGTGGGAGTCGAAGGCCAGGATCATGAGGAGTTTTGCCTTACTGTTGAGTTTGATTAGGGGAAATGTCTCTTTCCCCATTTCCACTATAATGGGCAGTCTGTGCAGCTCTATAAAGTCCACCAGTTCCCTCTCACTGAACCTTTCCAGCTCAAAGCCTTCCCTGTAGTCCTTGCCAGAAACCACTACTTTGGTCTCTGTGTAGCTGGTCTGGTAGAAAAAGACGGTTTGGTACTTCATGCGGTCTGCGATGTTACGGAAAATGCTGGAAAGGGGCTTGGATTGGGGGTCAGCGGGGTTGGAAAGCAGCGTAAAGCTAACCGTTTGCTTGCCAATTTCCCTTCTCCAGTCCTCAAACTGCCTTTCTCTGACAACTCCACCGCTTATCTTCTCTGCAAACTCCTCAAAGTCGTCCTCCAGCCTGCCCCCTGCGTACTCCACCCCTTCTCCCTTGACAAACAGTCTCAAAGTGGGGAAGCTGTTGATTTTCATGCCTTTGCAGAGGTCTGCGTAGGCTTCGCAGTCCACGAGGAGGAAGCGCAGGGAGGTCTGGAGAGCTGCGGCAGTAAAGGCGGGCTTCACTTGCTTGCAGTGGGTGCACCAAGAGACGTGAAAGAGGGCGAAGTGAAGTGACTCTGTGAAGGACTGAGTGCCGTCATATGTGAGCAGACTGGCCTGCAGCAGGGGGAGAACCAGGAGCCAAACCCGCATTTTAATGGCAGCCCAGCTCCCAGTCCAGCCTGAAAGCAGTGGTTTGCACCTGGAATTTAGGCCAGTTAGGCTAAATGGCTGAGTAGTTACTGACTAGCGGACAGTAGCCAGGGGTGGAGCAGGGCTTCTTGGGAAGAGAGGCGTTGGTCGGGGTCGGACGCGAGACCTTGGGACAGGAAGTCGCAGCAGGCGGCTGAACAATGAAGGCCATCCGCACCTGTTTCCACTCCGTCTGTCCCCCTGCCCAGCAGCAATGCTAAAACCGCACACATGGACCACACATCCACCTTTTCGCTATCTATGTCTTACGAGTAAACTGCCCTGCTCCTCATCTCAGGGGCAGCGAAGCCGCCTGTGCCCACATAGGACATTAGCCACTTGCCTTGGTGGTCTGTGGAGCAGGTTTGGAAGTCGATGAGAGTGGGGTGGCCGTCTGTGCATAGGATGTTGTGGGGGTTGATATCGCGGTGAATTATGTGCTTAGTGTGCAGGTAGAGTAGAGCTGAAAATAGTTCATAAGCAAGGCTCTGTACATGCAACTCCGAAATCGACCCCGAGTCTTCCGCAGCCAAGTCAGAGAACGTTTTCTCACACAAAACCGGCATAAACATATAGGCCTTCCACTGGGAAGTGTCAATAAGGAAGTGACTGGGATGGACGATGTTGGGGTGGCTGAGGCCTTTGAGCGTCTCATACTCCTTCACAGCAATTTTTACTAGGTCTTCTTCTGCAATGCTGGTCACTTTCATTGCATATGTGTGCCCTGTTGACGTCTCTTTCGCCACTTTGATGCTGGAAAAGGCGCCCTGAGTAGCACTTACTGAAGCGATGGATCGCTCTGTAGTGTACATCTGGTGAATGGGGATAACTGCGAGGTACTCATTGTAGATGTCGGAAAGAGGGGTGTCCTTGGTCTCTACAGGCTGTTGCGGGAGCGGCAGACTGCTCCTTATCCTGCTAATCAGAGCCGAGCGGGACTTGGCAAAGCACTGACTTTCTGACAGCGATCGCAGCTTCCCTTCAGACTGCTGTGCATCCATTCCTTATTAACACTACACATCAAAACAATCACAAGTATGCCTTACATTGGACGCTTCCAGACCTAGAAATGCGCTTTTTCAGTCTCTACGGACCATAACACCTAGTGGGAATAAGCTCGTTTTAACATTTTCCCTGGGACATTCAGACCACAGGCTAGAGTGGGCTATATAGTGCGGCCGTTTTTAAGTGTTAGGGAAGCTGGGGAAGAAGCGCTAGCTTACAGGACTGCAATGGCCATATGTGAATAAGACAATAATGGGCTTTTACAGTGCCTATTTTAGCCTAAATGCAATAAACCAGTTTACAGAGCAAATCTTCACAAATTTCTAAATTTGAGTGTATTTTTCCCTTCATTGCACAGCCTTATAACTCACTTTCAGCTGATTAGGCCTGCTTTAGAAGCCGAAATAGTGATTTAGGAGGCTATATTGTGCTCTATCTGCTATTTCTTCTGTTAGGACCAAAGCAGCACGGTTTTTAGAGGCTCTATGTTGCTAGTGGCAATTACAGATGTATATAGCCTGAAAAAGGCTTGAAAAGCCAAATTTTAACTGTATTAAGGTATGGACAATTTCGATTTTCTCTAAATTTTCCTGCCCAATGCGTATTATCGCCTTAAAATAATACTAAAATAAGCCTCATTTTGCCTATTATTAACTTCTTTCTAGGAAAAGTCTCTACTTTATCTCCATTTGAACCTGTCTCTTCTCTCCTTTATCACCGCATTCAGCTTGCGGAACTCCTCCTGGTACTCCTGCGGCAGCAACGTGCACAGTGCCCAGCTATTCTTCGTGTCCTGCCCAATGCGATGTATCATAGGGTGGTAAATCAGCAGGTAAAACAGCACTGCGGAGACGATATAGAGGGAAATGAGCAGGTTTTGGTATATGTGCATGTGGGACTGTCCAGTTGTGAAGTCGTTTTCATACATTTCTGAGGATTTTGCGAGAGGGTCATATAGATAGCGCTCGTCTAAAGACCGTAAAAGCGCCATTTCGCCGAAGCCGAGTCTTTCTTGGACTCTTTGAGTGGAGTTTCCGGCGTTTCGGAGCAAAATGGTGCGAGCGAGAGTTATGTACATGCCGAGAGCGCTGTGGAGACCTTGGGAAAGGGCTCTGTCTGCGACTTCTGGACAGTCCGCTTGACTCCTATTCACCTCTATATCACAAGCATCTGTGAAGAGCACACTATCGTGCTGGGCGCTCCGCAGGCCGGAGTAGGCAATGGAGTGGTCAGGGTTGCCGAAAATGAGTGAGTTTTCCACGTATTCGAGCTCGGAGAGCAGGGAAAAGGCGTGGTGGGAGGGAGAGGCGAGGAACTGGTCTTTGGGAATGAGGAATTTGAAGCCGACGTCGGTGACGTTTTCCAGGAGACTTTCAGTGACCCAGTGATTGACTGCCCGGCTCAAATGCCGTCTTCGACTCGCCCAGTCTATAGTCCTGGGCTCCTGCTTCAGCAGCTCCCCAGCCGCTTCAAACCCGGTATAGTAAATCAAGTAGAAATACACCAAGTTGATCACCAAAAAGCACAGCAACTTCGCTAGGACCACTTTCCTGGCTTTAGGGTCGTAGGAAAGCGCTCCTCTGGAGTCGCTTTTCTTCTTTCTTCTGCCTGCGTCTTTGCCACCTTTTCCTTGCTTTTTGGAGACACGTTGGTCGCCTTCGTTATCTTTGTTTTCCCCGTCTTCGTGCTCGCCTGCGTCTGGGGTGATTTCCTCGATTTCGAGATTTGCAGCCTCGTTAAGGATCTGCAGCCGGTCCCCACACTTGCTCCGCATGATTCTGCACACATACACAGGGATTTCGAAGAACACCTCCCATATCTCTGCTTTCGCCTTTTCCAGTGCTCTCAATGCAGGCACAATGGCTATAACCGCACACAGCACTAGTAGCACCACACTGACCACTATGAGCATTATAGCCACTAGTCGCTGATTCGATACATCTTTCAAAGCAGCATTCACGTAAAAGCCCGAGGACCGATTCAGCGTCTGCAAAGTCTCTCCCAGTCCATTTCGATATATATAAAACAGCCGTCTATTCGTAAAGTTGTAATTCTGCGTTTCTTTCAGCATCAAAAAGGACTGAACGACCAAATTCGAAGTCGCATCGAAAAGATTGGACTTCGCAGGGGCGATTTCTCCTCCTTCCAATAGCCAGATAGGGATGCTTTCCTTGAAGTAGGTTTCCCGGTCCTGGGAGTCGAGAAGTCCGAAGTTGCGGTACAGTTCGAGGTTGATAGAGTGCATGTCGTCCAGGTCGGAAGTCATCCAGGACTGGTAGGAGGTGCGGTTGTCGGCCGGGAGGAGGTGGGAGTCGATGAGGGAAAGCATGCGAGAGTAGTAGGAGAGGGATTGGGAGTAGAGGCGGAGACGACCTACCAAGTTGACGTAGTGACTGAGTCGCTCATTAAACTGCACCGACGCCTGAATCACCTGAAAAGTAGTAACCGAAGTCGCAATCAAAATTACCATCGTCAAAAAAAGCGTGACTTTGAACCTCAGCACATGATGGTGCACCGCAGCGAACTGAAAAGACATCAGCGCCTTTATCGACTTCGTGAACTGCGCACTAGACGCCATACTTGAGCCTTTGGAAGAAGCGCTCAAGCCTCCGTGACTACTCTCCTTTTCCACTTCTCCGACTGCTCCCTCGCTGTTTTCTTGCGAATTTCCGCCTATTTCTGCGGATTTGGACGATTCAGAGGCTTCTTCGGCCTCTGCACTGGCTTTGGAATCTGAAGATTCTGCAATAATGTCGGGTTCGTCGGAATAGTGAATATTCCGCTTTATTAGCGGTTTCGACTCATTTCCAGACTGGGGCACCTGACCCTCGGCGACCATTCCAGGGAGAGGAGTATCAGGGAAGGTGATTCGCTTGGCAGAGACCTGTTCCGCATGTTCAACTTTCGAACTTTCACTAGACTCGTCACTGTCGTCTGAGTCGGAATCGTCACTTTCAGACTCACTTTCGCCGGAACTGCCCACAAAGCTTATATTGACTTTCTCCTCCGTCCCCGGCTGCAAAGTGCTGACAGCCAGTTTCGCCCCTTGCGGCTCCGTCTTGTCCGCACCCACGTCCAACTCCTCAGTCTCGCCCGGTATCTTCAAGCGCAAAATGTACGCGAAGTACTTCCCAATCGTAAGAGTTGTAATATTACACAGCAATTTCAGCGTATTTCCGCTTCTTGTGTGTGTGATTTCCGCCCCCGCCGCAGAACTCATCCTTTCCCTCAAGTCCTCGAACCCGGAAATCAGGCTGGAAATGTGCTGCTCGGTGGATTTCGGGCCTCCGAGTTCGAACATGTCCGCGAAGCCTTGTGAGTAGCAAGTGATCATCAAATCAGGACTCAGCATCGCTAACTCCTGCACACTTTTGACGACTTTCGGCTTAATGGCTGCAAGGAAAAAGGGCGGATTTATGGAGTTCGGCACTACCTTGATAAGAGTCCTCGCTTCGAAAATATACCCCTTTTTATTAACGAAACAGAGGGCCAGATTCTGCAAATCGATAGTATTGTACCTCCCCGTCTCGTGAAATTGCCGCATGTTCGTGTCATGCACACTCGCGAAAGGCTCCGGGATTAATAGCGCTATGTTCCTGCCCACGAATTCAGCCTGCAGGTAGCCGAATAGGGTGGAGGCCGCGACTCCCACTTTCTGGATCTCGCCGATTGTTTCGAAGTCGCCGGAAACAGTGATGATTGCGTTTTCGGAGTCGAAGAAGGAGAGAGGCTGGACTGTGCTGTTGGAGACGGCGGGGTTGGTGGGGTTGTTGTCGGGGTTATCCAACGCTTCCGCCTTCTGTAAATACCTCTGTCCCAGTTCCGCATACCCACTTAAGCTCTGCAGAAACCCTCCGAACATCCTCATAGCACTTGCGCTTTTGTTATTAAGTTTGAGCAGGGTCTCGTAGTAGCCCTTCGTCCTGCTCACTAGAGCGGTCATCTCTGTCGCTAGTTTAGTTAGCTTTTGGATGCGTGGAGTTTTGCCTTCCAGTTCGGACCAGAAGTGGAATTGGGCGCGGGTCACAGTCTCATCATGTTTCTGCGCAACCGCACTACATTTCTCAAACTGCACAAACTCAAACGCATCATCCCTCATATTCGCCTTATACAAAGCCTCCGAAGTCTTCCTGAAGTAATACAGCGCATACTGCGAATCCAGCTTATTAGCCAGCGCCAAGCCCTTAAAGCACTGCACCATTGCCAAAATGTAGTTCTTGAAGACGTGCAGCTGCAGCAAGCCCGACCACAGATACAAGTACTCAGAGTTGGGGAACTTGCGGAAAGCCTCCAAATAGAGGTTTTCCAGCTCAGTCAAAGAGCGGGTTTCCAACTGCTTAAATCCCTCATCCAACTCTTCCCTTTCCTCATATAAGGACTTAAAACTGCGACTTCTAGCCTTTTCCAACTCAATGACCATCAGTCTGCCCTTGATTTCCACTTGGTATATGTTGGTGATTTGCTGGAACTTGCGGGAGGTCAGGACTTGCTCGCGCCTGTTCACTGCGAGGAGCAGGATTTGGACGAGGCAGGGGGTTAGGAAGTAGAACAGCATAGAAACGCTGCTGTTGGACTGGTCAGTGTTCTTGAAAAACTCCCCGATTAGCATGCAGAGGAGCGCGGAAAGGTATAAAGTAAGTGCGGAAAGACGCAATTTGCATATAAAAGGGCTGTAGTAGGGCAGGTAATGTGTGTGCAGATATGTGATAAGAAGGGTCAAAAGCAGGGAAAGTATGAGAAACAGAATGACTTTCCCACTGATATCGATAAAGTAGTACATCATCACCATGGCCAAATAGCTGCCCATTCGGACCAGTTTTACTCTGGGGTGTGGCTTGGCCAGGGCGTTTCCACAGACCATGCAGAGGTCGTAGTAGAGCACTGCACTGACTACGCAGACTGCCAAATAGAGACAGAGTCCGCCTACGAAGCCGAGCATTGCGCCGTAGCCGGTGGCCAGGCCGAGACAGAGAGTTCCGCCGCTGAGTGAGCACTTCATCCCAAATGCAAACGAGTCACAAATGGGAATGAATAGCAGGTTAGTGAGCACATAAAGCAGCGCTTTCGCCAACTTACAAGCAGTATTGGTCACAGCCGTAGTCCTTTCATACACCCCGAGAAACACACAAATCCCCACCAACACCCCCACCAAAGTCGCCCAAATGCACATCAAAGCCACATACTGCCCTAAACTCGTCCTCAAGTAGCGGTCCACGCGCACTACCCAGCAAATGTCAATCAGCCACTGCGTCTGCCCGTGGTTCCAAGGCGTCCCCTCTGCATAGGGACCCAGGCCGGAGTAGTCCCCGTCGTTTAGCACCAAGCTGAGGAGGTGGCAGGTCTCGATGCCGATTAGAATCACATGGTAGTGCCGGGCGATGCTGACTTTCATTGAATTGACCCTGGAAAAGACCCGAAACAGCCTTTCTTTGAGGAGTTTGAGGAGTGGGTCTTTCGCTTCTTCGAGGAATTCGCCTGGGTTTTGGGTGGAAGACCGCAAGAATTCCGCTTCGTCCATGTGGCCCTGCATTTTACCTATGTGACTTAGTCGCAAATCTGCATTTCTTCGCGGAGAGAAAGAAGCTGCAAGTCCTCAGTGCGCACGTCTCTCCACAAGGAAAACATCCCACTGGCCTGCAAAAGCTCCCTACTGCACCTCAGGCGTCCCGCCTCAAAGTCCACTTTCTCGTCCTCTAACTCGTATTTCCCAGGCAAATCAGCCACCAGCTCCACAAAGCGCTCCATACGTCCCCTGTTTCTAGGGTCGACGGCCAGCAAGTACTCAATAAAGCTGAGAATGCTGGCTCGGTGCGGACAGGCGGAGAAGAGCATCAGACCGAATTCACTGTTTAGAATCAAGTCCGAGTCACGTACCGACGGCGGCACCCGCACCCAAGGAGACGCCTGCAGTGCAATAAAGTGCCTTTGCCACAGTCCCACTTCCCTCGCCGCATACACCCTTTCCACTTCCCTATACGTACTCGCAGGCACAAGTCGCTTCAGGCACTTTAAGTCCGCCTGGGAACAGCGCTGGAAGAGTCCAGGGTCTGCCAGAGGAGTGAGGAACAGCCTGGCGGAGTCGAGTATTGCAGTGTGGAGGGATAAGTAGGGGAAATCGGGTTGGTATTGGGAGTGGTCGAGGAAAAGGACGCTGTTTTCGTGGACACTCAGGTCGATATAGGCCTGAAAAGCGCTTTGCAGTAAGACTCCCTCTGGGTCTTCCAGTAGACAGCGGCGGGAGGACCTGGGAGACGGGTTGTGCACCTGAAAGAGTACATTCGCCCTGTGCAGCTGCAGCAACTCCAACAAAGCTTCATTCAACGCAGGTTCCAAAGGTGCAAACACCTTCCTTCTCCACGCCAAAGCCATCATCCTCACAACCGACACGTCCGGACCCAGGTCTCCACCCACCCATTTCTCCTCATATAAGGCCTGCAGCAGGTCTGTGTAGCCCCTTAAAGCCTCGTGCAGACGTAAGGCCCCGGCTGTGTAGCTGTTCCACAGAGTTACGTATGTGCTTAGGAGCTGCACACTTGTAGTGCAGTCCTGCAGCAGACGCAGGTGCAGCTGACATCGGCAGGAAATTGCCTTTTTGAGGCAGTAGTAAATGCGGAGTAAGGTTGGCTGAGCAGTTCTCAGACGTATATATGCGAATTTAGGACTATCCGTCTCTGGAACAGTGGGACTTTCAACGGATATATCACTGGCAGTGAGGGAAGAGGCTGCTGTGGAGGTGTGGCTGTAGGGGTCGCCTTTGAGGGCGTGCCAGCGGGCTATGGCGAGCAGCTGCCAGTCCACAGGCCGCTCCATTTCCGCCCGGAGTTCGTAGGAAAAGGCTTCAAGGAAGGAATAAAACAGGTCGAAGCCGGAGTCGATTGGGAAGGGACAAGGGTCGCGGTGACCATAGGCCCAAAAGTCTTGTAAGGGAGTGTTGAAGGCCCGGGCTTCGCGACGCAGAGCTGGGGAGGGCGGTATAGGCTCCTTCATAACTTCAAACAGGGAAACCGCAAGGCCTGTAGCTTCTTCCTCCTGGAGGCCGGAATTAGCCAGACTCCTCCAGAGCGCCAGGGCCGTTATGCTTTTCTTCATGATGAACTTCCACCTAGTCATCGGCACTATCTTGGGCAGAGCACTACGCCCATGTATGACTTCGCTGGCTACTGCTTACCCATACAGCTCCCCACTGGCAGTCCACAGTCGCAGCACCTCCCGCTTCCACAGGTCCTCACTCTGAGCGATCTGGTAGCAGGTCTGGCTGGCCAGGGAAAAGTTGAGGAGCTCGCGCCAGGGCAGGTGCTCTGCGATTACAGTCAACAGGTTAACAGAGAACATTGGTTTGGCTGGCTATTTTATGTCGGGACATGTAAGGCTGGAAGGGACTTATGTCTGGGCGAGAGTTACGCTCGAATAGTCCTAAATCGCCGGGCGTCTTGCAGGTACTCGTAGATCTGGCCTTGGTCACTGACGGCGAGCCACTGTCCGTCCACTTCCCCACAGCAGGCGCCTCCGAAGTCTCCCAGGTCCTGCCGTCCTACTTCCACCACTTTCCCAGTCTTCAGGTCCACCTCCAGCACACTTTCTCGGCTGGTCAGACCTTCCCGCTTCACTATGCCTCCGAACACTATTAGGCTGTCTTCGCATGGCACACAGCCGCACCTCCGCAGGTCCAGATCCAGCCGCACACTCAACTTCGTCCACACGTCTCCGGTGAACTTGTACACACTTCGCTTGTACCGTCTAAGGTTCCTGCCCAGGCCTCCAAACACATACGCAACCCCACCCACAACCGCAGCCGAGCTATTCGCCCGGCTATGTGGCAAATTCGGACCCTGCTTCCAGTAATTATCCTGAAACGAGTACCGCTCCACATTCTCACTATTCAGCCCTGCAATCACCAGTACCTTCCCGCAGAACCACAAACTCACGTGGAAATTGTGAGTCCATCGGGTCGTTTCCAGCATTTCCAACTGGCTTTCAGTCACAAGGATTGTCCTCATTTTCGTATCTGAGTCGCTACCAGTTAGAAACAGTCCCTTGGGAGTGAGAATTGCGCTGAAGCCGGATATGAGGGACGAGGGGAGTGGGATGTTGCTGAGGAGCTGGCCTTTGGAGTCGTAGCGGACGACTACTCCTTCGGAGAGGTTGACGGTGTAGTAGGGGTTGGGCAGGGAAATGGGCTCTTCTGCGGGCTCGGACAGGGAAGAGGACTTCAGAATCACGTCTTCAGGAGCAGCCGGCGGGTCTTTATGCAAACTCGGCTCAGGCTGCGGAGGATTGCTAGCAGTGGCAGCCACCGGAGCCGCATAATTCACTATTTCCACCTCTTCCTCTGGAGGCTCCGGTAGCAAGGATGACAATAAAGCCTGTTGTTGGGGCGATAACTGCCCTATTTGCGCCATCAACTGCTTCAAAAGGCCGCTGGAACTGACTACCAGGCCGCCGCTTTCCTCGGGTGCATTGATATAAATGCCTATTAAATGGCCCAGGGCGGTGGTGACTGGAGCCCCGGAGGCTCCTTCTCTTAGAGCCTTGTCAGATTGGTAGGTTTGGGCGGATTTGAGGGGTAGAGGGGAGAGGGTTTCCACCTGAAGCACTGGCCTTTGCCGAGTGTACTACATAACTCTTACAAACCAGCACTTCGCTACAGTGTGTTCAGTGACTATTTCCTGATCTAGTCGCATATCGGGAGAGGCCGAAACTGCCTCTGAAAGCTGCACCAGGCAAACGTGGACTTTGCCAACAGTGGCCAATTCCATACACATCCCAGCCTTGTTCAGCCTTATTATGTGGTCTGTTTTGCCTGGGGAAACCAAGCGAAGTCCGTCCTGTCTCACTCTTTGTTCCAAGTCCTCAGCAGCACACAGCGCCAATTCCTTGGTAATTAGCACTCCCGTCCCAATTACCACTTCTCCATGCGCCAACATCACCACACTAGGCAGGAGCTGCCGCTCTGCCTCGTCCCTGGCCTGCACTCCAGCCTCAATTTCCACTAATAAGCTGGCCTTATTCCCGCTGTTTTCCAGCTCTTTCCGCAGGTCTTCCGCCGAAGTGACTTCCTTCCCTTTGAGACTTAGGCGGAAGGACTGAAAGGTGAGGGCTGGAATTCGGGTCCGGAGCTGGTCTCTGATAGTGGCTAAATTGAAGGTATTGAAGACTTCTCGCTGGCCCTGGTACTCGCAGGTGATAGCTGTCTTTTTGCTGGTTGGGGCCGGCGCGGAGGGCCGGGAGGGCGGCTTGGCAGTGCTGGCAGTACTGCAACAGCCCATTTTAACAGTTCTGAAACGTCGTGAAGGATGGCTACTGCCTGCTATTGCAGTGAGGGAAGTGACCTTAGGTGTTAGGGATCGGACTTGCTAGTTTCTGCGGAAATGCGGAATTTCACTATTCTCGGGAAATCCTTTTCTGACTATATATGAGGAAAGTAGCTAAAAGCCGCAGTCTCTGAGTAGCGGAAACAGCGGGAAATAAGCCCAATGGCTCTCTATATAATATGGGAATTTGCATCTCCAAAAAACGCACTCAGGCCTCCGCCCACTACAGCGTGCAAATAGGCCCCGACCGTCCGGGCGAAACCCGCACTCTACGCAACCCAAAGCATGCAAAATCCCTCCTTTCCAAAACCTCTGAAGGGTTTACCACTATTTTCCAGTCCGTTCAAGCCGCTTTTCGCCGTTATCGGGACAGACCGCTGTTCGGCACTCGGGTGGATGGGCAGTACCAGTGGATGACCTATGGGGAGGTGGAGCCGTGGGTGTATCAGCTGGGCACGGCGCTGTGTGAGGTGTGTCCGAGGACCAATGAGGAGTTGGTGTGTGTGGGAATCATCAGTCGCAATAGGAAGGAGTGGTGCATCGCTGATTTCGCCTGTGCCCTATACGGCCGAGTGTCAGTGCCGCTCTACGAGACCTTAGGTGCCCAGGCAATGGCCCACATCATCAAGCAAACTGCAATGCAGGCTGTGATTTGCTCAGTCGAGGCCGCTGTTCGCCTACTCAAACTGCACGCAGAGAACCGCTTCCCGGCTCTAAAGAAGCTGATTCTGATGGATCCAGCCAATGCAGAGATAACAGCAGCTGCGAAGGAAGGCGGCTTGATGCTTATTGACCTACGGGAAATGTACCACAAAGGCGCGACTGTGCAGCAGCCGAGTCCTAGTCGTCCAGAGGACATCTTCACAATTTGCTATACAAGCGGAACAACTGGAGAAGCCAAAGGCGCACAGATTTCCCACTTTTGCATGATGATTGGCATTCAGTCTCTGTGTGAAAACATAGTGGTGGATAGCACGGATGTGCACTACTCCTTCCTGCCAGCAGCACATATGTTTGAGAGGAACTGCATACATCAGGTTTTATACAGGGGAGCGTCTGCGGGCTTCTCGAGCGGAGACCCTATGAAGCTATTTGACGACTTAGCAGTCCTGCGCCCCACCTACTTCGGCTCCGTCCCACGCCTCTTCAAGCGAATGCACGACATGCTTAAAGCAGCCATCAACGCCATGCCCGCAGCCGAAAAGCAGGAAACGCTGAACGCAATCGCCACCAAAATCGCCTCTTTCCGTCGTTCCGGCGTATGCACAGACCCTCAACTCGACGACAAGTACTTCTCAGCGGCTCGTGCGAAGCTGGGCGGCAGGGTGAAGATATGTGTATCGGGCGGCTCTGCTATTGCGAGGGATGTGTTGGAGTTTCTGAAGGTGAATTTGTGCTGTCCTATTTTGGAGGGGTATGGACAGACGGAGGTGCCGGGGTCGATTTCGGTGACGCACCCGAAGGACACGGAGACTGGACATGTGGGGGGACCGAATGGAGGGGTGGAGGTGAAACTGGTAGATGTCCCAGACCTAGGCTATTTCTCCCACAAGCAAGCCGGCAGTCGCACCGAAGACCCCGCAGGCGAAATCTGCGTGCGCGGCCCCAACGTCTTCCAAGGCTACTTCAAGGCCCCCGAACTGACTCAGGCTGCATTTGACGCAGACGGCTGGCTGCACACCGGCGACATCGGTGTATTGCAGTCCTCGGGAACCATTAGAATCGTCGATAGACGCAAGCATATATTCAAGCTGTCCCAAGGGGAGTATATCTCCCCGGAAAAGGTGGAGCAGGCGCTTAGCAACTGCCCACTGATCGCTCAAAGCTGGGTGCATGGAGAGACTATTCAGGACTACTTGCTTGCCTTTATAGTGCTGGATGAGCCTGGGACTATGAAGTGGGCGGCTGCCACTGGACTTGCAGGGGACTTTGCAGCTGTGGCGAAGTCGGAAGCGATGGAGAAGTTCCTCAGGGAGCAAATAAAGGCACTGGCGGGGCAGTTTGCGCTCAATTCGCTGGAAGTCCCGAAGAAGATCAAAGTGCTGACGCAGGCATTTGGAGTGGAGCAGGGGCTGATCACGCCTACCTTGAAGTTGAGGAGAGGCGAGCTGAAGCAGGCATTCGCGCAGGAAATAGCGGCGCTCTATGCTTCCTAGGCAAAACAACATTAGAGATTCTAACAAATATCCTGACTTTCGGCTATTTCAACTATTGGGACTTTTCACATTAAAATTCTCGAATTTCCTGCTCACACCCTTGACATTAGGTTACAGAAAGCCCAAATTTCTATCTAAGTCGTAGGGTCCAGACCTAGTCGCTGCACTACCTCCAGAATCACTCGCTCCGCCTGCAGCCTGCGCTCCTCATCAGAAAGACTGGTATAGTTTTCACTGGCGGCCTTGACCTTCGTCAGCAGCTCCTCAAAAGCGTCCACATCGTCCAAGTCCTCCGCTTCCTGCACTGGGTCAGGCCTGGGAACGACTGAGGCGCAGGCTACCTCCACAGCTTCCAGCACTCTTGAAAGTCCGGTCTTTTCCCCGTCTTCTACGAGCAGAGTAGTGTCTTTCTCATAGTCTTGACTTTCGTACTCCATCTCGAAGTCCAGTGCCAGCCTTGCGAGTTCCTCAGTGTTTTCTGCGGAAAAGACCATTTTCACCTCAAGGCTTTCCAGCTCTGCCTGGTGCAGAGTCAGGAGGTCTCTGGCTTGAGACTCACAGGCAGCTGAGAGGAGCAGGACCAGGCCAGTGGCAGGCGCAAGCACAGGCCAGGGAGGAAAGACCACCGCTTGCGACGCAATAGTCCCTGCGAAGTACTTGTTGCAAAGGACTAAATCCTCCTTCCCTTGTTTCAGTGCTGCATAGACTGTACCGCTCAGGAAGTCGCTAGCGAGGGATAGAGCAGGCGCTGCCACTAGCAAAGTGAACGGGATGTCCATATAAACCCAATAATAATGCTTCCAGTGGACAAGTCGCGCTATGGCGCTGCCGCTTTCAAAGCAAACAAAACGCTGCAAACCAATACACTGCGCTTTTGCTATGAACTGCGGTGTCTGCTGAGTCTTGAGGACTGCTCCAAGCCGTCGCCCAGCTTCTCCAAGTACTTGGACCGACTACAGCACATATTAGGGACGGACAAATCCCCATCCGTGCGCATCGAAATTGCAGACGTCTTCGCCAGCGACGGACTGGCCATCGTGATACTCCACGGCCTGCAAAGGCTCGATTTCGAGACCGACAAGAAGCTCATCGCCATGCTGACCGCCCTCATAAGTCTAAGTCCCCGTCTACAAGCAGGTCTACTAGCCGCAGGCGAGGAACTGACCGCAACATTGCTCAGTGGCTACGCAGACTCCAAGCTGTATATCATTTGTGGGCAGTTCTTTAGAGAGTTGCTGCAGTTTCCGGCTTTGTTCCAGAGGGCGCTTTCGGTCGCTACGCTTCGCAGTCTTGGACTGTACTCCAAAAGTCCGCAATTCGAAGTTTCTGCAGACGCTTTTGAGTCTCTAAAGCTGCTTTTAGGCAGTGAACTCGAGTTTTTGCCTGACTTTTTGGCTGCGAATTACGTGGATATCGAAGGAATTCTCGAGGATTTGAGGAAGACGGATAATTACTTCCTGAAAAGGCAAAGTTTGGCGCTTACTGTGCATCTGTTGGAGCAGGAGCGCAACTCTCAGTTCCGCCAACTGTACGCCCGCGAACCAGAACACACCAAATCAGCAATGACCGCCCTCAAATCCGACAGTTCACGCCAAGTGAAAGTGGAAAGCTTCTTCGTATTCGCCTGCATCGTCGACCTGCAGATGCGCCAAAGCCTCGAAGTGCAGCAACAAAGCGGCAGCTTAAAGATAATTCGGAAGAACAAGGACCGGCTGGTGGCGTTTTTGCAAGAGTTTGGACAGGAGGTCGAGGATGAAAAGTTCCACGGAGTGAAGCGGAGACTGCTGGAAGCGCTGAGGGTACTCTAGTAACTACAGGAGAGAGCAGGAGGACTCGCAGCAGCCGGCGGGAGGGCCCAGCACTGCCACAGCTGGGTATCTCACTGCACGTGTGATGCGGGGAGGGTTCGCCGCCACCGTCTCACTCGTGTCGTCTTCCTGACAAGGCGCAATTTGCGCCAACAGGTCACTCAAATAGAGAATTTCCACGCTTGAGCCGCCCTCCCTGCCTTCACTGTCTTCCGTCAAAGACCTTTCCGGGAAGTACTCCGGGAAACTCGAGTAGTCACTTAGTGTCTGCTCATGTCCTAACACCCTGACCCTGCCTTTGGGACACTGTGCAGGCCAGAATTGCTCGATATTGGGCGTGGACCCGCCGTATCTTCGCTCGATTTGGCTTTCGTTGAATTGGTCGAGGAGCTGGTCGCAGAGTGCGCTGGTTTCGATGTGGAAGTGGGAGGATGTGTCGGGACTGAGGGCGACGGAGAGGGAAGACCATAGGGAGGAGGGGCAGTTAAGAACGTAAGCATTGTAGAGACGGCAGGGATAGTGCAAAGTGAAAAAATCGCAAATCCGCTTAATCATCTGTCTAGAAAGACCTGTAAACCCGGCCAGGTCAAGGAGCAGCACCCAGTTTTCTACCTGTCCAGGAAGAAGCATGTGTTCAAGCAAGAATTCCAGTAGATAAGCGCCCGCTTCCATGGCCCTTTCCAAGGGAAATTGGGCCAGCAAGGCTGGACACACTATGAGCAGAGGGCGGTATTTGTGGTCTCTACCGTGGACATAGAGACCACCACTGTTGAGCACAGCCAGTGGCGGCCAAGCCGGGTAAAAGGTCGGCAGCGTCGCCTTCCTCCACAGCAAGTCCGCCAACACCGCCGCCACCGTCTCGTGCACATTCCACTTTGCCGCGTACAAAAACCTGAGCGCTGCGAAGCCTGTCCAGTCCTCAGGCAGACAGGAACACAGTAAGGGACTGGCTTCTAGTTCAGTCTGCAGGACTCGGATTTGCTCTTCCTCGCTGTCGGTTAGCTCTTGCCGGTGGAAAATCAGCCGACGGCCGTGCTTGCCCGGGGCGAGGACTGCGTCTTTGCCAGTGGGCCAGTAGCGGTAAGCACTCTTTGGCAAGCGGATGGAGTCTGGTACTGGGTCCATCTCTATTAGATTAGCTGCAAACTGTCCTCAGTTGTTAGGAGGAGGAGTCCGGAGCTAGGACTGTAATTATAGAAATGGACGTACGGATGCTGGAGTGCCCCATCTGTCTAGGAAAATACAACGAATCTGACCGTATCCCGAAGCTCCAACCGTGCTCTCACAGCTGCTGCGCTGGTTGCCTCGCAATCCTCTTCAAAACTACAGGCCAAGTACGATGTCCGAATGACTGCGGGGGAGCGATCTTCAGCGACCCGATTTCGCTCCCTGTGAACCGCACGTTACTTGACCTGCTGGATGCTGTTGCTATTCGGTGCGCAGTGCATGACACTCCCGCACAGGCTTTCTGTCTTGTGCACTTTGTGTCTATTTGTTCACAGTGTACACATGTCGGCTGTCAGGTGCTAGACCCCACTGAGGATTCCATGCAAATTAACTTCCATGTTACTGCGAAAATCATAGCGCAGGCAGAAGAGCTGGAGAAGGCGCAGGTGCCTTTGCCGAAGACTTTGAAGACTGCTATTAATAATGTGCATATCAACAAGCTGCGAGAAAACGTGGATGCACTGCAGAAACTGTCCTACCACATAGACGGTCTGCGCCAACTTTCCTGTATGAAGTGTGCGGGCAGAGGCCAGTTGACACTTAACACCAATACACTGGAAGTGTACTGCGGAAACTGCCTCACTCAAGGAGGCGATGTGAGTGGAGTTTACGATGTTAGCGACCCTGCAAGCGCTTGCGCAGTGCTAGAACAGTGTATTACGGGTTTATTGGCCTACGCGAACTTCTGCGATATATCCCTAGAAATGTGGCAAGCCCTGGCTTCCAGAGGCAATTCAACTCCTCTCGACGTATTCAGGCTCATATACAATCTGAAAAGCAGCCTTTTGCCTAAGAAGGAAGTACAAGACCTGCCTGCCTACTGCTTCTGTCCGCAGTGTCTACGGCTGCTCAACATGTCTTCAGACACTATTCGCGTGATCCCTTGCAGCAAGGCTTTGCACGCTATATGTGAAAGTTGCGCTACTCTGTTAGTCGGACAAGGAGCAGTCGTGTGTCCGTTGGACGGCTTTACCTTCCAAATGCCTGTGGAGAACCTGCCATGGTTCAATTACCAGTTCTGGAATGTGCCGGAACCTTCTATGCCGGTGGAACCTGCACAGCCTGGGCCTGTGAAGAAAGAGGAGAGTAAAGCTCCATCTAAGCCGGGCAGAGTCAAACATAGGGAATATCCTGGTACAGACCTGCCCCCTTACGCCCTGCGCTCCGGACAATACTTAATGGATCGGTTTCCAAGCGTATTGCCGGCTATAGACCAACCCGAGGCCCAATACACTCCGAACAACCGCGGGTGGAACGTAACAATCGATAAGAACCAAGTGGAAATAATGACGTTCACTTCCTACGATAGTGTGAAGTTGACAGGTGTGGGCATTTCCAACCCTGTGAAGCCGAATATCACCGCCACTCTCACTTTTATCAAAATATATAATGGGACTACTGGGAAAGGCGCGCCTGTATTCACGCAAACTCCCAACTTGGCACTGCCTGGAGGGAATAGCATCATCACGCACTATAACTTCACTGCTCCTTACTCTGTCGCTGCATTCACCAAGTATACGATCAAGCTGAAAATCGCCCCTCCTCAGGGTCTGCGAGAACCCATGATGGTGTATAGAGGCAATCCTTTTGAGAGGCCAGAGGTGTGGGCGGGGAGTGACGGATTAGTGTGGGAGTTCGAAGATACGAAGGATATGGAGGCAGGAGAAGAATCGAATGGGCAAAACAATTTTACAGGGCCGATTTTACGCTTTTTCTATACGCATTAGTATAGACTTCGAGTAGATTAGCCGATTTCTATCGTATATATAGAAGTGGCAACGGAAATACTGACATATAGTCCATGCTGCAACACCTAGGACCAAGCCTGTCAATTTCCGCCCTTCTTGTCCTCCGCAACTCTCCAATTCATGTTCTATAGACTTAAATGGCAGGCCTAGTACTAGAGTGTCCTGCATGCACCTGCACTTATGACCAAAACACCCACTAGCCCCGGCTCCTAACCTGCTCCCATACCTACTGTCTCGCTTGTCTCACTGACATCTTCGCCAAATTCGGCTGTATTGAATGTCCAGACGACCGCTCCCGCGATTACACAGCCGTAGAGGATCTGCCTGTGAACCATACCATCATTGATTTGCTGGGTTCTATTAGTCTCAGATGTGAAGAGCACAATATAATCGCTCGGTTCTTCTGCTTGACACACTATAAGCCTGTATGTGGAGTGTGCAAGCATTCAGGCTGTCAAGTGGTGGATGCGGTCGAGGAAGCTGAGAGAGTCAAGTTCCAGTTGATTGGCAAGATCAACGAAACAGCAGAAGAACTGAGAAGGGAGAATGTGGCGCTGCCGCAGACTTTGGAAATTTCGGTAAGCCATGTGTTTCGCAATCAACTGAAAGAAAACGTGGATACATTGCAGAAACTGTCCTACCACATAGACGGTCTGCGCCAACTTTCCTGTATGAAGTGTGCGGGCAGAGGCCAGTTGACACTTAACACCAATACACTGGAAGTGTACTGCGGAAACTGTCTCACATAAGGAGGCGAGGTGAGTGGAGTTTACGATGTTAGCGACCCTGCAAGCGCTTGCGCAGTGCTAGAACAGTGTATTTCGGGTATATTGGCCTACGCGAACTTCTGCGATATATCCCTAGAAATGTGGCAAGCCCTGGCTTCCAGAGGCAATTCAACTCCTCTCGACGTATTCAGGCTCATATACAATCTGAAAAGCAGCCTTTTGCCTAA
>Ga0247837_1001346_pt1 | contig 51405 bp, 33 predicted proteins | sample LaCtaG_2_FD_187115 | JGI IMG/M metagenome (GOLD analysis project Ga0247837, IMG submission 187115) | Freshwater microbial communities from meromictic Lake La Cruz, Castile-La Mancha, Spain - LaCruzMarch2015_14.5m | ecosystem: Environmental > Aquatic > Freshwater > Lake | place: Spain: Castile-La... | reverse complement strand
ATGATATCCTTCCCTTTCTCATATACCCCTAATTGCAGACATTTGCCCACTTGCGAGTGTTGGACTAACTGCTTGTATGGCCGAGTTGTAATAGGGAAGGTAAAGAGTAGGTCAAAGTAGGCAGGGACCGTTGACTTGAATCCGTCTGAAAGCAGAAATCGCAAAGGAGGAAGTGGAACTTCAGTACTTAAGGCAATAGCGTAATAGTAAGCCAAATAAGTACTGAATCCGCTTATTTCCGGCTGATATAACTCATCACTTACACGGTACCGAAGAAAGCCAGTATGGTAATTAGCCCACTATTAGCAGACTCATATATAACTAGTGAAAGCAATACGCCAATGAAAATCGCTATTTAAAATTGCTAAAATTTGAGACAACCAATGGCTTCTATATTAACTTGTACCTTATCCAAGACAGTGTTAATTGAGGTGGGAAATACTGTATTTCTATACTGTTGTAGCCCTAGCAGCGTTAATCTAGTCCTCTGAGTCTCTGCTGAGAGACCTGTAGATGCGGTCTGCGTGTCTGCTGAAAGTCTGGCGCAGGGCCTGCTGTCGCTGCAACAGCGCTGCTCTTTGAGCCAAGTGCTCCTGCCTCTCCGCCTCAAAGTCACTTTTCATGGCGCGAATGCGAGTTTCTAGGGCAGCTGCGAAGTCTGACTCCAGTTGATGGGGCAGAATTGAGAGCTGAGTCCGGAAGTCGGTAGCGGTTCGCTCGAGAAGACGAGTGAAAAAGCGGGAAAAAGAGGATTTTCTGGCTTTTTGGGAGTATTTGCGAATGATTTTTAGGGCTTTGGCGGCGTTGGCGGAGGTTTGCGTCCAGTGGTGCAAGGAAATGCACAGCAGAAGTCGTCTTTTCCTTTTCAATAATAGGCCAATTTGCCTACTCACAGTCTTTTTCGCCCAAACCCAGTCTTTCCACCTCTCCATCACTGTGTGCTGTCGCTCCCTCTGTCTTCTCCCTTCATTTCTTCGTCCCACCGCCCTAAACACGTCTATCCACTGCAGGCCTCTCTTCAAACGCAGGAAACTGCTTCGAATTCGACTCAAAGCGGTGCACTTTTGAAGAGTGCGCAAAGCTCTGCGTAGGGCGAAAGGCCGCTGTTTCCAGGTCTGGAAGACAGAGCGCAGTAGGCGGGAGCGGAGGACAGAGCGCTTGGTTTGGACCAGAGTGCGGCGGGCTTGAGAGAGGGAGGAGAGCTGCCGCCACAGAGAAATGTACTTCCGCACAAACACAGGGAGAGGCTGGGTCGTGGCTTTGCCGCTTGTAAGCCTGCGCCAGGCCCAAAACAGCCTTTTCCTCGCAATTCTCAGCCTGTTTTCCTGATTTCGAACCGTCAAGTCTCTAATCCCCGCCCTCAAGTCCCTAAACTCCTCCCTCAAGCTCTGCTTGGCCTGCAAGCGCTTGGAAACATGCACTTTCCACTGCAGAAACACATGCGCTTTGAAGGGCTGAGCCGAGTCCTTGGGAGAACTGGGCGCAGACAGCACGAAAGGCCCTAAATCTGAGCGGGAAATGCTGCCCTGGGACTGGTTGTGGAGGTAATGGGCGACTTTGTAGGTGTCCAGGCCTCCGCCTATGCGGAGTAGGGACCGGTTCCATGTCTTCATTGCTAGACAGTGGCTATTTTACCTGTAGGAATTGCAGCATTTTCTAGTCTTCATAGCCGCTTATTTGAGGGAGATAAGGCGATTTTCTGCATCAGGAGAATAAGTTACAGCTAATCCAGGGCTATGGGCGCCCTCACTGACCCGTCCGCGCGCTTTCTCCCCAATATCATCGGAAGTGGACTGGGAGGCGACTTCGCCTTTCTCTGCAGTGCAATTCCTTGATACACATCGCACTGAAATACGACCTTCGGATCGATTTCCGCTCTAAAATGCGCCCAACTGAGCGACTCTTGCAAGTCCAGCAGCACTGGCTCCGCCTTTTTCTGCATCTTCCGGACCTGAGAGGCACTACTGCAGTCCGGGATAGTCTCTATGAGTTGGTACTCCCCAGTTTCCCTGAACTCCGCCATATCACACTCTCCACTCCTTCTCGCCTGCGCCAGCACTCTCCCCATGTACTTATCCAGCACTAGGACACAGCAGGCCTCTCGGCATATAGGGCACTGCCACTTCCGCACCCTAGCTTGCCCCATTAGCAGCAAGTAGGACCCCAGGTCGAAGCACTGGATGTGCTTGCATCGCCAGCCGCGTGCAGGAGTGTCGACGAGGAGGTGAGTGAGGGGACAGCGGAGGGAGAGACGCTGGAGGTGGAGGTCAGGAGTGGAGCTGAATAGAGCTGAAATGAAGGCTTTGCCGGCTTTGGAGGGGAAGTGGGGGGTGCTTTGGTAGGCTAGAAGCAGGGCGTTGACGTCTCTTTTCCTGGCGAGAACCACAGCAAAGACATAGTCGCGGTCATCTCTGCGCTTCCAAAGGCTCAGCCGATGGCACTCACGGTTCAGGTCAATCGGCAAATCCAAGCACTCATCCTTCCGCTTGCGGAAACTATGCGCTGACCTCGGCTGCAGGTCCAGAATTCTCCGGTCGTTCAGAGTAGCCACCGCTTCACTCGGCCAGGCGTGTGAATACCCCTTGGAATCCAGCCTCAAGCACCTCAGTTGTATCACACAACTTCCTTCTTCTGCGTGTAAATACCCCAAGGCGGAGACTCCCAGCGCAATATTCACTGCGAATGTGTCGATTTCGGATAGCGGCACTTTGAGTGGCTTGCTGAGAAAGTCGAGCAGAGGACAAAGCGGGTCCATTTGCTCGAGCTGACATTGCGGGCATTCGTATGGGTCGAGGTCGAGACAGCCCTTCACACAGAGTTTGTGCTGCATTAGTCCACACTTCGTGCACTTGACAACGGCTTCTCGAGTGTCCACCTCCCGCTCCAGACACACACAGCGGAAGGAGGAATCTGCCTGTGAGGCCTCAGGAGCAGTCATGGCTGCGCTTATAAACTGCGTCCAGCCGGTTCGGTCATATCCCACCGCAGTGGCGTAGGTGTGCACGCGCTTCTGCAGCTCTGTTCTGGAGCCGCATTGGCTCAGGTCCAGAGTCCTGCACAGTTCCTTCAGTTGCTTCATTGTGCGCGAGTTGACGTAGTTAGCAAAGGATAGGTCCACCTTTTATAAGGGCGCTCTCTGCTCTCACCCCCTGTCCCCCAACAACTTCCTACGTTTATAAAAATGCACTATTTCTGCAGCATCGACTTTATCCTCGAAGACCAGGACCCACTACTCTGTCCAGTACTCAAACTGCCGAATATTGAATCGAAGTACAGGCAAATTGGCCAAGGTGGGGAAATACTCTCATATCCTCCCAAGGAACGGGGACCACCGGATAAGGAAATTACTGTGAATTCGCATTCATCTATAGTGCTGCTGGGCAATTATGAAGTTTTAATATGTGGAGGAGATACAACTGCTGTCTGTATTGTCAGCGCTCTAAATGTAAAAAGCCGCGGGAGAAAGCACGAAATTACCCTATTGTGGGAGAGGGAAATCCGGGTATATCTCTGTGGCCCAACTACCATATACAGACTCAAAGACATACGGATACACTGTGTCTGCAGGACGACTGGCTGCTTGCACTCCCAAGTCTGCCCAATGGATATGTAAGTCCAGTAGATGCATTCCACCAAGTGCATATATCCTTGCAGTCTACAAGGAAGGGGCAGTGCTGTGATTAGCCCTAAAGACTGGGAAATGCCTAGGTTAGAGACGGATGGCTACGTGCTTCGTAGGCGAGCTTTCCTGCGTGTCTGTCCGCACTTCTGAGTATAAAGAAAACGCCTTTCTGCCCTTCGACTCGCCCGCTCTATCGAACGTCACTTTCTTCATGTCTTCAAACGAGATTTCAGTGTTATTCGCCCACATTGCCTGCAGAAAGTCCACATTTTTCGACGTTGGCTCCACATTTACCTTCGCATTCTCTATAGGTTTCTTCCTGCAGGCTGCTTTTACCCCAATTACAGCGTGAATTACCACTATTAGTCCTGTGCACAGGAAAGACTTCAGGGTCAAGGCGATAATTACCCAAGTAATCGCGACTTGTGGAGATGAGAACTGGAAAGTGGCCACACAGAGAAGCGTAAAAACCATAAAAACGTCCAAGTGGCAGACAATATTCAGCATTCTAGTGGCTTTTTGCTGCATTGGTCGCGTAAAAATCGTAAAAACGGCCATTATTCCGCTGGGAATTAGGAGTAACAGGGACTGGTAAAGCGGCCAATTGCGCATAAATACGATAACGAAGCTGAAAAGGACTCTTTGGAAGTAGTAAATTGGGATAAGGTACTTGGCCCAGCTGACATCAGTCCTTAGGCTGGAAATGAGGGCTCCAAATCGCTGTTTTACAGGGTTGTTTTCAGTGTCTGTGAGCTGGTTTCTGTGGTAGTGTATGAGAATGTAAGTAGCGAAAGGCGTGAGAAGCGTCAAAGTGAGGGAAATGATTGCGAGAATGGTGTTTATTAGGGAGTGGGGCGAAAGGTCCTGCCAATTTCCCTCTTTTAGCTGCAATAAGGCGCTAATCTGCAGGTCCAAAAAGGCCAAATACCAAAAATACAGGTAAACTGTCCATGTAAATTGGCCCGCCAGGCGAATTAGCCACTTCCACTTGAATACTCTACAAAGCAGAAATAGGCCCAAGTGAATAGTCATAATGCAGACCAAGATGGTGAAATACTGCCCCGCACTATCCAGAAAGTCCGCAGGAGTGATTAGCTCTTCAGAGGATTCCAGTCTTCGGCCAGGTTTGGACGGTCCTGAGCTTTTGAAGAAGTTGGGGTAGACGGATTTCTGGTTGAGGCCTGCGTAGAAGCTGTTGGCTGTGCCAGTGGTGGAGTTGCCACTACTGATGTAGGAGAAATACTGCATTTGGCTGAGAAGCGCCACAGCGAAGCTGCCTCCGCCGACAGTGGAGCCGAGGAGGACTGCACTGGCAGCCACTATGGTTACAATGGTCTGAGTAGCAGTGGCTATAGTGGTGTTAACAGTGCTTTGGTTGGTAGAGGAGACTGCAGGGTCGGAGGGAGGCGGCACTGATATGGCTTTGGTCGATAGAGAATCTCCGTATATGTCCTCAATGTCGGCCAGAAAGGAGATTAATAGGGAGGTAATATTGGTCCAGGACCCACAGCTGACTCTAATAACCAGGTTAGGTGCACTAGGAAGACTCCACGACATGTTAGCCGGCGGAAGTGAAGCCACTCTGAAATCAGACTCATTGAAAAGCCTAGTAACCGGCCTGCTAAAGGTCACGTTATAGTCATATTGGTACGGCCCGGTGATATTCGCCACTAGCGGATCTGCACAATTGGGACAATCAAGACACTGTCCTGATTTCGTAATTGTGAGTCCAGGCTGACAACTCCTACATGTATCCACTGTGGAGCAGGACAGACAAGTCAACCCACAGAGTTGACACCCGGAGTTGCCCAGGAAATAGTGCTCAATGCACTTGGAACAGACTGAGGCAGAGCTGCTGCACAGGGCACAGCCTTGCAGACACATAGTGCAGTTGCTAGAGTCGGGAGAGGCGTGGAATCCATCGATGCAGTGGCAAGAACTGGGCGCAGGCCGACTAAGGACAGCGTTGGGTTTGCATTGGAGACAGCCGGAATCAGAGCCGTCAGTGCAGGAAAGGCATTGGAAACTGCACAGTTGGCAATTAGAGGTATCGGGCTGGGGGAAATAACCACTTTCGCAGGTGCAGTAATTTGTGCCTGAAGGGGAAGTGGTGTGAGTGGGGCAACTCACACACACTCCGGTTGAAGAACACACGAGACAGGACTTATCGCAATTTACCGCTTTGCAACTTCCAGAGTCCATATAAAACCCAGCCACGCATGCGCAAGTCGAAGGACTTCCACTCGATAACTGGCCGTTTTCCTTGCAACTCAGACAGTCAGAAGACTTCGTAGAAAGACAGGTTTTGCACGAAGGGTCGCAAACCAGGCATTGAGTTCCATCTGAGGAGATCGTTAAGCCAGAATCGCATTCGCATTTGGTACCTGAGAGAGTACTGTGAGCGCTGCAGGAAAGGCAGACTGTGGCGGAGGAGCAAGTGGCGCAGAGGCCAGTGCATAGGAGACAAGACGTCCCAGACAGAAAAGCGCCTTTGACGCAGTGACACTCCGCCGGCGAAGCTGCCACAAGGGCAGCATTAATTCTGCAAGTTCTGCAGTCTTTATTGGTTCCTGCCGAGCAAGTGAGACAAGAAGGGTCACAATTGCTGCAGTGCTGCACGGTTGGGTCGGGGTAAGTCCCTGCAGAGCAAGTGCAGGTGTTAGGAGCGGAGCCACTCAGGACTGCTCCTGACTTGCAACTCAGACATTTGGTTGTTTCTTTGTCTGAACAGGTCGCACAAGAGGAATTACAAGGTTGGCAGTTGGCTGCTGTCGTGCTAGGAAAGGTGCCCGACTGACATGCACAATTCGAAGGAGCACCGCCACTAAGCGAAGCCGAAGCATGGCACTGAGTACAAGCCGCAGAGCCCGGCCCTTGACATTGCGTACAGGTCGAATCACAGGACTGGCATGAAGTAGAGCCCAAGTACTGCGCGGGAGGACAGGTGCAGTGGCCTGAAACTACACTGGCTCCCGATATACAGGATACACAGTCTTTGTCTGCGGGTCCGGAACAGGTCACACAAGTTCCGTCACAGGCAAAACAATGGGCGGAATCAGTATTGGGATAGAATCCAGAGTCACAGATACAGTTGCTTCCACTGCCTCCCGCCAGTCCACTGTGAGTGGAGCAGGAAGTGCACTTGGATGGCCCTGCTCCTATGCAGGTCGAACACGTCGGATCGCAAGACTTGCAGGTCGTCACATCCAGGTAAAACCCCGGGTCGCAAATGCAAAAGGAGGGAGCAGTTCCGTTTAGCTGCGCTGTTGGCGCTACACAGGAAGAGCAATCTGAAGAAGTAGTTCCAGAGCAGTCAGCGCAGGTGGAGTGGCATGGCTGACATGCGGTTGGCAAGCCGTAAAAGCCTACATCACACTGGCAAGAACTTGGAGCTGTGCCGACTATTTTGGCATTCGTGTGGCAAGTGCGGCATTTAGTCGCTCCTGCAGCGTCGCAGGTCACACAGGAACTATCACATGAAGAACAGTTCGAAGCGTCTGAGTCAGGGAAGTTTCCAGATACACATTGGCATACTCCCGGATTCGCAGCGAGTTGAGCGCGACTATAGCAAGCCGTACAAAGGCCGACTCCAGAGCATGTTTGACACATCGCCTCGCAAACTACACAATTCGATGAGTCATTATTGGGATAATAGTGGCTTAAACACACACATGAACTAGGCACTGTTCCACTCAACTGGGCGTTGCTTTTACAGACTGAGCAACTAGTTGCTGCAGCCTTACATTCTGCACAGGTCCCATCACAGGCCAGACATTTAGAGTCGTTGGTCATATATTGGCCTGAAGCGCAGCCGCAGGCCGCAGGGGCCGTGCCTTGAAGGACAGTGCTGCCTTGGCAAGTCATGCATTGAGCGTTTAGGCCGATACAGGTGAGACAAGGAGGCGTGCACGCAGTACAGTGACTGGGATTCGGGCCAGCGAAGTAGCCCAAGTCACAGACGCAGGAAGAAGGCGACCCTGAGGCCAGTTTGGCCCCGGAGAGACAGGAAGTGCACTGATCCGCTCCCATTTTAGCGCACAGCTGGCATGTGGGATCGCAAGAAGCCACACAATTCGCGGAATTCGGAGTAGCGGCGAAGCCAGCCTTGCAGATGCAGTTCCCAGGACTCCCCTCTGCGTTAGAGTAACAGCTCGTACACTGGCTCGGGTCTTTTCCTGAACAAGTCACGCAAGTGGCATCACAAGTGCTACAAATATGGTTCGTAGCATCAAAATACTCCCCCGAAGCACAACTACACACCCCTGAACTCAGTGTGGCTTTCTCATAACAAGCCGTGCAACTACTCGCCGAAGTAGCAGAACACTGCTTACACGACGAGTCGCATAACTCACAAGTTCCACTGGCCGTTTTAAAGAAGTAGCCTGCATCGCAGGAGCAGGAAGTAGGCGGGCTGCCTGCTAATACAGCATGAGTGACACATGAGGAACAGCTAGAGAGTCCTCCATCTGAACACTCTGCACATGCATTGGCGCAGGGCTTACACTGTCCGCTTCCTGAGTCTTTGTATTGTCCTTTCGGACACAGACATTCTCCCCAGTCGTTTCCTCTGGTGGTCACTGCAATGCTGGGGTCTGCGCAAGTACTGCAGTGGGTGGAGTCGATGCCGTTTAGACAGGTAGCGCAGGCAGGGTCACAGTCGTGATTGACCATAAAGCACTCATTTGAGGAAAAGCGGACACAGGCCTTGATGGTGTTGCTCGCCCCACAGTTAGTCAGTGTGCAGCTGGTTGATGGCAAGGCCGATTTCGTGCTATTAAGGCATTTTATCTGCGGAGTCAATCCATCTATATTCGAGCAAAGCGTGTCGCATTCTGAGGCCAAGCAGTCGCCTTCGCCTACATACTTGATGTATTTAGTCAGAGAAGCCAAGCTGATAAGTCCTGCAAACAGCCGAAACTCATATATCATTCCCATGTATGGCAGTCCATTTGGCTCTTGCGTGAAGCCTAGGAGGAAGGGAATCGCTGGGTCATCAACGAACAAATCAGACGTGCTGAGAACCGCCGAAGTCTCTCCCTTGTTCCTGTAGGCCGTCACAGTACAGGCCGCCTTGCAGTCCATCAACACTGTTAGAAGCTGCCAGTGGTCAACTAGCAACCCTATGGAGTCTGTGGTGTGGTTGGACCCGTGGATGACCACATTTACCCCCCCATTCGCTGCGAACCCAAGACTAAGGATCGTCTGACCAGCATTTGTGTCATACTTCTCTATGAGCGTATTGCCTGTGATGTTAGTCGGGTTGATCCAGAACACGAAGGAGAACTGACTGCCAGACAGGACTTGCAGCGCAGTGAAGGCATTAGGCGGCAGCGTGACTCGTCTTAGGACGGGTGCCTGAGGGTAGTACAGCCCTGTGGTGTAGATTTTAGGGTCAGCAGTAGACTCCGCCAATGTGGTCAGGCCCATGACTCCATGCAGGTTGTTGAGGGAGAAGTCGAATTGGACCTGCGTGCTAACAGAGGAGAAGTGGTAGTTAATCAGTTGCTGCGCGGCACACAGAGAAACCAAGCCCAAAAGCACCAGTTCAAGCATGTATTATAAGTGGCCATCTGAGGCTTTGACGTCATGGGAACCATGAATTCAGCTGGAAGCCAAGTGGAAACAGACCCTAGGGTATTAATGTTCTAGGGAGTCTAACAGTCGAATTCGAGAGATTTAGGACTGCAATTAACCAAAGCTGCTTTTAGCAGTGTAGACTTCGGGAGCCGGGTTGAGACAGTAGAGGAGAACATGGGAATAGAGTGAGTGGCGGAGTAGAGGACTGAGTGCCTAGATTGTGAGTAGAAAGGGCTTTGCCACTGAAGGCAAATAGTAGCCATAGTGGCTTCACTATGAGACTTTGGTAGAGCTAATTACCATGTGGCTGCTTCTGGCTTGCTGCGAAACTGACACGAAGCCAGGCACAAACCCTAAATTTACTATTAACGACTTAATTTCCACGGACCTGATCCACACTATCCCTAATGATAGGCAGTTCTTGGAAGAAGCGAGACATATAGAGTCCTTATGCAGGTAGTTGTGTGAGTTGGCAAACAGTTTGGTCTTTCTATGAAAGTAGGAGAATAGAATGCATTCGACCTGATTTATGCACAATTAGCTCTTTAGATGGGCTAATATGACTCTTTAACACGAGTATAGTCTCCTCTACTGGTATTGGTTTAAATAATTTACATATATACTGGATTATCACCTTTTGCAGTGAGTGATTTCTAGGTCCTTAGACTCAATAGACTCCTGGGGTATTCATCTCAATTAAATTACCACATAATAATATGCTTCATCCACATAATGCCTGAGATGGGGAGCAGCGTAATAGCTCGAACAGACCTAGGAAATGCAATTCTTCAATGCTGGGACGGTATGATGCAGAAGGGAGAGAGTTGCAATTGTGCCCATTTCATTATGAAAATTGGGAAGTGAGGGAAGTGCTTTTCTTCGCCTAGTTCTCCTCCTTAGTTTAACAAAAGCCTAAATTCTAACAAACATTCAACAGTTTTCTTCCGTTAAAGCATATTCCAGTCTCAACTTTCCCTCACTAATCCCTCCCCATGCCTCCTCTCCCTCTACAGTTACACTCACTATAATGGACGCAGGCGAAGACCGTCCTTTGACCGCAAACGCCTCAGAAGCGACCTTGCGCACTGAGCCCGACATCAAGAAATACATCCGCTACCTCAAAAAGCGCATCGAAAGCATCCGCTCCGACCTTAGAGCTAACCAGAACGAAGGCCAATCCATCCGTGCAGAAGTCAGCTCCCTCGAGTCCAAAAGCTCTGAAAACTCCAACGAAATCATGAACTCCACCCTAGACTCCCTGGAGCGACTCAACCAGGAGTTCAGGAAACTGCAGCATGAGGAGAAAGACGAGGACACCTTTGTGAAGCAGCAACTGGGAGCGCTCAATCAGGATAAGACGAAGTTGGAGCAGAGTGTGTTGCTGCTGAGTACGAGAGTGGCGGAGTCGGAGATGCAGGTGGGGATTGAACTGAGACTGCCGGAGGTGGAGGAAGCTTGATTAGTCGGGTATATGCGTTAGGCGGGTTACTAGTGCATGTGTGCTGCAGATCTCAGGGTTGGGAGTGGAGTCAGATTTAACATAAAATCGCTTCTTTATGTACAGGTAAGTTTCACTTGAGATGGGAATCCGCTGGTAAATTTCGATGCTAACACCTGGAAGACTGCTGTTGGCGGCAAATAAAGACACACTGTGGTGCGAAGGGAAGGGTGTGGAGTATGGCATAGGGCAGCTATAGTTAGTATGGTGGAAGAGGAGAAGAGACCGCCTCTTGAGTCTCACAGTGACTCCAAGCAGCCTCCTCCCACTGGCGACTTCGTCTCTCTAGACAGCGACGCAGCAGCTGGCGGCCCCATCAAGTCCGTAGAAGGTTGGATCCTCTTCATCACAGGCATCCACGAAGAAGCCGAAGAAGACATCATCATCGAAACCTTCAGCCGGTATGGTCTGGTGCGCAACATTCACCTCAACCTAGACAGACGGACAGGCTACTTGAAGGGATATGCACTGCTGGAGTATGAGACCATGCAGGAGGCGGAGAGTGCGATAGCCGGGATGAATGGAAAGACGCTGCTGGGGAAGACCATACATTGCGACTTTGCCTATAGGAAGCCAGGGAGGAGCAGGAGGTAGTGGTCATAATAGGATATGGAGGGGTATTCGTTCTTGGGCAGGAGTAGTCCGAGGGCGCACTCGCTCAAAGTGTATATACTGGGAGTAGGCTATAAGACTGTGACCTATGAGGAAGACTGGAGCGTCCAAGAACTCTGTTCCAGTCTCGCCCACAAATTACGTCTTCCCGACGAACACCTTTTCGGCATCTTCGAAGTCTACGGCGAGCCAGGCACAGGCAAGGAAAAGTGCATCAAAGACAGTGACACGCTCAGGCAAAAACTCGAAATGGCCATCGTCCCAGGCCGGCAATTCGTCTTCAAATACAAATACCTCATCGACATGAAAATCGCCAGAGCGGAGGACCGAGCCATGGACATGTACTATCTGCAGACGAAGGAAAGCATCCTCAGTGGCTACTACCACGCTCCTTTAACCATGGCAGTGGACCTGGCAGCCATCCAAATGCAGGTCGAATTCGGCACTTTCAACCCCAAAACGCATGTTTCCGGCTTCCTTTATCCTCGCATTCGGGACTTTTTGCCTAGCAGTCTGTTGGGAGAGGCTGACGGAAGGACGGTCGAAACGAACATTTTAAGCACATATTGCGCCTCTCCAGAGGTAAAAGCCACATAGAAGCCTGGAAATGTCCTCAAGCGACTCTACATGACCAAGGCAATGGGCTTGAGCGTCTTCGGCTGCAGGTTCTTCGAAGCCAGGCAGAACAAAGTGCGAGACTTCCCCAAGCGCTTCTACTTAGGCATCAAGTCCACAGGCCTAGTGGCTGTTAGCATACAGGACAAGGCCTACTTGCAGGACTGGAGCTTCGACATTATTTCCCGCTGGGGGAACAAAACCGACGAAACCAACGGACAAGAGACACTCTATATTCAGCTGCAAAGCAAAGGGAACCGGGCGAAGGGTCTGCTTTGGATCATATATACAGAGGCTGAAGCTATATGTGAGCTGATGGATAAGTACTCCATGGAGATGTTCAAGACTTTGAGCGAGGAAGGGAAAGTCCAGCTGACTCTCACAGAGGAAAAAGCGGCGCTCAAGATTGTGGCCTGCTATCGAGGCTATCAGGTCAGAAAGCGGCTTTATGAGCTGTACATGTACCTGAATGAGACCTGGCGTCCTGAAATTTTATAGTTAAATATACGTCTGGGGACACTCCCAGAAGCCTTCATAGTTCGAGACTTGAGAGTCTTCCGATGGGAGTGATTCGCTTGACGCAGTGCCCTCCGCACACAGGCCAAGATTGCCATCCAGCAGCACGTCCACCTCATCACACTGCACCCCGGCTTCAGCAAAACAGGGTAATTGCGGCACTTCGCAGTAGCACGCTTCTTCCTTGGCCACCTCTGCTTCCAGCAGTGCGATTCCCTTGCGGAGACATTTTTGCGCGTGGCTGCTCACTTGTCTTGGAGCTCGGGAAGGGATTAGCGACGGGTATTTCGACCATTGGCGGCCGAACTGGCGGTAGCCTTGGATGAACAGCTGCTTTTCAGCCAGAGACCAGTGACCTTTGCAGGAAAAGGCAGGCGATTTCATTATAAGTAATAGGAAGGAAAGGGAGATATGAAGGAAGTGTATCTTGTTTCGAAGGGTGCCGGGCTTTGGTGGGAAGTAGACAGGGATGGAGGGAGGCAGGAAAGGAAGAAGTTAGACAGGGACGGTGGAAAGGGTGAGAAATGGAAGAAGTGGGTGAAGGGAAATAGAGGGAAAAGGCTTATTAGCTGGGAAATTAATCCAACTAAACAGCCGCAATTTAGCCTGAATTTAGCTCAATTTTGATATTTTTCCCCGGTTGTTTTTGGTAAGTTTCTGATTTCACTTCCCTGCACAGAAAAGTAACTAATATCTCCCTCTTACCCAATGGAAAGCAGTCAGATGATATCGCTATTGGCTCTTCTCATTTCGCCAATTCGACATTTCAAATCGCCAAATCACTAACTCCAACGAAGAATTTACTCCCATATAAGACCCTTAACTTGGAGAATCGTACCGATTTGATCGAATTTTCCTACCTATAAATGAGCCTATTTCAAAACATCTGGAAATTCCCTGCTTTCGGAGAGATGGAATTAGCGCTTAAACTAGCAAAACAAAGCCCTAGGGTTGAGAATATTAGCAGGGTCGAACACTCTCTTCAATGCTTTCTACATACATTTCACCATCATGGCAATGCTTTCCCGAGACTTACTTCTCCACAAATCTCTCGCTTTTACGCTTCCTATGCCGTGCTCCGCACTAATGCTGCCTTTTCTCGCCTGGACCAGTTCATACAGCTGAGGCTCGAAGTCCTTTGCCAGCTTCCCCTTGCTCTGCACCACTCCTATATGCAGATTCGCATCTCCCAAATGGCCCAATCCCACCACTAGTCCTTTGTCGCCTATCAGCCGAGCTGCTTTCTGTACTGTGTCTTCGAAGTGCTCAATTGGAAGGCTGAAGTCGTATACATGTGTAGGGCCTTCCTTCACATAGGCAACTGCGCAGGTTTCTCTGAGTCTCCACAACTTTTCCCTTTCTTTCTCGTCCTGGGCCAGAACTCCCTCCAATCCTGCTGTTTCCGATGTAGAGTCCAGGAAGGAAATCAGCTTTTCTCTGTCATGCGCTTCCTCACTGCCACTGGTTTCAATGACCACATAGAAGGGATAGGGACGAGGGAATGGGTCGCTAGTGCCCGGAACATGCTTCAAAACCAACATATGCGAAGCACTGTCATAGTACTCAAAAGCAGACAAAACCTCCCCAAGTCTCAACTTGGCTGCGGAGTACAGGGACAAGACCTGTGCAAAGGACGAACAGCCGAACAAGCAAACTTGCACGGAGCAGGACTGCGGGTACAGCGAAACAGCTGCCTTGGTAATAACCCCCAAAGTCCCTTCACTGCCTATAAACAGCTGCTTCAGGTCCCACCCGGTGTTCTGTTTCCTCAGATTATCCATATCGGTGAGGATTTCCCCGGATGGAAGGACGACTTCCAGGCCGATCACATTGTGGTGCAAGGAGCCGTAGCGCAGATAGCGCAGGCCGCCTGCATTTGTAGCCAAGTTCCCTCCAATCTGGCAACTGCCCTTCGCTCCGAGGTCCAGAGGGAAGGTGAATCTGTGTCTTTTGCAGGCTTCTGTGACGCTTTCGAGCACATTTCCTGCAGTTGAGAAGACGGCGGGTAGATCAGGGTCGATTTTTAGCTCAGTCGTCATGCGGGAAGTCGAGAGAATCAGCTCTTTTTCGTCTTGGGCGATGTTGCCGCCGCTGAGGCCGGTGTTGCCTCCTTGCGGAACCACTGAAATTCGCCACTGCGAGCAGTATTTTAGCACTTCGCTAGTCTCAAGTGCGTCTTTTGGCCTTAGAACGGTCTGGGCGGCTCCGCGTATGGTCCTGAGGAAGTCGGTGTTGTAGGCTTCCAGCCCGGTCGTTAGGACATTTTCCCTGCCCAGGAGCCTTTGAAAGGCCGCTAAATGTCTCGCCATTTCCCTAGGCAGAGACAGGGGCCTCTTCCAGGACTGTAAGCCGCCGCTTTCCCTCTAACAGTTACTCTCTGGAGCCTATGGAGCGGTTTTTCTTTCCCAATGTCTGATCTGAAGCAACTTTGTGAAGCAATGCGGAGTCATTTTACTGTCTATTTGAATGGAAACAGCCACACTCGAGTCCAGTCTACAGAATCCAGCCTACAGGCAAAAGCAAAAACTGAACTTTTCTATGGTCGACAGCCTCGTTGCTGCAGAAGAGTAGGAAATCCCTATAGTACAGACCTCTGAAGGCAGTTTGATTGGGAAGAACGATTAGCTATCGCCCCTTCTTGGTCAGCAGGCTGGTGTCGAATTGCAGTCGGTTCCGGTCTTCGTTCTGCTTCAGGGAGTTTTCCTTCAAGGCAGCGTCCTCTCTCCTAGCAGCAACGGGCCGACCAGAGATCGACTCGCTTTTCCTGAGGCTAATTCGAGGGTCGCGCAGACCCTTGGCTCTGCAGAAGTCCGCGTACTGCGCATAGACTTGCTGAATTAGCTCCTGCACATGTCGACAGGCAGTCTGGTACTTGTCCAGAAACCGGGAACTCACGCACATATGGAGCGGCTCGTCCGATTCAGCCTTGTTCGGGCCTTCCTTGAAGCCGGAGCCCTGGCCTCTTAGTCGCAATTTCACGATATCATGGCCTTGACAGTTGGACCCGCGGGAACACAGCTCCACGATTCGCTTCATGTTGCAGCCTTTCGGACCAATTAATCTCCTGGCGACTTGGAACTCCTTTTCATTCTCTATTTGAATGTCGTATCGACAGGTAAACTTGGTCTGTCCTGCCTCCTTGCCCTCCTCGGCCACTGGCACTGCTTCCACTGCAGTAGGGGGCACGGCGGACCACTGGCTTTGGCCTTGCCAAGAGACCGCCAGGACGGCGCCAAGCCCGGCAATAGCCTTTCCGTTCAGGGTTCTCTGAGCGAAGTAGGCCGCTGTGAGGTCCTTGAAGGTCACCACAGCTGAGGACTCTCTGATTAGCACTTCGTCCACTTGGCCAAACACTGAGAAAACTCGTAGAATGTCGTCTTGCTCCAGGGCATAATGAGCGCCTTCCCGCCCTCTTACCTCGAGACGTAAGCTGGGTGTCTGCAGAGGCAAGCCCCGCACCCTCATCTCTTCAGCCACTTTCTCCCTCAGTCCCGGGTCTCCCAGCATCGCCTGTATCTGCACCTGCTCAGGTAAGCCTGAGGCCTGCCCGCCTGTGTCTCCCCGCATATTTAAATCTAAACTAGGACTTAGCTAGAGGGAAGGTGCGCCGATACCAAGGAAGTGAAGCCGGGAGCAGCCTGAGCTATCTTGTCTTGCTTGGATTCACTGTGGACGGCGGATATTTTCTCGTTGAATTCGTTGCGGATTTCAGTTAAAGTGGTGAGTATGCGGTCAGTGGAGCTCGTATCTTCCCCTATGGCCTTCATAGCCTTTAGGCTGGAGTGCATTTTGGCCAGAATCTGCACTTCCGCCTTTTTCAGTTCCTTCTTAATTTCCTCCACTTTCCCAGCCCACTCGTTAACTCCCTCAGACTGGCCCTCCGGCCTGCAAATCTGCAGGAATTGCCGCCTTCCAGACTCTCTTCTCCACCACATCATTCGCTCATACTCATACAACACCTCCGCCTTCCCTAGTATATCCGCTGCCTCTGCAATAGACTGGAACTTGTCAAATGCGTCTCCGAGGATCGACACGACCAAATTGAGCATGATGATGACGTTCACTAGCGCTGCGGCCATGAAGACCATCCAGTACCACGAGCCTTTATCATGCACGTCGAAGTTGCCCATGTTCAACTCGTAGGGAATCATCCAGGTATTGAGGAAGTTGTGGGCTTCGTCAGGGTTCACTGTCGCGAACAGCAAGCCGAAGGAGAGAGTGGAGTAGAAGAATACCCAGATGAAGGATAGAGTTTCGTGGGTTACTACGAAGATCATGCGGACGTAAAAGCGAGTCGCGTCGAAGGTCTGGAAGGTGGTAATGCCTCTGAGTAAGCTGAGCAGCATCACTAGGAAGCTGACCCAAGGCTGAAACGCACTTAGCGCCCACCAGTAGCTCAGCCCTGTCCGAGTCAAGTCCACATAGTTCCAGTACTCGCAGACGTACTCTCGAGGACTGGTGGACGCTTGCAGCATTTCTACGAGGAGAAACCACGTATTTAGGCTGATAAATGCTCCTCTGGCGGCCCAATGGTCGAAGTAGTGCAAGGTAATGCCGATCATAATGCCCAGCAGTACCCAGTACAGCACCGTGGAGAGGAAAATGAACCACCATAGTTGCTTCCATTTCAGGTTAACAATGGTACGAATAAACAGCGTTTTGAACAGGTTCATATCAGTGTCATCGCTGGTCAACACCTCTAGCGCTGCGATGCTTTGTTTGGAGCCCAGGTCTATAAAGACTGGGAAAGGCGTGACTAAGTACTCTACTGTCGTCTTTCCCCCTGCAATTTTAGCGTCGAAATCGTTCGAATTGACCCACATTGAGTCTGTCAATTGTTCCTTCGGTAGCTCCGCATTAGGCGAAATCACGGTCTGCGTGCACATCTGATCAGGCAGTGGGACAATTATCTGAGCCATAAATTCGGGCAAAATCGCGGATCCGTCCTTTACCAAGCTTGGCAAGTCATCCCGCATGTGATAGAGAGACAGTAGATAAGCCGCTGGACTGGTTTCCCTCATACTTATCAGCGCTTTGAGAAGGGTGTCCAGAGAGGCTCGGGACTTTTGCTCGATGGCGATGTGCAGGGGAGTGCCGAATGCACTCTGAGTGATGAGGCCGCCATTTTCAAGAGCAACAGTCAATAGAGAGGCCTGGGAGCGATGGGCGAGTAGGTGCAGGATGTTAATGTTGAAGGGGCGAATCACTATTGAGTGGACGTCCTCAGCCATCTCTCCAAGACTGAGCATCCTCACCAGCAGTTTCCAAGCCATACAGTGGCGCTCCACATCTTCCTCATTGAGCGTCACATCCTTCATGTCCGCTTTCGTGATCGTCTTCCCCGCTTGCGCAAACTGGCCGAGGTCAAATGCCCAGGTCTCCTTCAGGACGCCCACAGACTGGTGGGAGGTAGCTATTGATGCAAAGTCAGGGTCTCGCCACATGCCCGGTCCCTTCACTACCAGCTTATTATTCACCACGTGACGAAGTCCGGAGTAGGTATGTTGTACCTTTAGGCCCAAGTCCAAGTCCCACACATCGATATAGCCGTAGGAAGGACTGGTAGGGAGGGAAGACAGGGCATAGACATAGGACTGGTCCTGTGAGACTGTGAGGCTATAGCCCGGCTCGAAGTGGAGAAGCTTGCGTAGGTCGGGGAGGGAGTAAAAGTGGAAGCCGAAGTCGTTGGTGGCCACCAAGACAGTGGAGGACTTGAGGAGTTTCACCTTTTCGAAGCCAGTGGAAATGGCGCTGATCGGATTAAAGGCATTGTCGCTGAATTGGCCCAGGGCGAGTTTGGTCATAGAGTAGGCCAGGACATTTACAGGTGCGTACTTCTCGTCCTTAAAAAGGTATATCTGATGTAGGGCCAGTTTACTACGGGAGTGTCTGACGGGACAGGGTAAATTGCCTGGTACCAGTTCTTTCCTCCAACGATAAAGGCCTTGTTGAGGGCGTTTTTGAAGGTGTAAGACTTCTCAGTGTATTCACCTGGGATTTCCCTAATAATCGCCCTGTCTTCGAAGGAATATATGACCAGTCCTTCCTTGAACAGCAAGCCCAACATCATTCCGTTCCGAGAGAACTTCAACTGGAGGAAGGATTTCTTCGCCCAGCCTTCCAAGTTCACAGTCTCCACAGGCTGCGCAGTGCTGCAAATGGAGAGAACGGGACTTCTCTCTCCTTCCGCTGCTTTGCCTCCAGCAGGTGGTCCCTGCGTCCCCCCTTTCCCCTCTTTTCCAGCTACTTTAGTAGCATTGCCTCGACGGAAACGGCCGGCTCCTCTACCCCTGGCTTGGCCTGCCTTGCCTTTTCCCCCTTCTTCCAGCATACTGCCGACCCGCTTGTGGCCTGCATCCCCTGCGTGAGGACGAATAGGCAGCAACTCACCTGTTACTTGTACTGGCGCAGACTCACCTCTCGCTATGAGTTTGGTGACGACCCACTTTCCGTCTGGACTGAGTGCTTCGAAGAGTTCGCGTTGGTCCATTGGCTTCAGTGCCTCCCCTTGGAGTTGTAAAGTTTGCTGAAGCGGGCGTAAACCGCTTCTCCTGACTTCGTCATTGCCAACGCCCCAGCTGGTCGGTGCGTGAATTTGGAGTTGAGAGCCGCCAGGCAGTAGACTTCCACCGACTTTTCACAGGCGAAGGCAATGTAATTGCTGGCTTCGCTCTTCTCTGCAAAGGTGAAGAAGTGCCCCAGGTCCAGTTCAATTTCCTGCACTTGCGCATTCCGCTCAGACGGTTTTTTCTTCTCGGCTGCCGGAGGAGTGAAGGAGATGAGGAAGTCATGGCAGTGGAAAGGCATATACCCCTTCCTAAGTGCCTCACTGTAAGCCAGCCAAGTGCCATCATCACGCTCCAGGATTCTTCTGACTGCATACATCTTCCCGATAGAGTTTCCTGCCATACGAATCATGAGTCCGGAGGATAAAATCAGGAGATGGGGGAAAACGTCCCAACCCTCGGCAGGCCTGAAGAAAGCGGGCAGCTTCTTCCACTCCCCTATTGCGATATTGTTGGGTAGGCCGGGAGGTCCGTCGAAACTGAAGTGGTACATCAGATGGTTGGTCTCATGGTCCCATAATGCCAGCTCATCTGAAAAGTACCGAATAGCGAGCCAAGTCGTGGAATCATTGGTCTTGATATCGAAGACAGGCGAGGGCTCTCCCAGCTTCTGAAGCGTTAATTTTAGCTGCAGTGCGCCTACATTCTTCCCAACCATAGAGTAGATTTCCACACTTCCGTCCTCCAGTCCAATGAAGATCTGCTCTTTTACCATGTTCCCGGCCACACAGGTGATAGCTGTAGGGAAGTCGTCCTGGGCCAGGAAGGCATTTTGCGCCAAGCCCCATACCTTCACTCTATGGGCGGAGGCAATTAGTACGAAGAAATTGCTGGCTGCGAAGACGCCCACTATCGGCTCACCGTGGACTTCCAATATTTCGCATATTGGGGGGGATATAAGCATCACTTTCCCACTTTTTAGACCTGCGACGAAGCCATCCTGCAGCGTGCACATAGCTGTGATCTCATCTCCCTCCGGCAAGCCAAAGGCAAAATGGTTCTTCTGCAGCTTAGAGCGCAGATAAGACTCCAAATTCGTGTCCTCTGACATCGACTCTACGTACTCTTTGAGGTCTTCTAGCGTCAGGTCAGTGGGCAGCGCGGAAGCAGACTGGTCGCCTAGCAGCGGCTGGTCCATTTCTCTATATAAACCAGTGAATGTGGAGAAGTTATGGCGAATATAGTTTTCTATTTTACCTAAACGCTTTGGATTGCCGAAGTGGCAGCTGTGTCGCTGCAAATGTTCACCACACATTCCCATTTTTTGCCTGTCACTAGCTACAACTATGGGATGCCAGGCGAGTAACAAGGACAATTCAGAGGAAAGCCGGTTTATCCTAACTCAAGAGCTGTCCCTCGGCTTTTCCCAGCACAGCACTTCCATCCTAGAGGCCAATTTCTACCGTCTCATGGCAGGCGGCCTATTGACCCCCGAGAACGTATCGATTCTATGTGAGAATTTGCACTTGGATGCCCGTGTGAAGGCTGTCAGTCTCAGACTAAGCGACCAAGCAGGGAACTGCAGCGGGAAAAAGCTGCTTTTGTATGCGATTTCTCTGAGCAAAGGGTCAGAGGAGGACAAAGCGGCCGCCCTTTGGAACCTGTACGCAGCGCCAGGGCAGTCCTGCATACAGCCAAATGAGTTGGAAGAGTTGATACGGGATTTGCTATCTTTAGCGCTGGATTTGGCCCAAGACATAAGCGTCTTTTCGCAGATTTACACATCCGACCGCCTTCACACCTATACAACTGCTCAGAGTCACAAAAGAGCCAAGGCGGTTTCTGGGCTGAAAGCTGCCTTTTCCCCTAACAGCCTGGAAGTTGCGAAGACGGATTTCCTGCTCATGGTGAGGACGAAGACAGTGGAAATCACCTCGACTCGGGCGCTGCGCAGAGTGGTGGAGCAGACCAAGGCCATGCCCACTCGCTTTTCTGCTGCCTTCAAGCCTGCATTCAGTGCCGCTCTTAGTTCTAACGCTCCCCAGCCCTAGTTTCCTAGATTAGTTAGGGTTTAGGGTGAATTGAAAGCGAAAATCTGCAAAAATTTGAGTAAAAGGCCTTTTTCGCATTTACAACCTACAATTGGGTCGATATTTCGCCCCAGTGGCTATTTCCCATACAGAGCTCGCTAAACCTTCACTAACAAGCCCAAGTTCATATTTCCCTGATTAGCCTCAATTCGCCTACTAGGTCTGCATTCTCTCTGAGTAATAAAGAGACAATGGGCTGCGGACTGTGCAAATCTGCCTTCCTCGACTTCAACCCCGACAGTCAGGACAGTGCTCAAGCCACAGAGCGGCTGTTTACAGTGGCCGAGGAAGGGTCAGATTTAGAGGAATCCCGGGTTCGAGGCAAGCAGAACTGCTTGGACGAGGAGGAAAACTGCCTAGTGACTAGTGACACTCTGAGGCTGCCTACACCACTATTAGCCTAGCTAATGCTGAGTGAGGGCGCTTAGCCCACTTGCTGGGCTTTATGGTAGCCGCTAGAAATAATGTTGGTAGTGATAGGGGTACTGATGTGATTCACGGAAGAATTGTTTGGGTGGGTTTTGGGTATTTGGAAAGCAGAATTCGGAGTTGTGGGGAATTAGCCTGTGAAATTTGCATAGATTTGACCTTATTTATCTCGGACCTGTCCCAGTCACTTGGAATTGTGGGACATTATAAGTCGAAAAGGCAATTAATAGCTAAATTAGCAAATTGGACTCTGTTGCGAATCGAGCAATTTGGCCAATTTTAAGCCGCTTGTAGGAGGAAATCTACACTTTCTAAGGAAGTCCTCAGCCTGACTTCTAAATCTCTGGGCTGGATTGTGGGCCTACCTCTGCACGCAGGCTTCAATCCCAGCCTCTGCCAAGCTATAGTTGTCCTTCGGCGAAGTATACAGAACAGAAACCATACAAAGAATATGGGCTGTGGACTGTGCAAGTCAGCTTTCAACCCCTCGCACACTGATCCCTCTCCCTACACCAAAGGTGCTCTTTTCGTTCCTTCCAGCCTTTTCACTGTGGCCGAAGAAATCTCAGAGTTGGAGGAGTCGAAGCCTCTCAAAGGCTGCGAGTCTCGGGTAATTACTCTAATTACCACAGTGAACAGAGCGGGGACGGAGAGTGAAGGGCAAGAGGCCTGCTGATATAATTAGCCTAGTAGCTGCTTTTATCCACTAGCGGCATCTCCTTCAGCTTCAACTCCGCCACTTCGTACCCCTTCGGTGGCTTCTTCGTCACAACCAAGGGCAGCAGTAGCAGGAAAGCAGTGATGGACACAGCTGTTTAGTGCTTACAAACGAGGAAGCCGAACACTGCGTTCCACGAAAAGCCTTGCAGCCAGCCGATCAGAATTTGGCCCAGTGCGGCGCCCATGCTGCCGGTGCCGTTGATGATGCCTATCACTGTGGCCTTGGCTGCAGGGTCGGTGGCCAGGTCTGCGGACACGGTAGAGGAGATCAGGTTGGCGGCCCCGGACACCATGAACCCCATCAGAGGCGTCACCACGTACAGCAGGTGGGAAGCATCGGGAGTCACAAGGCGGAAGCACACCATCATGGGAGAGGCCAGGAGGATCATTGAAGCCACTACGTTCGCTCGTTTGCCGCACTTGTCAGAGAGCCAGCCGCCTGTTATGCTCCCTACAATTCCGCCCAAGTCATACGTGCTGAGCAGCAGGCCTAAGTCCTTCTTGGTCATGCCGAAGTTGGCGATGAGGTAGTAAGGCAGCCACATCATCATGCCGTAGTTGAGGAGCTTCACACCACCGTAGCACAGGGCACAGCAAGTCACGCCTGGCAGTTTCCACGCGGCCCAGAAGGACAAGGTGTTGCGGTGGGACACTTGACGCTCCACTTTGGTGGAAGTCGTATGCACAAGAGTCCCATTGATAGAGACCAGCTTCGGGTCCTTGGTCTTCTTCGGGTGGTCATAGACGAACAACAGCATAACCATGGCCACTACCGCCATTAGCACACCCGTAACCACCAATATCCACCACCACGGCAAATCCAGCGGTCCATGCAGCAGCGCAGAGATGTACTCGCCCACAATATTGCCCAGTGACTGATTAGCGCTCCATATGCCCATCACCTGGCCCCTGCTTTCCGGAGGAAACCAATTGGTCATAATGGCAACTGTGCCTGTCAGCACTGTGCCGTGGCAGGGACCTTGCAGCGCCCAAATTATCAGGAACAACTGTCCGTCGTTCACATGCGACGCACAGAGTAGCGCCAGAATCAGGAAGAATCCCGCTGCTCCCAGCATACCCGAGCCGATCAGCCTTGAAATCACCACTCTGTCGCCTACAATTCCGCTCAGATAGTACCCAAGGGCGTAGAAGAACAGGAAAGTCGTATCGATTGCTCCGAGGAAAGTCGTGGAAAACCCGAGTTCCTTGTGAGCGTCGTGCTTGACCTAGGTGAGAGGTACGATGAACCAGCCTTCACGAGCAGCGTGCACGGCTACGACACAGAAGAAAGTGGCGAAGAAGACGAACAGCTGTTGCCCGTGCAGAGCCATATTACGACCACAAGCGCTATTTAGGTCACTTTCTCGGCTCACAGGCCTGCAGTGGATGTATGGGCTGGGCTGTAGAGTGGATTTCCGCAGGTGGAAGTAGGCAGAGCTGGACTGCCATTAGACTGAAAACAGCTGTGGAAGTTATACTCAGTCTCATAGACCTGCACAGGTCTCCTTGGCTGTGGAAAGAAGAATTTGTAGGGATCTCTAATTAGCAAATCCATTTATTGGAGAACGCTGGCAATACAAATAGAAGCGACGGGACTGACTTGGCTCTGTTCCTTTAGTTCGGATATATGAAAAAACGGGGAAATATATCAGGGAATTGGAGTAAATCTCAACAGCTCCTAATAACTTTCCTATCAAAACTCTGAATCCTCTTTTCCAGCATACATCAAAATGCGACAACTCCTTATCCAATCCTTTCCCCCCGCCCCTTGCCCCACAGGCAGCTTTCCACTGCTAGAAGTGTGATTATAAATGGATGTATCAGACGTAGGCGAGGAAAGCCAGCCCGCCACTCTCCGTCCCTACGACTCTCGACTGCAGCGTCGCTCCTACAGCTTCGGCTACTCCCCCCTGCAAGACACTCTGGAAGAAGGGACCCACCACATTCCTCCCGCTTTGGACCTGGAAAGCGCCACCATAGACAATGAAGTAGTCACTATTTCCCGCATTCCGCAGTTGCAGGTGCGTCCCAGTCGCCATAGCTTCCACCCGGCGACCCGGCCCAGAACTACCATCCGCACTATTCAGCTGCAGAGGCACCCGCTGGAAGACACTGCTTCGATCCATGTGGACGATGACGACAGTGACGGACTTATTATGCTGGACCGTACTAGGCCAGAAGCAGAGCCTGAGGTGGTGCAAGCAGTGGAAGGTAACAGACAAATAGAAGACTTGGCAAGGCTGTATGGCAGTCTGGGTCTGGCAGTGTGGCAGGCGGTGAGGGACTTGCACGGCTTTCCGCTGCTGGGAAGTGCGGGGGAGTTGGTGTTCCGCTTGGTGCAGTATGCGTGTTGTATGCGGGACTTGAGACCTTTGGTGTGCGCTTTGCCTAGTTTGGAGGAACTCAGTGACCTGCTGGCCCTGCCGGACCTGCTTTCCTTACAGGAAAACACTCTGCTCAAGGTCTTGTTGGATATCCACGAAAGTCACTTACTGGTGTCTTTGCGGCCCTTTGCAGAGGCCTACACCCGTCTGTTCACCCCTGTAGCCCTTCGCTTCTACTCCTCCCGCGACTTCGACAAAGGCCAAATCACTGCAATCGCCAAGGCTCTCACAGGCCGGCTCCAACTGCTCCTGAAGCCTTCGCGCCAGGCGTATGTGCAGTTCTACCAGCTAAGACAGCTGACAGTTGCGAGGAAGTACGCAGGCTACTCCGACACTATGGTGACTCTGTAGCTAAGTGCGTAAATGGAGGCAAGGGCTTGTATGAGAGCTGCGCAGAGGTGTCTGTATGCTACGACGGTCAAGTACTTCGTGTGGTCGTATTTGCTGTGGAGTGGGCTATGTGTGAGCCTGCTCTATTTAGATGTGCTGCCCGCAGAAATGATCACATGGTTATGGGTGCTCATAGCCTTGGCGATGAGTATATTTCGGGCGTATCGAGTGACTTGTGACCGGAGACGCAGGTCTCGAGAGCTTTTCCTGCAGTTCTCAGCCCTTGAAATGATGAGTCGTGTCTACACCCAAATGCTCTACAGCCACACCGACCTGTCCTTCGAAGACTCCCCTCTCTCCGAAGCAGTGCTGAGTCTGCCCCACGTCCCCGCCACCACCTCCGACCCCTGCGCAATCTGCCTAGAAAGCCTGGACAAAGCTACCACTGCCACACTCCTCCCCTGCGGGCACCAGTTCCACAGCCAATGTGTGGACTGCTGGTTGCAAGTGAAGCCGAAGTGTCCAGTGTGCAAGAGAAGCATTGCACCGGAAGAGTGAGTTATGCTACATGAGGAGATAAGTAGAGGGACTGAATTGGTCTGTTTGCACTAGGTGGCGTTGGAAGCGGTGCAGGGTGGGGCGTAGGCGTGAAATGGACTGTTTCTGTACCTCTAGGATGGTGCTAAGGTCGTGGAGGTACTTAAACACGTCGCTTTCGTTGGACTCATACTCCCTCAGCAGCAATTTGGTCACTGCCAGGCTTTCAAGCTCCTCCTTGATGCACTCCCTGTGCATTCGCACCAGTTCTTCCTCATCCCGTCGGGTTAAAGCGCTCAGAAGGACGAGTTTGTCCCTACATTCCCTCGAATTGCCGTCCTGCGACACATTCAATTTCGAGAATAAATCGCAAGGGGGACAGTTTTCATCACTGATTGGAGACCTGTGCATAGAAAGCAGACTTTCTCTCTGTCTTTTCCGGAGTTCCTTCACTCTGTCAGCGTAGCGGAGAGTGTTGAGAGTGTGTTCGCAGCTAGCCGCCCCGGGAGACACGCATCCGACCATCAAAGTCCTGCAGTTCCTGCCGAGAAGTGAGTCCTTCAGGACCTGCGTCAGCTTGCTTCCTCGGAAAGGCGGGTGCTTCTTCTCCTGGTCTAGTGCTCGAAAGCACTCCTTCAGTGCTAACAGCGACTTGTTGATTTCCGCCCCGTCTACTCTGGTCTGCTTGCAGGCATCCCTCACATCCGCCCCTCTCTCACTCCCTGCCAAGTCAATGAAGGTCAGTCTCCCCCGTTCCTTTCCTTCCCAGAGCTCAATATCCAGGACTGCGTGGGAGCGGGAGCTGGTCTCATTAGCCCCAGTCGAGCCTGTGGTGCGCAGGGCCATGCCGCAGGTCATAAGCTGGAACAAGGACTGAGGGTCGATTACTATATGTCTTGAGAGACCAATAATGTTGACTATGTGGTTGGCGTCTTCCCGAGTATGCACTTTCTTCCGAGAATTAAGAAGGTCGTATAGTCGGCCGCAGTATATCTCGTAGAAGCTGAATTGCAGGCTGCAAGCAGGCGACACGGCTCTGAACAGGTCCAGCACTGCCAATGTAAACAGCCCAGGACAGGCCGTTTCCCCCATAGTCGTATAGGTCTTCCCGCTTCCCGTCTGTCCATATGCGAAGCAAGTGATCCGCACCCCCTGCACTGCCAAGTGCACCAAGGACTGCAAAGTCCTTTGGTACAGCACTTCGTTCCCACAACTTTGGTCGAACACGCCATCAAACGTGAAGCTGTGCTCTTCTATATACCTCGTTAGGTCCAGCTTCGTCTTGGCTTCCTTTACCACTAGTGAGTAGGGGGAACGCTGCTCCAGGATGTCGCTGTCTTCGCTTGTGGACAGGGGACGCTTGCGAATTACCACTTTGATGCGAGAGTTGGGGTGAGTTTCCACCATTTGCTACAGAAGTAAGCTAGTTAGAGTCTTTCCAGGACGATTTTCTCGACTGTGAGGAGTTGGGCTTGGGTTGAGGCAATCATAGGCTCCAATTGGCTAATCCTTTGCCTCAAAGCCGCGATTTCCCCAGTTTCCTCCACCTTCATGGGAAGAGCCATGCCTTTCGGCCGTCTAAATGCAACACTGTTTCTGCGGAAATAGTCCCGCTGCAAGAAAGCAGCCAACTCTCTCTCTTCAGTGATGTTTCGCTCCCTTACAATGCGTAGCAGCTTTAAAAACCGCTGCTTCGCGGCTTCGTTTAGCTGCTTGCGGATGCGAGCGATTTCCTTCATTTCCTCGTAAATCTTCGGAAACTCGCTTTTAATGACTGCCAAAAGTCGCTTTTGGAGGGTTAAAAGTGTAACATCGGTCAAAGCCTGTACTGTGAATTCCCTCTGAACCTGCCCCAGTACCTCCACTTCCCCGAAGTAGGAGCCCTGCTGTAGCTTCTTGAGGATGTGTCTGGAGTTCAGCATTAACCCGCATCTGCCTGTGGCGATGAAGTATATTTCCTCTGCGTACTCCCGCTCCTGGTACACCACTCCCTCTGCGCCCACGAAGGTGCTTTGGAGGAAAGGCACTATGGAGGAAACGAAGACTTGGTCTTTCTGCACAAAAAATGGAATATTCTTGACGGCATTATTATGCATGCTGAGCGCCACTTCATACCTCAAGTCCCGCGGCAGCTCCGCAAACAGCTCCCGCTTGTCCATCATCGAGAAGCCAGTTTGAGTGGCGTTGAAGCGAATCGCCTCTCGCAAACGCAGGAGGATGCCTTTGTCGAGCTTGTTGGTGACTGCAAAGTCGGTGATGACTTGCATTTTATTCATTATTGCGATTTCCTTGGAGTCTTTGTGGTGCAGGTAGATGGTGATAGAGCTGATTGTGAGGGATAGAACGACCATGCCGAAGGTCACCCAGAGGCAGGCGACTACTCTTTCTAGGGTGGTTTCAGGCGATATGTCCCCGTACCCCACAGTAGCAAGGGTAGATAGAGCCCACATCAAGGACGCTATATACAGCACTCCTGTGGAAGCACCCATTAAGTCCGCCTGTCCTACCCAGGTCTCAGGCCTCAAACCCTCTATTCGAGCCACAATGAACCAGCAGCACGCCATTAAATGCACCGCTATCAGCACGAATAGGATGAAAGTCACTGTGTGCAGCACGGAAGTCTTCTCACATATTGAGTCGCGGAGCCACTCTAGGATGCGGTTTTCTCGGTAAAACATCATTTTATATACCCGGGAAACGCGTAAAAGTCGGTAAACTCGAGGTAAGCGCGAAAGTCGGAGCAAGGAATTGTATCGATTGCTGCCTGATTCCTCTGCATCTCCATGTAGAAAGGAATATATGGGAAAACAAGCCAGAAAATCCAGTAAAAACCAAGTTTTCAGGTATTTTCTGCAAATTTCTCTCCGAGAAACCACTAATTGCCCTTCTTTGCTGTAAAAAGCAGTGTTGAAAGTTACTGCTATGTCCACGAGGAAAAGCCCGTCCACTGCTAGGTCCAGACGCTCGAAGTCAGGGTCGTCGTCGAGGAAAGCGACTGAAAAAGGGGCAATGAAGATAGTGTAAAGCATCAAAAAGACGTAAATACAACCCCAAAGTAGCTTTAGCCGGTCTCCTGGATGCAGCAAAATCCCGCAACGACTGGTCTTTACAGCTGCGAGTTCCTCTATCTTCTCCGCTCTTTTGAGTTTCTTTCTAATCACAATGTATGCTTCCTCTGATGTGTCATCTGGCACAGGCAGTGTACTGCTTCCGAACAGCTGCACTTCCTGCTCGAGCTTCTGCATATATAGCTGGGACCTGAGCTTCGCCCTCACTCGCTGCCACACCTGCACATACTGCAAGGGTCTGTTAGGAGGGTGGCTAAGGCCGGAGACTTTGGGCGAAGAGAGGGTTTGCAGGCAGTGAGTGGAAAGGACAGGGTCTTGGTCCGTCACAGTATCCACAGAGTTGCGACGACTCGGCTTCAGTCCCTCAACAGGCCACAGTTTCATCTCTCCTGTAATTTTAGTTAAGTCCAACCAACTCCTTCCCCCTCTGCTAGCAACTTAGCTTCACTTGTAATGGCTAAAGTTCCTCTGCTTGACAGCCACGAAAAAGAACCGAACCAGTCCTCTCTCAGTCTCGGCTCCCTGGTCCGCTACATCAAGTCGATGAGCGGCGACAAGGCCTTGGAAGACCATATGACTTCGAAGGTGAAAAAGAACTGGCAGACCTTTGCCCTGCCTCCAGGGGACCAAATTACAGCACTCAGTGCTATGCAGGACGGCTTTATATATGGACTGAGAAGTGGGAAAGTGGTGTTTGTAGCGCCACCTGCTAGTCTGACTCTGGCTTTCTTGGCAGAACCGGTCGTAGGCGTGTTCGCAGCCAGCAATTACTTCATCCTGGCTGCCAGTCACTCTGAGTGCAAGACTTGGAACGTGCAGAAAGAGTCAGAGGGGCCTGCAGTGGCGCTGCCCTGCGACGTACAAGTGACCTGTGTGACTGGGAACATGGCCAAGGAAGTGGTTTTTCTGGGACTGAGTGACAGTGCAGTTCTGCAATACACTATCAAGGACAAGGACCAGTGTCTATTGGGAGACCCATTTGTCCTTAAGGCACCTGGAAAAGACGAAGTCCCAGTCAGTGAAATTCAGACTCTGGACTCGGCTTCCTGGCTCGCAGTCCGCCTTTCCAGTAAAGATGCCAACGCCTTTGCTCTTTGGGACCACACCACGAGGACCCTAATCCACTACATCACTTTCACTGCAGGGCCAGGCCTGCCCCGGAGCTGGAAGTCTGGAGAAGACCTGAACTTGCCCAGATTCTTCTCACCCAAAGGCCGTTGGGCCGTCTTTCCAGACTGTATTATCCTCGCTCCCAATTTGGTCTTCCACCTGAAAGGCACTTCAGTCACTGAGATGGCGAGCGTGAACCGCTATGCAGAGACCCATGGAAAGACGTGGGCTGCCTATAGTAAGGCTTTGGAAAGCGGCAATGCGCCTTTTTTCACCAATAACGCTCTTATTACCTTCACTCATCCAGGCGCTCCCAAGAAACGCCCATCCGAAAAACTCGCGAATGAGACTGAATTGGACTTCGGACTGAATTTCTCCCTCGTGGCTCGAAGTGAAGCAAATAACTACCTCGCCTTCGCATGCGATTCTTCACTCGAAGTCCTGTGTCTGAGCGGCATTGATACGGAGTATACGCATGGCCTAGCAGGTGTGGGGAAGTACACCAAACGAGGGTTTCTGTTCACGAGGTTTGGGAAGTTGGTGACGGGCAGTGGGGAAACTGTGCTGCAGTTGCAGCAAAAAGAGAGACTCATCGGGCTGAGCAGAGGCTGGGAATGGCTGGTCACTGGCATATTTGAAGGGCCGAAAATGAAGAAAATGAGGATAAAGCATCACAGTCGGCCGCAGGAAATCACATTCGAAGGTGACGAAGTGCTAAGGATGCGCTTCAGCAAGAACTGTGAATACTTAGGCGTAATCCTTTCCACAAGCTTTGTCATCTACAACCTCAGCGACTGCGTGCAGGTCTTTTCCGACCAAAGGGACTTCTCCAAGGCCACTTGCAGACTGAAACTAGCTCACTCTGGCAGCTTTATAGCCACAAGAGACGGGAAGGATCTAGTCATTGTGGTGCCCGGGGCTGCCCCTACCTATATGGAAATCCCATGGACTCTCTCGAGAATCTGCTTTGTGAATCCCGGGGAAACCAACGACATAATTGCATACAACATGTACAAAACAGTCCGCTGCACGCTGGAAAACCTCGAAGGAAGTGCAAGTCTAGAGGAAGGCTTTGAGCGAGTCAAAGCAATTAACAGTGGGCAGCACTGTATCGGCTTCAACGCCTCAGGCATGTATGTGCTTTCAGCCTCCACCCTTACGAAGCTTATCCGGCTCCCAGCAGACAGCCATGTAGTCGCTTCGAAAGCCACTCCTACGCTTTACTCCCTGGTCTTAACCCCCAACTCCACCCTGTATTCAATGGTGGATGTGTGGAACTTGAATTTGGGGGTGCGGAATTCCAGGATTTACACAGGCCTGAGACATATATTGGGGAATAAATTGGTTATTCGGGGGCCTGGGATGTGGCGGGCGCCTGCTCCCAAGCTGATTATGCGGCTGGACACCTGCAAAGTACTTATCAAGAATTCCTGGATAATGGACTTGGAAAGCCTCAGTTCGCTGCCTGCTGAGGCTCTCCACACGCCCAAAGCGCTGAATTTGCTGGAGGAAAGCTTTGAGATGCACTGCCTGGCTTGGAAAGGAATGGCGGCTTTGCTGAATAATGGAGAGTTTTCAGAGCAGTTGCTGGAACTGGTCATAGAGCCGGTTAATGTGACGCTTTTGCACCTACTGGCCTACAAAGGCAAAGCAGAGCCTCTGGCGCAGGCAGTCGCTAGCGGCGCAGCCATCCTCAAAAGTAGCTTCGGCTCTCCTTTGGCTCTCTGCATCCAGCGCAAGTCCCGCAAATGTCTGAACATCCTGCTCAGCCACCTTGTAGTCTTGCGAGAAGACAGTCCTTCAGACTTCTTTAGCGCACTGACGCAAGTGGCAGAAGACATGCACGACTTGATAGAGTTCGGGTCTCCCTACCTGCTCAGTTTCCTGCAGCAAGTGATGGTGCCTTTGCCGGAAGAGTTCCTGGCTCCAACCATCATTTGTCCGAGTGAGGAACTGCCGATACCGACGCTGGAGCAGAGCATGTGGGTGCAGTGGACTCGGGGGAAGGAGGAAAGCACTGGGGAGAAGGTGGCAGTGGAGTATCTCATATGTCCTTTTCCTGTGCAGTGTACACTCGGCAGCACTCAAAGTCTGAAGCGGATGAAGTTCCTGACCAATGAAATCGACGAAATCGAACTATTCGACACCGCATTCATCAAGACATTCATAGATATGAAGTGGAATTCGCTCTGGCCATACATCTTCGCCAACACTTTACTCTACTGGGCCCTCATGTTCGCCCTGGTTTCTCGCATTTTCCAGTATTTCGACCCTAACATCGACTCAATCGTTTTCCTCGTCCTCAATTCCTGGTTCGCTTTAGGGGAAATCCTGCAAGCAAGTCAGTCCCTAGCTGACTATTTCACGGACTATTGGAACTATGTGGATATTGGCAGGTTCGTGCTGGGGTATTTGTGGATAGTGACGTCGCTGCATGACCAGCAGTGGCTGACTTTCATACTGCTTCTTTTGACAGTGATTCGAGGGATTACGTTTTTTAAGACTTTCGACCTAACTCGCTACTACGTGCTAATGATAGTCGTAGTAGTGCGGAAAACCTGTTCCTTCATATTAATTTACTTCTACTCCACCCTTTGCTTTGGACTATTATTCGCTGCAGTGCACCCTGAGTCTTTCCCTGACTTTCTCAGTATATGGCAGATGGCGTACTCGATGAATATGGGCGCTTTCGACTTCGGGGAGCAGGGGAATTGGTACTGGTTTGTGTACATGATAGCGACACTGCTTAATGTCGTTATTATGCTGAATTTGGTCGTTTCCGTGCTGGGAGACGCTTTCGGCAGTTTTCAGGAAATCGCCAATGCGGCGGATTTATATGAAAAGGCTGATGTGATATACGACCACGAGGTGATGATGTTCTGGAGAAGAGGTCAAAACACCCCCCAATTCTTGCAAATCTGTCAGGAAGAAGCGGGCGAGGAGCTCCAAGAGTCCCCCCAAGTGAAAGCCGCCCGCAAGGCTTTGCGTCTGCTGCGAGGCAAAGTGACAGGGAAGAAGAAGGAAAAGGAAAGCAAATTTCAACTGATGATGCAGAGAATTGACCAGCTGGAGGAGTCGATGAATGCAAAGTTAGAGGGATTAGTTAGGAAATAGCAGACAGTTTTTTAGGTTTTCTGCGTGTATGTTCAAAAGCTAAAAGGATTTACGAGGTTTTGCTGGATTCTACGCTTGAAAAGCGGATTTAAGGTAAGCGGCTTGAGAAGAGGCACAGGAGGCGGGTAGGAATCAGTCTCCGTCTTGGGCTTGAAACGCTGCTCTGAGAGACACGCACCCATTTCTTAGTACTATGCGACTTGTGAACAGGCACATTGGAGCGTTATTTTCGTAACTGCTGAGGACTTACCCATGCAATTAGCGTCAGTTTCAGCGTAATTTGCCCCTGAAAAGCAAATTACGCTGAGTACTAAGAAAGTTTCGTTCCTATGTCAAGTGTCTGCCTGTTCTTCCCTGGGTTAAAAGGAACTCCAGCCTGCGTAAATTGGCAGTATTGGTGCAAGTAAGGACAATTGGGCTTCACTATCTTGAAAATTGGCCTACTTAGTTACAACTCAAAAGGACGCCACATAGACGCACTTCGCCTATGGGTCAGACCAGTTCCCTGCATACTTAGCCTACTCAAAGGCCTGGTCCAGCAGTCTCCTTAGCTCTGCTTGGTGCACGGGCGCATACCCAGTCGCCGCAGCTGCATGCGGAGGTCTGGACACCACCTTCAACCTGTCGAAGCCCATGCGTGTCAAGGTCGAGTCAAAGCGCTGGCACACGTAAAACCAGCCTCCCAGGTTCAAAGGCTCTTCCTGCACCCAGCAGGGCTCCGCACGGCTGTACTTCGAGCCGATTTGCTGGACTTTATCGAAGGGGAAGGGAGCGATTTGCTCGAGTCTGACGATGGCGACGTTGTTGAGGCCGAGCTTTTCCCGCTCCTCCACAAGGTCGTAGTAGATTTGTCCTGAGCAGAATAGGACCTTGCGGACACTCTTAGGCTCCACCAAGGTCTCTAACTTGTCGTCGATCACTCTGCGGACTCGGTCTTCGGAAAAGTCCTTCAGGTCGGAAACTGCCATTTTGTGCCTCAGCAGACGCTTGGGACTCATCACGAATAGTGGCTTGCGGAAGTCTCTGCGGATTTGCCGTCTGAGCATGTGGAAGTAGTTCGCGGGAGTGCTGGGCATGCAGACCTGGATGTTGGAGTAAAGGATCTGGTTGCGGCTTCTGAGTTGCTCCGTGGGCATGACATCAGGGTGGTCTGCAGAGAGCTGGAGAAGGCGTTCCATCCGTCCACAGGAGTGCTCGGCTCCCTGGCCGTCGTACCCGTGTGGTAATAAGACCACTAGTCCGGTCTGCTGGCCCCACTTCGCCTCGCCACTGCAGATGAACTGGTCGAAGATGATCTGCGCTCCATTCGCAAAGTCACCAAACTGCGCTTCCCAAATCACCAGAGAATTCGGGTTGGCAATGGAGTAGCCGTACTCGAAGCCCAAGACGCCGTATTCACTGAGCAGGGAGTTGACAGCAGTGAAGCGAGCCTGGTCCTTGTCCAGGTTCTGCAGGGGAGTGTACTTTTTGCTGTTCACGGTTTGGTCTCTCAGTACTGCGTGGCGATGGGAAAAGGTGCCTCTCTCCACGTCTTCTCCACTGATTCGGACGTGGATTTTGTCGTCGACTAGCAGCGAAGCCCAGGCCAGCGCCTCTCCAGTGCCCCAGTCAAGTCCAGCCTCCCTCAAAATCGACTGTTCTCTCTGCTTGTACAGCTTCACGATGTTGGCGTGAGCGTTGAGATTAGCAGGCAAAGTGCTCATTTTGTACCCCAGGACTTTCAGTCTGTCCACTGATATCCCGGTGTTGCGAATATCGCCCTGGGGCAGGTTGATAGGACTCCACTCAGTGTACGTTTTGAACTTCTCGGCCAGGACTTCTTCGTTTACGGCGGAAGCGTTCTTGAAGGCGTAGTCGTGCTCAGCCTTGATTTTGTCCTCTATAGCGTCTGCCTCCGCAGGGCTCATCAAGCCCTCCGCCACCAGTCTCTCCCGGTACAGCTCTATGCAGGGCCTATGCTCCTTTATCAACTTGTACATCAAAGGATTTGTGAACATCGGCTCGTCAGTCTCATTATGTCCATGCTTGCGGTACCCAATGATATCCAGATACACATCATTCCGGAACTCAGCCCGCCAATCTGCAGCGAGTTGACTCACGAACACCACCTCTTCTGGGTGGTCTCCGTTGACGTGGAAGACGGGTGCGTTGGTGGTTTTGGCCACTTCGGTCGGGTAGACGCCGGATCTGGCGTCTCTGGGAGAGGTGGTGAAGCCGATGTTGTTGTTTACTACGATGTGAATGGTGCCGCCCGTAGTGTAGCCGTATAGGTCTTCCATTTGAGCAGTTTCATACACAATTCCTTGGCCTGCGAGTGAAGCATCCCCATGCATCATAATAGCCATCGCCCGGTTTTTCGAGTTTTGGTAGTCCTGAACTGCCCTCGTTTTCCCCAAAACCACCGGGTTCACCGCCTCTAAATGCGACGGATTCGCAAGCAGCGTAATCGTCACTTTTTTCCCTTTAATCGTTCTTTCCACAGTCCTGCCCAAGTGGTACTTCACGTCTCCCTCCTCATGAGTGCGCTTCGTGTTTCCGAAGAACTGCGCAAACTGCTCCTCCAGGGGTGTCAAGAGCACATTAGCAAGCACGTTGAGTCTTCCTCTGTGCGGCATGCCTATGATGAAGGTGTCCACTCCGTGGTCGACTGAATGTTCAATCAGAGCTTCGAGGGCGGGAACTGCGATTTCGAGTCCGTCCAGGCCGAATCGCTTGTGGGTGGGGTACTTCTTGTGGAAGAACTGCTCCAAAAGCGTGCTGCGGGCGAGACTTTCGTAGATGCGCAACTTCTCCGCCTTGCTAAAGTTGAACTGCTCAAGCACTTCAATCCTGTTTCTGATCCAGTTGCACTCATCTCTGAAGGGAATATGCATATACTCAAACCCGATTTTATTGCAGTAAGCTTGATTGATGGCTTCAATTAGATCCTTCAGCTTCCATCTCCCTCCATTAGGTCTCCTCACATCAGCGAAGCCGTGGTCCAGCTCAGAGCCAATGCAGAAGACTTGGTCCATGTCTTGGGGACTGAAGCCGTAGTTCTCAAGCCGGGCACTGCCGGGAATGCGGCGGGTGTGGATGTGGGTGTTGACGCTTTGGTGCAGTTTCAATGGGTCTAGGTCTGCGAATAGGTGGCCGTTGATTTGGAAAGCTTGCAGCAAACGCACGGTTTTGAGGGTGTTCTGGACGCCCAAAGTAGGATCTGAGGGCATTGCAGTCCCCTCGAAGTCAGCAGCGAGGATGGACTTGGCATCTCCCTTGATGGATTGGAAGTAGTTCTGCCAGGTCGCATGGACGGATTGCGGGTTTTCGAGCCAGGCGGAGTACATCTTGCTGGCATAGGAGTCAGAGAAGCGGCGGGAGAGACGCTGGCTGAGCCCCAGCAGTCTGGCGCGCAGCATTTATCGCAATTGATGGCTCCGGAGCCATACTAGACTAGATGAGACTTAGGCCACTAGGAGCAGCAGTGAAAGTGCCAGTTCCTAGCACTCCTACAGGCTCGAACACTATGTTGTCAGGGAGGCATTACCCCTACTCACAGCGTGCTAAAAACCGCTTCCGCTCACCTGATCTCTTCCTAAGTCTGTGGGTATTACCCCTTGCCCAAGTACTGCACATAGAACTCTGTCGAGTCTTCGCTGCATGCCAAGTCGCACATTTGCATGCTTACTCGGTCGTTAAGGTGGACTTGCAAGAAACCCGGCCAACTGCATTCTTCCCACATTCACAGTTTGTGGCTGCGTTAAAACCTATTCAGGGAGTAGGGCGGTCCTCGGACCTGGTGCAAAGGCTGTGAAGTTCCCAGGAGCGCAGGTATAGAGCAGTCCCGCAGAACTGCACTGAGAAAAGTCCATATAGTCGCCTGAAAACTCCATGAAGAGGCAGATAAACGTAACTGGGTGCTTTAGCTGGCCTTGGAACCACCAGCCCCACTCACAGCCCATTACTTTAGCAGCTCCCTGATATACTGAAAATGGCCTCGGACGTTATCTTTGAGCCGCGATTTCCATCGATACTAGAGGAAAACGTGGGACCGAGGACTGCAAGGCTGCATACGAAGGTAGTTTGCACGATTACACCTGTCATCAACACTGTCGATGCTCTGCTTGCTCTCATAGACGCCGGAATGAACGTGGCCAGACTGAACTTAGCCTTCAGTGACCGTCGCTATCACTACCAAACTTTGCTAAACATCAAGGAAGCCAATCGCTTGCGTCCCAACTCCCCCTGCGGCATCATCGTAGACCTAAAAGGCTCAATACTGCGCACAGGCAAATTTCGCGGAGCCCACGGAGTCACCCTCGCACCAGGCCAAGAATTCACCATCGTGCCGGACTCTCAGGTGGAAGGCGACAGCTCCAGCGTATCCTGTGCGTATGAGCACCTGGGCAAGGCTGTGAAGTCAGGAATGGCTGTGCATCTTGACCACGGGAAGTTGACGTGTGAGGTGCAAGGGGTGGACGAGGGTGGGATACATATGATAGTCAAGGTGGGTGGGTATTTGGGAGGAGCGAGGACTATCACCATCCCCGGAGCGCAGATAAAAATGCCAGTCATCACTGATAAGGATGAGGACGATTTGGTCAACTTCATTCTGAAGCATAACATCGACTACGTGGCTATCAGCGGCGCCAAGACGAAGAAAGACATAGAGAAAGTCAGGGAAATACTGGGGGACAAGGGAGCACATTTGAAAGTACTTGTGAAGATCCAAAATGCAGACGCACTGAACAACTTCGAGGGCATTTTGGAAGCCTGTGACGGCGTAGTGGTCACTCGCAAAGACATCGCCCTCGAAATCGCCTCCGAAAAGGTCTTTTTAGCCCAAAAAGCCATGGCAGACCGCTGTGCTGTTTCAGGGAAAATGGTGATTATCAGCACTGAAATCCTTGAAGCTAGAGAAGATATAGGAGACTTGCTGCATGCTGCAGGGATTATCAACAGTGTCAGAGATGGCCTAGACGCCTTCCAGCTCTCCGAGGAAACGAGTATGGGCAGCGACCCCGAAGTGGCAATCCGCCACCTAGTGACCATGCTCGCCGAAGGAGAAGAGCTCTTCGCCTACGAGCACAGGGAGCAGCGAGCCCTAGCCTCCCCCCCTCTCGACCTCGGCAGCGTGGAAGCCACCTGCCACATGGCCATGCAAGCTGCCATCAACGTCTCCGCCCGGCTGTTCATAGTGATAACCGACACTGGCTACAGCGCAATTCAAATCGCCAAGTACCGCCTCGGCACTCATATCCTATGCGCTTCCACCATATCCGCGACTCTCAGTCAGCTGAGTCTGGTCCGGTCCTGCCTGTCCATGCGACTGGAGGATGGGATTCTGCTGGAGGCGAAGATGGTGGCGGCGCTCAATTATGCGAAGGAGCATGCGTTGGTGGGGTCGAGGGACAAGGTGGTGATGGTCGCCTGTGAGTCGGAGATGGAGTCCAAGAGCGGGATGCTGAGAGTTATTAGCATAGATTAGGCGGGAGGAAAATGGAAGTGCAACACTTGGCGACTTATAGGGGAAAGTCGATAAAATCCGTGGAAAAGACGAATATAAGCAGTTTTCCTCTGATTTTCTGGCTTTTAGGCTGAATTCAGCCAATATCAGTCCTTTCCCCCTCTATCCCAGACCACGACTGGACCAAGTTCTCCTCAACTATGGCAATTGTTGCCTTATATATCATATGGCATCCAGTGAGTCTCCCAAGCCAATCGTCCTAGACAACGGCTCCGGCGTCTGCAAGGTGGGCATCGCAGGCGAAGACGCCCCTAGAGCCGTATTTCCCAGCATAGTGGGCTATCCCCGCCTTACACAGATCATGGGTCTGGGTGGAAAGGACTGCTTCATAGGGGACGAAGCGATGTCCAAGAAGGGCATTCTCGAGATTTCCTACCCTATAGAGCACGGAATCGTCACGAATTGGGAGGATATGGAGAAGATATGGACACATGCGTTTTATACGGAGTTGAGGGTGGATCCCTCTAAACAGCCTGTTTTGCTCACGGAAGCGCCGATGAATCCGAAGAAGAATAGGGAGAGAATGGTGCAAATCATGTTTGAGTCCTTTGATGTACCGGCCTGCTACGTGGCTATTCAAGCAGTGCTTTCCCTGTACTCCTCAGGCCGCACCACAGGCGTTGTCTTCGACTCCGGCGACGGAGTGACCCACATCGTCCCTGTCTACGAAGGCTACTCCCTCCCCCACGCAGTCCAAAGAATGGACTTGGCGGGTCGAGATATGACGGACTACCTGCTTACCATCATGCTGGAAAGAGGCCATTCCTTCACTAGCAGTTCAGAGAGGGAAATCGGCAGAGAAATAAAGGAGAAACTGTGCTATGTGGCTCAGGATTTCGCTATTGAGATGGCGAAATCGGTGTCGACTATCGAGAAATCCTTCGAATTGCCGGATGGAAATCAGGTAGTTCTGGGCAATGAGCGTTTCCGCTGTCCGGAAATCCTGTTCCAGCCGTCTCTCCTAGGGAAGGACATTCCAGGCGTCCATGAGTCGCTCTTTAAAGCCATCCGCACCTGCGATATAGACATCCGCCGGCCGCTTTACGACAACATTGTGCTGAGTGGCGGCTCCACCATGTTTCCTGGCATTGGTGAGCGGCTGGCGAAGGAAGTAACTCAGCTAGTGCCCGCTTCCCTGCGAGTGAAGGTAGTGGCGCCCGCAGAGCGCAAGTACTCTGTCTGGATCGGAGGCACAATCCTATCCTCCCTCACGTCTTTCCAAGACAACTGGGTCACGAAGGCGGAGTACGAAGAAGCAGGCCCGGCCATAGTGCACAGGAAATGCTTCTAACGCGCTTCATTAGCCTATTAGGCGAGCTTAGTGAGAGGAACTGCAGCGGTCCTGGCTCTTGTCAGGGTCGTGATTGGCCGAGTTTCCACCTTCGGCTGCACTCCTTTGAAATGGCCTAGAGTGTCAGAAGTCATATTTCGCATCAGTTTGTTCTTCCTTTGCAGGACTTTTAGGTTGTCGGTGTAAGGGGAAATGCGAGCATCTAAGGCGAAGTTATGCAGGGTAAAGGCCCGGCTCATAGCTAGAATAGATTCTCCGATTTGGAAGCGGATATCACTGGGCAACGACCTTTTTTTCCTACATACAGCTTACTGTGAAGTGGCTAGCTGCCCTCGCAAGCCCTCATTTGTGCCTCTGGACATACCAGTGCCAGTAGTATACCCCAGTCCAGGCCTCGAGGCAGTCCGGTCTCTAGACAGAGTTCTAGCGTTTTCCAGCATTGTCTGCGGCCTGTTGGGTCCTGTGGCGGGCGGCAACTTCGCTCCTCGGCCTGAGGTTTTGGCATTGGCGGTTTGAGTCCTAGGGACGTCCAGTCGCGAGCTTTCCTGGGTCTCTTCCTTTTTTTCCTCATACACACCTCTGGGAATCAGTCGCTTTCCCTCAGTCGGCAGTCGCTTCGAGTCGTGCTTTTTCTTGTCAGACTGTCTAGTCTTCAGGTCATCCTTCCGTCTCCTGTTTTTCTCATAGAACTCCAGCTGCTCCGCCAGGCTCAAGGCATGTCCTCTCAGCGCTGATTTGGGGAAGTCCAGTTTCCTTTCCGCCTCCCTGTCCACGTCGTCTTCCAAATTGATCTGCTTCGTGAACATGTCTCTGATTTTCTCATTAGCCTCGGAATCGTCAGTTTTCGCTAAGCGCTTGACTATAGGCGCCTGCTTGGGCTGCGGCTTACGCACTGTTGGCTTTGGGGTGTATCGGTCAGGGAAGTCCTGGCCTAGAGTCCTGGGGTCGAAGTCGATTTGTTCGTTCATTAAAGCCAGTAGCTCCATTACTTTGGCGATGTCTCGCTGTCGCTTGCTTTCCCAGTCGAAGGGGAAGTCCCACTTCTTTGGAGGCTCAGCGGAGCCTATGTGGATCAGACCCCAGGTGAGTCCTGCTCTGCTCCATATCCGCAGAGATTTATCAGCGGAGCAGGTGAGAATGCCTTTGGGCTCGTTGATAAGTTTGAGAGTTACAATGGTGTCGTTGTGGGCTTTCCACTCCTTCACTAAAAGCCGCTTTTCGACTCGTTTCACTGGAGGAAGTGAGTGGAGTTCGCTTTCTTTCAGCCAAAATTTAATGTCGTTTTCAGCGTTTTTCTCATCTTTCCGCCGGGGATTGTAACTCTGTTTCTCCCTTTCACTGGAGCTGACCATCGGCACTTCGAACTCCTCATATACATACTTCGCGTCCCAAATCTTCACATACCCTTTCGTGTCCCCCATGTACAAATACGCTCTCGGACCCTCCCCCTCCTCACAGCTCCCTACAGGCTCGTCCTTCGCCTCCTCCATCCACTCATACTCACTATCGAATTCCTCGAACTCCTCCTCCAGCAAGTCCTCATCATCGCTTTCAGCCTCTATTAGAGTGGTAGTGCCTGGGCTGGACACAAGTTTGCTGAAAGTGCTTCTTTCGATTTCTTTGCTCCTGCCGACTACAGAGATGGCGGAGCGGTTCTTGGTGAGGGCGAGTTTTTGGCTTTGGTCGTCGATAGGCTGGGCGCGCTTTACCTTGGTGTGGGTGCGACGCCGGGTGCGCTGGATTTCGGGGGCAGTTTCGTGGACTGCGGAAAAGTTGGTGATTGCGGTTTTCATGTCTTTTACGATGCTCCAACTTTTGTTGACTACTCGGAAGAAACATTGGTACCGCATTTTGCCGGGGTAGGGACGGACATACCAGAAACAGGCCACACAGTCATTCGCTGTAGTGACCACTACTGGATGAGGCTCTAAAAACTGAATGCATGTCACTTCCTTCCTATGCGCAAACAGCGCCGCTTCCAACTTCCCCATTTCAAAATCCCACAGCGACACAATTCCATTGCTGGCTCCAGTGGCAAACAGCGAGAAATGCGAGGAATACGCCAAACAAGTGATATCAGCGCCTTGATGTCCCCCAGTCATAAGTCTCAACATAGGCGAGTCCTCAGCATCGGACTGGTCATATACCCGTATGCTGGAGTCCCAGCTGCATGCAATAAGCAACTTGTCGTCTTTGCAGAAGTGCAGGCCGGATATCTCCGATGTGAAGTTACTGGTCACTCTGGCTCTCGACTCAGAAGTCGGGATTCGGCTTTCCCTGGGCTCAGGCGCTTCCTTAAACCGCGTTTGTCCCTTTAAGCGACTCATCATTAGTTCATACGTTTTCATGTACTTCACCTCAGTCACTCGACTTCGGGACTCGGATTTCAGCATGCGTCTCTGCGGCAAGTCCTCAGATTCTTCCTGGAAGCCGGAAACCATGTGAATCAGAGCTCCGTTGGAAAAGTTATATACACGAATGCCGCCTGTATTGTCGCCCAAGATGAACTTCCGGTGGCGACTGTCGAGACAGAAAGAGGATAGTTCGCTTTCTGTCTTTGGATCGAGTACTTCGGTGTATATTTTCTTCAAACGGCCAGTTACAGAGTCGTACACTCGGACGTCGAATTTAGTTACAACGACGAATTGCTGGTAATAAAGGTTGAAATCAGCGAAAATTGGGGTTAATTCTGCGTTTAAGGACTTGACTGCGGACTGTCGCTGCAGACCGAACCACATTAGTCGCTTTCCCGCCAGCACGAATTTGTCCTGTTTGGTCAAAATCACGATTTTGCTGACTTCCAGTTTGCCCTTTTCTTGAGTGATGATTTGGATGCAGCTCATGAAGCGGATGTCCCATACTCGCACATTGCCTAATTCATCCGCTGACACACACAGTGGTCTACCTTTAAAGAACTTACAGGCCACTACTGGGCAATTGTGTCCCTCCATGCGGCCATTATAGCACTGCTTCAGCGTAACTTCCGGGGACCAGACGTGAATAGTCTTTTCAAAGCCCACAGTGACGATATTGCCTCCGTACTCCGGACAGTAGTCAATGCTACGGACTCCTTTTGCATGCACTCCAGGGTGAGAGAGGCGGTCCAACTCCTTCATTTCCTCCAAGTCCCAGAGAATTATGCGGCCGTCCATGCCGACGGAGGCCACGCACTGAGGGTTTTTGAGCTCTACAGCGTCCATAATGGTGGCTTTGTGGCCGATATACATGTGCAGTACTCTGCCTTCCTGCATGTTCCACTGTCTCAGTACTTCGTCGGTGTCCCTGTGGTCGCGCTTTCCGGCCATTATCCAGGTCTCGTGCTCTTCGAAGTACCACATGTTGTACTGGTTCTCCTCACTTTCGAAGGACTTGCTGAAGCGGAAGTTGTGCTGGCTGTCCTCGAATAGGTAGAGTCTGCGGTTGCTGGCAGACACTACAAAGAGGTGATTGGCCTCCGAATAGCCCGCACAAAGCACGTAAATGTTCTTATTCGTGCCCAAAATGCTGGTCTTCGCTTCTTCCTCAGCCGGCGACAAGGTAGCGATCAGGTCACTATTGAGGTTAAAGAGCTTAACTCCCTTTGATTCGTCTTCGCAGGCACAAACAAGGTCCATGTTGGGGCAGTAAAAGGCTTGTCGGACGGGTCCAGTGTGCACTGTGCGGTCCTGCAGGGCGCTCATAGTGTACCTTCGGGACTTGTGGGACTCAGCCATGTCCATGATCTCTTGGGCGGTCATTTCTCTGTCGTCTTTCTTGTCTTTAGTGTGCTGCCCCATTACCGCGTCAATGATATACTGCGTGAACTCGGACCACTCCATGTGTTCATCCCCATTTATATCAATCTCCTGGAAAAGCCTGTAAATGCCCAAAATCAGTTCCGCTTGGTCCTCAGGTGCCACCTCAATAGCACATTTCATCAGTAGCAGGAAATTAGGCAACTTGATTCCATTGGGGTAATAGTCATCAAACTCCTCTCGCATGGCTTTGACCTTCTCCTTGTCCAGGTTCATCATGATCATTTCAGCAGTGAAAGCACGTCCACGCCGCAAAGGCTCGGCGGGCGGCGGAGTGGGGGAACTGCTTTTGGAGGACTCGGGACTGGGCTTGCGCTCTGCTGAGCGGTTGCTTGACATATTGGTATAATAGGAGTTACTCTACACTCAGAGAGACGAAGGACCAGCCTTGGAAGTGGGTGTCGCTCTGGCCGGTGCTCAGACTGCCGTACACCTTGGCAGCGCTCACTGAGCCCAGGTTTAGGTTCGGTCTGGGTGGAATCGGCACTTTCAGCTCTCTCCTTGCTGCTGCTTCCCAGTTGATTCCGTTGAAGAAGACATGTTCCTTGATGTCCTCCGAGTCTCTCGGCCCTGCGCCTAGCCTCTTCGCCGGGTCTTTCTGCATCAGTTGCAGAATCAACCCTCTAGCCTCTGGACTCACAAAGATAGGCAGTCGCAGCTTGCCCTTCTGTATGTTCCTGAAGAGCTGTTCCTTGCTATGTGAGTAGAAGGGCGGCTGGCCCACTAGCATTTCATACATCATCACACCCACGAGATACCAGTCCACAGCCTTGCCGTGGCCTTGGCGCAGCAACACCTCGGGAGCTAAATAGGCCACAGACCCGCAGAAGGACTTGGCGCCTTCGTTGTCTCTTATGTCTTCCTTGGATAGGCCGAAGTCGGTCAGCATGGCGTGGCCTTCAGCGTCTAAGAGGACATTATCCGGCTTCAAATCCCTGAAGATGATATTTCTGCGGTGCAGCTCCTCAATAGCCAGTATGATTTCCGCCAAGTAAATGCGCGTTCTATATTCACTAAAGCGTTTCTCGCGCTGCAAGTGAAAGCCCAAGTCCCCTCCAGAGCAGTAGTCCAGGATCAAAAACAGCTTTTCAGCCGTCTGAAAGGCGAAATTGAGTCCCACAATGAAGGGGTGCTTGACATAGCTCAGTACATTTCGCTCAGTCATTGCGTATTTGACCAAATTTTGCCCCAAAATCTTCTCCTTGGGCAGGACTTTCATAGCGTATAGCTTCATGGTGTCGAGTTTTTGGACCAGATAGACTTCTCCGAAGCTGCCCTTGCCTAGGAGCTGCAGGGCTGCGAAGTCCAGGGGAGTGGGCTTTTTGACCAGGATAGTGTCGAGGTCGGGGTTGGACAGGCTATGGCCAGTGCGCTGGGCGGACACTTTCGTCATCATGTGGGAAACTTCGTCTCTTCTGGTGTTGGTGATAGGGATTTTATCCAAAGGACTGACTTCCTTGTTGCGCAGACAGGCTAGGAACAGGTCCAAAGTCTCCCTCGTGGCCAAGTCTGCAGCAGTCCTCCCCTCCAAATTGCGAATGGTGAGGTCCGGCCCTCTGACCAGCAGCCAGTGCACGATCTCCCGGGACTCTTCCAACACTGCGAGGTGCAGTGGGGAGTTGCCCTCGTAGTCCACTGCGTTCAGGTTGGCCCCGGCTCGAACTAACGTCTGCACCACAGGTTTGAAGTTGCCTGAGCACGCCAAATGCAAGGGACTTTGCATCTGATTAGTCTTCGCATTGATATTAGTCCTGTCGCCATAGTCCAGCAGGACCTCACAGATCTGAAGGAAGCCACGGTAGGCAGCGATGTGCAGGGCAGTCCAGCCCTCCGAGTTGGCGAAGTTGGGGTTGATGGGCAAGTCACTGTCTAGCAGGGCACGGCAGTGCTCCACTGCGTTGGTGCGGGCGGCTTGGAGCAGGTCTTCGCTTGGGTCGGTGGCGGTTTCGGTGGATTTGCGGCCGGAAAGGTCGAGCGGGGATGGGAAGAAATGCCGCTCAGCTGTGGATTCCTCAGATACAGGTAGGCGTGTGGCCGAGGTGCAGCAGAAGGCAGGGACCATGTGCACTCCCGCTTCCTCGGGGTCTTCTGCAGTGTCGATGTCCACAGGTTCTGGTGAGTTGGGCAGCTGGACGGGCGCCACAGGCCTGGAAAACACTGGGTGTTTTAGTGTGAATCCACTTGGTTTCGGCTCATTTCGCAGGTGGGCGCCTGCAGAGGCGGCCTCCGGACGGCCTTTCGACTTGATTTTGAGTGACTTAGTGGCTTCCATATGGCTGTAGTACGTATTATTACCTAATGATCACAGTGAAGCCAACACAGGATTCGTGTCTGACAGCACTAAGCAGGCTAATTGCATGCAACATACAGCCAAAAAACCCTTCAAACCGCTCTTTCAGCAATTACGATTATTCCTGAGGCAGGGAATAGGCAGGAAACTTGGTTAGTCCTGTCTACAAGGCTGAGAAATGCTGAGCCGTCAGTCCCAAGCAGTCCCCAGTCTGTGCGTATTAGCCATGAATCTAGGGAATTAACCCATTCCCTCAGATCTTTCTGCCTATTCTAGTCTGTTCAGTGCTTCAATCCAGCTGGTTTAGGTGCTTTTTGGAGGCTTTAGGGGAAATGTTCACTTGAGACGCAGAAAAACAACGAAGCTGGGATCGTAGGGAGACTTTTGCAAGGAATTCGCGCTTTTCTGTCAATTCTGGTAATATTGGAGCATTCGAGACATGAATTCACACGCAAAGTGCCCGTCTCAGTCCAAATCCACCAATTGAGTCCTTCCACAAGTCTTTTTCAAGCAATTCCAGTGTCCATCAGCCAGTTTTCCCTCCAAATCGCTCAAAATTCCGTTTCTAAGTGCCTTAGCCTAGTCTACTCCTTCTCTCTAAAGGACTTGCACAGGAGGCAGCTGGGCGAAGGCCTCTTCAAAGACCGCAGGCAAATTGCCCTTCACGAAGTCGTTTTCCACGACACTGACTAGGTAGAAAGTGTCCTTTACCTGCTGCAGCAGTGTCCGCGCCCTGCTGCCTTCCTCGTAAATCCAGCCCCAGATGCTGGTCCACGTGTCAAACGCCTCATCCTTCCAAGCAGCGAACGACTGCAGGTCCACTATCGTCGGCTGCTTCACCTCCCGATTGGGAAATATGGCCCAAGTCACCGCATTCACATCTCCATCTTTCATATTGCCCTGCACCGGGCCTTGCGCATTGGTGTAGATGTAGGAAAGCGTGGGGTGGCGGGCAAAGACCTGCACTAGTGTAGGCAGGAACTCAGGCGGACAGAAGAACTCTACGAAGGCCTTTTGGTAGCAGTAGCCGTTCTCAGGCCCCCAGCCTACCTCAGGGTCAGTGGAAGGGGCGGCGTTTACCTGTGGCTGACTGGTGATGGTCAGCAGGTATTTCCGGTTCATATCACCGAGAGACCCCATTATTAGGTTCGTTTCTGCGACCAGCTCTTCCTCGGACCAAGGGAACTTCTGGATCTTCCCGCCTAAAAATCTAAGAAATACCTCGCGAATGTCTTCTATGGACTGCGGCTCCCCCCACTGCTTCCTAAACACATCTAAATTCGGCTCAATTTTCTGCGTGTTGACACTATGATACCCAAAGTCATAGGCCGGACTTCTCGAGTCACTCCACCTGCCATTCGGGTACTCATCCCAGTCCACAGTCCTGTCAATGTAGGACTTCGGCTTGCAGGACCAGAAGATAGGCCGGACCTCGTTGTCCTCCCTGCCTGCTACAGTTCTCCAGGGACCAGCTCTGGGCGCGGCGATGTTGAGGGCTTGCAGGATCTGACCGACTGACCGTTCGAGGTTCATTGTGTAGAAGTGGAGGCCTGGGATGCCGAATTCGAGCAGTTCCCGACACATGTTTGCAGCGAAGGTAATGCCCAGTTGCTTGACTTTTTCATCATCCTGTCTGATGTGGCTGAGTTCCTCTATCAGTGAGTCAGGCACATGCACTCCGCACATCTTGGTCATCCGCTCGAAGCTTTGGAAGGTCTGAATAGGCAGAATGCCAGGAACGATGGGACAGCTGATGCCGATCTCTCGGCACCTGGTGTAGAACTGCTTAAACTGCGCGGTGTCATAGAAGAGCTGAGTAATGACGAAATCAGCCCCTGCGTCCACCTTGTGTTTGAGGTGACACAGGTCTTCCTCCCTGTCAGGAGTCTGCAGGTGTCCCTCTGGGTACCCTGCCACCGCTATGCCGAAGTACCCTTCGTACTTCTCTCTAATGTAAGCCACCAGGTCGCAGGCGTATTCGAACCCGCCCTCAGCTGCCGTCCATCGCTCCTGTCCTGCTGGAGGGTCCCCTCTCAGCGCCAAAATATTCACAATCCCACACTTCTTCGCCGCTTCCAAAGCCGTATCGATTTCCGCCCTCGTCATATTCGTGCACGTGAGATGCATCATCACCTCACAGCCGCTATACTTCTGCGCATGTCCCGCAATAGCCAGCGTCGCCTGACTCGTGGAGCCGCCAGCTCCCCAGGTCACATCGATGAAGAGCGGGTGGAGATTGAAGGCCATGCGGTCTATGCGGTCCAGCAGGTTGTCACGGGCTTGCTCGGTCTTGGGGGGGAAGTACTCGAAGGAGTAGAAAGGGATGGAGCCTTCGGAGGTGCACTGCTGGATGCGATCGATGATCTTCATCTTTATCCATTGAAGTGAGCGGGTGGGAAAATGGACGCAGAGCTGGCGCGGTACCTCAGCGACCCCCTCCAGCTCCTGATCAAATCCTACCCAGTGGGCAGCTTCCAAGTAAGTATCGAGCTCGACTCGGAAGTGGGCACTGGAGGCTTCGTGTGGGACGGGGCACAGATAATGGCGCACTTCTTCCTCAAACACCCCTCTGTGTTCGGCAAAATGACGCGTGTGTTGGAGCTAGGCAGCGGAACTGGCTTCCTGAGCATTGCTTTCGCGAAGATGTACCCTGCAGTCAAGGTGCATGCGACTGATATTGCAGGGAACCTGCCGCTGATGGAGCGAAATGTGGCTTTGAACCAGGTGAGTTCTAGTGTGAAAACGGAGGAGTTGGACTGGCGCTACCCTTACCGCCTCAAGGACTTCGACTTGATATTTGGGAGCGACCTGGTGTACCTGCAAGAGTTGCACGCTCCACTTATATCCACGCTCAAAAAGGTCGCCTCGCCTAAAACGCAGATTTACTTCTGCAACGAATGGCGCAAAAGGGCGGATTTGGAGTTCTACCTGACTGCTCGAAAGACAGGCTTCACCCCTACCATCCTGCCTGCGTGGTACCTCGACGACTACTACCGAAGCGAAGAAGTGCCGATTGTCCGCCTAATGCCCACTAGTAAGTAATGACGATTAGTCAAGTGACCGAGCACTTGTACATTGGGAACTTCTATGCAGCAGGGAACGAAGGACTGCTGCGGAGCTGCGGAATTACACACATTGTGGTGGCTGCCGCCGGTCTGCCTGCCCGCTTCCCTGGCCAGTTCGTCTACTTGAAGCAGGAAATCTACGACTTGGTGGAGTACAACATAATGCAGCACTTCGCAGAGACCAACGAGTTCATTTCCAGGGCTGAAGGCCAAGGAAATGTGTTCGTGCACTGCGCTATGGGCATATCTCGCAGCGCCACTATCGTGCTAGCCTATCTCATGCAGAGACATCGATGGAAAGCGGCGAAAGCGCTTCGCTACCTGAAGTCCAAACATCCAGATGCACAGCCGAATATCGGCTTCTTGCAGCAACTCAAGTCTTACGAAGGCACTTTGGTGGACAGCGGCCAAGTCCATCTCTGCACTTGCGCACTGCTCTAACTAGTTCATTAGTGCCATAATGTGGTCTGCGGACCTACACACGTACACAGGCTGGTCTGATGCGGAGATGAGGCAGGTCAGGACCGACCTGGAGACCAGCTTAAAAGTGGACTTGGACAGACTGCAGGAAGGAAGTGAGCAGGGCAGCAAGCCCGAAGTCGCCAAACTCAAGGGAAGGTGGGACCTGCTCAAAGCTGCCAACGAAAGGAAAACCGACCAAATTCGCTGTTTAAAGCAAGAATTAGCGACTCAAATCGAGAGAAATGCACAAGTCTGTGAAGACACTCGCTTGCGAACACTGCAAGATGCAGTAGATCGCAAGGACACAGAGTTACAGCTCCTATGTGTGGAAACAGACCAATTGGAGCACCTTGCAGAGCGCACAAAGACAGTCGCTGTAGGCCTTATTTAGCTGCGTTGGAAGCAGAAACTGCGAGAAACGCGAGACTCGCACAGTCAATTCACCGCCCTAAGTCTGCCTGTGCACCTCTCCAGCCTGAAAGCCGAGCATCAAGCCGCCCACAGCTTCACTCTGGCCAGCAGCCAGAGAGCTACAGTGGACTCCGCGAGGCACAAGCGCACCACCAAACTTAACGAATTGCAGAGAATAAAATGCAGTGTGGAGAGCAGAATCGACTCTTTGACGAGTGGAATGGTGCACAGGGCTGTGCTGAGCAGGGTAAAGGTTATGTAGAAAGTGGTGGAGCGGGCGGATGGCTTGCTAGTCGCTGCGGACCGGAAGGTTAAAGAAATGCGCAGTGTGCACAGTGAGGCGTGGGGCATTGAGCAGAGACTGTGCAGTTGCAGCCAAAGTGCGCAGACTTTACTGCAGTAACGGCCATTTAGAATAGTGGGGCTGCAGGGAAATGCCCGGGAAGGACTCAAGTCCGCGGAAATTAGCTATATCTGCAGTCGATTTGCCAGTGTCTTATCTGAAAATAAAGCCTTGGAAGAGCGCTATTTGTACTTAGTGAACGAAAACGACCAACTAAAAGTCCGAAATTCCCAACTCCGCCACCAATTCCTCAGCCTAATAAACACGACTTCCAGTGTCAACCTCGACTCTATCAAGGAAACCGCCTCACTCCTAGGCAAGCAAACGTCTCTCCTCACCTACAACCAAGTGCTGACAGGAGTGGAGGAAATGGCTCGACGGGAGGCGAGTAGCGAGGCTGTGGAGGGACTGGAGAAGGTGGAAGTGCACTTCTTTTCCTCACTGGTGGAGCTGGGAAAGCAGGTAGTAGGGACTGTTAGGAGGGGGGATAGACTTGGGAGACTGGCAGGGAAGGCACTGGCACTGGAAGAGGCGATAGAGGGAGTCGACCCAGACTTAAGCAAGGCAGATTCGGACCTGAAGCCAGGCAAGTCCCCGATTTCCTCCCTCTCCAGAACCGTGGGCAAGCTCTTCCCGCCCCTCTGGGCGGAGCGGCTAATGGGGTACATTCGCAGGTCTCAAATGCTGCAGCTCTTCCTAACTCCCGCTGACCTCCCCGTCTTGGCCCAGACTTGGAAGCACGATGAAGCCAGCTTCGTCCAGCTCCTCAGCCAACTTACGCCTACCTCCCATGCCTGTCTGCGCTATAAAGCCGCCTCTCTCCTTTCGGCCCTGCTCCGCCTGCTCTATACGACTAGCACGGAGGAGGACTCGGATAAGGCCTGTGAAAGCAGTCTGGAAGAGGCTGGCAGGATCAGGACGGAGCCTGCGGATTTGTCAGTGTATGAGGAAACTGGGGAAAGTGCGTCTGCTGCGCTCTCAAATCGCTCGAAAGTCTGGTCACGCCGTAAGGGAAAAGACTCTGCCGACTCTCAAACGCCCAGAAAGAGCGCAATTTCGATGTCTCCCCGGAAGACCATGATAAAACTGAAGCTTTTTGACTCGTTCGAGGAAGTAGACGAGGAAGAAGAGCTAAATTTGCTGCAAATGGCCCGAAAAGCGCTAAAAATGAGGAATAGAACCAGCACTGATGCACCCTGCAAGCCTTCTCCTCGCCTTTCCACCTATGTAAAGCCTCCTAAAATCACCAATTCTCTTCAATTCGATGACGTCCGGCAGCTCCGCAGCACTATCGCAAAAGTCCGCTTGCAAGGTATTAGCCAAACAGAGCTGGAATCGCAGGGGAAAAGGCGACTTAAGCGGCCGATTATGCCTTTCATTAGGGAAAACAGCCTAAAGCGGACTCCTAAGAGTGAGCCGCAGTGGAGGAAAAGTGTGTACTTCCCTCTGCTGCAGTACTCTGTGAAGCAGCAGGTGAAGAGTCTGCTGCGAGCCAGCCACACAGCACTTACTAGT